>Ga0209254_10007315_pt1 | contig 10189 bp, 8 predicted proteins | sample FrelakmetDIP11DI_FD_187148 | JGI IMG/M metagenome (GOLD analysis project Ga0209254, IMG submission 187148) | Freshwater lake sediment microbial communities from the University of Notre Dame, USA, for methane emissions studies - DIP11 DI (SPAdes)... | ecosystem: Environmental > Aquatic >...
CCAGCCCAGCGCGCCTTGAACACCACGCTGAAGACGAACGTGTAGACGGCGAGCATCAGCACAGGATTCAGGAATGACCAGATGATACCCATCATCGAGCCGCGATACCGGCCGATGACTTCTCGCTTGGTCATCTGCCAGATCAGCGCCCGGTTACGCCAGAAAGTGCGCACGATTTCCAAAGGCGATGCAGATCGATGATGTGTGCTCATTAGCCTTTCCGTTGCGGCGAAACCCCGCCATGCACATTAAGCCAGGTCATTTACGCTGAGCACTGGATCTCAGCTCAGGAGGTAAGCTCATCTTGGTGCACTTCCGAGATCCAGCAGACCGCTCAGCCTTGACTCTAGGGGCGTAGCAAAATGGTCTCGGTTGGGAGAGGGACACGTCCCTGATTTACTGGCAAGAGTGGATGTTGACGGGATAGGGCAGAGGAGGCTGGGGTTGCGCGGCCCAACGACTGGTCGAAGTTTTTCAAATCCCAAACGCCCCCGTTCTTACAAAACGACCGGTATGCTAGCTCACTTTCTTCACCCAGCGCAAGTTCGGCGTTTGACGGGCGGCAAGAGCGGGGCACATAACCTCAAAAACGGCAGTTAGCGGTTCCAAAACCCGTTCGCCCTGAGCATAGTCGAAGGGTGCACGGGTTTTGGAACCGCCACCCAAGGGGTGAACGCGGAAGAGCCGCTCATGCTTCGACTTCGCTCAGCACGAACGGCTTTTCTACGCTCCAACTGCCGTTATTGGGATAACCAGTGACGCATCAGAGTTGCGGGCGCGGGCTGAACGCCGCCCCAGAGAGCCCTTCTCGATCCTTGACAAGGCATCATCAGGGGCGCATCGTCCAATGAAAATATCGTCTCGCTTTTCAGTGAATGGTGGTATGCGATGAAAAGCCGATCCGGCATGATGGCACTCATCTTTTTTGTAGTGGGGGTGGCAGGATGCGCATCAGCACCCAAACCGGTTTTCTATCCCAACGCTCATTTGAAGAGCGTCGGCACGAGGTTGGCGGAGCAGGATCTTGCAGACTGCCAGCGGCTCGCCGAGGCGGCTGGCGCTGATTCGAGTCAGGGGGCCGCCGGGCAAACGGCCAAGAACGTGGCCGGCAGTGCGGCCGTCGGCGCAGCGAGCGGTGCGGTGGGCGGTGCAATTATCGGGTCCGCGGCCAGTGGCTCAGCCATCGGCGCTGCCAGCGCCGCGACTGCAGCCATCCTGCGCTCGATCTTTTCATCCGGCGACAAGCCGCTAAGTCCAGCCTACACGAATTTCGTGAACCGCTGCTTGCAAGAACGCGGCTACGAAGTCACGGGCTGGGACTGAACGGAAGAAGATACAAGTCCGGCGACCTCCCCCTAGCCGTCGTGATGCGAACCTTACGCCGGGGAGCGCGAGGAAGCTAGGGAGGTTCAGGCCCTCGCTTCCAATGCCCCGATTGCCCTCCGTCTTTTTCCAGCAGTCGCACGGACTGGATGGTCATGCCGCGGTCGGCGGCTTTGCACATATCATAGAGGGCCAAGAGAGCCACCTGGGTTGCGGTCAGCGCTTCCATTTCAACTCCCGTTGCACCCAAGGTCTTTACCATCACTTCGCAGCGCACGCGGCATTGTTCAGGCTCGGCCTCCAGTTTCACATCCACGTGGCTGATCGGGATCGGGTGGCACAAGGGAATCAGGTCCGCGGTCCGCTTGCTGGCCATAATGCCGGCAATGCGCGCGATACCGAGCACATCCCCCTTCCTGTGGCCGCCCGCCGTGATCAGCGCCAGGGTGTCGGGCCTCATCTCGATGTAACCTTCAGCAATGGCCATGCGCTCGGTGGCGGCTTTCGCGCCAACATCGACCATGTGGGCCGCACCGGCTTCGTTGAAATGGGTCAGTTTGTTCATGCCCATCGGTAGGTCAGGTAAGGAATGGATGTTTCAGTAGGGTATCATATCCCTCTAACCCACCGGCCAACGGTCCATGGTTGCGGGTAGAATCAACGCGAAAGAGGCAGCGATATGAGCGGCAAACTGGCCCCCTTGTTCAGACAACTCACCCATGGCGTTTATGTGATCGGCGTCGCCGGCAATGGTCGGTACAACGCCTTCACCGCAGCCTGGCTCATGCAGGTGTCATTCGAACCCTTGATGCTGGCGCTGAGCATCAATCGAAGACACTCATCCTATGCCCTGCTGAAGGCGGGCGACGGCTTTACGGTCAACGTCCTGCGCCAGGGCCAGGACGATTTGGCGCTGCACTTCGGCCAGCCGTCGACGGTGAACAAGCTGGCCGCGATCGCATGGCGTCAGTCCAGGCGAGGCACCCCCTTGCTCGATGACGCTTTGGCCTGGTTCGAATGCGAGTTCGTGAGGGAATGCCCGGCAGGCGATCACCTGGTCGTGCTCGGCCGGGTCGTCGATGGCGCAATACTGGCTCCCGCAGCGCAGCCGATGAATTACCGCGACACCGGCGAGATGGACGGCAGCGCCACGCTGTTTCCCGACACTTTTGGTACCTCATGATCTGTTTGCCGCGCGACTTCATCGAAACCTCGGAAGGCCTGATGTTCGCGGTGGTCGATGCCGTTCGGGAAGAGCAGCGGGTTCTGGCGTTCTTGCGATATGTACCCGAAGGATCCGGGCGCCGGAAAGTCTCGACAGTTGAAGCGAATGTCTTGCTCCGTGACCATTATCCGCAATATTTGCATTACTCCCCCCGGCTCGACGCCCATCTGCATGCCGTGCCCCTAACCGATATCCGCCGTCAGTATCGGCCACGGGAGAGGGCACGGACCCTTTGGGACAAGGGCCCGGGCGACGTCATCGAGGCGAAGCTGTTACAACTGCTCACGAAGCTGGCCGAAAACGGAGTCGGTCGGGAATGCTTGGGCGTCACCGGCTCGCTCCTGATCGGACGCCAAACTCCCAGGTCCGACCTGGACGTCGTCGTCTACGGCCGGGAGTATTTTTTCCGCGCGCGGGAAGCCGTCCGCCGCCTGATGGCCCGCGGTGAACTCGACGATCTCGATGGCGAGAGCTGGCGTGAAACCTATGACCGCCGCGGCTGCAGCCTGAGCTTCGAGGAATTTTTTCGGCATGAACGGCGCAAGGGCAACAAGGGGATGATCGACGGCACGAAATTCGATCTCGCCCTGGTGAACGAGGATGTCCAGCCCGAACCGGCTCTCTGGCGCAAGACGGGGCAAGCGACCATCCGTGCGCGGGTCGTCGACGATGCCGATATCTTCCACCAGCCTGCCCGCTACCGGCTCGATCATCCGGAAATAATGGAAGCCGCCAGTTTCACCCATACCTATGTCGGCCAGGCTCAGGCCGGGGAATTGATCGAGGCTCGCGGCGTGGTCGAGGAATCCGGGGACGGATATAAGCGGCTGGTCGTCGGCTCCAGCCGGGAGGCCCCGAGCGAATATATTCGCGTGCTATGGGGCGAGTAGCGGGACCGCCATGCAGGCCATACGAAGGACGAAGGCGATCCGCTCCTTCTGCACTGCTTCGATCGGAAGTATCGCCGGGCATCAGTCCGTGGAGTTGCTCCCATCGCTCGCATCGGCTGCCGCGCCGTTCAGGTAGGCAGCAAACTGCCCTTGCATACTCTCCACATGCGAACCCTGCCAATAAATCCTGCCACAGCCCTGACAGCGGCAGAAAGTCTCGTAATAGCGTTTTGTTTTCGGTTCGAGGCGATCTAACACATCGGTCTTGGCGACCCGTTCCAGCGAGCCATTGCATATGAGACAACGGCGAAACGGCCGGATTTGCCGGTGCAGATCGAAACGCCTGAGCACTTCTTCCACTTGGGCATCGGCAATCACGGAACGTACCCAGTAGCCGTGCGTGATGCGTCGGGCATGCAACAAACGCCTGTCGCGCGTCAACACGATGCGTTTTTCCGCGGCGGCGATGTCGGCAATTTGAGCATCCCGGTAATCGTTTCGATAAAGTGTATCGAAGCCCAGCAGGCGCAACCGGCGTGCCAGCTTTCCCAGGTTCACGTCCAGCACGAATGCGCTCTGCCGCAAGGGTTTCTCACGGAGCAGCACTAATGGAGAAATGTCGAAACTCTCGAATACGGGGTAGACCGCGACGCGGTCGTTGGGTTGTAGCCGATAATCAAAACCGACCGACTGGCCGTCCACGAGAATCAAATCGACTTCCGTGTGCGGTATGCCCTGCGCTTCGATGGCATCCTTGATGCCCGGATGGTCGTTGAATCGATACAGCCGGGTTTGCTTGCGCTGAGCAGGCGGAAGAAAATCATTGAGTTCTTCGTAGAAGCGGAACTCGGCCGTGTATTCATGTCCCATGGTCGTTCGTACCGCGTCAGGACGTTGCGCTTGCCGCAAGACCCGGCGGCCACATGCTCAATGGCTCAGATCATTGCCCACCGGCTGGCGGCTAGCCCAGCGCCCGCCGGTCCGGCGCGAATGCCAGAGCAGATACGCACCCGTCAATACGGCTGGAATACTCAGCCACTGACCCATGGTGAGCGGCCATCCGGTTTCGAATGCGGCCTGATTGACCTTGTAGTACTCCAGCACAAACCGCGCGCCGAACACGAGTATGAGGAACCGCCCGAACAGGTAGCCCTCTGGCGAGGCGCCCTGATGCCGAAGATAGAACCGGAACTGAACGAGAAAGATCAGGAGATAGCAGAAGGCTTCGTATAGCTGAACCGGATGGCGGGGAACCATGTCGACCCGGGCAAAAATGACCGCCCAGGGAACGTCGGTCGGTTTACCGAGGATTTCCGAATTGAAGAAATTGCCGATGCGAATCAGACAGCCGGACAGAGGCACCGCCATGCCAATGCGGTCGCAAATCCACAGGAAAGGCTGATCGGGCACGCTGCGCGAGAACAGATAAACACCGCCGAGAATGCCCATCACCGCGCCGTGGCTGGCAAGCCCGCCTTCCCAAACGTAGAAAATCTTCCAGGGATGGGTGAGATAGAACAGCGGGTCATACAGCAGCACGTGTCCCAGTCGTGCGCCCACAACGGTACCGACGATGACGTATAGCACCAGGTCGTAGACGGCATCCCGAGGCCGCCCTTCCACCCGATAAATGTATCGGAAGATAAGAATGCCGTAGACGAAGGTGATGGCAAACAACAGGCCGTACCAGTAAACCGGCCATTTGAAGGAGTTCAGTGAGACCGTGAAAGCGATAGGTGAAAGATCCCAGACCATCTCAGCCACCCGCTCCGCGACCGACTGGATTCTGCGCGCCCGTCTCGCCTGAATGCCTTATGCATTTCGGAGCCTGCCCTGAAATAGTCATGGCGGCATTGTGGTTTGAGTTAGCGATCACCACTCGGGTTACCTCACGCATCGATCAGACGGTTCACTTGATCTTCCCGCAGGCCCCCCGGAACACCCCGCTGCAGATAAGGAACACGGAGGCCTTCCTTGCGCAAGGTCTCGTTGATTTCAAGACAGAGATCGCTGTTGACCGCCTGCACCTTCTCGACATCGCTGATGAAGGCCATCAGTTCCATATCCAGTGAACTTTCGCCAAGCCGCTTGACAACAACCACGGGCGAGGGCGTGCGACGCACGTCCGGATGCGCCTTGGCGATGTCCAGCAGCAACTCGCGCACCCGCTTGGCATCCGTGCTGGCGGTGAGGCTGATCGGGAGCAAGACGCGACCTACCTTGTCGGCATTGGTGCGGTTCGTGACCGGGGCGGAGATCAGGGTGGAATTGGGGATGAAGACCGAAGCGCGATCGGAGGTCGTGAGTTCCGTCGCCCGTACGCTGATTTTCTTCACATAGCCCTGGTGTTCGCCGACTACCACCCAGTCGCCTACCTTGATGGGGCGTTCGATCAACAGGATGAGACCGGAAACAAAATTGTTGACGATGTTTTGCAGGCCGAAACCGATACCGACGGATAGTGCGCCTGCGATGATTGCCAGGTTCGAGAGGTCAATACCGAGAGCGGAAACCGCCACCGCTGCCGCGAGGGCGAAACCCAGATAGCCGACCGCCGAGCGAATGGAATGGCGAATACCGGCATCGAGCCGGGTTCTGGGAAAGATCCGATGCTCCAGTGCGCGTTGTAACAGGCGCGCACCGGTCAGCAGGGTGGCAAAAAGGAAGATGGCCAAAAACAGGTCGGCCAGCGACAGGGTGATGTTGCCGACCTTGAAACCGAAGAAGGCGTTGTAAAGCCAGACCGAGAGGTCTTCCCGCCCTGCACCCCAGAGCACCAGCAAGGCAACCACACCCAGCAAGACGATAGCGGCCCCCACCATTTCCGTCAGCCAGAAACGGAGCATCTCACTGCCTTCGTCGGTGAGGCTCAGGCTATTCTGCAGTTTGATCCCGAGGGGAGCATTCCGGCTCAGAGTGTGCTCGATCGTTTCGGCGCCGATCTCGCGCAACACGACGACCGTAACGTAAAGGCCGGCGGTCAGCACAAACTGGGTCGCCAGCACCCGCGACAGCGCGACATAACCGAATAGCGCCGACAGGGGAATGGCCAAGGTCAACACTCTCAGAAAAAAGCGCAGGCGTTGCCAGGATCGGGCCGGCAACACATCCTGTTCCACCCCCTCGCCGGCTGCCCGCCAGATTTTATTGCGGAGCAGGATCAGTAGCAGAGCGGTGATGACCACACCGGAAACAAACTTGTGAACGATGGTGAGTTCGAGCGAGGCCTCGAACTCACCTCTGAGTTGGTCCAGAACCAGGTCGATGGCAAAAACAAGCGCAACGCCGGTAACGATGGCGCTGATTGCGCGTGCGCCGTAGTCATTGATGTGGACGATTCGCCAGGACGGTTCGAACGGCGCCAGCGCCGCCCGACAAAAGGCCGCGACAAAAAAAAGGAAAATCAGCGCCACAAGTATCGTCCAGGCCAGGTCCTGCATCGGCATCGAAAGCAGGCCGCTGCCTTTCAGAGCCAGATAGACCGCGATAGTCGCTGCCGCGGGCAGCAGAATGCGGATGAAGCCCGTGAACAACGCGGCCCGGAGACGTTGGCCATAGGTGGGTTCGGCTTCTACCTGGACATAACCGAATTTGCGCAGCAACCACCGGCGCAAGGGCCAGACCAGCACAAACGCCGCCAGCACGCCCAACGAGGACCGTCGAAGCATCTGCGGGCCTTGTTGGGCAACAGCCTGGCTGGAGGCCCAGGTCTGAATGTTCTGGCGCGCCAGTTCGAGATCCGATGCGAATTCGGGCAGGGCTTTCTGCCATACCACCGGCGACAGAGGCGACGGTCCCCGGGTCAACACTCTTTCGGTAAAACGGGTTCGGCGCAGTGAAGCGATTTGGCTGAGGATTCGGTCGGCGCGGGCGATGATGAGCTCGGCCTCCTTGATCGCGCCTTCGGTTGCGGCGAGTCGCTCGCTGATCGCCGTGCGTTGATTCGCCACAGCCGGTGATTCCGGTGGCGAGCCTTCGGCGGGGGGCGCACCGAGCGTGCTCAATTCCTCCCGAATCTGCTGTGCTTCCGGCCGCGCAACATCAGCCCTGGAGGTCGCTTCCAGCCGAAGATTGGTCAGCTCGGTACGCAACTCGTCCAGCTTTTCGTCAGGAAGCTCGGTCTTGAGCAAGGCTTTGTCGGCGCGATCCAGGATGACGTTCCATTCCTTGATCATGACATTCAGCGGGCGCGGTTGCGCCGGTTCGTCGGCGCTGGCCACGCCGAGCAGCAAACCCAATGCCGCCAGCGAAAAAAAGAGACGCGCGAGCGTGGGGTGGTTCATAGGCGGGGTAGTCTTGGGATCAGATTACGCGATGCAGGCATTGCGCAAAGCCGGTGCCGAATGCTTTGGAGAGCCCCGGGGCGACTCACGCGCCCCGTCTGCAGGCGGCATATCGTCGAAGCCAGAGAAGATGGCGGGGCATGCCGGTGAAATCAGCGAAGGCCGTCTAAAGACATTCTTCTATCAGTCGGTGAATTTTCTCGACATTCTCGTGCGAGATGTCGATGATCTGAAATCCGATCCAGCACTTGCCCGGATCATTGCTGGGCTCCCGCCACAAGCTTTCCGCGCCGAACCGGGCCGCATGGCCGGCGCCGACTTGCTCGGGCAACTCCAGGCTAACCTGAAAAATACGGTTGACTTCGATGGGTTCCGCGCTGAGCAGCATGAAGCCATCGGGGCTGATATCGACCAAATTACCCAAGGGTTCCCCCCGATCCGAATCGTTGACTTTCAGTGGCCGCCCAACCTTTGTTCTTGGGTGTTTCCTGCGATCTTCAATATTCATGATGCTTTTCTGTCTTCGAGTGATCGGCGCCCGATAATAAGCTGGGCGGGGATGTTACGGAAAATCTCTGATCCACCGCAGCCGGCAGCGCATGCTGCGGCCAAAGTGCGGCGAATGTCGCCTTGTTATACCGGTTATCCGGACTTTTTGCTGATCGTTCTGAAAGCTTTAAGAGTATATTCCCAGTGCCCTCCATTCAACTCAGCCTGCGTATGGAGCCCTGCGGGTGGCACGGCACGAAGTTTGCCCGAAAATGGAAAATGGACGCCTTGTGCTAAGGGGTTCCATTTGTTAAACTTCAAGCTTATTTACAAATTCAGAGTCTAGCCATGAGTAATAGGGAGTGCATTCTACGCCCAGCCCGGTGGCGTGATCGCCGCCATCCATCCTCACCTCTTTGGCGTGACTAGCGAAAACGGCTTCGGCATCACGCCGATTGGCTGGTTTTGAGTCCCAAGAAGGCGGCAGTCGAGAAAAAAGATTGTCACGGCCTTTCCGTTCTGAACGCCGCACTGGCGGCTCTGGCCCAACACCATTACGTTAAGACCCACAAGGAGTAATCCATGTCCAACTCGCTGATTGGCTGCGCGCAAGCCTGCGCGGGGCAGGTACTGAATGACCGCCGTAGTAGGAATATTACGTTCTTTGGCCTTGCGTTGTCCCTACTGATCGGCTTCATCGTCGATTGGGGCACAGCCTTTGCGTTCGCCGCCGCCATCGCCGCACTGGTCTATGGTATTCAGTCCATCACCTGGATTAATGCCCAGCCTCCCGGGAACCCCCGCATGCTGGAAATCGCCTCTGCCATTCAGCAGGGTGCGCAGGCTTACCTGAACCGCCAGTACAAGACTATCGGCGCGGTAGGTGTGGTGCTGTTCTTCGCCATCGGCATTTTCCTCGGTTGGTCCGTGGCTTGGGGCTTTGCCATCGGTGCGGGGCTATCCGGCGCCGCCGGCTTCATCGGCATGAATATCTCCGTGCGCTCCAATTGCCGCACCGCCCAGGCCGCCAGCCGCGGTCTGGACGCAGCCTTCGCCGTGGCCTTCCGCGGCGGGTCCATCACCGGCCTGCTGGTGGTGGGGCTCGGCCTCTTGGGCGTGGCGGGGTATTACACCCTGCTCAAATCCATCGGCTCGGAAGATCCCCTGCACGCCCTGGTTGGCCTGGCCTTTGGTGGCTCACTGATCTCCATCTTCGCGCGACTGGGCGGCGGCATCTTCACCAAGGGCGCGGACGTGGGCGCCGACCTGGTGGGCAAGGTGGAGGCCGGCATTCCCGAGGACGACCCACGCAACCCGGCAGTGATCGCCGATAACGTCGGCGATAACGTCGGCGATTGCGCCGGCATGGCCGCCGACCTATTCGAAACCTATGCCGTCACCCTGGTCGCCACCATGCTCCTGGGCGGCATTCTGACCATGGGAGCGGAAAAAGCCATCGTCTATCCGCTGGTTCTGGGAGGCGTATCCATCATCACCTCCATCATCGGATCGTTCTACGTCAAGATCACTCCCGGCAAGAAAATCATGAGCGCGCTTTACAAGGGTGTGATCGTCTCGGGCGGTTTGGCTGCGCTGGCGTTCTATCCGATCACCGCCCTCATGTTCAAGGGCGGCGTCTTTTTGGGGGGCGTCGAGGTTACCGCCATGAATCTGTATCTGGCGGCCGTGATCGGCCTCATCCTCACTGCGCTGATGGTCGTCATCACCGAGTATTACACCGCCACCGATTTCGCGCCGGTGCGCCGTATCGCGGAGGCCTCCACTACCGGCTCTGGCACCAACATCATCGCCGGGCTAGGCCTTTCCATGAAGGCCACCGCCCTGCCGGTGCTGTCGGTCTGCGCCAGCATCTGGGGCGCTCATGAACTGGCCGGGCTTTACGGCATCGCCATCGCCGCCACCGCCATGCTGTCCATGACCGGCATGATCGTGGCCCTGGACGCCTATGGCCCCATCAC
>Ga0209254_10007316_pt1 | contig 10189 bp, 7 predicted proteins | sample FrelakmetDIP11DI_FD_187148 | JGI IMG/M metagenome (GOLD analysis project Ga0209254, IMG submission 187148) | Freshwater lake sediment microbial communities from the University of Notre Dame, USA, for methane emissions studies - DIP11 DI (SPAdes)... | ecosystem: Environmental > Aquatic >...
AGGCCTGGGACGAGAAAGTGCATCTGGAATACACCGGCAAGCCCAAATGCCTCATCTTCGACAACTTCGCCACCGCCGTGAACGCGGGGTTGGAGATGAAAGCCAAAAAATATTCGTATGTTAGGTCGTCTCTTCTAGGGTTGGTTATCCTTGGGTTCATTGCTTTTGGCAATCCAACATTTGCGGCCACAGGTCCTACACAGGACCACTGGCCCCAGGAATTCATAACTCAGGATGGAAAAGTTTCTGTTTATCAGCCCCAGCTCGATTTTTACAAGGGGGACAGGATCAAGGGCAGAGCCGCTATTTCGGTCCGGAACAAGGACGCCCAGGAGCCTGTTTTCGGGATGGTCTGGTTTTCTGGTCGTGCCATCACGGACCGAGATGCCAAAATGGTCGAGTTCACAGACATGACGGTGGACCGGATCAAGGTTCCCCAGTCAACTTCCGAACAGGAGAAGCAACTCACAGAACTCCTGAAGAAAGAGTCTGCAGATTGGATGCCGGTGCGGATGCCTCTTGATCGTCTGCTTGCAGTGACGGTCGCGAATGAGTGGGGAAAAGTCCAAGCCGGCCGCCTCAACATGGAGCCTCCAAAAATTATCTTCACCACCACTCCATCCGCATTGATTCTGATTAACGGCAAGCCGCAGCTTCGAAAGGTGGAGAATACCAGATTCGAGCGCGTCATCAACACGCCCTTCCTCATCCTCTTCGACCCTGGGATCAAGACCTACTACACCCAGGGCGGAGATTTTTGGTATGCAGCGACGAACGTGATGGGTCCGTGGAAGCATTTGAACGATCCACCCGCACCGGTGATGGAGGTGGCACAACGCCTGATAGAACCTCAAGACAGCAAGGACTCCGACCAGCCCAGGCCGAAGGTTCCCCCTGAAATCATCGTGGCCACTGAACCGACCGAGTTGATCGTATCAGAGGGTCAACCCAACTTTGCCCCGGTGCAGGACACGGATCTCTTGTACATGAGCAACACCCCGAGTGAGGTCTTCATGGAGGTGAGGAGCCAGAAATATTATGTCCTCCTTGCCGGCCGCTGGTACCAGAGCCGCTCGCTCGAAAAGGGACCGTGGGGTTATGTCCCATCAGAGAATCTGCCCCAGGATTTCAAAAGGATCCCTCCCGGTTCAACCAAAGGCCATATCCTGGCTTTCGTTGCCGGAACGACAGAGGCAGAGGAGGCAGTGCTTGAGGCCGAGATCCCCCAGACCACGGCCGTAAAACGGGACGAGGCCAAGCTCTCCGTCACGTACGACGGCAACCCCAAGTTCGAGCCGATTAAAGACACCAGCATGCTTTACGCGGTCAACACAAAAACCCAGGTGATCAAGGTCAACGGCAAATACTATGCGGTTGACCAGGCTGTCTGGTTTGTCTCCGACAGCCCGACAGGGCCGTGGGTTGTGGCCGACACCATTCCACCCGAGATCGACACCATTCCACCCGAAAGTCCCGTCTACAACGTAAAATATGTTCGGGTTTACGACTCGACCCCTGAGGTTGTGTATGTCGGGTACACTCCCGGGTATCAAGGTTCCTACGTTTATGGCGACACCCTTGTGTATGGCACAGGATACTACTATCCGGGATGGTTGGGTACCGCGTACTACCCCGCACCGATCACGTGGGGGTTTGCACCTATCTATGACCCCTTTTATTACAGCTGGGGTTTTGGCTGGGGCTATGGGGCTGGCTTTGCGTCCGGTTTTTTCTGGGGGTTCCCGTTCGGGATCGCCGTTTCACCGTGGTGGTACGGCTGTCATTGGGCAGGTGGGTATCCCTGGTATGGCTATGGTTACGGGTACGGATACCCCTGGGGCTACGGTTATGGCCATTATGGGCACGGATGGTATTCCGGATATCGCCATTACCCGTATCATGGATATCGTGGCGGCCATCACGATGGAGATAGCCATTACGATCGACAGAGAATGTATCTCCATTCCAGTATCAATCGTCCGGTGAACATCAGCCGGCCGCCCCACAGACCAGACCGGGTCAGACCCGGGACAACGCGGGTTCCGAACGATCAAAGGGGTGGAAGGATTATTCATCAACAACGAGGCCAAAAATCCGATATGAGACCACACCAGAACGTCCAGCCGCGACAGCAAAACCCGACTCACCGCGCTGGGCCAGGCCGTGAAACAAGGCCGGGCCAGGACATGAGAAGGCCTACGGAGGTCCCGAGGACAACGGGCAGGGATAACCGGCTACAGACAAATCATGGTACTGCTGGTCTCGGCGGAAACGTTTACCGCAGGGCCCCACAGGGCGGGGAGCAACGGGTTCATAGTGGAACGACCAGGCCAGAAGCAAGGGTTCAAGCACACCAAAGTCCTGGACGCAACCCTCCGGTCATGAGTCGAGGCAGTGGCACCCAAATGGGACGGGTTGCAGGAGGTCGTGATTACGGCCGTGTCACCGGAGGATACTCTGGAGGGGGAACTCCCGGGCGAGTGTCGCCTGGAGGTGCGTCCGGAAGCTACGGACATGGGTCTCCTGGAAGCGGTGGTTTCCGAAGTGCACCCCGCGTAAGCGGAGGGACACCCATGGGTGGGGGTTCCAGGGGTGGAGGATCTTATGGTGGAGGTTTCGGCGGTGGTCATGGCGGAGGCTCCCGGCGTTAGCGTGGCTGAAAAGGAGGAGGGTTGTTGAAAAAGATAGCAAAAATTCTTTTCTTGTTCGTTGGTTTAGTAATGGCCTCAGGGTGTTACTACTATGGACCTCCACCTTATACCTACGCTCCACCCTATGCATCTTATGACTACGTCTGGGACAGCGCGATGCGGGCTGCACAGGATGTGGGAATTCAGATCACCTCATCCAACAGGAACACGGGTACGGCCTTTGGCCAGCGAGACGGTGTCGGCGTAACCATTCAGGTGACGCAACAGTCGGACGGGAGAACCAGGGTTGAGCTGACCACCAAAGGCAGCCCCTCGGCGACGTCGGCCGTAGCCGACGACTTCTACCGAGCGTATGACCACTATATGGGACGAAGGTGAGAAGCAGCAATAGTTACCGAGAACTGTAAAGATGGGTCCATACGAATAGACTTCTCCAACTCACCCAACCTCGCCGCAGGTAACGATAGACCGACACCACTCAGATCATGAGTCCGTATCAAGTTCCCCGCCTACAGCTCGGGGCATGCGGGGCCGGGGCACACTCCGGTCAATAGGGATAAAAAAAGGCAGAGGATTCTCATCAGAGAAAAATACCCCTGCCTCATGGTTTGCATCTGCGTGCTAGGGTAAGGGCACCCTGCATCCTGTGGGAACTTTGTCGAGCACATTGTCAGGTTTAATCCAGGAACTCGTAATCTGTGCTGCCCCGATAGCGTACTGTTCTGCCGGGTCCCCAACGGTTACCAGGAAGGCACCGCCAAGGTTCTCAATAGATGCCCCTGTGATCGCATGGGGATTGCTGTCCTTAACGGTCGCCTTTACCTGGAGGGGAGTCAGAAATCGCTGCGTGATGGGAGTTAAGGGATTTTCCGTGTACGTGAAGTCGAATAGAGTGAGGAATTTTTCAGGATTACCCGCTAACAGCGGCCATGTCCCGCTCGGTTGGGGGACCCAATAGGTGCCATCGAAGGTGCACAGGGTAAACTCACAGGCTGCAGGCGATTCGGCGGTGCAGTTGTCGACCACAAGGTAAACGCTAAATTTGTCCTTATACTTATCCACTGGAGAATTGCCCGGAGGGATAGCATCGCTAATCTTCCCATTTGTCCCATTCACGTTCTGCTTTACCTGCAGCTTGAACCATACTTGACTCCAGTCTTCAAAATCAAGCGCTTGCACCGTGCCCACCATAAGAACTCCCACGAATCCAACCACCACCAAACCCAAAAACATCTTTCTGATCTTCATACTCAACCTCCTTAGACATTAGATTTTTTGGGAAGCCCGTCGCAGCTTGCTGCGGATCGGTCGCCCACTCATGGCCGTAAAGGAGCCTCTCATGGCTCGGGATAACGGCCACTCCCCGTGAAACATTAGTTAGACATTTCTCAATGGGTCCCTCCAGCACAACAGACTTTATCTTCGAATTGCAATAATCTTTTCCCCTATTCAAGGTAAATTCCCTTTTCGTCAAACATTTGGCTGTAGGATCTCGATATATCCGGGATGTTGCGAGACCGGTCTTCTTGATTTGCCGATCAACCACTGCCAGTCTTCTCTTGCTGCAGCCTTTATCGCCGCTATTTTCCCTCAAATTCTCCCTATTTGTCAAACGATTTCATGAGGGGGTTGTAAGGTGTGTTTGCTGGACGGCTCAGATCTGTGAGTTCGGATTCGGAGCAGGATGTGGGGGTGGCTAATCACATACACAATGGACCGGTTTCACTTGCTCTATGCTCTTCGCTTCGCACGCTATGCGCTCTGCGTTGGCGAGCTTACAGCGAGAGGGGCACCACTTCAAGCCCCACTGTTTCGGGAAATCCGAGCATGATGTTCATGTTCTGGATGGCTTGGCCGGAGGCTCCTTTGACCATATTGTCAATCGCTGTGACCACGACCATGCGGCCATCGGCCTCGCTTACCTTCACCCCGATATCACAGTAATTCGACCCCTTGACATCTCTTGTGCTGGGAAGCTTTCCCTTCGGATAGATTCGAACAAAGGGCTCTCCTCGGTAGGCATCCACAAAGACGTTCAGGACCTCCTCGGTCTTCATCATCTTCGTCAGTTTCACATAGAGAGTTCCAAGAATTCCGCGCTCCATGGGGATGAGGTGGGGTACAAAGGTGACGGTTACGCTCTTCCCGGCCAGCTGGCTTAACTCTTGCTCGATCTCCGGGGTGTGTCTGTGTTCGAAGATCTTGTAAGCTTTCACCCCCTCGTTCACCTCACAAAAAAGAGAGTCCAGAACAACGTCTCTGCCCGCCCCGCTCACCCCTGATTTTGAATCGACGATGATATTTTCCAGAGAGATCAGATTTTTCTGGACGAGAGGAATTAAGCCCAGCAGCGCCCCTGTGGGATAACATCCCGGATTGCCAACGATCTTTGCCTTCTTGATCACGCTCCTGTGAAGCTCTGGAAGGCCAAAAGCCGACTCGGCCAACAGCCCCGTAGCCGTGTGTTTCTGGTACCACTTTTCATAAATCGCCGCATCCTTGAAGCGGAAGTCTGCACTCAGATCCACCACTTTCTTTCCCCGCTCGTAGAACGGAGGAACGGTCTCCATGGCCGTCTTGTGGGGAACCGCGGTGAAGACGAAGTCCACTTTTTCCGCAATCCGCTCGAAGGAAAGCTCTTCGCAGGTCAATGAGAACTGATTCATGAGGGAAGGAAAGACTCCCTCAATGGGGAGTCCAGCATACTTCTGCGAGGTCAAAGCCGTGACCTCTACTTCCGGGTGACGAAGGAGAAGTCGGAGAAGCTCCAATCCCGTATAACCCGTCGCCCCGATGATTCCCACTCGTGTTTTCATGGATTCCTCTCTCCTTTCACCCAATAAAAAAGGGGAGGCATGATCTCCCCTTTTTGCTCAGATCATCAGCCTATCGTTTCGAGAATTGAGGTCTTCGCCTGGCACCCCTTCTCCCGTATTTCTTTCTTTCCTTCACTCTGGAATCTCGAGTGAGAAACCCCGCCTTCTTGAGAGCCTCTTTGTACTCTGGGTTAACCTGCAATAAGGCCTTTGAGACGCCGTGACGAATCGCCTCGGTTTGACCCACGGGCCCCCCTCCTTTCACATTCACAGAGACATCGAATTGATTCAGGGTCCCTGTGAGATCGAACGGCTTCAGAATGACTAATTCAGAGGTCCCTCTTCCGAAATAATCCTGCAGAGCCCTCTCATTCACAGTGATTTTTCCTTCTCCGGGTTCAAGCCAAACCCTGGCAATGGCCGTCTTTCTTTTACCTGTTGCGTATATCTTTTCTGCCACGATCTTCTCTCTCCTTTATCACATCTCAAGCGGCACGGGCTGTTGGGCCTCGTGCGGGTGTTTGGGTCCGGCATAGATCTTCAGCTTCCGGAGCATCTGTCGGCCCAAGCTATTCTTCGGAAGCATCCCTCTCACAGCTAGTCGAATCATTTCAGTGGGTTTCTGAGCCAGGAGCTTTTCGGCATTGGTCGCCCGGATGCCGCCCGGATGGTTGGTATGATGATAGTACATTTTGTTCTTCATCTTCTTGCCGGTAAGAGTCACCTTTCCTCCGTTGACCACCACAACAAAGTCTCCGGTGTCCACGTGAGGTGTGAAGGTGGGCTTGTTCTTCCCTCTGAGGATCTTGGCAAGCTCCGTCGCCAACCTGCCAAGGATCTTTCCTTCTGCGTTCACGAGGACCCATCGATGATCCGCGTCACTTTTCTTAGCTTGATAAGTCTTCATCACACGACCTTTAAACCTATTTAGTTAACACATGAATCTCAAAAGCGTCAAGTCCAGCCTGGGCTCCCCCAGGTCCTTCTGATAAGGTGTTACCTTCTCTTTCTTTTTCCTGTGACGTATTTCTCCCAAAGTAGGACCACGGGGCCTGCTATGTAAATCGTCGAATACGTTCCAGAAATCAATCCGATCGCGAGCGTGAAGGCGAAATCGTGGATCACCGGCCCCCCAAAAAAGAAAAGGATGAGGACAACCATCATCACGGTCCCGGAGGTCAGGATCGTTCGACCGAGGGTCTCATTGATGCTCACGTTAAAAATGGTCTCGAGATTCTCTTTCCTCATCTTCTTGATGTTCTCCCGGACCCGGTCGAAGATGACAATCGTGTCGTTGATGGAGAACCCGATGATCGTTAGGATCACGGCAAGCAGGGTCAGAGAATATTCAATATTGAAGATGGAGATGACTCCATACGTAATAAGGATGTCGTGAAACAGGGCGGCAATTCCGCCCAAACCAAAGGCGAATTCATGAAACCTGAAAGCCACGTAAATGAGGATCGCAAGGAAAGAAAGACCCACAGCCCAGAGAGCCTTTTCCTTCAAATCCTTTCCAACCTTCGGCCCCACAACCTCTACCCTTCGAATCTCCGGAGGCTGGTCTTTGAATTGTTCCTTAATGGAAGTCTGAATTTTCTTGGAGGCCTCTTCCAGATCTTCCGAGGTCTTCTCCACCCGGATGAGAAACTCATCCTCTCCTCCGAATTTCTGAACCACAGCATCCTTCATGCCCATGGCGTCCATCGCCTTGCGGACTTCGGAGATATCCACGGCTTTCGAAAACTTGACTTGAACCAATAAGCCGCCGGCGAAATCAACCCCGTACCTCAACCCTCGATGCAAGAAGATCGATCCCACACAAAGGAGAATGGCGATGAGGGAGAGCCAGAGCGCAAATTTTCTCTTGCCGATGAAGTCATACCGCGTATCTGGTCGAATCAATTCCATAGGTCAAACACCCTTTGCTCTTAGATGCTTAGCTTCTGGACGTTGGTCTTGAGAGTTATGAAATCGAACATCCATCGTGTCACATAAACAGCCGTAAGAAGGTTCGCCAAAAGCCCGATACAGAGTGTGACGGCAAATCCCCTCACGGGTCCCGTTCCAAACTGGTAGAGAATGACTCCGGCAATCAGCGTAGTGATATTGGAGTCAATGATCGCGGAAAAGGCTCGATGGTATCCTTGGTCAATGGCAGCCCGAACCGTTTTTCCCCATCTTAGCTCTTCCTTGATCCTCTCGTGGATCAGAACATTGGCGTCCACGGACATTCCGATCGAAAGGACCAGACCGGCAATACCCGGAAGGGTCAGTGTCGCACGGAAGATAGCAAGTGTTGCCAATATCAACAACACGTTGAGGATCAGGGCTACGTCTGCAACCACTCCCGAGAGTCGATAGTAGAAAAGCATAAAAAGGGCAACCAGGATTGCACTCACGAGGATGGAGATGATTCCTTTTCGAATGGAGTCCTGTCCGAGAGAGGGACCCACTGTCCTATTCTCGATCATTTTCACAGGAGCAGGCAATGCGCCGGCCCTGAGAACGATGGCCAGGTCACCCGCTTCCTTCATATCGAATCGGCCTGTAATTTGGGCCCGGCCTCCAGCGATTCGTTCCTGAATAACAGGCGCGGAATAGACATTGTCATCCAGAATGATGGCCAGTCGCTTCTTCACATTTTGCCCCGTGATCTGTTCGAAGAGCTTGGCTCCAATCTCGTCAAATTCCAGGGAGACGTAGGGCTCATTGAATTGGGTATCGATGGAGACCCGGGCATCTTTCAGAACTTCACCAGTCATCAAGGTCTTTTCTTTCAAAAGGTGAGGGATCTTTCTGACGCCTCCTGTCGCAGGGTCCACCGATCTCTGGTAGAGAACGATATCTCCTTCGGGAATCGTCCCCTTCAGGGCATTATCGGCATCTCCTTCTTCATCGACAAGCTTGAACTCGAGGAGAGCCGTTTTTCCGATGAGATTGATGGCTCGCTGGGCATCCCGGATCCCAGGAAGCTGAATCAAAATCCGGTCCATCCCTTGTAGGGTAATTTCAGGCTCGGAGACACCGAACTGATCGACCCGGTTCCGAATGACCTCGAGGGCCTGATCGATCGCCCTCTTCTTTGTGTACTCTGCCTCCTTGCTGTCGAGGACGAGCGTCAACCGCCAGATCCCTCCCTGCTCCGACGAGGAAAGCTCGCGCATCACGGCATAGCGCTGGGCAAGCACGCTCTCCCATTTCTCCTTGACACCAGAGACCTCCAGGACGATTCGATCGGTTCCTTCCCTCTCTACTTTCCCGAAGGGAACGTTCTTCTCTTTGAGATCATCTCGCAGGTTATTCTTGATACGTTCCACATAACTCTCGACAGCCTTTTCAGCTTCCACCTCGAGAATGAGATACATGCCTCCCTGTAAATCGAGGCCCAGGCGGATCTTGTCGGTAGGGAGCACCTTGGTCCACCACGCAGGGAGTTGAGTGGTGGCGGTGGGTAGGAGGAGGAAGATGGCAAACAACGTTATTGCCGCATAAAAAATGAATCTCCATTTCAGACTTCTCAGCATTCATTCACCTCGTGCCACGACTGCCTCGGCCGACAGTCGAACTTACAAAATGAAACCAAGGGTGAGCAGTACCCTTGGCAACGTCTAAAGTACCTTATCCTATCGTATTTTGCAAGAGGAAACTCGAAAAAAACCCAGGGGGCTTATTCCCTGGGCCTGGGTCAACACGTCTCTGGAATCCCACCTACTTCACATCGCTCCATTTCCCGTATTTCTCCCTCAAGATACGGTGGAGGATCTTACCCGTGGGAGTCATGGGCATTTCAGAATCCTTGATGATATCAACGGACTTAGGAATCTTATACCCAGCAATCTTTCCCCGGCAATGGTCGATCAGTTCTTTTTCCGTTGCCGTCTTTCCTTCATGGAACGTAACGACCGCCTTCACCGACTCCCCCCACTTCTCATGCGGAATGCCGATCACCGCCACATACTTCACGGAGGGATGGGACCCGATCACATTCTCCACTTCGGATGGGAAGACATTCTCACCGCCCGTAATGATCATGTTGGCTTTTCGATCCACCAAGACAAAATAACCGTCCTCGTCCTGAAGGGCCATGTCTCCAGCCGTAAACCACTCGCCCTGAAAAGCAGACTTCGTCCTCTCGGGGTCCTTCCAATATTCCTTAAAAACGTGGGGTGTTCTCGAGTAGAGTTCTCCCACCTGGCCCCTGGGCAGCTCTTTGCCGTGTTCGTCCATAATCTTGATCCGGTCCGATCCCCAGATCTCTCGGCCGATGGACCCCAGCTTCTTGAACTGTTCAGCGGGTCGGAGCAGCGTCACCAGACCCGCCTCTGTCGATCCATAGGCCTCCCAGAGTTCTGCGTTCTTGAAATAGTCCATGATGGCCAATTTGGTTTCTTTCCTGGCAGGGGCTGATGAGATGAGGAGTTGTCGAATCGAGCTGACGTTGATTTTTCTCTTTACCTCATCGGGTAAGGCCAACATCATGATGTAGTGAGTAGGAACGAGAGAGGTAAAGGTAACCTTCTCTCTCTCGATTGTCCGCAAGAGATCTTCCGGGTCGAAGCTGATCATATTATAGACAAAAACCTTCGCACTCACGTAGGTATAGGTGAACGAGTAGTAGATGGAGTTGATATGACACATGGGCATGACGAGCATGACACAGTCATCAGGCCGGAGCCCCATATTCATGGCATTGACGATATAATGATTGACATTACCCGC
>Ga0209254_10007317_pt1 | contig 10188 bp, 13 predicted proteins | sample FrelakmetDIP11DI_FD_187148 | JGI IMG/M metagenome (GOLD analysis project Ga0209254, IMG submission 187148) | Freshwater lake sediment microbial communities from the University of Notre Dame, USA, for methane emissions studies - DIP11 DI (SPAdes)... | ecosystem: Environmental > Aquatic >...
GGCGCGGATGTTGAGCGACAGGTCCATCAGGAGCTGCTCGCGCCGGTCCTCGGGGAAGAAGTTGATGATGCGGTCCATCGCCTGGTTGGCGCTGTTGGCGTGCAGCGTCGCGAGCACCAGGTGGCCGGTCTCGGCGAACTGGATGCCGTACTCCATGGTGTCGCGGTCACGGATCTCGCCGATCAGGATGACATCCGGCGCCTGGCGCAGGGTGTTCTTGAGCGCCATGTGCCAGCTGTCGGTGTCCACGCCCACCTCGCGCTGCGTCACCACGCAGTTGCGGTGGGTGTGCACGTACTCGATCGGGTCCTCGATCGTGATGATGTGGCCGCGGGTCTTGTCGTTGCGGTAGTCGAGCATCGCGGCGAGCGAGGTGGATTTGCCCGAACCCGTTGCGCCCACGAGGATCACGAGGCCCCGCTTCGAGAGCACGATCTCCTTGAGGATCGGCGGCAGGTCGAGTTCGTCGATCGTCGGCACCTTGACGTTGATGGTGCGCAACACGGCGCCAGTGAGCCCCATCTGCACGAAGGCGCTGACGCGGAAGCGGCCGATCCCGGGCGGCGCGATCGCGAAGTTGCACTCCTTGGTCGCGTCGAACTCCTTGGTCTGCCGGTCGTTCATGATCGCGCGCACCAGCAGCTGCGCCTGCTCGGGCGTGAGCGGCTGGTTGGTCTGCGGCTTGATCTCGCCGTCCACCTTGATCGCCGGCGGGAAACCCGCGGTGATGAAGAGGTCCGACCCGTTGCGCTCGACCATGCGGCGCAAGAGGTCCTGCATCAGCTTTATGCCCTGTTCGCGTTCCATGGTGCTTCCCTTCCGGACGGTCCGAGCCCGCCGGCGGTCAGAAGTCCTCCTTGTTCTGGGCCCTGAATCGCGCCTCTTCCTTGGTGATCAGGCCCTTCTGGAGCAGCTCCTTCAGGCACTGGTCGAGCGTCTGCATGCCGGCCGCCTGGCCGGTCTGGATCGCGGAGTACATCTGCGCGATCTTGCCCTCGCGGATGAGGTTACGGATCGCGGGCGTGCCGATCATGATCTCGTGCGCCGCGATGCGTCCGCCCCCGATGCGCTTCAGAAGCGTCTGGGAAATCACCGCGCGCAGCGACTCGGAGAGCATCGCGCGCACCATCTCCTTCTCGGCCGCCGGGAACACGTCCACGATACGGTCGATCGTCTTCGCGGCCGAGCTCGTGTGCAGGGTGCCGAACACGAGGTGGCCGGTCTCGGCGCCCGTGAGCGCGAGGCGGATGGTCTCGAGGTCGCGCATTTCGCCCACGAGGATCACGTCCGGGTCCTCGCGCAGGGCCGAGCGCAGCGCCTCGCTGAAGCCGAGCGTGTCGCGGTGCACCTCGCGCTGGTTGATGAGGCAGCGCTTCGACTCGTGCACGAACTCGATCGGGTCCTCGATGGTGATGATGTGGTCGGGGCGGTTGTCGTTGACGTAGTTGATCATCGCCGCCAACGTCGTGGACTTGCCGGACCCGGTGGGTCCGGTCACGAGCACCAGGCCACGCGGCTGCATCGAGATGTCCTTGAAGATCTTCGGCGCGTTCAGGTCGTCGAGCGACAGCACCACCGAGGGAATGCTGCGGAACACGGCGGCCGCGCCGCGGTTCTGGTTGAAGGCGTTGACGCGGAAGCGGGCGAGCTTCGGGATCTCGAACGAGAAGTCCGTTTCGTAGAACTCCTCGTAGGCCTTCCGCTGCTTGTCATTCATGATGTCGTACACCATGCTGTGCACTTCCTTGTGCGTCAGCGGCGGCATGTTGATCCGCTTCATGTCGCCGTCGACACGGATCATGGGCGGAACGCCCGACGAAAGGTGCAGGTCGGAGGCCTTGTTCTTGACGGCGAACGCCAGCAGCTGGGCAATGTCGACGGCCATCGGAATTTCCTTGAGGCGGCGCGCCGGATCCGCGGTCGGTCGGTTCGCGCAGGCGGCCGCAGTATAGATCAGCAGCCGGCGTGCCAATATGTTAACCGGTCCGCAGTTCTTGCCCGCGCGACTCGCGGCCGTGCACGCACGCATCGATGCGGCTGCGCGTCGGGCCGGTCGTGACGCGCGCTCCGTGCGGCTGCTGGCGGTGAGCAAGCAGCAGCCCGTGGAGTCGATCGAGGCCGCGGCGGCGGCCGGGCAGGTCGAGTTCGGGGAGAACTACGTGCAGGAGGGCGTCGCCAAGATCGCGGCGCTGCGCGACCGCCCGCTCACCTGGCATTTCATCGGCCAGCTGCAGGGCAACAAGACACGCGAGGTCGCCGAGCACTTCCAGTGGGTGCACACGCTGGACCGGGAGCGCATCGCGACGCGGCTCGACGCCCAGCGCCCGCACTTCGCCGGCCCGCTCGAGGTGCTGCTGCAGGTGAGGCTCGGGGACGAGCCCGCCAAGGGCGGGGCGACCCCGGACGAACTGCCGCGGCTGGCGGACGCCGTGAGCCGGTTGCCGCGCCTGCGGTTGCGGGGGCTCATGTGCATCCCGCCGCCCGCCACGGACGAGGACGTCCAGCGCGTGCCCTTCCGCCGCCTGCGTGAACTGCTCGAGGACCTCGGCCGGCGCGGTCACTCGCTCGACGTGCTGTCCATGGGCATGAGCGACGACCTCGAGGCGGCAGTGCTCGAGGGCGCGACGATCGTGCGCATCGGCACGGCGGTATTCGGACCGAGGGGTTGAGGAGAGGGCAGGCGGGATGCGGATCGGGTTCATCGGCGGCGGCAACATGAGCACGGCCCTGGTCGGCGGCCTGCTTGCGCGGGGCGTCGCGGCAGGGGACGTGTCGGTCGCCGATCCGTCCGTCGCGCAGCTGGACCGCTTGCGCCGGGATTTCGGCGTGCACGCCACGACCGACAACATTGCGGCGGTGCGCGATGCCGACCTGGTCGTGCTGGCCGTCAAGCCCCAGGACATGGCGACCGTCGCGCGGAATCTCGCCGACGAGCTCGGCGCGCGCCGTCGCATCGTCGTGTCGGTCGCGGCGGGCATCCGGCTCGAGAGCCTCGCCGGCTGGCTCGGCGGGGGCGGCCCGCTCGTGCGGGCGATGCCGAACCGGCCGGCACTGATCGGCGCCGGAATCACGGCTGCATATGCGTCCTCCGAGGTCGAGCCGGCCGAGCGGAGGTCGGTCGAGCGCGTGCTGTCGGCCGTGGGCCCGCTGGTGTGGCTCGACGAGGAGGCGCAGATGGACGCCGTCACGGCGGTGTCGGGCAGCGGGCCCGCCTACTTCTTCCTGCTCGTCGAGGCGCTCGAGGACGCGGGCGCGGCGCTCGGCTTGCCACGTGCCACGGCGCGACTGCTCGCGGCGCACACGGCGCTCGGCGCGGGTCGCATGGTGGCCGAGAGCGCCGACCCGCCCGCCGTGTTGCGCGAGCAGGTGACATCGCGAGGCGGCACGACCGCGGCGGCCCTCGCGATCCTCGAGGCCGCGGACATCCGCGGGCTCCTGAATCGGGCGGTCGCAGCGGCCGAGCGGCGCTCCGCGGAGCTGGCACGCGAGTTCGGAGCGGGCTGATCCGATGGCCGCGCTGCTCTTCGTCCTCGACGCTCTCGTGACGCTGGTCGTGATCGCCTTCCTGTTACGGCTGCTGCTGCCGCTCGTAAGGGCCGACCTGCGCAACCCGATCGGCAAGGCGGTCCTCAGCGTGACCAACCCCGTCGTGATGCCGCTGCGCAGGCTGCTCGGGTCGGCGGGCCGCATCGACCTCGCCTCGCTCGTCGCGCTGCTGCTCGTCCAGCTCGCGGGCACCGCGGCGCTGCGCCTCGTGGCGGGCGGAGGGCTGGCGCTCCTGCCGGTGCTCGTCCGGGCCGTGCAGGACCTGGCGCAGACGGTGCTGCAGTTCTACTTCGTGGCGGTGCTGCTCTACGCCCTCCTGAGCTGGATCGGGCCGGCCGGCCACGGCGCCGCCGCGCACCTGCTCGGACGCCTGTGCGAGCCGTTGCTCGCGCCCGTGCGCCGCTTCGTCCCGCCCATCGGCGGGCTCGACCTCTCGGCGCTGTTCGTGCTGATCGGTCTGCAGGCGCTGCAGATCCTGCTGCGCTGAGACGACGCGCATGCCCGCCGGCCGGCGCGACGGTAACGACCTCGTGATCGAGGTACGCGTCCAGCCGCGCGCGCCGCGCAGCGGATTCGCCGGACTGCACGGCGGGCGACTGCGTATCCGGCTGCAGGCCCCACCCGTGGACGGACGCGCCAATGCCGCGCTCGTCGCGTTCATGGCCGAAGCGTTCGCGGTGTCGCGCGCACAGGTCGTCATCGAGAAGGGCCTCTCGGCGCGCGACAAGCGCGTGCGGATCCGCGACGCGCCGCCGCCCGAACCGTTGATCTGCGAGCTGCTCGGTCGCGAGTGAAGCGCCACCGGGGTCGGCAATCGCGAGACGCTTGGACTATAGTGACTTGGCGTTCCGTTGCCTGACACAGGGGGAATCGACGATGAACCGTCGTACGGTGCAGTTCTTCCAGTGGCTATTAGCGTGCACGTTCCTCGCCCTCGCCGGTTGCGACGCCGGCGGGCCCGCACCGGGCCAGGCCCGTACTGCCGCGCCCTCCGAACCCACGCACCAGGACTTCGGCGACTTCGAGGTGCACTTCAACGCCGTTCGAACGGACGAACTGTCCGTCGCGGTGGCTCGTGCCTACGGCATCGAGCGCAGCGCCAATCGCGTCATGCTCAACGTATCGCTGCTGCGCAAGAGCGCCGACGGCCGCGCCACACCGGTGGACGGCACCATCACGGCCAGCGCCTACAACCTCAACGGCCAGCTCAAGAACCTCGAGATGCGTCGCATCACCGAAGGATCGTCCGTCTACTTCATCGGCGAGGTCGGTATCAGCGGCACGGAGATCCTCGTGTTCGACATCTCGGCGTCGCCACTCGATGGTCCGAGCAAGTACTCGGTGCAGTTCAAGCGCGAGTTCGTCGCAGGCTGATCGCTCCGGACCTGAAAAAAAAGGCCCCGGAGCGCTTAAACACCCTTCGAACTTGTGTTATTTTCCGCGCGCGAATGATTTCACGGGGCCAGCGGCCCGCGATCCATCCACAGGAGACTTAGATGGCAAAGAAGAGTTCAGCACCGACCAAGTCCGACATCCTTGCGACGATCTCCAAGGACACCGGGCTCCCGAAGAAGCAGGTGAGCGCCGTTTTCGATTCGCTCAACGTCATCATCAAGAAGAGCCTCAAGAGCCACGGCCTGTTCACCATGCCGGGTCTTGCGAAGATGAAGGTCGTGAAGAAGCCCGCCACCAAGGCGCGCGAGGGCGTCAACCCGTTCACGGGCGAGAAGATGGTCTTCAAGGCGAAGCCCGCCAGCAAGAAGGTCCGCGTCATGCCGTTGAAGAACCTCAAGGGCATGGTGAACTGAGCCGGCGAGTTCTTTCCCCGGGGCGGCACAGGCCGCCCCGGTCGCCCTGACGGACTTCGCGCGGTTGTTCTGATTCGCGCGGTTGATCTGAGCAGTCCCCCGCGCTACGCGCGCCGCCGCTAGGCGCCGCCCCCATCTCCAGCGGACAGGAACGCGAGCACGGCGCTACGCAGCTCGCCTAGACGCCCGTGGAAGAAGTGATCCGCCCCCGGCAGTTCGACCAGCCGTGGCGGTACGGCAAATTCCGCCACCCACCGCCGCACGGTCACGACGTCCACGAGTTCGTCCCGGTCGCCCTGCACCACGAGCCACGGGCAGGTCGGTGGCGCGACCGGCGCCACGATGATCCGGCCGACGGGCGGCGCCACGGTGACGAGTGCAGCGGGCTTCGCGACGTCCGCGGCCTCGAGCGCCACGGCTGCACCGAACGAGAATCCCGCGAGCCACAGCGCCTCGCAACGCCAGTGCGCGCGCGCCCAGGCGCAGGCCGCCAGCGCGTCCTCGAGCTCGCCCGCGCCCGCGTCGTAGTGCCCTGCGCTGGCGCCGACGCCGCGAAAATTGAAGCGGACGGTTGGCGCACCGGCTTGCTGCATCGCGCGCGCCAGCGTGTGCACGACCTTGTTCTGCATCGTCCCGCCGTACAGCGGATGCGGATGGCACACGACGCCGCACGCGGCCGGGACGGATCCTGGCGTCGGATCCTCGACGCGGGCCTCGAGCGGGCCCGCAGTTCCGTCGATGGTCGCCGGGCGCGGCACCGGCGGGCGGAAACTCGGCTGCACGATCACCTCCGGAGAGCGGGGGCGCAGTGTGCCAGAATCGTCCCTGCATCCACCGACGGCAGGAGACGGCCATGCAACTGATGTCCTCGAACTTCGGTCACGGGCAGCGCATTCCCGCTGAGTTCGCTTTCGGCGTGCCCGACCCGGTCGAGCATCTGCGACTCGGCGCCAACCGCAACCCCCACCTGCGCTGGTCGGGCGCGCCGTCGGCAACCCGCTCACTCGTGCTCGTGTGCGTGGACACCGATGTCCCGACGCGTGGGGACGACGTGAACCAGGCGGGACGCGTCGTGCCCGCGAGCCTGCCGCGCACGGATTTCTACCACTGGCTGATGGTGGACATCCCGCCGACGGTGCAGGAGATCGCCGCCGGCACCTGCTCGGACGGCATCGTGGCGCGCGGCAAGCGCACGCCCGCCGGTCCGGCAGGAGCGCGGCAGGGGCTCAACGACTACACCACGTGGTTCGCCGGCGACGCGGGCATGGGCGGCGAATACCTCGGGTACGACGGCCCCTGCCCGCCCTGGAACGACGAGCTGCTGCACCACTATCACTTCGTGCTGTATGCGACCGACCTCGACCGATGTCCGGTCGACGGCGGGTTCACCGCGGTGCAGGTGCGCGCGGCGATCGCTGGCCACGTGCTTGCGGAGGCGAGATTGACGGGTACCTACAGCCTGAACCCGGCCGTCGGCTGAGGGCGCGAACGTCCGCGCAGCACGCGGGCTCAGGGCGCTGCGAGCAGGTCCGGCGGCCCGAGCACGAACACCCCGGCCACCACGGCCAGGAAGGCCGCGAGCAGCAGTGCGGTCACGATCACGGGTGCCGCCTGCACCCGCAGCAGGGCGTTCACGTCGTCGAGGTCATCGAGCCACTTCAGGATTCGTTCCATGATTCAGCCGGCACGCCGCAAGGCGTCCATGCGAGCTCCCGGGCTCAATTGAAATGATACGGGCCCACCACCGTGCCGGCCTATTTCGGCTTGTCGAAGGCGCCGCGGGCCTTGCCGGCCCAGGTCTTGTAGCTCGCGACGCTGTAGAGCGCCTTCGCGATCACCGCCTGTCGCGAGACCGGACCGGGCTGCTGGCGCACGCGATCGAGCCAGGTGTTGTAGGCGTCCCAGCCTTCGGAGGCGACACCAAACTTGGAACGCCTGAGGTCGTCGCCGTCTGGCGCGGCGGCCGGGGACGGGCCGCGCGGCCCAATGGGGGTTTTGCTGTCGCTCATGTGGGTCACCGCTGGCCTGGATCCGGACGTTACGGCAGCGACGACCGCAGGGTCCGGTACTGGATCACAGATGGCGGTGATCAGGTGACCACGCGGTAGCAGGGACGGTACTCGCCGGAGAGCTTCATGCGCCGCTGCCGCACGAACGAGGCCAGCAGCGCGTCCAGCGGAGCGAGCAATCCGGGGTCGCCGTGGATCTCGAACGGGCCGCGCTGCTCGATCAGGTGGATGCCGGATTCCTTGACGTTGCCGGCGACGATGCCGGAAAACGCGCGGCGCAGCTGCGCGGCCAGCCGGTGCGGCTCCATGCCCTGGCGGATCTCGAGCGTGGCCATCGCCTCGTGCGTCGGCTCGAAGGGCTGCTGCAGGTCGTGCGGGATGCCGAGCAGCCAGTTGTAGTTGTAAGCATCGCTGCGGCGGCGACGGAACTCACGCACAGCGTCCATACCGCGCAGCATCTCGCGGGCCACCTCGGCGGGGTCGTCGAGCACGACGCGATAGCATTGCCGCGCGAGCGGCCCGAGTGTCGAAACGAGAAACTCATCGACCTGACGGAAGTACTCCGCGCTGTCCGCCGGCCCGGTGAACACCACCGGGAACGGCTGTTCGGCGTTGTCCGGATGCAGCAGGATGCCGAGCAGGTACAGGATTTCCTCGGCCGTGCCCGCACCGCCCGGGAACACCACGATGCCGTGGCCCGTGCGCACGAATGCCTCGAGGCGCTTCTCGATGTCGGGCAGGATCACGAGCTGGTTCACGATGGCGTTCGGCGGCTCGGCCGCCACGATGCCGGGCTCCGTGACGCCGATGTAGCGGCCGTCCCGGATGCGTTGCTTCGAGTGGCCGATGGTCGCGCCTTTCATGGGCCCCTTCATCGCCCCCGGCCCGCAGCCCGTGCAGACGTTCAGCCCGCGCAGGCCGAGCTCGTAGCCCACCTTCTTGGTGTAGTCGTACTCGTCCCGGCTGATCGAGTGCCCGCCCCAGCAGACCACCACGTCGGGCCGCACGCGGGGCCTGAGCAGGCCGGCGTTGCGCAGGATGCGGTACACGGCGTCCGTAATGCCCTGCGACTCCGTGAGCTCGACGCTGCCGTGGTGGTACACCTCGCCGTGGATGTAGAGGATGTCGCGCAGCACCGCGAACAGGTGCTCCTGGATGCCGCGGATCATCCGCCCGTCCACGAACGCGCCCGCCGGTGCGTTGCGCAGGTCGAGCTTCACGCCCCAGGCCTTGCGCTCGATGCGGATGTCGAAGTCGGCGTAGCGCTCGAAGATCGCCCGCGCGTCGTCGGTCTCGCCGCCGCTGTTGAGCACCGCGAGCGAGCAGCGCCGGTAGAGTTCGTAGAGGCCGCCGCGCGACGAATCGAGCAGGCGGTCGACTTCCTGCTGCGACAGGTTCTCGAGGCTTCCGGTCGGCGTCACCCGGGCGTGGACGGAGTCCTGCTCCTCGGCAGGCGGCACGGACGCCTCGACGTGCCGCATCATGGCCGGATTTCGATCGGGATCCCGAGCCGGGTGCGCTGCCAGATGTCCACCATGTCGGAGTTGCTCACGGCGATGCAGCCGTCGGTCCAGTCGTTCCTGGCGTAGTAGTCGGGCGTCTTGCGCGGCACGTTCGGCTGGCCGTGGATCATGATCAGGCCACCCGGTCGCACGCCCGCCTGACGCGCACGCGCACGGTCGGACTCGTTCGGGTACGACACCTCCACCGACAGGAAGAACTCGCTGCGGGGATTGCGCCGGGAAAGGTGGTAGGTGCCCTCCGGCGTGCGGAAATCGCCTTCGCGTTGCTTGTGGCCGTAAGGGTTCAGCCCGAGCTTGACCGGGTACTCGACGATCACGTCGTCGCCCCGCAACAGGTACAGGCGCCGGGCGCCCTTCTCGATGACGATCCGGTCGGCGAGTTCGTACGACGGTCCCGATCCGTCGGGCGCCGGCAGCATCGGACCGGCGCCGCCCGCGCTGGCGGATCGGCCGCCGTCGGCTGCGGAGACGGAACTGAACGCCAGGGCCGTTGCGGTTGGCGGCGACGCGACCGGCGCGGGTACCGCCGTGGCGACCGCCGGTGCCGGACGCGAGGTGAACGGTGCAGGGACAGTCGAAGTTGGCGGTGCAGTGATGGGCGCGGCAGCCGGCACGGATGGTGCCGCCATGGCCGGCACAGCGGGCGGCACGGCAACCGGTTCGACGGCTGGCGCAGCGGGCGGCGCGGTGACCGGTTCGGTCGCCGGCGCGCCTGCTGGCGCATCGGCGGCCACGGCTGGCGCGACGACCGTGGGAGCGCCCGGAGTGCCGACGGACTGGAAAGACTGGCCCTGGCTGGGCGCGGCCGGCGTCGGGACGGCGGCGGGAGACGTCCGGGTCGCGCCGGACGTCGACTGGAATCGCTGCGCGTGCGGGCCCGGTCCGGGCAGGAAGGCAAGCAGTGCCGCGGCGAGCGGCCCGAATGTCCGGGTGGGTCGAGTCATGCGGCGCGACTGTAGCGCCTTGCGGCGCGACCGGCCAGAGGCAGGGCCGGCCGGATCAGCTCAACCGCACTTGGAGTCGCCGCAATTGAGGCAGGTCATGCAGCCGTCCATCATGACCACGGCAGCCGTGCTGCACTTGGTGCAGAGCTGCGCACCCTGCGGATAGTGGCTCTTGGCGAACGCGTCCTGCTGCTTCTGCCGCGCCTCGTATTCGCTGCGCTTGTCCTCGATGAGCTTCCTGCGGTGCTCGTCCATCTCCGGATCGCGCAGCAGGCCGATCATCTGCAGGTGCTTCTCGATCACGTGGCCGAGCTCGGCGATGATCGAGGGCATGAACTTGCCGCCCGACTGCCAGTAG
>Ga0209254_10007318_pt1 | contig 10188 bp, 8 predicted proteins | sample FrelakmetDIP11DI_FD_187148 | JGI IMG/M metagenome (GOLD analysis project Ga0209254, IMG submission 187148) | Freshwater lake sediment microbial communities from the University of Notre Dame, USA, for methane emissions studies - DIP11 DI (SPAdes)... | ecosystem: Environmental > Aquatic >...
GCGGATGCCCATCATCAGGCGCACCGCCCCGCGAAAAATCCGAGCCCCGGCCCGGCGGAAGCCGGGCTGCCGCCGCCGGATGACCGCGCCCGCGACGACCCGCGATCCCAGGGCGGCGTCATATCGTCCGCTTTCGAGCAATGCCAGCCCCCGCTCGAGATGATCATAGGGGACGCAAGTTCCCGCATCGGTCGTGAGGATGAACCGGCCGCGGGCGGCTAGGACCCCGGCCTTGACCGCTCGGCCCTTCCCCCGGTTCCTGTCCAGGGTCAGAACGCGGACGTTCCGGCCGGGGCCGGCGAAGCTCTGGGCGATTTCCGCCGTCCGGTCGGTGCTGCCGTCGGAAACGATGAGCACTTCCGCGGTGTACGGGCTGGACTGGAGATAGGCGAACAGGCTCTCGAGGTCCCGTTGGATTTTGGCTGCCTCGTTGTACGCCGGAATGACTACGGATAAAAAGATCATGCGCCGATATTCTCAGCCTTTTGCCGTTCAATATCAACAGCATCGGCGCCTTCGCCCGGTCCCGCGTGTCCGTCTTGCAATCGCTCAAGGAATACATAAAAATAGACGGCGCGGGGACGCCCGATGAGGACGAACACATGGTTTCTGATCCGGCAGCTGGCCTGGACGGACTTCAAGCTCCGCTACAACAACCTCGTCCTGGGATATGTCTGGAGCCTCCTCCACCCGCTCCTGGTTTTCGCCGTCTTATACCTGGTCTTCTCGGTCTTCATCAAGATCGAGGGAATCCCCAACTACCGTCTCTATCTTCTGCTCGGGATCATCCTTTGGAACTATTTCGCCGAGGCGACGACGAGCGGCATGCAGGCGATCCAGTTCAAGGCGGGCCTGATCTCCAAGATCTATGTGCCCAAGGGGATCATCCTCATCGCCTCGAATCTGACCTCCCTGCTGACCCTGGGGCTGAACCTCGGGATCTTCGCGATATTCTATGCGGTCTCGCCGCCGAGACAGGCGGCGGCCGCCGGGCTGTTCCTCGTCTCCCTCTTCGAGCTCATCGTCCTCAGCTTCGCCGCATCCCTCCTGTTGAGCTCCTTTTTCCTGAAATTCCGAGACCTCGCCTACTTATGGGGCGTCGGCCTGCAAATCGGCTTCTGGCTGACGCCCATCATCTATCCCCCCCGCGCCATCCCCGGCCGCTTTCTCTGGCTCTTCACCTTGAATCCCCTGGCCAGGATCATCCAGGACTGCCGGGCGGCGCTGCTCGGCCAGGGCGTGCCGTCCTTCGGCCATCACCTTGTTTCCCTGGCCATCGTCGCAGCCGGGCTCGCCCTGGGAGCCGCCGTTTTTTCCCGCCGGTCGGCCCGGTTTGCCGAGGAGGTCTGAGTGCCCCCCCTGATCTCCCTCGACAAGGTGTCGATGAGGTTCTCCATCCCCCGCGAGAGAGTGGACAGCCTGCGCAATACCCTCCTGACGTTCTGGAAGAAACGGAGGATCGAGACGTTCTACGCCTTGAAGGACGTGTCCTTCACCGTGGAGCCGGGGGAGTTTCTGGGGATCATCGGGAAGAACGGCGCGGGCAAAACGGTTCTGCTCAAGACCATCGCCGGGATCTTCCGGCCGACCGCCGGCCGGGTCGTCGTCCGGGGCGCCGTTTCCACCTTTCTCGACCTCTGGACGGGGATGCAGGCCGAGCTGTCGGGCAAGGACAACATCTTTCTTTACAGCGCCCTCCTGGGCCTCACGTCGCGCAGGGTCCGGGAAAAATATGACGACATCATTTCTTTTGCCGAGCTGGGACCGTTCATCGAGATGAAGCTCAAGCACTATTCCTCGGGCATGCAGGCCAGGCTGGCCTTCTCTGTGGCCATCCAGGCCGATTCGCCCATCCTTCTGGTCGACGAGGTCCTGGCCGTGGGTGACGCCGACTTTCAGAACAAATGCCGGGATGTTTTCCTGAAGATGAAACAGGAGGGCCGGACGATCGTCTACGTCTCGCACAACCTGGAAAGCATCGCCCAGTGGTGCGACCGGACCCTGCTCATCCGCGACGGGCGGCTCGCTGCCTGGGGAAAGACCGGCGATGTCCTGCGGGCTTACTCCGACCCGGGCTGGTCTCCTGCGGACGGCCCCCAATCTCCGCCTCGAGGATGAAGAAGAACCTGAAGCTCCAGGGGCGTTCCGGAGCGACCGGCCTGCCGCGGGTGACGGTCGTCACTCCGTCGTTCAACCAGGGCGCTTTTCTGGAGGAGACGATCCGCTCCGTGGCCTCTCAGGATTACCCGAACCTGGAGCACTGGATCATCGACGGCGGGAGCAAGGACAACAGCCTGGACATCATCCGGCGCTGGGCCCGCCGCTGCCGATTCCTTCGCTGGGTGAGCGAGAAGGACAAGGGACAGAGCGAGGCCATCAACAAGGGTTTCCTCCGGGCGAGCGGTGAGATCGTGGCCTGGCTGAATTCCGACGACGCCTACACGCCGGGGGCCGTCCGGAGGGCGGCCAAATTCCTAACCGCCCACCCCGACTGCATGCTGGCCTACTCGGACGCGCTGCTCGTGGACGAGCGCGGCGCATCGCTGGGGATGTTTCCCCATACCGAGCGAATATTCAATTACCGCCGCTTGGCGGGCGTTTCCGACTACATCGCCCAGCCGAGCACGTTTTTCCGTAGAAGAGTCCTGGACGAGGTCGGCCTTCTGGACGAAGACCTGCACTGGTGCATGGATTGGGACCTATGGATTCGGATTGCGGGCCGGTTCCCGGTCATGTATTTTCCTTCCCTCACGGCCCGGATGAGGGATTACGCCCAAACCAAGACCAGGTCGGGGGGGCGGCGCCGATGGAAAGAGATCGTTGCCGTCGCCCGCAAGCATTCGGGGATGATGTTTCCTCCGGCCTATTTCATTTACGGACTGGAAAGCGCCGCGACCCGCCTGCGCTTGGACCGCTCGGCGAGGTCCCGGGTGAAAAGCACTTTTCTGTTCAAGGTCATCGATTACTGCATCAACCGGCACCTGGACGTCGTCGGCGACGGCTGGGTGACGCGCAAGGTCGAGTTCTCCTTCTACGGGACTCCCGCCCGTTTCAGCCTGAAAGGATCCTGGCCGGCCCGTAACATCCCCGCCCGTCTGGACTTCCTGCTGAACAGGCAGCGCCTCCGGACGCGGCGTTTCGCCTCGCGCGGGACGTTCACGGCGACGGTCTCCCTGCCCCCGCAATTCCGAACGGAGGGCCGCAACGCCCTGCTCGTGCGGAGCTCGCGGGTGACCGAGTTCGGCCGGGACCACCGCCGCAAGCTCTCCTTTCGCTTGATCGACTATGCCTTCCGCGGGGAGGGCGGGGACGCCGGGAAGGCCGTCCCATGACCGGACTCCTGCTGGCCCTGGCGTCATTCCTGTTTCTGGCCGTATCGGGCTATCCCCTGGCTTGCCTCCTCCTGAGGGACGGCCGGCGCGGGCTCCGGCTCATTCTATCCCCCTTGCTCGGGCTGTGCTTCGACGCGATCGTTTTATATCTCCTCGGCTTCCACGGCAACTTGCCCGCCCGCACAAGCGCCTTCGTTCTTCTGGCGGTCGTCCTCGTCCTCAACGCGGCCTTCGCCATTGGGGACAAGACGTACTTTCGCTTTTCCGGGACAGAGGCCAAGCCGCTGCTCGCCGGGCTGGCCTATCTCCTTCTCCTGGCCGCGCCGTTCTTCATTGCCGGGCGAAGCTATATGTCCATTTGGAACGAGGATTTCTACGGCTACGTCGCCGTCGCCGACTACCTCAAGGACCACACGCCGAACGAACGCCTCGACCCGGCGCTCGTCGCCGCGCACCCCGTCTATGAGCGGGTGGACCTCATCATCCGGGTCCATTTTCAGGACCGGTTCTACCGGATCGGACCGGAATACTATCTGTCGTTCGCGTCCGTCGTCCTCGGACTCGACGCCCGGGAGCTGTTTTTTCCCGTGCTGATCTCGTTCGCCATGCTGACGCCGCTGGGCCTGTTCCTCTTCCTGGCCGTTTTCGGCATCCCGCGACGGACGGCACTGGCCGCCGCCGCGCTTCTCCCCTTCTTCAGCTTTCATTATTTCGGGTTCATCGCCCAGCTGTTCGCCCAGGCCGCGGGAGTGCCGGTCGTTCTCCTTTGCTTCTGGGCGATGGACCGGGCGTTCAACCCGCCGCGCCTGCCGGCGGACCTCGGCCTCCTGTGCCTCGGCCTGGTCGGGGCCATCCTACTGTATATCGAAGCCGTGGTGCTCCTCGCTCCGCTCGCGTTCTACTGGATCATCCGCTGGCTCGGGAGGAAAAGGCGTTTCATCGATGATGCCAAGACGGCGGCGGTCGTGCTTCTTGTCCTTGTCGTCTTTTTCAATGTCAAGTTCTTGTCCGTCGTCGAGTATGAGGTCGGCCAGGCCCACTTCGGGGATTTTTTCAAGCCAAACGGAGGGGATGTTATCCGCCGGCCCATCCAATTCCCCTATTTCCTGGTGGAAACGGGCGCCCCGACCGCTTGGGGATTGGTCACGGCGCCGGTCGACGCCTGGCCGTTCAAGGAGGCGCCGCCCGCCGTCCTGTGGTTCGTCATGCTGGCCTCAGGAGCTTTGTTCGCCATCGCCCTGACCGGGATCGTCGCGTTTCCCCATGATCAGCGCGGCCTCTGGGCCTCGGTCGGCGCATTCCTGGCCGCGGCCGTGGCCCTGGCGTTCTTCGCCCGGATGGACCACCTACTTTACAAGCTGATCATGTGGTCCCAGTTTTTTTTCTGTGCTTCGCTCGTGGTCGGGATTCGGACGATCCTGGCCGCGCGGAGAAAGACATCCTTGAGCCGGATAATCGTCGCCATTCCCCTGACCTGTCTCATTGTCTTCAACGCCGCGAACATCTTAGCCATTGGGCGGGCCAGCCTGGGCGAAAGCACGGTCTGGGTGGAATGGCGGAGAGCATCGCGGCAAAATCACCTCGGGAGGCTGGAGACGGCCCGGTCGAGCCTCGACCCGAGCCGGCCGATGGCCGCGATCATCCCCGATTTCCATCCCGGCCGCTGGGCCTCATATCTTTTCAAGGATTTCCGGATCAGTTTCCTGGTCAACAACACCCGGAAGCATTTCCGGGGCCGCTATGAAGGAACATACCATGACAACGGGTGGAACGCGCCCTTCCTGCTGCTGGCGGATCCGTCCGAGGACATTTTCAAAAATCGCCTTCCGGCCGGGTCCGTCGTGCGCGACGCGGGATATTTTTTGATCGCCCGGGCGGAGCGTGTGTCCAACTACCTGTTCCCGGTCAGCACGGCCCGGGGCATCATCCGCCAGGCCAATCCGGAGATCGCGGCCACCGTCGGCTGGTATCCCTTTGAAATCTACCCCAAGAGCCCCTGGGCTTTCGACCGTCGCGGATTTCGCTGGGTCGAGAACAACTCGGCCTTCCTGGTCAAAAACGTCACCCGGGAGCCGCTTTTCCTCAAATTGTGTCTGGAGGTCGCTCCGGCCGTCGAGCCTGTCCCGATGCGCCTCGAGTTCGTCGGACAAACCCTGTTCAACGGACGGATGGCGGCCCAGTCGCGGCTTCTGTCCGGGCCGTTCTCCCCGGACGGCGATGGACTGGGCCGCATCGTATTCGACGGACCCGGGACGAGAATCAACGCCGGGCGGAAGCTCCGGCTGATCAACCGGGACATCGGTTCGGACGACCGGCGGGTCAACGCCCGGATCGGACGGATGGAGGTCGTTAGGGAATCGGAAACGAAAAGGCTTGGATTCTACTTCGGAGACGACCGTTTCAACCTGTTCGACCTGGATAAGGACAATTTCTATTTCAGCGGCTTGTATCCGGACGGCTGGGCCGCTCCCGAAGTCCGCTTCCTCCTGGACCTCAGGGAGCGACGGTCATTCCTCTACCGGATCACGGTTCCCCGCCTGGCTTCTCCGGACGGCTTCGCCCTCAGCGTCCTCTTCGATGGAACGCCGGCTGCGCGGCTTGTTGTTCACGCCCCGGGAGAGATCACCGTCGAAGTCCCCATCCCCCCGGATTTCCGCAAGGTCACTGCAGTCGACATCGTCGCCGACCGGGTCTGGCCGATCAGCGGCAGGGATCCCCGCCGCTCCGTCTATGTCTTCCGGAACGGGGAGCTCGTCCGCTGATGTCCTTGACAGCCTTCCTCGGCCGGTCCTATAGTCATCTCGGACGCCGCCGTCAGCCTTCCGCCCGCCGCCCGGGCGTCTAGCGCCATGCCCGAAAAAGTCCTCATCACGGGAGTCGCGGGATTCTTGGGAAGCCGTCTCGCCCGCCGCCTCGCGGAGGAAGGACATTATGAGATCGCCGGGCTGGACAACCTGAGCCGGGGACGCGAGGACAGCGTCCCGAAGGGGATCCGTTTCACCCGGGCCGATATCCGCGACCCGGCTTCCGCTTCGCTCTTCCGGGACATGGATGTCGTCTTCCATTTCGCCGCGAAAAACTGCATCAGCGATTGCCAGGCTGATCCCGCGGAGACGGCGGATATCAACATCGTCGGAACGGCCCGCGTCTTCGAAGCGGCGGCCCGGGCTGGAGTGCGCAAAGTCGTCTGGGCCGATTCCTCGGCCGTTTACGAAGGAACGACTGTTTTTCCGACGCCCGAGCTCGAGGAACAGCCTCGGAGCTTCTATGCCCTCAGCAAAGCCTGCGGCGGACGTCTGGCCGACGCCTATCGCCGATACCGAGGAATGACGATCACCGGCCTCCGCTATTTCTGCGTTTATGGGCCGGGCCAGGATCACCGCCGGTCCGTCCCGCCCGTGATGAGCGCCTTCATCCTCAAGCTTCTTAGGTCCGAGCGTCCGGTCATCTTCGGGACGGGCGGGAAACGCCGCGATTTCATCTACGTGGACGACGTCAACGAATTTCACTTGCTGTGCCTGACCGACTCCCGAACCGACGATCGGACGTTCAATCTTGGCGCAGGACGGAGCTATTCCGTACGGGAAGTGCTCGACCTGATTTGCGGCCTTCTGGGCAAACAGGCCGAGCCGCTGCACCAGCCGGAACTGCCGGCCGAGGCGGAGGCGACCCTGGCCGACATCACCCGGGCGCGGGAATTGGGCTGGGCGCCGCGCACAGAGCTCGCCGAGGGTTTGCGGCGGTCCATCGACTTCCTCCGGCAGGAGATCGCGGCAGGGCGGGCTTGACATGAAAGCGGTCATCCTGGCGGCGGGCCTGGGAAAGCGGCTGGGGCCGCTGGCGGAGGGGCGGCCCAAGGTCATGATCCCGGTGCGCGGCAAGCCCCCTCTGGAGCGCCATATCGAGCGCTTGGGCCGCGCCGGCGTCAAGGAGATCTTCATCAACCTTCACCACCAGCCTCAGGCCATCACCGGCTATTTTGGCGACGGAGAGCGATGGGGCGTGCGTCTCCGATACGCCTATGAGCCGGAGCTTCTCGGAACGGCGGGCGCGGTCCGCAGCTTCGGGCCGCACCTGACCGGAGGCCCGTTCCTCGTCGTTTACGGCGACAATACGGTCGACATCGATTACGCGGATTTCATCCGCTTCGGGGAAGGCACCGAGTCCCTGGGCGTGATCGCCGTCCAATTCCGGGACGATGTTTCGGGCTCGGGAATCGTGGAATTCGGCCCTGACGGCCGGATCGCGAGGTTCATGGAAAAGCCGGAAGCGGCTGCCGTTTTCAGCCGGTGGGCCAGCGCCGGGATCTACCGGTTCGGTCCGAGGGTCCTCGAGCACCTGGAGCCGGGCTATTCCGATTTCGGGCGGGATGTCTTTCCCCGGCTGCTCAAGCGGGGAGTAGCTCTGACGGCTTATCCCCTCGAAGTCCCCCTCATCGCCATCGACACGCCGGAGCTTCTAGAGGAGGCGAGCCGGGCGGGGCGAGAACCTTCATGATCATCACCCGGACGCCGTTTCGCATCACCCTGGGCGGAGGAGGGACGGACCTGCCCTCCTATTACGAGAAACGGGGAGGATTCGTCCTCGCCGCGGCGATCGACAAATACATGTTCCTGATCGTCAACAGACCCGCCGTGGACGACCTCATCAGGATTAAATATTCCCGTTCGGAAACGGTCGAAACCCGCGCTGAGGTGCGGCACGACATTGCCCGCGAGGCGATGGACATGATGGGGTTCGATAACGCCCTGGAAATCGCCTCCCTGGCCGACGTCCCGGCCGGGACCGGACTCGGCTCATCGAGCTGCTATGCGGTGGGATTGCTCCACGCCCTGGCCGCCCTGAAAAAGGAGGGTGTTACGCCCCTGACTCTGGCCGAGCGAGCCTGCGAGCTGGAGATCCGGAGGTTGGGCAAGCCCATCGGCAAACAGGACCAGTACCTGGCCGCCTTCGGCGGACTTCGGGCGCTGGACATCTCTCCGGAGGGAAAGGTGAACGTGCGGAACCTCAGAATCCGGCCGGAGGCCCTGGAGGTTCTGAGCCGGAACCTCCTGGCGTTCTACACGGGGACGTCCCGCAACGCCGAGGAGATTCTCCAGCGGCAGAACCAGGCGGCCCGAGAAGGGAACGATGCCGTCATGGAAAGATTGGACGCCATCAAGGACATCGGGCTTCGGACTCTGGACGCCTTGGAACGCGACGAACCGGAACGGATCGGCCCGCTGTTCGACGAGCACTGGACCATCAAACGGACGCTCGCCCCGGGCATCGCCAACGAATGGATCGACCGGGTCTATGCCTCCGCCAAGGAAAGCGGAGCGCGGGGGGGCAAGGTCATGGGCGCCGGAGGAGGCGGTTTTTTCCTGTTCTACTGCGATCATGACCGCGACCGGCTGAGGGCGGCCATGGCCGGAATGGGCCTTCGCGAAATGCGCTACAAGTTCGAATTCGAGGGGACCAGGGTCATGGCCGATCTCGGCGGAGGGAGGAGATGATGTCCCCTTCCGGCCGAGTCGTTCTCGTCACCGGGGGCAGCCGCGGCATCGGCCGAGCGGTTGCCGAAAAATTCCTGGAGGAGGGCGCAGCGGTCGTCATCGCCGCCCGCACCGCGGAGGAAGTCCGAGCTGCGGCGTCGGAGCTGGAGAAAAAGGGCCGGGTGCTGGGGATCGCCGGCGACGTGAGGCGCGACAGGGACGTTCATAAGATCGTCCGCGCCGCGGAAGGGATCGCGGGCGGGGTCGACGTCCTGGTCAACGCCGCCGCTGTCTTGCCTCCCATCGGCGCTTTCTCTGAAATCGCATGGCGAGCCTGGAAGGATAATATCGACATCAACTTGACCGGAACGGCGCGCTGTTGCCGCGCCGTCCTGCCGGGAATGATCGCCCGGGGCCGGGGCACGATCATTAATTTCGCCGGAGGAGGGGGGAACGCTTCGCGGCCGAACTTCTCCGCTTACGCCGCCGCCAAAGCGGCCGTCATTCGCCTGACCGAAGTCCTGGCCGACGAGCTCCGTCGGCACCAAATCCAGGTTTTCGCCGTATCCCCCGGAGCGGTTCGGACGCACATGATCGAGGAGATACTCAGTGCCCCGCCCGACCGGGTCGGAAGTGAATACGATGCGGTGAAAGCGAAGGAGCGGACCGGATTCGATTCCGCAAGGACCGCGGCCGAGCTCGTCTCGTTCCTGGCCTCGCCCGGAGCGGCCGGCCTCAGCGGTCGCGTCATCAGCGCCGTCTGGGACCCTTGGCGGGAGTGGGCCAAGGGAGAGTCTGCTCCGGACAAGGATATGTATGTCCTCCGGCGTATCGACGGGCGCCACTTCCACAAAGGACGGCCATGATCAAGACGGCCATTATCGGGGCCGGGCTCATCGGACGCAAAAGAGCCGAGGCTCTGACAGCGTGCGGCCAGGGGGGATGCCTGGCCGCGGTCTGCGACATCGACCCCGGCCGGGCGGCGGAGTTGGCCGCAGCCACCGGCGCCACCGCCTTTAGTGACTGGCGCAGAGTCCTGGACATCCCCGGGCTGGAGGCCGTCATCGTTGCCGCCCCGAACAAGTTCAATCCGGAGATCGCCGCAGCCGCTCTGGACCGGGGATGCCACGTGCTTTGCGAAAAGCCCCTCGGCCGGAACGCGGCCGAAGCCGAGTCGCTCTGCCTCAGGGCCTCCGACCGAAGCCGGATCCTCAAGACCGGGTTCAATCTTCGCCACCACCCGGCGGTGCGACAAGCCCGGGCGCTGGCCGGAGAGGGCGGCCTAGGGACTTTGTATCATATCCTCGGACAATACGGACACGGCGGGCGGCCGGGCTATGAGAACGAATGGCGGGCCGATCCGGAGGTCGCGGGCGGCGGAG
>Ga0209254_10007319_pt1 | contig 10187 bp, 9 predicted proteins | sample FrelakmetDIP11DI_FD_187148 | JGI IMG/M metagenome (GOLD analysis project Ga0209254, IMG submission 187148) | Freshwater lake sediment microbial communities from the University of Notre Dame, USA, for methane emissions studies - DIP11 DI (SPAdes)... | ecosystem: Environmental > Aquatic >...
CTGAATTAGCGGGAAGGCGGACGCTTGTTGATGCGGTGCTCAATCCACGGCGGAGGCAGCGGCGGGTCCGCACGGCTTCGGACGCCGAAGCGAGCGAATCCATCAGTTCTTAAGGCGCGGCCGGTTTCTTAGTCGGCTTCGTCGCCGATTCTGTGGTTGCCTTGGTCGCGGGCTTCGACGCCGCGGCAGCCACAGGCGCAACGCTCGCACCCACGGTGAGCAGGTCGACGCGATCGATCATCAGCGGCTCGCCGATGTAGGCCGCAAGTTTGAAGAAGCCTTCCTGCCCGCTGCGCGCAACGATGAAATCGCTGCGCGGCTGCGGCTGATACAACCGATAGTCGAACTCACCGGTCGACGTACTGACCGTCAGGGTCAGCGCAGGTGAGCTGCCCTCAACCGGTGGCGCATCGGCGACGCCGGCGACGCGCAGATTCGCGATCTTGTTCACAAGGTCGGCGACCGCATCCTGCTTGGTCGACTCGCCCGGTGCCAGGCCATCAAGTACCCAGGCATCGCCGCTGCGTTGTATCCGCCAATGTTCCGGCCACGCCACCGCGGTGACATCGCCGGCCGGCTTCAACAGCGCCTTGTCGAGCCAATCGTCCGCGCGCGCGGGTGCATCATAGTTGGCGAAATCGATTGCGTAGACGTCATCTGAGTCCGCACGCCGCGCATGAACTTTTTTGAAGCCCGGCGACGTTCCAAGATATAGATCGCCCACAACCTGACCGGCAGCCATCAGCTGCACCTGGCGCTGGAACTTCTCCGGCGTGACTTCGAATCGTTTCGCAGATTCTGCGCTGGTGGCGATCGGCCACGGCGCGGACGCCGCAAGCAAACGATCCAGCAGCTGACTGATCTTGTCGGGATCTACAGCTAGGCCTTGCGCGTCCGGCAGCATCCAGCCGGAATCACCACGCTGCAGCCGCACCTTCTGACCCGTCTCGTCGACGATGATCACGCCGTCGATGCGGCTGCGTTCCACGGGCAGCAGGACGCCGCTCTGCGCGGTCGTGGCGCGCTGTTGCCAGAGGAGTATTCCGGCCAATAGGAGCACCTGCAACGCGAGCAGCACGGCCAGCGCTTTGACATGACGATTCATGCGGACTCTCCGGTTGCGCCGAGCCACTGTTGATACTTCGCGACGCGCTTCTTCGCACGTGAGCGGTGCAGCGCAAATATCAGCCCCAACAGCACCAGCGCAACACCGTAGTTGATGTACTCGAGCGTAATACGCTCGGCTTCCGGCAGCGGCGGCAGCGTACGATTGAAATGGCCGCGCGATCGGATCGCCAACAGGCCACGATCCTCGAGCGAGAAGTCCACCGCGTTGGCGATCAGCTGCAGTGAGTTGCCGTACACCGTGCCTTCCGCAGACCCGATCATCGACAGCGTCTGATCCGACAGGAACGTGTTGGAGGCGAACACGAACAGGCGCGCAGACTCCGGCGACTTGTCGATGGTTCCGGTGATCACACCCGCATCCCCCTTCGCTGTCTCGTTGGGCTCGTCGACATCCGCATCGGCAGCCTCTGGCTTGTCGCTCTTCGATTCCGCGAGCAACGGGTTCTCCTTGTCTGCGAAGAACGAATTGAATTGGCCTTCAACGGCAACGCCGAGCAACGACGCGGCCCGATCGCCTTCCGGTGTGAACGCTGATTGGCCGCTGGAATCGATCTTCGGCATCACGTCCATCGAGGTGGAACGCCAGCTCTGCGGCGAACTCTTCAGCAGTTCGGTGACCGTACGTGCAGCGTTTTTCACCACATCAACATCGATCGGCGACACCCACGGCAGCGTGACCTGCGGGATGTCGGACGTGATCGGCGAAATCGAGTTCATGCCGGCACCGCGTACATCGACGAAATACGGATAGTCGAGCATGCGGACTTCCTGGAAAGAGAACCCGCCGACCTGGCGCGTCACCGGCACGGGGAATGCCGCGTTCTGCGGATCCATTACAAACGCCGGTCGAATGTCGATGCCCAAAAACGCGAGCCAGTCTTCGAGACCCGTCGTACGCGGCCCCGCCGTCAAAGTTTGTTGGCTCAGGCTCGGCGCGAGCGGTGCGGCCGCGAGCATCACCGTGCCGCCCTGCATCAGGAACTGGTCGATTGCGAACACCTGTTTGTCGTTGAGCTGAGCGGGATCAGCAACGACCAGCACCTCGGCGCCTTCCGGTACACGACCGTCGGTCAGCTGCGTACGTTCGACGTTGTGATCGGTCATCAGCGCGTCGGCGAGCTGCGTGTATTGATTGCCGCCGCCCATGCCCTGCATGTAGGCAGGCGTTTCCGGCGCCATCAAGGCGACTGACTTCAGATAGCCGCTCGCGAACCGTTTGAAGGCCGCATCCAGCGATCGTTTAAGGCCTTCCTCGGTCAGATCTTCAGGCAGCGGAATCTGCACAACGGTGGCGGCGCCGCCGTCGAGCGTCAAATAGAAGTAGAACGTATTGGTCGCGAACAGGCTTGCCGCCATCGGCTTGAAGCCATACTGCTCGCTGATCTGGCGCGCCACCGCGCCGTCGCCGGCATCCGGATCGATGAATTCGACCGAAAGCTTACCGCCGGCATCTTTTGTGTAGCCTTCGAGAACCCGCCCTACGGTCTCCTTGAACGTAACCAGCGTCGGCGGCAGCACCGCGTCAGCCGACACGTATCCGACGAATTTCAGCGGTTTTGCAATGCTCGCGAATAACTCGCCACCGGACTGAAAGCCGTACAACACTTTCTTAATGGTGCGGGTGATGTCGTATTCGGGATTGCGCAGTTGTACGTCGAGATCTGATTCGCCGGCGACTTTGACTTCGATCAGGTCGCGGAACCCGAGCACTTCGAACTGATCACCATATTGCACGAGTACGTCGAAGTAGGAATTCACCAGGCTCGACTGATAACGGTCCGCCACCTGGAACGGCACCGGATGGATACCGTATTTGTTGTTCGCTTCGTCTTCTGCTTCGGGGTTCTTCGCCGGATCGATGACTTCGACACGAACCTTGCCGCCGCCCGCGACCTCGAACTCCGATAACAGATCTTTCATTTGCGGCACCAGCGGCGCCAGCAGCGGATGTGTTTTCGACGAGAAGTAGCCGCGGATCAGCAACGGTTCGTGCAACTCGTCGAGGTAATTCGTCGTGGCCGTGGAGATCGAGTACAGCCGGCCCTGCGTTACGTCGATGCGCGCCCCGGTGAAACTTGCAAGCCACAAATTCGCGATCAGCAGATTCGCAACGACGAGGCCGATCCCCATGCGCCATGTCCCGTGGCGGTGGGTATCACCGTCGCGCGCCCAGCGCTGCCGTTCGAGCGCAAACACATTCAGCGCGAGGAACGTGAGAATCAGGCTCACGTAATAATACAAGTCGCGGAAATCGAGCACGCCGCGGGTGATTGATTCGAAACGTGACCCGGTGCCGATGCCGCGCAGCCATACGCCGAATTCGTTGCCGGCGAGGTCTGTCAGCAGCGGGCTGCCGGCGAGATACAGCGCACCACATGCCAGCGTCGACAGAATCAGACTGACGATCTGATTGTCGCTGCGCGCGCTGATCGTCAGGCCGATCGCGATATAGGCGCCACCGAGCAACATCGCGGCGAGGTAACCCGCGAGCACCGGACCCCAATCCAGATTGCCGAGAAAGGCGACCGTCAGCGGCAACGGCAACGTCAGCAGCAATGCGATCGCCAGCAGCATCCAACACGCGAGAAACTTGCCGAGTACGAACGACCAGGTGGTCACCGGTACGGTCGAGACGAATTCGAGCGTGCCGGACCGCCGCTCTTCGCTCCACATCCGCATCGTCAGCGCACTACACAAAAACAGCAGCAGCAGCGGTAGCCATTCGAACATCGGCCGCACGTCGGCGATGTTGCGCGCGAAGAACGCTTCGCCCCAGAAAAACACAAACAGCGTGATCGCAAGAAAACTCGCGAGGAACAGGTAGCCGATCGGCGACGAGAAGAACAACGACATTTCTTTAGCGGCGATACGTTTGATGCTTGCGGTATTCATGCGGCTTCTCCGGCGTCGCTGACTTCCCTGAACACGGTTTCCAGATCGCGCTGCTCCGGCGTGACCGAAAATACCGGGATGTTCGCCGCCACCAGCGCTGCGACAACCCTGGCGGCCGTCGCCTCGACAGCACCGTTCAACGGCAATGCGATCCGTCGGGCACCGGCGCGAACAGGCACCGCGGAACCGACCGCATCGATCCCGTGCAACGCGGCACCCACCTCTTCCGGTTCGGCGTCGGTACCGATCAGCAGGCGCTCGGTGCGTTTGAGCGCCACGAGCGACTCATCGAGCACCAGCCGGCCGTTGCGCAGAATCATCGCGCGATCACAGATGGCGTTGACTTCCTGCATGATGTGGGTCGACAGAATGATCGTTGCGTTGGCTGCAAGCCGTCGGATCAGATCGCGCATGTGCTGGGTCTGCGACGGATCGAGCCCGTTGGTGGGTTCGTCGAGCACGAGGAAACGCGGCTTATGCAGAATGGCCTGGGCCACGCCGACCCGCTGCCGGTAACCGCGCGACAACGTTTGGATCGTGTCGAACGCCTTGATCTGAAGTTCGGTCGCCTCGATTGCCTCACGAACCGCGCTCGCCTGATCGGGTGCGGCGACACCACGCAGCTCTGCGGCGTATTCGAGGTAGTCGACTACGGTCATCTCAGGGTAGAGCGGCAGACTCTCGGAGAGATAGCCAAGCGAGCGTTGTACAAGCTTCGGTTGCTCAGCGACGTCGACACCATCGACCAGCACCCTACCCGCACTTGGTTCGAGATACCCGGTTAGCATCTTCATGATGGTCGTCTTGCCGGCGCCGTTGTGGCCCAGCAGGCCGACGATTTCGCCCTGCTCGATCGTGAAGTCGACTCGATCGACCGCAAGAAACGTCCCGTAGCGACGCGTCAGCTGTTCAGCCTTGATCACTCGATGTCTCCTGTGGGCACAACCGCAATCGGTGCGCAAGCCTACTCAGCTGCGGCACGATTTCAAGGGTTGCCCTTGCACAGACATCCAGCTGCGGGCAATGTTCCCTCGATGACAACCTCAACCGAACTGCGCATACCCGCTTCGATCGGCGAGCTCGAAGCCCGCTTCCGCGAGCCCGAGGCCGCTGCTGCCGCCATCGTAATGTGCCATCCGCATCCACAATATGGCGGCAACATGCACGATGCGGTGATCGGAACGGTCGAACGTGTTGCACATGAACACGGCTTCGCGACGTTGAAGTTCAACTTTCGCGGCGTCGGCGCAAGCCCGGGGCGATTCGACAACGGCGTTGGCGAAGTGGACGACCTGCTCGCGGCGCTCACCTGGCTGCGCGCGCGGATGCACGCGATGCCGGTGTGGCTCGCGGGCTATTCGTTCGGCTCCAACATCGTGTGGCGGGCAATCGAACGGGCCGGCGAACTGGCTGGCGTTGTGCTCATCGCGCCGCCGGTCGGCATGATGGACTTCAGCGCCAGGCCGACCGCTGCCGTAGCGGTCAATATCATCGCCGGCAATATAGACAGCTTCGTCGACGGCGCCGATCTGCAGCGTTGGATCGATGCCGCAACGCCGACGACGAGCGCACCACCCATCGCCGTGGACATCATCGACGGCGCCGATCACTTCTTCTCGGGTGCATACGAAAACCTCGCTCACGCGGTCGAGCGCGCACTGACCCAACGGGGGCTCGTATGATCGCCAAGTGCGGCGATACCGTGCGTATTCACTACACCGGTCGGTTGACCGATGGCACCGAGTTCGATAGTTCAGCCGGCCGCGAACCGTTGCAGTTCAAGCTCGGTGAAGGCGAGGTCATTCGAGGCTTCGACGACGCCGTCAGCGGAATGCGCGTCGGCGACGCAAAAACCGTGACGATTGCCTGTGAGGATGCATACGGCGCGCATCGCGCGGACCTGTTGGTCAATTTTGAACGCGACGATTTGCCCGCAGATCTGGAACTGGATATCGGTAGCCGACTCGACATGCGCGGTCAGCAGGGCCAACCCTATTCGGTCGTCGTCGTGGAGGCGAACGATGTGCGAGTCGTCGTCGACGCCAATCATGAACTCGCAGGCCACGACCTGACATTTGATCTGACTCTGGTTTCGATCGTCACACGCTGACGCGTCACCCGATCAGCGCCACGCCCGATACCCACACGTGGCCCCACAGCACCAGCGCGTAAATACCGAACCCAGCCACAATCGGCAACATGATTTCACGCCATACCAGGCGGTTGCGCGACTGAACGATGGCAACAAAAGGCACGTTCGATGTGGTACTCGCGAAGCTCGTCCAATCCTCGCCCATGCTGCGCGCCTTTTTTACGTCGATGAGAAAAGCGCCCGCCAGTGACAAGGTCCCCAATGTGCCGAAGAACAGTAACGATGCGAGATCACCGTTGGCGATGATGTGGGCGATCGCCCAGAACACGATCGCCCATTGCAATGGGTGGCGTGTGATTCGAATGAGTCCGGCGCCGGCGACCTTCATTGCCGACTCCTGACCAATGGCGGTTGGATTGGGGGTCAGAAAAGCGCCCAACAAAAAGATGAAGGCGAACGGCATGATGAGAAACGCGATTCCTCGTAGCGCCGGTGTCGGCAACCACAGGAACTCGACGTGCGAACTGTGGTTGTAGACGGCGATCAGGTAAACCAGCGTCACCACCGCCATCAGCGAATACACACCCAGATACGCGCGCTCACCGATAGTTCGAATCAGCACACCACGCAACGGCGTGCTGCTGACGCCCAGGTGCGCCCCAAGAAACATTGCTCCGGCCAACAGCAACTCGCCCATGATCGTCATCTCCCGAGAATCGACGCGACACTCTGAATCAATCCAACCGCGCTCCACCACATGCCGAAATCGAACGAGTCCATTCTGCCCGTTTCTCCTCGCGACACAAGCGCCGCGATCGGGTATAAATTCCCTCCAGCGATTTCATCGAGGGGATAACTATGCGCGATGTGTCGGGTAAAGTGGCGTTCATCACCGGCGGGGCGAGCGGATTGGGGCTTGCGATGGCGAGATCATTTTCTGCCGCAGGTATGAAGGTGGCAATCGCCGACATCGAGCAGGGTGCGCTCGACCGCGTGCAGGCGGCGTTCAACAAAACCAACGCGCGCGTCATCACCTTGAAGGTGGACGTCACGGACCGCGATGCGATGGAACAGGCAGCGCGCCGCGCCGAGGCCGCGTTTGAAAAGATTCACATCGTCTGCAATAACGCTGGCGTCGCCGTCGGCGGCGCCATCGACACGATGAGTTACCAGGACTGGGACTGGGTGATGGGCGTCAACGTCGCTGGTGTGATCAACGGCGTGCAGACGTTCGTCAATCGCATCAAGTCGCACGGCGAGGGCGGTCACATCGTCAACACGGCATCCATGGCCGGGCAAGTCGCCTTTGCCGGGCTCGGCGTCTATGACACCAGCAAGTTTGCGGTCGTGGGTTTATCGGAGGCGCTGCGCGCCGATCTGGCGGCCCACAACATTGGCGTGTCGGTGCTGTGTCCCGGCGTCGTCTCGACGAACATTTTTACGTCGGGGCGCAATCGTCCCAGCGGCCTGCAGGCCGACACCGATACCGCCTCGCTGGTGCCGGGTGCCGACGTTTCCGATGCACAACGTGCCGCGCGCCTGAACGAGATTATGGCCGCTTCGCTCGATCCCGCGGTCGTCGGCGACATGGTGCTCGCGGCGATTCAAGCCAACGACGCGTACATCTTCAGCCACCCCGAAATGCAGCCGATGGTCGATGCACGCTCCGCGGCGATCGCGGAATCATTCGCGCGCTGGTCGAAGTACCGCACCGATCACGGCGTTTGAGCCGCACACGACACCACCCGCATCAATTCAACGGAGTACCCGCATGAACAGACTCAAAGGTAAAACAGCGCTGATCACCGGTGCCGCGCGCGGACTCGGTGCCGCGATCGCACGGCGTTTCGTCGAAGAAGGCGCGACCGTCATCATCAACGATCTGAATGTCGACGCCGCCCGCGCGACGGCAAAATCCCTGAACGGTTCAGGCTTCGCCGCCAACGTCGCGGACTCGAAGGACGTCGCGCGCATGTTCTCCGACATCGCCAAGGTCACGCCGCGCCTCGACATCCTCGTCAACAACGCGGGTATCAGTGGCCTCGAAGGCCGCAACGACAACAACGAACGCCTCGCAAAGTTTGTGCAGCGTGCCGAAGCGGCCGGCCGTGGCGAAACCGTCGAGCCCGACAATGGCACGATCGAAACAACCGACGAGGAGTGGCACCGGATGATGGGCGTCCATGTCGACGGCACCTTCTTCTGCTGCCGCGAAGCGTTGAAGATGATGACCGCACAACGTGCAGGCGCGATCATCAACATGGGTAGCATCATGGGCACCTTCGGCCGCGGCGGCGGCACGGCGTACTGCGCCGCAAAGGCAGCGATCCTCGGCTTTACGCGCTCGTTGGCGCATGAAGTCGCCGACCGGAACATCCGCGTCAACGCCATTGCACCGGGCTGGATCCTGACGGACATGACATCGCCGTTCGAGGTGATGCATCCGATGCTGGCCGCGCAGACACCGCAAGGCCGCATCGGCGAACCCGACGACATCGCGTGGGCCGCCGTTTACCTCGCCAGCGAAGAAGCGAAGTTCATGACCGGCCAGGTGATCTCGCCGAACGGCGGCTGGTACATGAGTCAATAGAGTCGCAAGCGGCGGAGGCGGAAACTGGTTGCGCCACTCGCCACCCCAATCGAAGCCGTATGTACGCCCCTATACGACGATCCCGATCAGCGCATCGAGCACCTGATTCGGCTGCTCGGACAACATCGCGTGGCCGCAGCCGGCAAGCGTCAGCAGCCGCGCGTTCGGGATTGCCGCCGCCACTTCGCGACCTCTGCGCGCCGGCGTCATCTGATCCGCGTCGCCGGCGATCACGAGTGTCGGCACACCAATGGTTGTTGGATCGCATTGAAATGCGTTGCACGCCGATAGATCGGCGTAGTGTACGCCTGGACTCGACCGCGCAATCAATCGTGCACCACCGCCGAGTATCCAGAAGCCCGGATTCGGATTGCCGCCGAGCCGGCCGCGCACGCTGTGGCTCCAGCCGTTCGCCATGTCGGTGGCCGCGGCCTCGTTGTTCTTTGCAGCGTTCAACAGGCGTTGGGTGACCGGCATCGGTACCGATACGCCGAGCAATGCGAGCGACCGCACGCGCGACGGATGATGGATCGCGAGCGACATCGCGGCCAGCCCGCCCATGCTGTGACCGACGACGGACGCCGTATCAACGCCGCAAGCGTCGAGCACGCCGGCGAGCCAATCGGCGATCGCTTCAATCGTCATCAGCGCTGGCCCGTCGGAGCGACCGTGGCCCGGCAGGTCCGGCGCGAGAACGCGCATGCCATGACGCGCAAAGTAACGCGCCGGCATCACCCAGACAGTATGGTCATGGGCCGCGCCGTGAATGAACATCACCGCGGGCGCATCGGCGATCGAATGGCCACTGCCGGTGCCGATGAAAACCGAGCGGCCCTCAATGGCGAGTCGCATCGTCACGCCACCGACTTTTGCGCGCGATTCAGCGCGTGACCCAGGTCGTCGATCAGGTCATCGGCATCCTCCAGACCAACGGACAGCCGCACCAATCCTTCGCCGATACCCGCCGCACGCAACGCGACCGCATCCATGCGGTGATGGGTAGTGCTGGCCGGGTGAATGACCAGCGACTTCGCATCACCAATATTGGCGAGGTGCGAGAAGATCGAGAGGCCCTCGATGAACGCGCGACCCGCGGCGCGGCCGCCCTTGATGTCGAACGACATCACTGCACCGGCACCGCGAGGCAAGAGCTGCTGCGCAAGCACATGGTCCGGATGCGTCGGTAGATCAGGGTGGCTGACGCTCAATACCGCCGCGTGATCGGCAAGGAATTGCGCGATGCGATGTGCATTCGCCACATGTCGCTCCATCCGCAGCGACAACGTCTCGAGTCCTTGCAGAATATGGAACGCGGTCGTCGGCGCCATACAGGCGCCGAAGTCGCGCAGACCTTCTTTACGTGCGCGCGTGATGAACGCTTGCGGGCCGAATTCTTCAGCGAACACCAGATCGTGAAAACCTGCGTAGGGTTCGGTCAGCGTCGCGAATTTGCCAGATGCCTCCCAATCGAAAGTACCGCCGTCG
>Ga0209254_10007320_pt1 | contig 10187 bp, 7 predicted proteins | sample FrelakmetDIP11DI_FD_187148 | JGI IMG/M metagenome (GOLD analysis project Ga0209254, IMG submission 187148) | Freshwater lake sediment microbial communities from the University of Notre Dame, USA, for methane emissions studies - DIP11 DI (SPAdes)... | ecosystem: Environmental > Aquatic >...
GAAGAAAGCCGCGAGCGAGCTGGGTGTGAACGCCTACCAGACTGGTCCAGCCCAGGCAGACCCCGCACAGCAGGTCAAGATCGTTGAGGACCTGGTGGCAAAGGGCGTCGATGCGATTGCCGTCGTCCCAAATGACGCCAAAGCGCTTGAACCCGTCTTCGCAAAGGCCAAAGAGAAGGGCATCGTTGTTATCACCCATGAGTCCGTTGACCAGGTTGGCGCCGATTACGACTTCGAGCTGATCGACAATACATTATTCGGCCAGCACGCCTGGGATGTACTTACCAAGTACATGGGCGACAGTGGTGAATACGCTGTCTTCGTCGGCAGCCTGACGGTTCCGGGTCACAACGCCTGGACAGATGCCGGCCTCGAATACGCCAAGACGAAGTACCCGAACTTGAAGCTGGTCACCGACCGCATTCCGTGCGGTGAGGACCAGGAGCTGGCTCGCCAGAAAACTCTTGAGCTGCTCCAGGCTTACCCGAACCTGAAGGGTATCATTGGCTTTGGGAGCCTTGGTCCTCCAGGAGCTGCCCAGGCGCTGACTGAAAAAGGCATGGCCGGCAAAGTCACCGTCGTCGGTACAGTCATCCCATCCCAGGCTTCACCATACCTGAAAGATGGCTCGATGCAGCAGGGCTTCATCTGGAACCCCGCTGACGCCGGCTACGGCATGGTCTGGCTCGCCAAGTACGTCCTGGATGGCGGCAAGCCTGCGACTGGTTTGGAGATGCCCGGGATCGGTCCGCTAACCGTGAATGGCATCGTGGTGAACGCGAACAAAATCCTGGATATCACAAAAGAGAACGCAGATAGCCTCGGCTTCTAAGCGTATTTGAAGAGCTAGAGCCTCCCCGCTTCTGGGGAGGCTCTACTTAATCTAATAACACCAACGAGAAGATGCGAAGCACGCAAAGAAATTACTCAAAATAGATAGTCTGAACATTTAACTCGCACTGCTTGCCAATTTATCTTTTCTTGGCGTACCTGGCGTCTGCGCGTTTTTATTCAAGAGGGTCCCCCACTATGGCTGATTTATTCCTGAAAATGTCCAACGTCAGCAAGCATTACACCGGCGTCACCGCCCTGGACCAGGTTGACTTCGAAATCTACCAGGGTGAGATCCACTGCCTGGTCGGGGAGAACGGTTCCGGCAAATCGACCCTGATCAAAATCATCTCGGGCAACGTCCAGCCAGACAACGGGGCGCAGATCGAGTTCGAAGGGCAGGTCCTGCATGGTATCCACGCCATTGACGCCATCCACAAAGGCATCGACATCATCTACCAGGACCTGTCGCTCTTCCCCAACCTGACCGTGATGGAGAACATCGCCCTCGCACGCTATATCGCTGAGGGCAAGCGGCTGGTCGACTGGGGCGAGCTGAAAGAGATTGCCACCAAAGCCATGGCGCGTATCGATGTCTCACTGCCGTTAGAGGCGCTGGTGAGCGACATCCCGATCGCCGACCAGCAGCTGGTCGCCATCTGCAGGGCCCTCACCCGGGATGTCAAGCTGGTCATCATGGATGAGCCGACCGCCTCACTGACAAAGAAAGAGGTCGACTCCCTGTTTTCGGTCGTCCTGGACATGAAGAAGAAGGGCATCTCGACGATGTTCGTCAGCCACAAGCTCAACGAGGTGCTGGAGATTGCTGATCGGGTCTCGGTCATCCGGGACGGGAAAATGGTGGGCATCTTCGACCCTAAAGAGCTAAACGACGAGAAACTCACCCAGCTGATGACCGGCAAGAAGCTGGAATATACCCCCTATGTCCGGGGTGAAGTGGCGCAGGAACCCATCCTGGAAGTATGCAACCTCTCAGCCAGAGGCCTCTTTCAAGACATCAGCTTCAAGCTCTTCCCCGGCGAGATATTGGGGATCACCGGTCTGCTCGGGTCCGGAAGGACAGAATTGGCCTTGGCCCTGTTCGGCGTGAACCTGCCCGATTCGGGCGAGATCTTCTTCGAAGGCAGGCCGACCCACATCCGCTCCATCCAACAGGCGATCGACCTGGGGATCGCATTTGTCCCGGAAGACCGTTTGGTGCAGGGCCTGATCATGAATCAATCGGTGAGCAAAAACCTGGTCGTGACCACGCTGGACGACCTGGTGGACCGGTTCAAGCTGCTCGATCAGAGACTGATCCACGACAAGATCGACCGCTGGGTCAAGGACATGTCGATCAAGATCCCCTCGGTTGACTCGCCGGTGCAGACGCTATCGGGCGGAAACCAGCAGCGAGTGGTGCTGACGAAATGGATCGCCACCAACCCCAAGGTGCTCATCCTCGACGGTCCGACCATCGGGATCGACGTGGCTGCCAAGCACGCCATTCACCAGATCATCCGCGACCTGGCTTCTACTGGGATCGGGATCATCCTGATCTCCGACGAAATCCTGGAGGTCTGTAATAACACCAACCGCCTGCTGGTGATGCACAAAGGGCGGTTGGTAAAAGAGTTCGAGATGGAGCACACCACGATGGATGAGATCCAGGAAACCGTGGACCTGACCGCATAGGGCAAAACTATGATAAAGAAAATCACCTCCCGGTATGAATTTTTTGTTTTTATGGTGATCGTCATCTTTTCGATCATCATCGGTGCCATCAACCCGAACTTCTTCAAACTGGAAAATATCTTTGACATCCTGCAGAGCTATTCCCTGACGGGGATTTTTGCTATCGGGATGCTGATCGTGCTGATCAGCGGCGGGATCGACCTGTCATTCACTGCTATCGCCACCATCACCGGCTATACGGTAGCCGTCCTGCTGCTCAGCCGCGGCACCCAGCTCAATATCTTCGTGGTTTTCCTGCTCGCAGCCGTTATGGGGACGTTGCTAGGGATGGTAAACGCCTGCATCATCTATTTCTTCAAAATCCCCCCGATCATTGCTACCATCGCCACACAGAACGTCTATTACGGGCTACTGACCGTGATCACGCATGGGAAATGGCTGTACGGTTTTCCGAGCTGGTTCGGCGCATTTGTCAAGCTGAAAGTCTTCAACCTGACAAACGCCAACGATGTGCGATATGGTCTTTCGATCGTCACCGTAATATGGTTTGCGGTCATCCTGCTGGGGTGGTTTATCCTGCGCAAAACAGTGCTCGGGCGCAGCATCTACGCCCTGGGTGGGAACGCGGCCTCGGCCCAACGGGCCGGGTTCAACATTTTGCGCCTGCAGCTCTTCGTTTACGGGTTCATGGGGCTGATGGCCGGGATCGGGAGTGTGATCCAGGCCCTGCTGGTGCAGACGGTCGCCCCGAACTCGCTGGTGGGCAAGGAGCTGGACGTGATTGCGGCGGTCGTGCTGGGTGGTGCCAGCCTGACCGGTGGTGTGGGCACCGTGCTCGGCACAGTGCTGGGCGTGGCGCTAATGGCGATCATGAGCAACGGGCTGACCCTGATGCACGTCCCCTCATACTGGTACAAGGTGGTCACCGGTTTTATCATCCTGGCCAGCGTGGCAGCTGGTGCCTGGCGGCGAAAAGCCACCTCAAACAAAAAAGTTATCATTGAAGCGGAATAACCCGAGAGGCTATGATATGTTTCGAAAAAACTCAGAGCTCATAGTCCTTATCCTGGTCCTGGCGGGTACGCTGGTGATGATGCTGGCGCTCAACGGGCCAAGCTTTTTCAAGCTCGGCAACATCCAGTCGATGGCCTTCCAGTTTCCTGAGCTGGGCGTCCTCTCGCTGGCGATGATGATCGCCATGCTCACCTCGGGGATCAACCTGTCGATCATCGCCTCGACCAACCTGTCTGGGATCGTCATGGCGCTGATCATGACCACGCTGGCCCCGAACGGTGGCTCGGCGCCGGTGGTGGTCCTGCTGGCGCTGCTGGCGGGTATGTTGGTCGCGGCGCTCATCGGGCTACTCAACGGCTGGCTGATCGCTTACCTGGACATCTCACCCATTTTGGCAACCCTTGGCACCATGATCTTGGTCAGCGGGTTTGCAATCGTGCTCACCAAGGGCTATGTCATCTCCGGTTTCCCGAAGGAGATGCTCTTTATCGGCAACGGGGTGGTCCTGGGCATCCCGGTCCCGCTGCTGATCTTCCTGGCCTGCGCCGGGATCCTGTCGCTGATACTGGGACGCATGCCGCTTGGAATGCGCATCTACCTGTTTGGCTCCAACCCTACTGCCACCTTCTACTCCGGCGTAAATAACAAGACCGTACTGATGCGGGTCTACCTGATTTCTGGTCTGCTCACCAGCGTGGCCGCCATGATCATGATTGCCCGCTTCAACTCGGCCAAGGCTGACTACGGCGAATCCTACGTGCTGCTCACCATCCTGGCCTGCGTGTTGGGCGGCGTGAGCGCGGCGGGCGGCTTTGGGCGGGTCTCCGGGCTGGTGGTGGCGCTTATCATCCTGCAGATCATCTCCAGCGGGCTGAATCTATTTGGCGTCTCGGCCTTCCTGACTGTGGCGCTGTGGGGGATCGTACTGATCTTCGTGATGGTGATCAAATACCTGCTCGAACAGCGCACGCTGAGGAGCGCATCTAGATGAAGACTCTCTTAGGGATCGATCTGGGCACGACCAGCCTGAAGGCTGCCCTTTTCAGCGCGGCGGGCAGGGCGATCGGGTCGGAAGGCCGCGAGTACCCGATCCTATCGCCGCAGTCTGGCTACGCCGAGCAGAACCCGTCTGAGTGGCGGGAGGCGCTCGAAGCGACCTGCCGGAGCTTGAAAAACCGCTTCCCAATGGAATTCGCGGGGATCGCGGGGGTTGGGATATGCGGGCAGATGCACACCCAGGTATATCTGGACCAGCGCGACCGCCTCCTGCGCCCGGCAATCACCTGGATGGACCAGCGCTCCCAGCCGATCGTCGAGCGGATCCGGAAAGATGAGAAAGCCCGCGAGCTGATCTTCCGTGAAACGCTGAATTTCCCCTCCACGACGTATACCGCGCTGCATGTCCGCTGGGTGATCGAGAACCAGCCAGAGGTGTGGGCCGAGACGAAGAGCGTGCTGGTTGCGAAGGATTACCTGAAATACCTGTTGACCGGTGAGAAGGCGACCGATTACGCCGAAGCGAGCGGGACGCTGCTTTTCGACGTTGGAAAAGAAGACTGGTCCGAAGCGGCATATGACTACTTCCAGATCTCAAGGGATTGCTTCCCGCGCGCCGCGCCATCCGACGAGATCATCGGGGCGGTGAGCCGGGAGGCCGCAGAATGGACCGGGATCCCAGTGGGGACGCCGGTGGCGAACGGCAGCTCGGACAATTCGGCTTCGGCGCTGGGCGCCGGGATGGTGCTGCCCGGGCAGGTGACGCTGATCATCGGCACCGCCGGGGTGGTCTCGGTCTGCTCGGACCACCCGCTGCTGGATCCCGACGGGCGCACCTTGTGCTGGCATTACTGCCTGCCCAAACAATGGATCACCCTGGGCATCACTCAAACCGCGGGCGAATCGCTGCAGTGGTTCAAGACTGCCTTCGACCCTCAAGACGATCCGCAGGTCAGTTCAGGCGATATCTTCAATCGCTACAACCAGTTTGTAGCCCAGGTTCCCGATGGCAGCGGCGGCGTGATTTTTTTGCCCTATTTGAATGGCGAACGCACCCCGTATTGGGATTCGGCCGCGCGGGGCGTTTTCTTCGGCTTGAACCTGGCGACGGAGAAAGCTCACATGATCAAGGCGATCATGGAAGGCGTTTCCTTTGCTTTGCGCAATAATATTGAAACGGTTGAGGCGTTGGGCATCCAGATCGACGAAGTGCGCGCCGTGGGCGGAGGGCTTAAAAGCCCGGTTTGGTTGCAGACCCTGGGGAAAATCTTGAAGAAACCGGTCTCCACAGTAAACATGCCCGATACGGCAAACCTGGGAAATATCTTGCTCTGCGGAAAGGCGCTGGGGATGGTAAGTTCATACCAGCAATCGGTGGAGCGCATGGTAGCCGTTGAGCAGGTGGTGCACTACCCAGGCGGTGTGCCCATATACGAAAAGCAGTACGCGTTGTTTTTGGAACTGTACCCGCAGCTGCGGCAACTCTATCGTAAAGCGCTGGAATAAGGCGGTGGTGAATGCAAACCAGGACGGCTTTACATCTTTTAGCCTTTGACCTGGGCGCCGAAAGTGGGCGGGCGATGGTCGGTCATTTCGATGGCGAACGCCTGGTACTGGAGGAAATTCACCGTTTTTCAAACAGCCCCGTACGCGCAGGCGAGCATCTCTATAGCGATGTGCTGCACATGTGGGCCGAGATGCAGACCGGCCTGCAAAAGGCTGCCGCTCAATCTGAAACTGGCCTGGCAAGCGTAGGGGTAGACACATGGGGTGTGGATTTTGCCTTGCTAGACGGGCAAGATAACCTGTTGGGAAACCCTTTCCACTACCGCGACCCGCATACGCGTGGCGCCCTGGCCGCGGCGTTGCAGCGCGTGCCGCGGGAAGAGATTTATGCCCAGACCGGCAACCAATTGATTGAGATCAATACCTTGTTTCAATTACTGTCCATGCAGCAGGCGGCTAACCCCAACCTGCAGGCTGCCCATGCGCTGCTGATGCTGCCAGATTTATTCAATTTCTGGCTGAGCGGAAACAAAGCCAGTGAATTCACCATTGCCAGCACATCACAGTGCTTTAACCTGTATACACATAATTGGGCAGTCGATTTACTCGAACGCCTGGGACTGCCCACGCATATTTTCCAGCCAGTAGTGCCACCCGGCAGCATGCTCGGACACCTGCAGCCCTGGCTGGCAGCCCAAAGTGGGTGCCAGCCTATCCCTGTGATTGCCCCGGCCTGTCACGATACCGGCAACGCCGTGGCTGCGATCCCGGTCAGCGTGCCGCATTTCATGTATATTAGCTCGGGAACCTGGTCGCTGGTTGGGGTTGAACTGGAGCAGCCCTTGATCAATGCCGCCACGTTGGCGGCGAACCTGACAAACGAAGGCGGGGTGGGTGAGCGGGTGCGCCTGCTGAAAATGACCCCTGGCATGTGGCTGTTACAGCAGTGCCGCAGCGAGTGGGCGCGTCGCGGTCAGGCCTATACTTACGCGGAGCTTACCAGCCTGGCATCCAGCGCAGCGCCGTTTGGGCCGCTCCTGGTTGTAGGCGCGCAGGATTTCATCGCCCCAGGCGGGATGCCGGAGCGCATCCAGGCCTACTGCCAGCATACCGGCCAACCCGCGCTGCAAAACGTGGGCGAAATCGTGCGCAGCATCCTGGAAAGCCTGGCTTTGGAATACCGCATTTGCCTGGATGGGCTGGAAGCGCTCCTGGGCTGGCCTTTGCAGGTGATCCATATTATTGGAGGTGGTTCACGCAACAACTTGCTCAACCAGCTCACTGCGGATGTCACCAACCGTACGGTTATCGCTGGACCGGTCGAGGCGACAGTTGCTGGGAACTTGTTGGTGCAGGCGATGGGATTGGGCTGCCTGGCTTCATTGGACGATCTGCGTCAGGTGATGCGGCGCTCTTTCGAAGCCCAGATTTTTGAACCCCAGCCGGACGATCGCTGGGAGGAGGCGTACCAACGAGTTCGCCAGTTAGCGGCTGGCGGAGGCAATTCCCAGTATGAATGAAAACCTGCGGGTAGCGCTCAAAGCCGCCCAGTTATATTATGAAAACGATCTAACCCAGGATGAAATTGCTCAGAAGTTGCGCCTTTCGCGACCTAAAGTCTCGCGCATGCTGCAAGAAGCCCGCGACGCTGGCCTGGTGAAAATCACTGTGGCTGCGCTCCCCGGCAGCCGTACTGACCTGGAGCGCCATCTGGAGCGGCGCTACAACCTTCTGGATGTGCTGGTGGTTGAAGTGAGTCAACCCGATTCCTACGCCCAAACCGCCCGCGAATTGGGCGTGGCGGCAGCTGGCTATTTCCGCCGTATCCTCCAGGACGGAGATACAATTGGGTTGACCTGGGGGCTGACCCTGGCTTCGATGGTCGATAACCTGACACCCGAGAAGAAAAGGCAGGTAAGAGTGACTCAGCTGGTGGGCGGTTTAGGCGAGCCGGATTCCGAAGCTCATGCCACTGACCTGGTGCGCCGCCTGGCGATGATGTTAGAAGCCAACCTGCAACTCATCCCTGCACCGGGGATCGTGAAAACGGTGGAACTGGCGCAATTACTGCGCTCTGAGCCTTATGTCGCCCAGGTTTTGGAACAAATCAGCCAGGTGAACCTGGCTTTTGTCGGCATCGGCGCCTTGAACCATGAGTCGTTATTGATGCGTAATGAACGCATCGTCACCTGGAATGAAATCCAGCCCATTATGGATCGCGGTGCAGTCGGGGATATTGGCTTGCATTTCTATGATGTAAATGGCAATGTGCTGCCCTCGGAGATTGAGCAGCGTCTGATTGGCGCCAGCACGGAACATTATCGCCAGATCGACCGTGTGGTGGGCGTAGCGGGCGGCAAGGACAAGTTCCATTCCATCCTGGGCGTGGTGCGAGGGCGTTTGATCAATACCTTGATCACCGATGTGGATACTGCCCACAGATTATTGGCTGAAGCAAGCTAAAGCGCCATGCTGAAAGCATTTGTCACCAGCGATCTTAGCGCCGGACAGCTCGATCGTTTGGCGCGCCGTTGCCAGGTTAGCCAGGGGGGTTGGGGTTACACCGGCACACGCTTGACCCCTGAAGAGCTGGCTCAGGCAGCTGCCGAGGCTGAAATCATCCTGCTAGGCTATGAATCATTGCCGGGGCGAGTGATCGAGTCTCTGCCGCAGCTAAAGTTGATCGGCTGCACGCGCTCCATGCCGGTCAACATCGATCTCGCCGCCGCTACAGCCCGGCGCATCCCGGTGTTGCACACTCCGGGGCGTAACACGCAAACCGCGGCCGAATTCACGCTCGGCTTGATGTTGGCGGAAGCACACCGCATCGCCCGCGCCCACCATGCCTTACGCAGCGGGCGCTACCTGGGCGCGCCAGCCAAAGAATTTAGCGCTGCCGATCGCTCCTGTGACGTGACCTGGAAGCTGGACGGCGAAAGCCCGTTCAAGGATTTTCAGGGGGTTGAACTGGCCGGGCGCTGTCTGGGGATTATTGGTCTGGGTAGAATTGGCAGCCGGGTGGCGCAACTCGCCCAGGCCTTGGAGATGCGCGTGCTCGCCTATTCCCCCTACACCAGCCCAACCCAGGCAGGCGCACTCAATGTCCAATTGGTCGACCTGGACACCCTGTTGCAGCAGGCAGATTTCATCTCCGTGCATGCCAGGGTGACCGGCGAAACCTGGGGCATGTTGGGTGAGAGGGAATTCAACCTGATGAAGCCCAGCGCTTATCTGATCAGCGTTTCGCGGGCCGCGGTGATCGACCAGGCGGCATTAATTAAAGCGCTGGAGCAGCGGCGCATCGCCGGGGCGGCGTTGGATGTGTTCTGGTTCGAACCTTTGCCAGCCAACCATCCCCTGCTGGCCTTAGAAAATGTTACCCTCACTCCACACCTGGCTGGCGCCACCGGCGAGGTACAAGAACGCCATTCCCAAATCATCGTGGACGATGTGATCGCCTGGCTGGACGGACGCCGCCCGACGCACCTGGCTAACCCGGAAGTCTGGGAGACAGGCTGAGCGCGACTGGCTGGTTTGTGAGCCAGCTATTTCCCGATAAAATCACACATCAAGTTGAGGGGAATGGCAATGCTGGTAATGGATTGGTGAGGTTTAGAACACCACTGGCGGCAAAGTACGCTGCTGGGAGGGTGAGCTTTGGTTATCAGGTAAAATTGTGCTGTGTGTGCGGAATAAGAAGATTGATATGAGACGCTCTTTGCTATGGCTGGTGACCGTTCTAATCATGACTGGCTGCAGCCAGCTCGACTCGATTCCCTACAGCCCAAGACAGACACCTGAAACCTGGCTGAGCATCCAGCCATTCATCGAGTTCCAGATTGGCTCGAGAACCATGCTCTTAGTCCAACCCACTACGACGGCTATCGTCTACCTTCTCGGCCTTGTAGCTATTGGAGCCGGCCTGTATTTCTTACGCATCCGGAACACCCAAAGGGCTCGCCTGTGGTGGGGTATCGCGCTGTTACTGTGGGGCGCCGGTGCAATATTTGCTGGAACCAGCTATGAGGCATTCAGCTATCAAATCAAATGCGCCGGGCGAGAAGCTTGCATCTGGACCAGTTGGTGGGAAATATGCTATCTCATTCTTTCGGTAGCCAGCGTGGACGCCATGCTGGTGACTGAGG
>Ga0209254_10007321_pt1 | contig 10186 bp, 7 predicted proteins | sample FrelakmetDIP11DI_FD_187148 | JGI IMG/M metagenome (GOLD analysis project Ga0209254, IMG submission 187148) | Freshwater lake sediment microbial communities from the University of Notre Dame, USA, for methane emissions studies - DIP11 DI (SPAdes)... | ecosystem: Environmental > Aquatic >...
GTTGGGTCAACTCTGCTTCCAGAGTGCGCAACTCGGACAAAGCGGCCAGGCATTCTTCCCACAGGGTATGAGTACCGCTCAAAAGAGCTTCTTGTGGCAGATAACCGATGCTCAAATTGCGCGCTTTTTGGATGGCGCCGGAGGAGGGTTCTTCGAGCCCGAGCAAAATGCGCAGTAAGGTAGTTTTGCCAACCCCGTTCGGTCCTACGATAGCAATACGAGCCCCATGTGGGATGCTGAGAGAGATCCCCTGGAAGATATCATCCGGGCCGTAAGATTTCGACAGATCTGAAGCTGCAAGTAATGACATACCAGTTCTCGCAAAACTTTGCCGGGGTACAGGTGAAACCCGCTGATCAATTATACCTTGCCAACAACGGGTGGCGGTGGAAGCTAAATAAGGTATAATCTGCGATTGCTGCCAAGAACATAGGTACGCGTCCCTGTGGTTCACAGGGTTCAGGAGCGCGGTTTGTCTGACTTTCGAGCCATTTTAGACCGGTTGGAGCGGGGAAGAACCAGTCATTACTTACTTTTTTGGATCCCAATTGTCGTTGTGTGGTCCATTTTCGTTTATATGGGTTGGTTGGGGATCGATTTTGGCAATCACTGGGATGAAGGTAAACTGATCCTGGCCGTTAGGCATTCACTCGATACTGGCATCCTGTTGCCTGGGTGGTATAAATACCCATCTGTCTCCTATTGGCTGACGCTCTTCACAACTATTCCTCACTCGGTTGCCGCCTCTCAAACTGCAAGAGGCTGGCAAGAGGTTGTCGATCATCTGCGACTGGTAATCCAAACGCCGGCATTTCGACTGCAAGCCAGGGAGGTCTTCCTGCTGGTCAGTTCGCTGGCAAGCTTGTGGATTTACCTGGCGATGCGAGCAAGACAGGGTAAATGGCTGGCAGGTTTATTTGCTGCGGCGTTGTTGGGGTTCTCCTGGGAAATCTGCTACCACGCGCGTTGGATGGCGCCAGATACGATACTGATGCAGTTTGCCGCATTGGTGATCTTCCTGCTGACGCTAGCCAGTGAACATCCGGGTAAGTGGAAATGGAATGTGTTAGCTGCGCTTGCGGCGGGCTTAGGTGCCGGGACAAAGTATCCGGGGGCTTTATTACTAGTGCCTGTTTTGATCGTAACTTTTCAGAACTTACCAGCTCAGTCTGTCTGGCGCAAGCTGGGTAGAACGATTCTGGATGTTGCGCCGATGTTTTTGTTGGGGTATCTGGTATCAACACCGGGGACGTTGTTAGAGCCTATCGGGTTCTTCAAAGACATCCGTTATGAGGTGTGGCATTATCAAACTGGAGTCTATGAACAGAACGTCACGCCAGGGCTGCCACACCTTATGTTGATCTTTAATTACTTTGCGCGGTCTCTATTCTCTCCTTACCAGATCAGTGCAGTGCTCTTTTTTTTGCTCTCTGTGCTGGGTATGGTCGTAATCATTCGACGCGCCCCTCGGATGGCACTCTGGATGTTGAGTTTCCCACTGGTCTACATCCTTTTCTTCAGCGCGCAGAGCATTCTGGTAGTCAGAAATCTCCTGGCAGTTGCCCCTTTCCTGGCGGTGCTGGCGGCTTGGGGCGCTGGTGAAGTCGCAGCACTCTTGAAACCCGGATTGATGCGCTGGGGATGGTTCGCTTTACTACTGTTTGGATTGGCTTTGAATGGCCTGTGGATATACAACGCGGCTCGTAGTATTTCCACACGTGCACCAGAGAAGTCTCTCGTCCAGTTCCTGGATTATGCCACCAAGAGGCAAGCGACAGTATTCTCTGTATCTGAAAAGGCTTGGGATAAACTGGCTGCATTGGGGCGACCAATGCCTCAAAATATTGTCCGGTTCGTCGATGGTCAAACAAACGATGTGCTGGTGGTGTATATGTCCGAGGTTGTGCGCCGTCCACAGGATTGGCCCATTCAGTCTTTGGGGTTGATCAGGCGAGTGTTCGGACCACTGGAAGTCAACCTCAACTATTACCCTCTGTGGGCGGGCGATGACCACCTGTTGGTTTTGGATGGTGCATGGGCACGCCGCTATGGGTTGACACCAGCGCATTAGCGCTTACAGCAAATGAAAATGTGGAAACAGAGTCGCTCGAAGCTAAGGTTCGGCTTCCCATTGGTATTTTCCCTTATCGTTTTGATCAGTTTCATTCCCTTGATCAACCGCTTGGGTTTTTATTGGGATGATTGGCCAGCTATCTGGTTTTTGCATGGTTGGGGTCCCGCAAGCTTCAGAACAAGTTTTGCCAGCGACCGGCCTTTAATGGCTTGGGTTTTTATGCTGACCACTAGCATCTTGGGGGAGTCGCCACTTAACTGGCAGCTATTTGCAGTTCTTATGCGCTTTGTCTTAGGCCTGGCGTTTTGGTGGACTTTAAATGGCCTGTGGCCGGATCACAAACCACAGGTGACAGGGATTGCTTTTCTATTTGCGGTCTATCCCGGTTTCAGCCAGCAGTCCATCGCGGTGACGTATGGCAATGGTTTCTTGGTGTTTGTAATTTTTATGTGCTCGCTAGGGCTGACGGTTTGGGCTTTTCGCAAGCCCGCCTGGTTCTGGCCGTTATATTTGCTGTCGTTGCTGCTCTCAGCTCTAACCATCTTCACAGTGGAATATTTCTTCGGTCTGGAGCTACTGCGCCCAATCTTGATCTGGGTGTTGCTCAAGGAGCGTTTCCCAAACCCGCTCCGGCGCGGGATGTGGGTGGCCCTGTATAGCCTACCTTATTTTTGTTTCATGGCAGCTTTTGCCTGGCTGCGATTGTTTGTTCATGGCACCCCGCGTGCAGCTCCGATTCTGCTTCAGGAACTGCGCATCGACCCGGTGGCTGCTCTGCGTGGCTTGCTGACCACGATTGTCTCCGATTTCTGGGAGGTTAACTTCCGAGCCTGGTATCATAAACCGCCATTGCCAGGACAGCCTGAGATTTTTTTGCCCTATCTGGCTATTGCTCTTGGCGCTGGAGTAGTGACTTTCCTCTACCTGATGCATCTGGCGAAGGCTGACCAGCGCGCAGATCGAAAGCCGGTCTCAGGGACTGGTTGGGCGGTGCAAGCAATTGTAGTAGGCATGTTGGCTTACCTGGTCAGCGGATGGCCGGTCTGGGTGACTCAACTGAAAATCAGCTTATCTTTCCCATTTGATCGTTTCACTTTGATGACGATGCCGGGAACAGCGATTTTACTGGCTGGCTTGGTGGGGTTGCTCTGGCGCAGGAATTGGATAGGGCCGTTAGTTCTCGCAATCCTGGTGGGATTTTCAGCTGGAACGCAATATCTATACCGGCTGGATTATATGCGAGATTGGCAGCTTCAAAAAACCTTTTTCTGGCAACTGGCCTGGCGGGCACCTGGTATCGTGCCCGGTTCGATCCTGTTGACGACTGAGTTTCCCTTTCTTTTTTCATCGGATAACTCCTTGACCGCACCCTTGAATTGGATGTACGCACCTCAAAATAGTTCGTCTCAGATGTCATACCTGATGTACGATGTGGAAATGCGCCAGGAGCAGCGTGCGTCCGAATTCCTGGAGAAAGAAGTAGTTGAAAAGGATTATCGGTTAACCAACTTCAAAGGATCAACTTCACAAGCGATCGTGTTCTTCTACAATCCATCTCGATGTCTCATGGTGGTTGACCCCACTCTCGACCGTAAGTTGCCGGATAAGCCGCGCTATTTCCAGGAGATGCAAGCTTATTCCAGGCCCGAACTAATTCTAGCGGAAGCAGACCAACCGGCGCAACCACCCCAATCCATCTTTGGACTGGAGCCGGTGCATGACAGGTGTTTCTACTTCGAAAAAGCCGAACTGGCTCGACAAAGGCAGGATTGGCAACAGGTTGCGGATCTGGGAAACCAGGCGCTTCGTCTGTACTCACCCATTACAGCCGAGAATGCAATGGAGCTGGAGCCGTTCATTCTCGGATATGCACATGTAGGAAACTGGGAAAAGGCAGAAGAACTTACCTTGCAAGCTTATCAGGCATCGGGAGATATGCAGAGCGCGCTATGTCGGTTATGGCGGCTTATTCAGTTTGGATTGCCATCTTCCCCAAAACAGCAGGCTGCTTGTGAACGGATAACAAGTGTGCTGAAATGCGGTTGGGCGATTCGTCCGTGATATAATCGGCTCCGTTCATTGATAGAGAGATAAGTTTAGGAATTCGAAGGAGAATGAATTAAGAAATTGCAATCAAAAATCGGCTCGATGGGTTGTTTGAGATTCGCGTTATTGGGGGGGTTCTTATTGGTATTACTGCTACTGGCTTTTTTGACATTCGTGTCTGTGAGAGACTTTATCACCTCCTGGGAGATCACCAATCTGCCGGGCATTACTATCCGAGATGCGACTCCCGTCCCCGGTTCCGAAAACGGGACCCCGGTGGCTAATTTGGGTGCGCCGCTGCAGCCGGTCGGTGGTCCAACTCCGCTACCCTGGGATGGCGCAAACCGCATCTCGATGCTGGTGATGGGTTTGGATTATCGCGATTGGCAGGCTGGTGAAGGTCCACCACGCACCGACACGATGATCTTGCTCACAATTGACCCGGTCAACCGCACTGCGGGTATGATTTCGATCCCGCGTGACCTGTGGGTGAGCATCCCGGGTTATGACTATGGACGGATCAACACGGCTTACCAACTGGGCGAGGCTTACAAGCTGCCGGGGGGCGGGCCGCAACTCGCTACCCAGACAGTTGAAGATCTGCTTGGTATGCCGATTGACTACTATGCCCAGGTTGATTTCGGCGCGTTTGTTCGCTTTATTGATATTATTGGCGGTGTAGAAGTTACCGTAAAAGAGCCGCTCAAGATTGACCCATTAGGCACCGGGAATACTAAGACGCTTAAACCGGGCCGATACTTGCTTCCTGGCAACCTGGCCTTGGCTTATATTCGCCTGCGTAAAACCGAGGGCGGCGACTTCGACCGTTCTCAACGCCAACAAGATGTAATCATGGCTATCCGCCAGCGCGTGCTAGAGTACAATGAGTTGCCGGTATTGATCCCGAAAGCGCCTGAACTATATCAAGAGCTCTCGTCCGGGATCCAAACTAACCTCAGCCTCGACCAGGCCATCCGCCTGGCCTGGCTGGCAATCCAGATACCGGAAGAAAATATCAAGCAAGGCGTGATCGGCGCAAGCCAGGTGGCCTTTGCCAACTCTCCGGATGGAACACAACAGGTGCTCAAACCGCTCACCGAAAAAATTCGTGCTCTGCGGGATGAGATCTTTTCGGAATCGGGTCCGGCTAATCCACTGGCGGTCAGCATGGATATCGCCCAACTGGTCAAGGAAGAAAGTGCCCGGGTGTCGGTTATGAATGGCAGTTCGGTATCGGGGTTGGCAGCCCGGACGGTCGATTATCTCAAATCACAGGGGATAAATGTAGTTGAAACGGGTAATGCCAGCCAAATATCACCGACGACCGAGATTACGTTCTACAATGGCAAGCCGTATACCCTTAAGTACCTGGTGGACTTGATGAAGATCAACAAGTTCCGTATACGGTATGCCAGTGACCCGGCAGTAACTGCAGATATCGTGATCATCCTGGGGGATGATTGGGCGCAGACCAATACAATGCCATAATAGCGGGAGCGGGTAGCCGGCCAGGCTCGTTGAGTCTGGCTTTCCGCACATCCAACTAAACAATGGATACGCTCACCGGTTCTGTCGAGCGCCTGACTTTCTACAATCCAGAAAATGGATATAGTGTAGTACGCCTAAAGCCCGAGCGGGGACGGGCGCCGGGCATGGGACAGGACGGATTAGTGACCGTCACCGGGAACCTGCCAGAGCTATCTCCGGGGGAGCACTTGCGCTTGCAAGGTAAGTGGATCAGCCATCCAAAGCACGGCCTTCAGTTCCAGGTGGATACGTGTGAACAAATTCTTCCCGCCACCGTGGCGGGTATTCGTCGCTACCTGGGGTCGGGATTGGTGCGAGGCATTGGACCCCGACTGGCAGAACGTATCGTGGCTCATTTCGGCGAACATACGCTGGAGGTGATCGAGCACCAGCCCGAGCTGCTCTTGCAGGTGCCAGATATCGGTCCGAAGCGCACGGGTCAGATTGCGGCTGCCTGGGAAGAACAGAAACAAGTCAAGGAAATTATGCTCTTCTTGCATAGTTACGGGGTGAGCACAAACCTGGCAACCAAGATCTACAAGCAATATGGGGATCGAGCGCTGGACATTGTACGGGCTGACCCATACCAGCTGGCGCGTGATATTTATGGTGTGGGCTTCAAAACCGCCGACCGAATTGCCCAGGCGCTCGGTTTGCCAACCGATCACCCGAGGCGCATCGAAGCCGGTCTGATCTATGCCTTGAACCAGGCCACCGATGAAGGTCACGTCTTTATGCCAGAGCAGGAGCTGGTTGAAAACGCGGCTGGCTTGTTGGATGTGACGGTGGAATCTGTCGCGCCGGCGATCAAGCGCCTGCAAGAGAGCCAGGCGGTGTATGTCGATCACTTGCCCGTCTTATCCAAAGACAAGGGGGAAGAACGCGATAGGTCAGATGCAAACGAGGCCAGGCAGATCGGCGAAGCAGGTAGCGCATATGGTCTCCCGGCTGTATACCTGGCGCAATTATATTATGGCGAGCGAGGCGTGGCAGAGCGCCTGAACTCCCTGGCAAGCGCGTTCCCGACGCGCCTGAGCGATCTGCCGCCCGTTTTCACCCAACTCGACCCGCAGCTTTCGGGGGAACAGCAAGCTGCGATCCGCATGTCGTTGAGCCAGCCGTTCAGCATTTTGACCGGCGGTCCGGGGACCGGGAAAACCACCGCCCTCAAGGCTTTAATCGAGCTGCTGGAATCGGCAGGCAAACAATATTCATTGGCCTCTCCTACTGGTCGGGCAGCCAAACGGCTTTCGCAGGCCACTGGCCGGCCCGCCAGCACGATCCACCGTTTATTGGGGTTTTCTCCAGGCGAAGGTTTTAAACATAATGCAGACAACCCGCTGGCGGTCGATTTTGTGGTGGTGGATGAGGCTTCGATGCTGGACCTGTACCTGGCACACCATCTGGTGCGCGCTTTGCAGCTAGGCGCTCACCTATTGCTGGTAGGCGATGTGGACCAGTTGCCATCGGTCGGTGCAGGTGATGTGTTGAGAGATGTCATCGCCAGCGGGGTGGCGCCAGTCACCCGCCTGAGCGTGATTTTTCGCCAGGCTGCCCATTCCCAGATCATCACCAACGCTCACCGGATCAACCAGGGGCAAATGCCATTCTTTGCCGGTGCTGGCAGCGTCGACGAGGGCGATTTCTTTCTCTTTACGGCTGAAACTCCTGAGCAGGCAGCAGACTGGGTGGAAGAGGTTGTCTGCACTCGCATCCCCCAGAAATTTGGCTACCACCCGCGTGCGGACATCCAGGTGCTCTCGCCGATGTATCGTGGACCGGTTGGTGTTAATATGCTGAATGAACGACTGCAAGCCAGGCTAAATCCACCAGACGGAACCAAGCCCGAAAAAAGGTTGTTTGGTCAGGTTTTTCGCGCCGGTGATAAAGTGATGCAGGTGTTGAATAATTACGAGAAGGATGTGTTTAACGGCGATATCGGGACGATCTTCGCCATCGATCCTGTCGAACACAATATGGTAGTTGAATTCGAAGGCCGAGGGCTGACTTATGACTGGAGCGAGGCAGATCAATTGGTGTTGGCTTATGCCATATCGGTACACAAGTCGCAAGGCGCGGAATATCCGGTAGTGGTGCTACCCCTGGTAACTCAGCATTACATGATGCTGCAGCGCAACCTGCTGTATACAGCTGTCACGCGGGCGAAACGCCTATGCGTACTGGTTGGCAGCCGGCGAGCGATCGGGATTGCGGTGCGAAATGATCAAGTCGCTCGCCGTTACACAGCACTGGATTGGCGTTTGCGATCTGTTTGACTCGACGCCCGGAAGATTAGGGCTGATAGGTCGGGAATATTTGAATATTTGCCACATACCAATTTGTGGTTGGCTCTCGTTTTAAGAAGCCTGGGGCTGCTAATTTTCCAGTCGTCGCAAAACGCACGATAATCTCTTTTCCCTTGTAAGCACTCAAGTCAATCGCATCACTCGTCCAATCTCTTTGGCCTTTTGGATATTGCTTGATAATAATGGGGGTCCCGTCAATGATCACTTCGACAGTTGCAGGATTATTGTTATCTCGTTTGTTCCAGAAGACCAGATAGGGTTTTGGCCAATTTGAGTCGATAAGCACGCTAGTCTTGCTGGTTAAAACCAGGGAATTTCCAAAGTGTTTGTTCCAATCATCATTGGTTTTCCAGCACGGTGTTTTTCCGTTACAGCCCGAAGAGAGGGGAATCCAATACCCCATCTTCCAATCTATTAATTGAACAGGTTCCGGCAATCCTTCTGGCGCGAGCGTTGGCGCGATCTGAGGTGTATCTGAGGGAGGCGGCTGGGTTACCTGAGGAGACAGCGAAGTGGATTGGGCATCCAGAGTGGCCTGTTGAGCTTGTATGGTCGCATTTGTGTTGGGAGTTTCAGATGGTTCTACAATGGGTTGACCGGCATCGAGCGTCTGTTGCGCCTGGTAGGTAGCCACTTTTTCTGCGTTGAGCGTAGATTCGACGCTCCTGGCGACATCGGTTTGCCTCTTCGAAGGATCAACCGCCGGGACGTTGAATGTACAGGAGGAGAGAATCATTGCCAAGCTGACTAAAATGGGTAGCAGGATCATAAGCGGGTGAAAATTCGAGGTGTAAAGCTGGCGGGTCTTCATAATTACCTCACTGAATTACATCACTGAACGATTGATTTCTTTGGAAAGGTGCTGTTTATGGCTTGAAATTGGGTCGATTTTTATCAGGGCTGGACGAAAGTCAATGACCATGCGCCCCAAAAACGGTCGCCTCCGCTGCCTTCGCACTCGGCTGCAGTTAGATCTGGCACTGGCTCGCCGCCTTCTCCAACCTGAAGAGAGTAAACCAGAGCAGGATCGAGCGTGTAATCGGCATATCCCAGGCCCTGCTCAGGTTTCAAGCCGGTGTAGAAGCGCTCCTGACCGCCTGTCCAGGTAACGATCACCAGGGCTCCTGAAACCGGTAGGTCTGATTTGTCGGTAACCTGTATCTGGACCAATGGGGAAGGTAGATTCTGGTCACATTTCTTTTCTTTGTTAAGCAGGGTGAAAGGACCTGTTGATGACGGAGGGTTCTGGATGGGCACTGTTGTAGTCACGGCTGAATTATCGGAGCCCGCAGCCGCTGGCGCGTTCAAGTCGGCCGGAGTAGCCAGGGAGGGTGCACTGGTGGGAGTCTGCGCTGCCTGGGTGACAGCCAGAGCTGGCCCGGGAGGGGCCTGACCCATTGCAATCGCCAACAACCCCAGGGAACGCGCTTCGATAGGGGAGCCATTCTCGGCCAGGTTGCGTTGCGCCTGTTCAGAGAGCGCGCGAAAGACATCCGGGTCTTTCAGCAATTCCAGGCGTGCTTTGGCGCGCACCAGATCGCCATTGGCAGTATAAGCGGCTGCAATCAGGATACGATACCGGTCTTTGAAATCCTGGCGCAACAGAGCTGGGGAGGTATCGATATATTCTACGGGTTGAAAGTAACGTGTATAGAGCACACCCAGGATGATCCCAATGATCAGGCCGGTAAGCAAATACCAGGGTCCGCGTTCTGCGGAGGACCTCATGGCGCGGGTGTCTCCTGAGCCGGCAGCAAAGTTTGCAATGCGCTCATGAGGGCTTGCATACGTGCCACATCTGCTTCGGAATAACCCGCTTTTTGGGCGAATTGGATTGTCTGAGCGATCAATTCGACGGGTGAAGTTGTTCCAAGCAGCCCCAACCGCCGGATAGCCTGGTCCAGATCTTTTTCGCTCTGGTAGGCTTCGGATATCATGAGAACATAATCTGTTTTGTAATCGATGCGTAGCGTAGTGGGGGAGGTGTCTATGTAACGGACCGGGCTGATCAACCATCCATATGCCAGGCCTATGACCAGACCAACTAGAATAGCGATCAAGAAACGGATCCAGCGCGCCATAGTTGGCTTATTGTCCCATAGACCACCCAGCAGAGCAAGAGGGGATTTGGATTCTTATGAGAATAATGCTTGCTTTGCAGCAAGAAATCTTGTACAATAATTAATATATAGGGAACAATCGTACCTCACAGTAAAATGGTACGTTCCTCGCC
>Ga0209254_10007322_pt1 | contig 10186 bp, 9 predicted proteins | sample FrelakmetDIP11DI_FD_187148 | JGI IMG/M metagenome (GOLD analysis project Ga0209254, IMG submission 187148) | Freshwater lake sediment microbial communities from the University of Notre Dame, USA, for methane emissions studies - DIP11 DI (SPAdes)... | ecosystem: Environmental > Aquatic >...
CAGGTCCGCGACTGGGAGATCGGGCGCACCAGCGTGGAGGCGCGACAGCGCGACCAGGAGCGCCGGGGTGCCGCAATAGCGCGCGGCTCCGGTCAGGCGATGGGCGAGGGCATCGATTGCGACGCGGTCCTTGCTGGCGAAGGCCTGGGACAAATCGCGGCGATGCTGGGCCAACTCGGCGTGGAGCAACTGGCGCAGGCCGGCCAGGATTTCGCGGCTGCCGCAGGCTTCGAGCGCGGCCGCGTCGTCGAGCACCGGCGGCTCATCGCCAGCGGGGATCGCGGGTGAGGGCGCTTGCGTTTGCGCGCGGGCGCCGAGCAAGGCGTCCAGGGCCTGGTGCGGGACGGGCTTCTCGTGGGCGGCCGCGAAGCCTGCGGCGAGCAGGCGATCACGATCGGCCGGTTGCAGTTCGGCGCTGTGGACGAGCGCCTTTGTGGTGCGCGACTGCGCTGCGGGGTCCGCTCGCAGGGACTGCAGCCACGCGCCGGCCTCGGCGTCAGGCAGGCGCCGGTCGACCACCAGGAGGTCATAGCGCTGCGCCCGCGCCAGCGCGTGCGCGCGGCTGCCGCAGTCGGCGAGTTCGACCTGCGCGCCGAGGGCCTGCAGCACCTCGGCGAGGTACTGCCGCGCCACCGAATCGTCGTCCACCACCAGCACGCGGGGAATCGCCATGGGCTGCGAGGTTGCCTGCAGTGGCGGCACGTTGCCAAGTCCTGGGCCAGAATAGGCGATCCAGCGCTTGGCGATCCCGATGCAGGCCTACGAACTCGACATCACCGACCTCAGCCACGATGGCCGTGGGGTCGCGCGGCACGAGGGCAAGGCGGTGTTCGTGCATGGCGCGCTGCCGGGCGAGCGCGTGCGCGCGGTGCGCACGGCGCGGCATCGCCAGTACGACGAGGCGCGCGTCGAGGCGGTGCTTGCGGCCAGCCCCGATCGGGTCGAGCCGCGTTGTGCGCATTTCGGAACCTGCGCAGGCTGCGTCCTGCAGCACATGGCGCCGGCGGCGCAGATCGCGGCCAAGGCCCGCACGTTGATGGAGAACCTCGAGCGCATCGGCCATGTGCGGCCCGACAGGGAGCTGCCGCCACTGGCCAGCGAGCCGTGGGGCTATCGGCGGCGCGCGCGCCTGAGCGTCAAACGGGTCGACAAGAAGGGCCGCGTGCTGGTCGGGTTCCGCGAGGTCGATGGCCGCTTCGTGGCCGATATCACGCGCTGCGAGGTGCTGCACCCGGCGATCGGTGGGCGTATCGCGGAGCTGGCGGTGCTGGTCGAATCGCTCGACGCGCGGCGCGAGATACCGCAGATCGAGGTCGCGGTGGGCGACCAGCTCGCTGCGCTGGTGCTGCGGCACCTGGGTCCGCTGTCGGATGCCGATCGCGAGCGGCTGGTGGCCTTCGCGCAGGGCAGCGGGCTGGCGATCTTCCTGCAGCCGGGCGGGCTCGACAGCGTGCAGGCGCTGCACCCGCCCGATGCAGCGCTTTCGTTTCGGCTGCCACGGCACGACATCGAGTTCGAGTTCCGGCCGCTGGACTTCGTCCAGGTCAATGCCTCGTTGAACGAGCGCATGGTCGACCATGCCCTGGACCTGCTGGCGCCGGGACCGACCGATCGGGTGCTGGACCTGTTCTGCGGGCTGGGCAACTTCACCCTGCCGCTGGCGCGCCGCGCCGGGCACGTGGTCGGGATCGAGGGCGAAGCCGGGCTGGTCGCGCGGGCACGCGAGAATGCGACCCGCAATGGCATCGGCAATGTCGAATACCGCGCGGCGGACCTGTTCGCCGACGGGCGTGGCACGGCGTGGGCAGGTGCGTCCTACGACCTGGTATTGCTCGATCCACCGCGCGCCGGGGCGGAGCAGGTCCTGGCGTACCTGCCGCGGCGCGAGGTGCGGCGCGTGGTCTACGTCTCCTGCCATCCGGCCAGCCTCGCGCGCGATGCGGGAATCCTGGTGCGCGAGCGCGGCTTCGTGCTCAGTGCCGCGGGCGTGATGGACATGTTCCCGCATACCGCGCACGTGGAGTCGATCGCGGTTTTCGATCGGGCCTGAGCGGGGCGCTGGCCGGCGATGGACGTCGATTCGGGCGTTGCGGGTCCCCGCTCGCTTAGAATGCCGCCATGGGTGTCGAGATCGAACGCAAATTCCTCCTGTGCAGCAGCGCGTGGCGCGCGCTGGTGCGGGACCGCACGCGCATGGAGCAGGGCTACCTGGGGGGTGAGCGCTGCTCGGTACGGGTCCGGATCGAGGGCGACGCGGCGTTCCTAAACATCAAGTCGCGCGAGCAGGGCGCGCGGCGCCTGGAGTTCGAGCAGCCGCTGACGTTGGCCGACGCGCAGGCCATGCTCGAGGCTTTCTGCCCGCAGCGGGTGCAGAAATGGCGCCACCGGGTCGATTCCGCGCCGCACGTCTGGGAAATCGACGAGTTCCTGGGCGAGAATGCCGGCCTGGTGGTGGCCGAGATCGAACTCGGGGCCGAGGACGAACCGTTCGCGCGGCCCGACTGGCTCGGAGCCGAGGTGACGGACCAGGCGCGCTACTACAACCTCAACCTGGCCGCGATGCCGTATTCGCGCTGGCCCGACAGGGACGCACTGGCGTCCGGAGAGTGACATGCTGTTGATCGGAATCACCGGCACCACGCTGGCGCCGGAAGAACGCGAGTGGCTGCAGCATCCGGCCGTGAGCGGCGTGATCCTGTTCGCGCGCAACTTCGAATCGCGCGCGCAGGTAGGCGCGCTGAACGAGGCCATGCGCGCTGCCACGCCACGGCCCTTGCTGCTGGCCGTCGACCAGGAGGGCGGGCCGGTGCAGCGTTTCCAGAGCGGCTTCACGCGCCTGCCGGCACTGGCGCGGATCGGCGACGCCTTCGAGCGCGATGCGCGCGCCGCGGTGGCGCTGGCCGAAGAGCACGCCTGGTTGATGGCGAGCGAGATGCGCGCGATCGGCGTCGACCTGTCCTTCGCGCCGGTGGCCGACCTCAAGCTCGGCAATCGCGCGATCGGCGAGCGCGCGTTCCACGCCGACCCCGCGATCGTTTCCGAACTGGTATGCGCTTATGTGCGCGGGATGCACCTGGCCGGCATGGCCGCCACGATCAAGCACTTTCCCGGCCACGGTTCCTTCCCCGAGGACACCCATTTCGAGGACGCGATCGACCGCCGCACGCTCGAGCAGATCCTCGAGCGCGACGGGCTGCCATTTCGCGACGCGATCGCGGCCGGCGCCGATGCGGTGATGATGGCGCACGTGACGGTGCCGGCGGTGGACGCGCTGCCGGCGGGCTATTCGCGCCGCTGGATCGGCACGATCCTGCGCAAGGACCTCGGTTTCGGCGGCATCGTGATGGGCGACGACATCAGCATGGCGGCCGCTGCGCCGGCCGGCGCGATCGCCGCGCGGGTGGACGCGCACGTGGACGCCGGCTGCGACCTGGTGCTGGCCTGCCAGCCGGGCGTGGTGCCCGCGGCCCTGGCAGCGGCGGAGCGCCATCGGCCGGCCGGCCGGCTGCTGGTCGAATCATTGCAAGGTCGCGTGGCGCCGACCTGGCAGGCCCTGGCCGACAATCCGCAGCGCACGGCGGCGGCGCAGCGGCTCACGGGCCTGGAGCACGCGGCATGAACGAGCACCCGCTGTCCGAGGCGCTGGCCCGCGCCACCCTGGTCCACCCGCGCGAGCGCCTGCTCGCCGCGATCGAGCGCATGGGTGGCGAAATCACGCGCGACTACGCCGGCCGGCGTCCGGTGTTCCTGACCGTGATGCACGGCGGGCAGATCACCGCCGGTTTGCTGGCGCTGGCGATCGGAGTCGACCTCGAGTTCGACTATCTGCACGCCACGCGTTACCGCAGCAGCACTTCGGGCGGAGCGCTGCAGTGGTTCCGCCAGCCGCGCGTGCCGATGTCGGGTCGCGACGTGCTGCTGGTCGACGACATCCTCGACGAGGGCCATACGATTTCGGCGATCCGCGCCCATTGCGAGATGCAGGGCGCGCGCGAAGTGCGGGTCGCGGTGCTGTGCGAAAAGCGGCATGGTCGCTGCATCCCCGGCCTCAAGGCCAACTACGTCGGGGTCGAGGTCCCGGATCGCTACGTGTTCGGCTTCGGCATGGACTACTACGAGCAGGGTCGCAACCTGCCGGCGATCTACGCCGTCTGAGCGCGGTCGCCGCGCGTCCGCTCCGTGCCGGGCCGCCGGCGCATCCGCCATCGAGGTCAGAGCGCCCACATGCCTACTCCCATCGATCTCGCCGTCATCGGCGGCACCGGCCTGTACCAGCTCGCGGCGCTGGACCAGACCGAGCGCGTGGCGGTCGCCACGCGCTGGGGCGAGCCTTCGGGGCCGGTCGTGGTCGGGCGCATCGGCGCGACACGGGTCGCGTTCCTCGCGCGCCATGGCGAAGCGCATAGCGTCGCCCCGCATCGGGTCAACTACCGCGCCAACCTGTGGGCGCTGCGCGAACTTGGCGCGAAACGGGTGGTCGGCATCAACGCCGTGGGCGGGATCACGTCGCGCATGGGCCCGCGGGTGATGCTGGTGCCGGACCAGGTGATCGACTACACCCACGGCCGCTACACCAGCTACTGCGACGCCGAGGGCGAGGCCGTGGTGCACATCGACCTCAGCGAGCCCTACAGTGCGTCCTTGCGCGCGGGACTGCTGCGCGCAGCCGCGGCCGAGTCCATCGCGGTGGTGGACGGGGGCGTTCACGGAGTGACCCAGGGCCCGCGCCTGGAGACCTCGGCCGAGGTCGTGCGCATGGCGCGCGACGGCTGCGACGTGGTCGGCATGACCAGCATGCCGGAGGCCGCGCTCGCGCGTGAGCTGGGCCTGGAGTATGCGTGTCTGGCGATGGTCGCCAACTGGGCCGCCGGCTGCGATGAACATGGCGTTGGCCAGCGCCTGGCGCCGATCAGCATGGACGAGATCCAGGCCCACCTGCGCGCGGTGACGGCGCAGGTGCCGCGCCTGATCCGCCGACTGCTCCAGCCCGTCGCCTGAGGCGCCGCGGCCGGGTCAATCTTGCGCCGTTCGGGGGGCGCTCGGCATACTCATGCCGCGTCGCGCCGCGCTTCAAGGACCGGGCCGTGCCCGGCACGCGACGCGCACTGGCGGGGTCATGGAAGGGTTCGTGGGCAATGCGCACTGGTACCGTGAAATGGTTCAACGACGCCAAGGGCTTCGGCTTCATCGCGCCCGAGGACGGCACCGACGACATTTTCGTGCACTACTCGGCGATCAACTCGCAGGGATTTCGCACGCTGCAGCAGGGGCAGAAGGTGAATTTCGAGGTGGTCCAGGGGCCGAAGGGCTCGCAGGCCGCCGCGGTGAGCGTGGTCGCCTGAGCACCGGGGCACCGCGCGCCGCGACACCAATCGCGCGCAGAGCGCGCTCCTACAATGCCGGCTTCGTAGGAGCGCACTCTGCGCGCGATCGGTGCCGGGCCGGAGCCGGGCGCTCGATGTCTCCGAAGGTCGACCCGTTCCCTAGTAGCGGCGCAGGGCCGCCACCACCACGCCCTGGATCTGGATCCGGTCGCTGGCGTAGCGCTGCGGCGGGTAGGCCGCGTTCTCCGCGTGCAGCAGGACTTCGCCTACCCGTTGCTCGATGCGCTTGAGGGTCGCTTCCTGGTGGTCCACCAGCGCCACCACCATCTCGCCGTTGCGGGCCTGGCCCCGCGCTTCGACCACGACGATGTCGCCGTCGAGGATGCCGGCGTCGCGCATCGAGTCGCCGCGCACCCGCAGCGCGAAGCAATCGGCGTTGGGGCGCAGCCACGGCGGCAACTGGATGGTCTCGTCGCGGGCCAGCGCCTCGATCGGGCGTCCCGCCGCGATCGCCCCCATCAACGGGACCACGCCCTCGTCATTCGCGGCCTCGACCAGGCGCACGCCGCGCTGCTTGCCGTGCATCGCTTCGACCACGCCCGCCTGGACCAATGCGACCACCTGTTTGTGCAGCGAGCCACGCGAGACCAACCCCAGGTCCCGGCAGATGGTGGTCAGCGACGGCGGCAACTCGCCGTTCTCCTGGCGCCGCCGCAGGTAGTCCAGCAGTTCATGCTGGCGTCGGGTGAGCGCGGGCAGGGAACGGTCGGTGGGCGCGGAACCCTGGCGAACGCTGCTGGAAACGGTCACCTTGACCTTGCCCGGAATTGCGGCAGCCGCCCTCGGTCGGGATTTCTCGAGACCTAAATCAGTAAGTTCAACGGGTTGTAGCGAAATACTCGAAAGCGTATCGGCATGGGGCGCGGCCGTTCCCGCGCCTGGCACCGGCTTGGTACCGCCGGTCCACAGGTCCATCTGGCGCAGGTCTGTCGCGTTCTCCTTCCGCTTCGGCGGAGGGCGGCGCTTGCCTTGTCGGTTTTCCATGCGTTCTATAAGCTCTCGCCAGAACGAATGGGGAACATCCTATGCTGCCCGCGCGCGCAATGCCAGTCGTTTCCGATGCCGAGGACTCGCCCCTTGGGGCAGTCGCGGCGCGCGATCCCGCAGGCCTGGCTGCACGGCTGCGGCAGCGCTACGCCGGGCGCATCACCGGCAGCGCGTACCTGCCGGCCCAACCTGGCCAGTACGCGGAGTTTCCCCAGGGCCTCGACCCCGCGCTGGTGAAGGCGCTGAAGGCGCGCGGGGTGGAGCGGCTCTACTCCCACCAGCGCGAAGCCTGGAACGCCGTCGCCGCCGGCGCGGACCTCGTGGTGGTGACACCCACCGCCTCGGGCAAGACACTCTGCTACAACCTGCCGGTGCTCGACGCCGTGCGCCGGCGCGGGGCCAAGGCCCTGTACCTGTTCCCGACCAAGGCCCTGGCCCAGGACCAGGTCGCCGAGCTGACCGAACTCAACCGCGCCGGTGAGCTCGGCGTGCGCGCCTACACTTTCGACGGCGACACCCCGGGTGATGCGCGCCAGGCGGTGCGCACGCGCGGCGACATCGTGGTCAGCAACCCGGACATGCTGCACCAGGCGATCCTGCCGCACCACACCAAGTGGGCGCAGTTCTTCGAGAGCCTGGCCTTCGTGGTCGTCGACGAGGTCCACGGCTACCGCGGGGTCTTCGGCTCCCATGTGGCCAACGTGCTGCGACGCCTGCGCCGAATCTGCGCCTTCTATGGCGCCACCCCGCGCTTCATCCTGTGCTCGGCCACGATCGGCAACCCGCAGGAACACGCCGAGGCCCTGCTGGGTTCCCCGGTCCGCGCGATCACGCGCAGCGGCGCGCCGCAGGGCGGGCGCCACCTGCTGCTGTGGAATCCGCCGGTGGTCAACGCCGACCTCGGCATCCGCGCCTCGGCGCGCTCGCAGTCGACCCGCATCGCGCGCGCGGCGATCCGTGCCGGGCTCAAGACCATCGTCTTCGCGCAATCGCGGCTGATGGTCGAGGTCCTGACCAAGTACCTCAAGGACGTGTTCGACCACGATCCGCGCAAGCCGGCGCGGGTGGCGGCCTATCGCGGCGGCTACCTGCCGCAGGAGCGGCGCGCGACCGAACGCCGGCTGCGCGCCGGCGAGCTCGACTGCGTGGTCAGCACCTCGGCGCTGGAACTGGGCGTGGACATCGGCATGCTCGACGTCTGCATCCTCAACGGCTATCCGGGCACGGTCGCGGGCACGTGGCAGCGGCTGGGCCGCGCCGGCCGGCGCCAACGCGATGCCCTGGGCGTGCTGGTGGCGGGTTCCGATCCGCTGGACCAGTACCTCGTGCGCCACCCGGAGTATTTCCTCGACGCTTCGCCCGAGTGCGCACGCATCGCCGCCGACCAGCTCCTGATCCTGGTCGACCACGTGCGTTGCGCGGCCTTCGAACTGCCATTCCGTGCCGGCGACCGCTACGGCCCGCACGATCCGGCGGGCCTGCTGGGATACCTCGCGGAGCAGGGCGTGCTGCACGCGGATGGCGAGGCCTGGCACTGGGTGGCGGACAGCTATCCAGCGAATGCTGTCAGCCTGCGATCGGTTGCGGACGGCAACTTCGTCGTGATCGATCGCACCGGCGGCAAGCAGGAGGTGCTGGCCGAGGTCGACTACTCGAGCGCGGCGCTGACCCTCTACGAGGGCGCGATCTACCTGGTGCAGAGCCGGCCCTGGCAGGTCGAGAAGCTGGACTGGGTCGGGCGCAAGGCCTTCGTCACCCGCACCGATGCCGACTACTACACCGACGCGATCGATTACCAGAAGCTCAAGATCCTCGAGCGCTTCGAGGCGGCGGCTGCCGGCAGCGACAACGCTGGCGAGTGCGCGCACGGCGAGGTGCACCTGGTGCGGCGGGTCACGGGCTACAAGAAGATCCGCTACTACAGCCACGAGAACGTCGGCTACGGGCCGGTCAACCTGCCCGACCAGGAAATGCACACCTCGGCGTTGTGGTGGCGCCTGCGCGAGGGTGAACTGGAGCGCGCGTTCTCCAGTCGCTGGGAGGCGCTGGATGGCTTCCTGGGCGCGGCCTACGCGTTGCACACGGTGGCCGTATTGCGTGCCATGGCCGAGCCACGTGATATCGGCAAGGCGGTCGGCAGCGGGCAGGGCGACTGGAGCGCGACGGTCGACGTGCAGGGGCGCGGCGCGCTGCGTGACGCCAGCGACCAGGCCCTCGCGCCGGAATCCATCGGTCGCTTCGAGCCCACCGTGTTCCTGTACGACAACCATCCCGGCGGCAGTGGATTCTCCGAGCCGTTGTATCGCGACGCGGGGCAGCTGTTGCGCGACGCGCTGGCGCTGGTTCGGGCCTGCGAGTGCCGTTGCGGCTGCCCGGCCTGCGTGGGGCCAGTGCTGGAATCCGATGAGCGATCGCGACGCGCGCCGCGCGTGGCGGCGGCGCGCGTGCTCGAGCTGCTGGGCGACGCGGCCCCGTGATCCTCGACGGGGCGGGCCTCGCCTCGCGCCTGCGCCAACTGCGTGCGGAGGCCGGACTGGCCGACGCAACGCCGGACGCAGCGGCCGCATCCGACTGGAACGCCCGCATCGAGTCCCTGCGCGCGGCGCAGCGCGTGCGCGAATCGTCACGCGCCGCCGCCGAAGCGGCATTGCCCGGCGTCGAGGTCGCGCGCGGCGTGCGTTGCGTGCGCTGGTCGCAGGCGGGATTGCCGGCGCCGCCCGCGCGACTGCCGTGGGAGCCGGCCGCCGCGGACGGTCCGCTGCTGCTGCTCGATACCGAAACCACGGGCCTTGCGGGTGGCAGCGGCACCCTGGTGTTCCTGCTTGCGCTGGCGCGCTGGGAAGGCGAGCGCCTCGACCTCGAACAGTGGCTGCTGACCGCGCCGTCGGCCGAAGCGGCGTGGATCGATGCCTGGCACGCCGCCCTGCCGTCGGTGCATACGCTGGTGAGCTACAACGGGCGCGCCTTCGACATTCCGCTGCTGGCGACACGGCAGCGCCTGTCGCGCCGCGCGGACCGTTTCCTCGATCGCCCGCACTGGGACCTCCTGGCCCCTGTGCGGCGCGCCTTCGGATCGCGCTGGGACGACTGCCGCCTGGCTACGGCGGAGCGCAAGCTGCTGGGACTCGAACGCGTCGATGACCTTCCAGGCGCGTTCGCGCCCGCGGCCTGGCTCGCCTTCCTGCGCCACGGCGAGACCGCGCGCCTGCGCGAGGCCATCGCGCATAACCGCCAGGACGTGCTCAGCCTGGCGCGACTCCTGCCGGCCCTGCTGCGCGTGCACGCCGAACCCGAAGCCTACGACGCCGACGGCACGGCGTTGGCGCGCCGGCTCCTGCAATGCGGCGAGCGGGCGGCGGCGTTGGCCGTTCTCGAACGCACGCCGGGCGAATCGGCGGCGCTTGCGCGTGCTCGCACGCTGCGTCGCGATGGCCGTCCGCGCGAGGCGCTGGCGGCGCTGGAGAGCGTGGATGGTGCCGAGTGCTCGATCCCGATCCTCGAGGCGCTGGCGAAGTTGCATGAACACATCCTGCGGGAGCCGATACAGGCGCACGCCATCGCAACACGTCTGTCTGTCCTCGAGCCCGACGCCAGCCGCCACGCAAGACGACTCGCGCGCCTGCAACGGCGCATCGAAACCCCGCTACCGAAACGACCAGCCAGGGATGGCGGGTTCAAGCGCACGGGGCCCCTGGAAGTCGCCGGGAAAAGGCGCCCGCGCGAGGGGAATAGCCAAACTGTCTGAGGGCAGGATGCCCGAGTTGTTTGGCGGCCCTCGCGGGGGCGCCTTTTCCCGGGCACCGCGCGCACAGGAT
>Ga0209254_10007323_pt1 | contig 10185 bp, 9 predicted proteins | sample FrelakmetDIP11DI_FD_187148 | JGI IMG/M metagenome (GOLD analysis project Ga0209254, IMG submission 187148) | Freshwater lake sediment microbial communities from the University of Notre Dame, USA, for methane emissions studies - DIP11 DI (SPAdes)... | ecosystem: Environmental > Aquatic >...
GCCCCGCCAGCAGCACATCGCCGCGTTTCAGCGTGCCGGACTGCACCAGCATGGTCGCGACGGGACCCTTGCCCTTGTCGAGGCGCGCCTCGATGATCAGGCCCTTGGCCGGCACGTCGCGCTGCGCCGTGAGTTCCAGCACCTCGGCCTGCAGCAGCACGTTCTCGAGCAGTTCGTCGATGCCGGTGCCCTTCTTGGCCGAAACATGAATGAAGGGAGATTCGCCGCCGTATTCCTCCGGCACCACGCCTTCGGTGATCAGCTCCTGCTTGACGCGCTCGGGGTTGGCATCGGGCTTGTCGATCTTGTTGACCGCCACGACCAGCGGCACGCCGGCCGCCTTGGCGTGGTGAATCGCTTCCTTGGTCTGCGGCATGACGCCGTCGTCGGCCGCCACCACCAGGATGACGATGTCGGTGGCCTTGGCGCCGCGCGCGCGCATCGCCGTGAAGGCCTCGTGACCCGGGGTATCGAGGAAGGTCACCATGCCGCGCGGCGTCTCGACGTGGTAGGCGCCGATATGCTGGGTAATGCCGCCAGCCTCGCCCGCCGCCACCTTGGCGCGGCGGATGTAGTCGAGCAGCGAAGTCTTGCCGTGGTCGACGTGGCCCATGACGGTGACCACCGGCGCGCGCGGCAGGGTTTCGGCATCCTTGTGTTCCTCGGCATGCGTCTCGTCGAGGAAGGCATCGGGATCGTCGAGCTTGGCGGCGATCGCCGTGTGGCCGAACTCCTCGACGAGAATCATCGCGGTTTCCTGGTCGAGCGGCTGGTTGATGGTGACCATCATGCCCATTTTCATCAGTGCCTTGATCACCTCGGCCGCCTTGACCGCCATCTTGTGTGCCAGTTCGGCGACGGTGATGGTCTCCGGCACATGGACCTCGCGCACCACCGCTTCGACCGGCTGTGCCGCAGCGTGGCTTTCCTCGCCATGGCCACCTTGACGACCGTGGCGTCCGCGCGGACCGCCGCGCCAGCCGCCGGCACCACCGCCGGCATCGCCGCGGGTCTTGATCGCGCGCTTCTTGGCCGCCTCTTCCTTCCAGGCATCGGTGGCCTTCTTCTTCTCGGCCTTCTTGACTTCCTCGGTCTTGCCGGCCGGCTTGTGCAGCGTGCCGCTGACACCCTCGGCGGGCTTCTGCGCCGCTGCGGTCGCAGCTGCCTGCTGCTGGGCCAGGCGAGCCTCGGCGTCGGCGCGGGCCTTGGCCTCGCGCTCCTGCTTCTCCTTGTACTCCGCCGCCTGGATCGCTGCCAGCCCGGCGCTGCGCTTGGCCTCTGCCTGGCGCAGTGCAACCTGCTCTGCATTGACCACCGGCGCCGCGGTCCGAACCGCTGCTACTTCCGCAGGAACGGCGGCGACGGGCGCGGCAGCGGCAGCAGCCGCGGCAGCAGCAGCCTCGGCAGCCGCAGCAGCCTCAGCCGCTTCGGCTGCAATCTTCGCCGCCTCGGCAGCGGCCTCGGCAGCGGCTTCCGCTGCGATTTCGGCCGGATCGCGCTTTACGAAAACGCGCTTCTTGCGCACTTCGACCTGGACGGTACGGGCCTTGCCCTGGGCGTCGGTAGCCTTGATCTCGGTGGTCTGCTTGCGCGTCAGGGTGATCTTGGCCTTGGGCGCGGTTTCGCCGTGGGCCTTGCGCAGGTAGTCGAGCAGCAGGGTCTTGTCCTGCTCGCTCAGGGTGTCGTTCGATGCCTGTTTGGAGACGCCCGCCTTGGCGAGTTGCTCCAACAGCGCGGTTGCCGGCATTTTCAGCTCGTCGGCGAATTGGGCAACGCTCATTTGTGCCATGGTCGTGCCATCCTCATTCTTCTTCCGCGAACCAGTGGGCGCGCGCGGTGGTGATCAGCGCCTTGGCGCGATCCTCGTCGATTCCAGTCATTTCGGTCAGCTCGTCGACCGCCAGATCGGCCAGGTCCTCGCGGTTGCAGATGCCGCCCTTGGCCAGCCTGGCAGCCAGCGGCTTGTCCATGCCTTCCAGTTCGAGCAGGTCGTCCTGCACCTTGTCCAATTGTTCTTCGTCGACGATGGCCTCGGTCAGCAGCACGTTACGGGCACGCTCGCGCAACTCGTTCACCGTGGCCTCGTCGAAGGCCGCGATCTCCAGCATCTCGGCCAGCGGCACGTAGGCGATCTCTTCAAGCGTCGAGAAGCCCTCCTCGATCAGGATGTCGGCGACCTCCTGATCGACATCGATCTTTTCCATGAACAGTTGGCGGGTCGTTGCCGATTCCTGCTGCTGTTTCTGTGCCGATTCCTCGATCGTCATCAGGTTGATGGTCCAGCCCGTCATTTCGGTGGCGAGGCGCACGTTCTGGCCGCCGCGGCCGATGGCGATGGCCAGGTTGTTCTCGTCGATCACCACATCCATCGCGTGCTTCTCTTCGTCGACGACGATGGAACTGACCTCGGCCGGCGCCAGCGCACCGATGACCAGCTGCGCCGGGTCGGCCGACCACAGCACGATGTCGACGCGTTCGCCGGCCAGTTCGTTGGTGACGGCGGTGACGCGCGAGCCGCGCATGCCGACGCAGGTACCGATCGGATCGACGCGCGGGTCGTTGGACTTGACGGCGATCTTGGCGCGCACGCCGGGGTCGCGCGCCGCCGCCTTGATCTCGAGCAGGCCGTCCTCGATCTCCGGCACTTCCAGTTCGAACAGCTTCATGATGAACTGCGGCGCGGTGCGCGACAGGATCAGCTGCGGGCCGCGGGCCTGGCGGTCGATTTTCATCAGCCAGGCGCGGACGCGATCGCCGGGACGGAGGTTTTCCTTCGGGATCATCTGGTCGCGCGGCAGCAGCGCCTCGATGCGGCCGGCCTCGATGATGGCATTGCCGCGTTCCATGCGCTTGACGGTGCCGGTGACGAGGTGTTCCTTGCGTTCGAGGAAGTCGTTGAGCACCTGCTCGCGCTCGGCATCGCGGATTTTCTGCAGGATCACCTGCTTGGCGGCCTGGGCGCCGATGCGGCCGAAGTCGATGGGCTCCAGCTCTTCCTCGATGTAATCGTCGACCTGCACGTCCGGCAGCTGCTCGCGGGCGTCGATGAGGCCCATCTGCTGCTCGTCGTTGTCGACCTGATCGTCGGGCAGGACCAGCCAGCGGCGGAAGGATTCATACACTCCCGTCTCGCGATCGATCTCGACGCGCACGTCGGCCTCTTCGTTGATGCGCTTCTTGGTGGCCTGGGCCAGCGCCATTTCGAGGGCCGTGAAGACGATGTCCTTGTCGACGTTCTTCTCGCGCGCCAGGGCATCCACCAGCAACAGCAGTTCGCGGCTCATTTCATTCCTCCTGCATCAGAACTTGGGCACCAGATGCGCCTTGTCGATCGCATCGAATGCAAAAACATGCTCGATCTCGCCTACCTTGACCGCCACGGCGCCGGCACCCTCTTCCGGCTGCTCGCCCTCGCGCACGCCGAGAATGACGCCGGTGAAGTTGCGCTGGTTGCCGATCGGCACGCGCAGCTTGATCTGCGCCTCGTGGCCGGCGAAACGGGCAAAATCGGCCGGCTTCTTGAGCGGACGGTCCATGCCGGGCGAGGACACTTCGAGGCGGTCGTAATCGACGTTCTCGACCGCGAACAGCCGGCTCAGGTGGTGGCTGACGGCCACGCAGTCGTCGATGGTCACGCCCACAGCGTCGGCAGGGGCCTCCACCTTGTCGATGAATACGCGCAAAAGACGGCCGCGCGGACTCGTTTCGAAGTCCACGCATTCGTAGCCGAGGCCGGCGACGGCCTTCTCGATCAGGTCATCCAGTTGCACAGTGTGTCCAGCGTAGGTACAAAAAAAAATGGGCAAACTGCCCATTTTCCCGCCCGCCATCCCATGCGGAATGGCCGGCACCGAAAAAATCATGCTGATTATAGCAATATAAGGAGACGCGATGCAATCATGTCGCGGATTCTTCTGGACTTTCCGGCGCCTTCCCGGCCGGCGGCAGGGCCTTGAGCAGGGCCTGGACGTCCTCGGCCGACAATTCCATCACCTGGCCGCGCTTGAGGCGCGGCGGCAGCGCCAGCGGACCATAGCGCACCCGCATCAGGCGGCTGACGGTGACGCCAACTGCCTCGAACATCCGCCGCACCTCGCGGTAGCGCCCCTCGGAGATCGTCACCTCGTACCAACGGTTGGCCCCCTCCCCGCCCGTCGGGTAGAGGCGCTGGAAGCGCGCCATGCCATCGTCGAGCTGGATGCCGGTCGTCAGCTGCTTCGTCGCCTCCTCCGACAACTCGCCGAGCAGGCGCACCGCGTATTCGCGCTCGATGGCGTAGCGCGGGTGCATCATGCGGTTGGCCAGTTCGCCGCTGCTGGAGAATATCAGCAGGCCGCAGGAATTGAAGTCGAGCCGGCCGATGGCGATCCAGCGCCCGCCGCGGATGCGCGGCAGCTTGTCGAACACGCTGGCGCGGTGCTGCGGGTCGTCACGCGAGACGATCTCGCCCTCGGGCTTGTGATAGAGCAGCACGCGCGGCGCACGCTGCTGGCCCAGATGCAGGTTCACCAGCTTGCCATTGACGCGCACCTTGTCGCCGGGGCCGATGCGCTGGCCGACGTGGGCCGGCTCGCCATTGACATTGACGCGGCCGGCCCCGATCCATTCCTCGATCTCGCGGCGCGAGCCGAGGCCGGTGTCGGCCAGCGCCTTCTGCAGCTTGACCGTGTCTTCGGGCGCCGCCGGCGGCCGGTTGCGACCCAGGCCGCGGCGCGGCGCCTCCGCCGCTCCTGCGCGCGGGGACCTGGCCTCGCCGTCGGCAGTGCTCCTGGTCGGGGGCCGCAGCGGACTACGCTTGCGGCTCGACGACGGTTTCTTCTTGTTCTGGGGGTTCCGTGTTTCCAAGTTCCATCACCCGTTCGATTTCGGTCAGTGGCGGCAATTCGGACAGGCTGCGCAGCCCGAGATCGTCGAGAAATTTGCGTGTCGTGGCATGCAGCGCCGGGCGGCCCGGCGCGTCGCGATGGCCGACGGTGTCGATCCAGCCGCGGGATTCCAGCGTTTTCAACACGTTGGGCGACACCGCGACGCCGCGGATGTCCTCGATGTCGCCGCGCGTCACCGGCTGGCGGTAGGCGATGATCGCCAGCGTCTCCAGCACCGCGCGCGAGTACTTCGGCGGCTTGTCGTGCTTGAGGCGCTCGAGGTAGGACTGGTACTCCGGCCGCGTCTGGAAGCGCCAGCCGGTCGCCAGCTGGATCAGCTCGACGCCGCGTTGCGACCAGTCGCGGCGGAGGTCGTCGAGCAGCGTGCGCCAGGTGTCGTCGTCGAAGTCCTCTTCGAACAGCTTCTTGAGTTCGGCCAGCGACACCGGCTCGGGTGCGACCAGCAGGGCCGCCTCGATCACCCGCTTGTAGTCTTCAGGCTTGTACAGTTGCAGCATCCGCGGACTCCATGAATTCCCTGGACCTTACATAAATCGGCGCCAGCGCCTCGCTCTGCGTGATCTCGATCAGCAGTTCGCGCGACAGCTCGAGCACGGCGAGGAAGCTGACGACGAGGCTCGCCACGCCGGTGCTCACGTCAAACAGGCGCTCGAAGCCGACGAAGCCCTGCCCCTGCAGCCGGCGCAGGATGTGCCCCATGTGTTCGCGCACCGACAACTCCTCGCGCCGCACGCGGTGATGCGCCTGGACGCGCGCCTGCTTCATCAGCGACAGCCACGCCAGCTGCAGGTCGTTCAGGCTGACCTCGGGCTGGCGCTCGACCACCTTGTCGGCGATCCACACCGAGACCCACTCGTAGTCGCGGCCCACCTGCGGCAGTTCGTCGATGGCCCTGGCCGCCGCTTTCATCCGTTCGTATTCGAGCAGGCGCCGCACCAGCTCGGCACGCGGATCTTCCGGCTCGCCGCTTTCGGCCTTGGGCGGACGTGGCAGCAGCATGCGCGACTTGATCTCGATCAGCATCGCCGCCATCAACAGATATTCGGCGGCCAGCTCCAGGTTGTGCTTGCGCATCTCCTCGACATACTTGAGGTACTGCGCCGTCAGCGGAGCCATCGCGATGTCGAGGATGCTGATGTTGGCCTTGCGGATCAGGTAGAGCAGCAGGTCGAGCGGCCCCTCGAAGGATTCGAGGATGATTTCCAGCGCATCCGGCGGGATGTAGAGATCGCGTGGCATCTCCGTCATCGACTCGCCGTAGACCTTCGGCCAGTGGTGTCCGGCTGCATCCAAAGTCGGCTCTGGCGATACGGTGCTCTCCGCCACGGCGGGCGGCAGCGGATGCCAGGCGGGAATGGGGAAGGAGCCGGCCGCGATCACGAATAGTCCAGTCCGATCGCCTCACGCACGTCGCGCATGGTTTCCTGGGCCAGTTTGCGCGCCTTCTCGCAACCGTCGGCGACGATGTTCTTAACCAGCTGCGGGTCTTCCTCGTACATTTTCGCCCGCTCGCGCATCGGCTCCTGCTCCTTCAGCACGCCCTCGATCACCGGCTGCTTGCACTCGATGCAGCCGATGCCGGCGGAGCGGCAACCCTGCTGCGCCCAGGCCTTGACCTCGTCGTTGGAGTAGATCAGGTGGAGCTGCCAGACCGGACACTTCTCCGGATCGCCCGGGTCGGTACGGCGCACCCGTTGCGGGTCGGTCTGCATGGTGCGGATCTTTTTGGTGATCGAATCCGCGTCCTCGCGCAGGGCGATGGTGTTGCCGTAGGACTTGGACATCTTCTGGCCGTCCAGCCCCGGCATGCGCGAGGCGTGGGTGAGCAGAGCACCCGGCTCGACCAGGATCATCTTGCCGCCGCCCTCGAGGTAGCCGAACAGTCGCTCGCGGTCGCCGTGCGACAGGTTTTGCGTCTCGTTGAGCAGGGCCTTGGCCTGCTCCAGGGCATCCTCCTCGCCCTTCTCCTGGAAACGGGTGCGCAGTTCCTCGTAGAGCTTGGCGCGCTTGCTGCCAAGCTTCTTCACCGACTCCTTCGCCTTCTCCTCGTAGCCCGGCTCCTTGCCGTAGAGATGGTTGAAGCGCCGAGCGATCTCGCGGGTGAATTCGATGTGCGGCACCTGGTCCTCGCCCACCGGCACCTTGTCGGCACGGTAGATCAGGATGTCGGCGGCCTGCAGCAGCGGGTAGCCGAGGAAACCGTAGGTCGTCAGGTCCTTGTGGGTGAGTTTTTCCTGCTGGTCCTTGTAGGTCGGAACGCGCTCGAGCCAGCCCAGCGGCGTCATCATCGACAGCAGCAGGTGCAGTTCGGCGTGCTCGGGCACCTTGGACTGGATGAAGATCGTGGCCTGCGAGGGATCGACGCCGGCGGCAAGCCAGTCGATCACCATGTCCATCGCGTTCTGGGTGATGGTGCCGGGCTCGTCGTAGCTGGTCGTCAAAGCGTGCCAGTCGGCGACGAAGAACAGGCACGGGTATTCGTGCTGCAGCTTGATCCAGTTGGCGAGTACGCCATGGTAATGGCCGAGGTGGAGGCGGCCCGTGGGGCGCATGCCGGAGAGGACTTTTTCAGCGTACATGGTCAGAAACCGAATAACGACTTGATGAGCGTGAGGAAGATCCGCATCAGCGGAATCAGCCAGAAATCGAGCAGGCCGGTAAACAAGAGTACCAGCAGGATAACGAAACCGTAGGGCTCAAGCTTGGAGAACTGCCAGGCGGCACGGTGGGGCAGCAGGCTCACCGCGATGCGGCCGCCGTCGAGCGGCGGCAGCGGCAGCAGGTTGAGCAGCATCAGCACGGCATTGACGTTGATGCCGGCGCGCGCCATCTCGCCCAGGGGCAGGCTGTAGGCATTGCCGGGCATGGTCACCGCCAGCTTGAGCAGCAGCGCCCAGCCGAGCGCCATGACGAGGTTGGCGCCCGGACCCGCCGCCGCGACCCAGAGCATGTCCTTCTTCGGATTGCGCAGGCGGCCGAAATTCACCGGCACCGGTTTGGCCCAACCGAAGAGGATGCCGCTGGAGCCGGCGATCTTGCTCGCGATCAGGATCATCATCGGCACGATGATGGTGCCCATCATATCGACGTGCTTGATCGGATTGAGGGTGATGCGACCCGCCTGCCAGGCCGTCGGATCGCCGAAATGGCGCGCGACATAGCCATGGGCTGCCTCGTGCAGGGTGATGGCGAAGATCACCGGAATGGCGTAGATCGCCAGCGTCTGGATCAGGCCGTCCATACCGTCAGTCGAAGCCGAAGGGAGCCAGCGGGCCGCGGCCGGCGCGCAGCAGCTCGGGCACGCCATCGGCGAGGTTGATCACCGTGGTCATCTGCGCGCCGCAGGGACCGGCCTCGATGACCAGATCGACCAGCTTGCCGAGGCGGTCGCGGATTTCGTCGGGATCGCACAGCGGCTCACTGTCGCCGGGCAGGATCAGCGTCGAAGTCAGCAGCGGCTCGTCCAGTTCCCGCAGCAGCGCCAGCACCAGCGGATTGTCCGGCACGCGCAGGCCGATGGTCTTGCGCTTGGGGTGGAGCACGCGGCGCGGCAATTCCTTGGTGCCTTCGAGGATGAAGGTATAGCTGCCCGGCGTCACCGCCTTCAACAGCCGGTACTGGGCGTTGTCGACGCGGGCGTAGGTGGCGATCTCGGACAGGTCGCGGCACATCAGCGTGAAGTGGTGCCTGTCATCGACGCCGCGAATGCGGCGGATGCGGTCGAGCAGCGCGGCGTCGCCGATGTGGCTGGCCAGCGCATATGCCGAGTCGGTCGGCAGCGCCAGCAGGCCGCCGGCGCGGGCGATTTCCGCTGCCTGCTTGATCAGGCGCGGCTGCGGCTGCTCGGGATGAATGCTGAAGAATTGCGCCATGCCGGCCTAGAAAAATTCCGACCAGACCGGCTTCAGGTCCTCGGGCAGCGGCGGCACCTTGCCGAGATCGGCATAACTCTCGCCCGGGCCGTGGAAATCCGAGCCGCGCGAGGCGAGAAAGCCGTATTTGCGTGCGACGTTGGCGTACTCGTGGGTCATCTCGGCGTTGTGCGAACCCGAGATCACTTCGATGCCACGCCCGCCGAGGTCCTTGAACACGCCGAACATCTGGTTCAGCTCGGCCTTGGACAGGCGGTAACGGCCGGGGTGGGCGATGACCGCGATGCCGCCGCCACCGAGAATCCAGCCCATCGCATCCTCGAAAGTGGCCCACGGATGCGAGACATACCCCGGCTTGCCCTTGGCCAGCCACCAGTCGAACACCGACTTGACGTCCCTGGCATGGCCGAGCTCGACGATGTAGCGGGCGAAGTGCGAGCGCGAGATCAGCGCCGGGTTGCCAACATACTTGAGCGCGCCCTCGTAGGCGCCGTGGATGCCGACCTTGTCGAGTTCCTCCGCCATGCGCATGGCGCGCGAGTCACGGCCGCCGCGTACCTGTCCCAGGCCCTGGACCAGCGGCTGGTAGGTCGGATCGAAGCCGAGGGCAACGATATGCACCGTCTGGTCGTCGCCCCAGGACACCGAGACCTCGGTGCCGTCGAGGAACTTCATGCCCACCCTGTCGGCCTCGGCCCGCGCTTCGGCCAGGCCGCCGATTTCGTCGTGGTCGGTCAGCGCCAGCAGTTCGACGCCGTTGCCGTGGGCGCGACGCACCACGTCGGCCGGCGCGAGCAGGCCGTCGGAGACGGTGGAATGGCAATGGAGGTCGGCGTTCAAGCGAGGGAGACCGCAAAGGGAAGCTGCGCATTTTACATGTCCAGCCGCGTTCACCCGCGTTCACCCATTGCCACGACACGTCGCGGCCGGCATAATCCGCCTCGATCGTCGGGAGAGAGCAAGCGTGCGCGACACGGCTTGCCGCCGAAGGCGCAAAGCCCAGGAACCGCTCAGGCAAAAGGGCCGACGACGCAACAAGAATCTGAAGAGTGGCGGAGATGTCATCCGCCCGCCGAAGGGGGAAATCTCTCAGGCGCCAAGGACAGATGGGGCGAAGGTTTATGATGATTCATAGGCCTTCGCCCCTTTTTATTGTCGCGAAACAACGCGAATAACTTTGGATAACTCCTTGAATCATGGGAAAACGTACACCGCTTTATGACCTCCACGTCGAAGCCTCCGGCAAGATCGTCGATTTTGCCGGCTGGGACATGCCCATCCACTACGGCTCGCAGATCGAGGAGCACCACGTCGTGCGCCGCGACGCCGGCATGTTCGACGTTTCGCACATGCGCGCCATCGACCTCCGCGGCTGCGATGCCCAGGCCTGGCTGCGCCGGCTGCTCGCCAACGACGTCGCCAAGCTG
>Ga0209254_10007324_pt1 | contig 10183 bp, 8 predicted proteins | sample FrelakmetDIP11DI_FD_187148 | JGI IMG/M metagenome (GOLD analysis project Ga0209254, IMG submission 187148) | Freshwater lake sediment microbial communities from the University of Notre Dame, USA, for methane emissions studies - DIP11 DI (SPAdes)... | ecosystem: Environmental > Aquatic >...
CAGGACTGCTCGACGAAGCTGTGCAGGTGGAGGTAGGGCTTAAAGACTCCCCCCTGGCAGTACCGGGCGAGGTGGAAGAGGAAGATTTCCTGCCCGTGGAGCAGAGCAGGAATGGGGGCAAAGGCGGCAGTTCACGCCGCAAGATCATGTTGCAGCGCGCCTATGGCAACGACCGGGCGCGCCTCATCCAACCTGAGCGGGGCATGTTTGTTACCCATTACTTTTTTAGCCAGTGGCTTCCGCTTATGGGTGCTTCGGCTGCCAATGTTATCCTGGCAGCGCGCTCGATGTGCTACTGGAACCCTCTGACCGGTGAGCTGCGCAACCAGGTTGAGACCGAAATGGGGGAGCTGGCATACCGGGCGGCGGTCAGTGTGCGCACGGTTAAGGATGTGCTCAACCAGGAACTGATAAAGCGCTTTTTTCTGCGCTATAAAGTGCGCCGGGTGATGACCACCAACGGGGTGCGCACAGCCGGCATCTCGCTGGAAGTGCGCATGGATGACCCGCTCACGCCGGCTGATCAGCAGAACAACAACCTTCCCGAAAATGAGGATTGGTATACCCTGGACATCGAGGATTAAGGGTCGCCCCTGGCTAAAGCAAGGGTCGTCCTTGGATTATTACAGGGTCGCCCCTGGAATACCTGTGATGGAAGGATTCCTGTTTGGGTGTTGCGTATAGTCTAATATGGATTTTGCAGCAGTACCTGAATGCGTTTCATGACACGAATTGTTATGCTAAGCACGGCGTGACATCCCCTTAAGCAGTTCAAAGAGTAACTATTTCTGTACAAAAGGGACACGTTCGCTCCCTGCAATTTCTCAGAATGAAATCAGAAGACACAGGCGTATCAGGCTATCTCTAATTCAGCCAGGCAGCCCGCCGGGCAGATGCTGCATCTGCTTTACCCATAAAGGCCGTGACCAGCGTCTCGCGTTTGTACAAACGTTCTGTCATTTGCATTAAATCCCCGGGATTATTACTCTCCAGCAAAGCCTGTTTTTCAAAAGGCGGGAGCTGCAGCAGCGAAGCCGCCATGTAGATCAGCAAAAGGGGGTCGTCTGGCATCTGCAGTTCATCCAGGTTGAGATGCAGGTCGCTGATGCGGTTCAGCAGGCGCAGATAATTAACCACCAATCCTGTCAATGGGCGGATACGGCGCAGCGTTTCCAGCGGAGGGCTGGAGGGGATGATTGTCTCCACCATACCCTGCAGGTAAGGCTCGCTGGTATCCAGGCTGAGGATACGAAAGCGTTCTTCTCCTACAGCGGTGAGATTAAAGTGACCGTCTTCCAGCTTTTCGGAATGCACAATGCGGGCTGTACAGCCCACCCGGAAGGGATCAACCAGCCCCGGCAGTACCTCCTGCCCGCTGCGAATTAATACCACCCCGAAGGGCAGGTCATTATCCAGGCAAAAACGCAGCATCTCCTGGTAGCGCGGCTCAAAGATATGCAGGTAGATTGGCATACCTGGGAAAAGGATCGTATTGAGCGGGAAAAGCGGAAGTTTGATCATCATTTAGATTGTACCTGAGAAGACTGCACCTGTCAGCTATGAGTATAATAAATGCAGGGTTGGTTCGGGCTGGTATGTGCCTGTGGCGCCGGACCCTTATTTGACTTATGCTATGAGGAAGTTTATGAGCCAGGACACCGCTTTTGAACCTGTTTTTCAGAAGTTGAAAAACCTGCTGCAGCCATACCAGGAACAACTTTCCGTGCAGGAAGACCAGCCGGGGATCTATTCCCTGGAGACTGTTTCCCGGTCCTTCCGCGGAAGGCCGCTTTTTTTCGGCTCGGCGCAGGTAAAGAAGAATTATGTTTCCTTTTACCTGATGCCGGTATATGTCTTTCCGGATCTGCTGGTGGATTTGCCATCAAGCCTGAAGAAGCGCATGCAGGGCAAATCCTGCTTTAATTTCAAGCACCTGGAAGAGATCCCCCTGGCAGACTTGGAGGATTTTATCCGCCTCGGTTTTGAACGCTACCAACAGGAGGGGCTGCTTTAGGTGGATGATTTTGGACTTTGTCCCATGGTCAGCCGGGAATGGGGATAGTCCGCCAGGCATCATGGCTTATAATTATCTAAACAGACAGGGTACATCACCCCGGAGAAAATTTTAAAAGGTCGATTATGGAATCTGGAATTTACCTGGGACGGGTTTGGGGAATCCCCATCCGCCTGCACATGAGCTGGTTTATCATCTTTTTCCTGGTGACCTGGTCCCTGGCGGCGGGTTACTTTCCAACAGAGTATCCCTCCCTGGGTGTGACATCTTTCTGGATAATGGGGGCGGTTACCAGCGTCCTCTTTGCCGCATCGGTGCTGCTGCATGAGCTTGGCCATTCTTATGTAGCACTGCGCCACCAGGTGCCGGTGCGTTCGATAACCCTCTTTTTGTTTGGTGGTGTGGCGCAGATTGGGCGTGAGCCGGAAAGCGCCAAAGCCGAACTGCGTATTGCTGTTGCCGGTCCTCTCACCAGCCTGGCGCTGGCCGGACTTTTCGGCGGGCTTTACCTGCTGGACAGCTCCATCCCCTTCCTGGCGGCCCCCAGCGCCTGGCTGGCGCGCATTAACTTCATGCTGGCAGCCTTTAACATGATCCCCGGTTTTCCACTGGATGGCGGGCGCGTTCTGCGCTCACTGATATGGATCTGGACAAAGAGCCTGCCGCGTGCCACGCGTGTTGCGGTAGCCAGCGGGCAGATCGTGGCATTGGGTTTTATTGGCATTGGCCTCTACAGCATATTCAATGGCGACCTTTACAACGGGGTCTGGCTGGCTTTTATCGGCTGGTTCCTGCAAAATGCGGCATCTTCCACAAAATCTCAATCCGCCATCAAACAGGCGCTGAGCGGGGTGCACGTTGAACAGGTGATGAACCGCAATTACCCGACCATTCCCTGCAGCCTTACCATCGAAGATCTTGTGGAGAATAAAATCCTGGGCACCGGCGGGCGGATCTTCCTGGTGAAGGGTGATGGCGAGGCCTGCCTTGGCCTGCTGACAATCAACGAGGTTCGCAGTGTGCCGCGCAAGGAATGGTCTGCTACTACCGCCGCCGATATCATGGTCCCGTACGACAACATGGTGGTGGTAAAACCGCAAACCGAGCTGCTGGAGGCGCTGCAGCTGATGGACACTGCCAATGTTGCCCAGCTGCCGGTAACGGAAAACGGCAGTATTGCCGGCATTCTCTCACGTGAGCAGATCCTGCGCTACGTGCGCTTGCGGGCGGAAGTGGGCGTCTGAGCTGGTTGCATATCGGAGAGAGGGAATTCCACACACAAACGGCAGCGGCAAACCGGGCGAATCAGGGAATGATTGGAATTGAATCCAATCATCAGGGTGTTTGCAAACCGGCAGCCTGATTACCTTGTTGGGATTTTCCCAATTGTTCGTATCAATGATCAGCTCAGGAATAACAATCCAGCAGACCTGCCTGTCCGGTGTTCTGCTGGACAGAACGCCAGCATTGCACTGCCGCAGTTTTAGAATTTTTGAATGAATCAACTCCCTGGACGCCGCACCGGTTGTACCGGGATTGTACGAATAATAGAAAACGATAAGGAGCGCTTATGGCGGATATTACCTGCAAACTAGGCGGGCTTACCTTGCGCAACCCCTTTGTACTGGCCTCGGGGATAATGGGAACAAGTGAGAACTTGCTCCAGCGTGCAGCACACCAGGGCTGCGGGGCGGTAACAGCCAAAAGCTGCGGACTGGAAGAACGCGCCGGGCATGCCAACCCGACCGTCCTGGATTGGGGTTACGGCTTGATCAATGCCATCGGCCTGACCAATCCCGGAGCGCCTGCCATGGCCGGGTACCTCGCCAGGGCTAAAGTGAAGGTACATCAGGAAGGTGCCTTGCTATTTGCCAGCATTTTTGCCAAAACCATGGATGAATTCGGTGCTACGGCTGAAATCATAGCGGCAATAAATCCCGATATGCTGGAAGTGGATATCTCCTGCCCGAATGTAGGCGAGTATGGGATTCCTTTTGCTGCCCGTGCGGAAACGGCTGCCAGGGTGACCGAGGTGGTCAAAAAAGCAGTCGGGGACCTTCCGGTGGCCATCAAGCTGGCACCCAATGTGGCCGATATCGGCGGGGTGGCAAAAGTGGTTGAAAAAGCCGGGGCGGATTTCATCACCGCCGTCAATGCCATGCCGGGCATGATTATCGACGCCCGTGCTGGCCGTGCGGTGCTCACCAACGGGGTGGGAGGTATTTCCGGGTATGCCTTAAAGCCCATCGCCCTGCGCTGTGTGGCCGAGATTGCCCGCAGTGTTTCCATCCCCATCATCGGGGTGGGGGGCATCACCACCGGCATTGATGCCGTCGAGATGATCATGGCGGGCGCCACCGCTGTAGGGGTGGGCTCTGCTGTTTACTACCGCGGTGTAGAGGTATTTAAGGCCCTGCCCGGCGAACTGGCCATGTTTATGAATGAAGAAGGTTACGCAGACCTTGCAAGCATGCGTGGAAAGGCCCTGTGATGAGCGCAGATATGATCCTTCCGACCCAGCCCGGTTCACTGCACCAGGCTTATGCCATCCGCAGCATCAAGGAAGATAACCACCGCACGCGCACCTATACCTTCGACCAGGCTTTGCCTGGTACCCCCGGCCAGTTTGTGATGGTCTGGCTGCCGGGAAACACGGAAAAGCCCTTCTGCCTGGCCGGGGATGACCCGCTGCAGATCACTATCGTGGCAGTCGGCCAATTCTCCGAAGCACTCCATCACCTGAAGGTAGGCGGCCGCATGTGGGTGCGCGGCCCGCTTGGCCAGGGCTACCGCCCGTACGGCCGGCGCATCCTGCTGGCTGGCGGCGGGTATGGAGCGGCCCCGCTGCTCTTCCTGGCACGCCAGGCGGTGGCTTCCGGGATTGAAGTGGATGCCTGTGTCGGGGCGGTAACCGCCGCTGAGGTCCTCCTGGCGGAGGATTTCAAAGCGCTGGGTGCCCGTGTTCATGTCATTACCGAGGATGGCTCGCAAGGAGAACAGGGTCTCGTCACCCTGCCCATCGAACGCCTGCTGCAGAATCCAGAGACCTGCCCGGATGGCGGTGTGTATGCCTGCGGACCGGTAAAGATGCTGGAAGCCATCGACGTTTTGTGCAGCAGGTACAGCGTGCCGCGCCAGCTCTCCTGGGAGGCGCACATGCGCTGCGGGGTGGGGCTGTGCGGCTCGTGCGAGATTTCCCTGCCCGCCTCGCAGAATGATGCGAACCGGGCTGCCTGGCTGGTGTGCCTGGAGGGTCCGGTCAGCTACAGCGAATAAGCAGGCAGTGATTTATGGAACATAGCATGGGCTGCATAAGGGGGTCCATGCTTTTTAATTGGAACCACGGGTTGGGTTGAGGGCAGCAAATGGATGACTACCATGTGAATGCCGGGAGCCAGATGGCGGTATTTCAAGCAGTCATTCGTTACAAATCCAAAAAGTCGCTCACTGCCAGGGAGACGTTATTGCCAGTGTTTCCGGGTCTGCCGTATGCCCCAGGTCACCCAGCCCCCATGACCCCAGAATTGTTTTGAGCAGGCTGTAATGCGATAAGGGGGTTTCCTCCTGGTAGCCTTTTTGCGCCTGCGGGGAGATCAGTACCGCAGGGACCCGCCCGCCTGCCTCGTTCGGCATACCGCAGCAGGATGATTTATCACGCTTGCTTTCTTCGAAAGCAATGAAGATCATGTAATTATCACCCAGGGCCGGGGATTTCATCAATTGATCCAGCTGCATATCCAGGTATTCATCTACCACGTCCAGATCACAATCATGCCCGCCGTTGCACATATTGGGGGTGATAAATGTGAAATCAGGCAACTCGTTGTTAGCCAGGTCTTCCTCCAGATCATCGAGGGATACTACCCTCGCTTCGCAGCGCTTTGCATCTTCGCGGATCGGATCAAAGTAGATAAAAGGGTTGTGTTTCTGCTTATAATCTCCTTCGTCGCCGATAAAGCACGGCACTGGCAGGTCTTCCTGGTAGGTTTTCCAGGTTTTGCCAGCAGATTCCAGCAAATCCGGCAGGCTGGGCGCGTCAACCCAGCAGTCCCTGCAGTTCGTGGTAATCCCAAAGGTATCGCCCCCGATCAGGGCAATATAGTTGGGCAGGCTGGCTTCCGTTGTGATGGCATAATAATTGGTCAACAGGACGTTTTCTTCCACCAGCTGGTTAAAAAACGGCATATCCTCATTGCCAATCACCTGGTCATAATCCCTGTTTTCTAACATGATCACAATGATGTGGTCAAAATCCGGGATTTGCGGTTCCAGAGCGGCGGACGGCAGGGCTGGTGCAGGTGTCACGGATGGCACGGTTTTGGGTAACAATCCGCAGGAAATGAGCAGCAGGGTGAGGGCGGTTAGGGTAAAGATTTTTCTCATTTTTCTTGCATACCTCTTCAGGCGAATTAATTCGCTGGATTTTATTACAAGCAATCTTATGTTCGGCACCATACAGGTTGGTCAACCAGCCATTGCGCTTTACAAGCGCAGTATCAGGATTTGCTTTCGGCGGACATTCGAAACAGTCCTGCCAGTGTGCGGATTGAATACCTGAAAAATGCCTCGCCTGATTTTAGCCTGAATATTAATAAATACCTATGGTCAAACCAGCCATCCCCTATCAATTCCAGGGATAAGGGATGCCTGCCTTGAAGAAGTTAAACTTCCCGCGATCATGATACCACCGTTATAATGGGGATGTGGTACGAAAAACTGTATTCTATTTAATGATCTTACTGGCAGTGATGGGCAGCAGCCTTTTTCCGTCCGGGCGCGCCTACGCCGCCATCCAGTCTGGCGGGGTCACTCCTTTTGATCTGATTATCGCCATGAATACGCTGCGGGTTTCCAACGGCCTGTCGGCGCTGGTGGAGGATGGCATTATCAATGCTGTGGCCCAGGGTACGGCCGAGGCCATGGCTGCCAACCAGATGTCCTGGCACATCGGGGATGTATCCGGGAGGCTGGCTTCGGCGGGTTATGGCGGGGGAGCCACGGTTTGGGCTACAGAGAATTTTTCGGTGGGCAGCGGCAAAACCATAGACGAGATCATGGTGACCTGGTCAGACGCTTCCCACATGATCCCGGCGCTCAATCCGGCCTACTGCAATGTGGGTGCCGGGGTGGCCACGGCTCCGAACGGGATGACCTACTACGTGCTGCAGGCAGCCTATACCTCCGGCAAATCCTGCGGTGAATACAACTCACCGGTTGGAAGCGGGATCACCAACGATGCTTCCGGCGCAAACACCACCGGTGTTTCACAGGTGGTTGTCCCGGTAAAACTTGCCGATCCCGATGCGGACGGCAAGGTATTCCACGTGGTTGAACCCGGGCAGTCCTTCTGGTCGATCGCCGTGGCTTACCAGATCACCATTAACGACCTGGAGGTGTGGAACAACCTCTCAAGCGGTTCCGGTCTGCGCATTGGCCAGAGGTTGTTCATCCCGGGCAGCAACACCGAGGGCTATTCCACGCCCACCCCGGTTGGTATGTTCGCCATCAGCACCCCCGATGTGGACGGCAGGATTGTTCATGAAGTGGCTGCCTACCAGACCCTCACCAGCATATCCCAGTCCTATGGGGTGGATATGGCTGCCATCCTGGCGCTTAACGGAATCCAGCCAGACTGGCCTTTGCAGGTCGGGCAGAAGCTGGTGATCTCAGCTGGATCGGTGACACCCAGCCCAACCCCGCGCCCACTCACGCCAATTGAAAAACTGACCCCGGCAAGCGACGGACTGTATTATCACGAAATCACCGGCGGACAGACCCTTTCCGGGATTGCCAGGATTTATCAGATCCCGGCCAGCGATTTAATGAACTGGAATGGTTTGAACGCTTCTTCAACGATTTATTCCGGGCAGAGGCTCCTTTTAATGGTCACACCGCCGGCCACGCCCACCCGTACACCAGCCCCTGCCACTGCCACCCGCATACCGCAAACTGCAACTGCTACCCCGCTCCCCACCCGGACGGCAGCGACCCCGACGGCTGCCGGGGATAGCGCCGCTTCAAACGCAGGGAACCCCCTTGCCGGTTATGGACTGATCGTGCTGGCTGCCCTGGGCCTGGGTGCAGCCGCTTATTTCCTGGGGAAGAGACGCATTTTGAAAGGTTGATCGACCGCCCCACTCCCCGGCAGCTTCTAAAAACCAATAAAAGGCTCCATGTGTTTCTGGATGATTTTTAGTAAATCAAAACAGCGGGTTGAATGCCCGCTGTCAAATTTTTAATCAGTCTTGTTTCAAGAACGTGAAGCGTGTTTTTTGCGCTTCCTTGCTTCCCCTTCGCGTGTGCCGATATAGATCCCGAATTTTGGCAGTATGATGCGGTGCAGCACCAGGATCACGCCTGTCAGCAGGAATGCTCCCCCGAAGATGATCAATGAGGTCTCCAGGCTGTTCATCAGGGATGGATCAACCAGCATTACCACGGCTAATGTGAGCATTAATACGCCCCCTATCAGCTTGAGGATGCGGCCGTGCTTCTCCTCAAAGCGGCTGACGCGCAGGGTATATACTGCCGCCATAAAAATAACCAGTTCATCGATCTGGTAAATGAACATATAGAGGAAGAGCAGGGCAATGAAGGAGGCGATTGTGACACCTTGCGAGGTCAGCAGGTTGGTCCACAGCACCGGGAAGCCGGCCGTGCAGGAGAACTCCACCAGCGATACGCCTGCTGCCAGGACAATGGTTGCCCCGATCAGCCCCCAAAACGAATCGCTGGAATCCACCACCCGGCGCATCTTCTCAAATAGCCCCGGTTTTTGCTTGTCAGAGATGGTCAGTGAGACGCCTTCTTGATACCAAAAGTAATCCTTGATGTTGATGACGGCAAAAAAACCTGCCAGAAGCGCCACTCCAACCTGTATCCAGCCAATGTAGTTGACATAGTTCAGCACGCTGAACAGCCCGGCAATGAAAAGCACGTACACCAGCGAGGTGACTGTCACAAACACCAGGCCGACGATGATGATCTTCCTGCGCGAACCGGTATGCAGCACCAGAGCCAGCAGCATGGAAAGCGCCCACAGCGAGCATGGGTTAAAACCATCCACCAGGGCGATCAGGGCAGTGCTGATCCATAACGACTGTCCCTCCAGGTTGATCGTGCCCAGCAAAGGCAGATCCAGCGTTCGATCTCCGGCTGGTTGGGTTTCTTCACCAGGCGCTGGCACCTGTATCTCACCGGCAGTGATGATGCCTGCACCGGCATCCGGGCAGCCGTCTGCCAGGCAGGACTGCACCCTGGCTTCTATCTCACGACCAACCTGCTCGTTGTAGCCCACCCAATATTGTCCACCGATAAAAGTGGTTGGCACCGATGTAGGTTCGAAGCCGTAGTGATCCGCCATTTTTCGCATGAGCGCCTGGTTGTCCTCGTTGAACCAGATTTCGTAAACATGCAGTTCCACTTCCGGGTACTTTGCCGCCAATGCTTCCAGGACGGGTTTTTCCTCGGCGCAGTGCGGGCAGCCATCCCCCCAGAACATGTAGATATGGGCTTTCTTATCCGGGTTTTCTTCCTGTGCCTGTACCGCGGAAAAGGCGGTGAACAGGAATATGAACGCCAGCAGCACTGGCAGGATTCGTCGTAAGTTTTTTAGCAAAGTTTCCTCCATCCGGGGCATAACGGAAGAAATTATAGCGACAGTTTCCGTAGGCGTCAATCGTTGGAAAAACCAGTTGTGAATCACCAGTTACCTGTGATTTGCACCGGCGCGGGGATGGATCGTTCGTTTTGCATCGCACCGCTGGAATACCCCCTTTACCATTCTTGATAAAACTTCATTGAAGCTTCACAAATGGTTAATAAAAAATTTATATTGGGGTGTTATGATCAACTAGCAAGAGTAAAACTAAATTGAATGCGACACGGAGAAAATCCGGGAAAAGGTGGAATGAATATGATGGTTAATTTTGGATGGTATGGAGAAGGAGAAATCAGCCGTGAAGAGTATCAACAAATCATCTTAGATTTGGGTTCCTGAGGCTGGTGAAATAAGATGAACATCTCAATAACGATTTTTATGATTATTCTGACCGGCATGGCTGTATACCTGAGATCAAGGCTATTAAAACGCAACCCGGCATTTCAGGTCATCGATCGTCCCATCTCCAGGTACGGGAAGCAAGATAGGCAAGGGGAGCTTTCAACAAG
>Ga0209254_10007325_pt1 | contig 10182 bp, 7 predicted proteins | sample FrelakmetDIP11DI_FD_187148 | JGI IMG/M metagenome (GOLD analysis project Ga0209254, IMG submission 187148) | Freshwater lake sediment microbial communities from the University of Notre Dame, USA, for methane emissions studies - DIP11 DI (SPAdes)... | ecosystem: Environmental > Aquatic >...
GGCGCAGTTCGGTGCCTGCCAGCGCCTGGCAGATGGCCTGCGCCAGGGCTTGCGGGTCAGCAGGATCGACCAGGAGGCCGTTGATGCCCGGCGTGATCCATTCACGCAGGGATTCGAGGTCGCCAACCACCGGAAAACACCCGCACGCCATGGCTTCGAGCAGCGTGTTGGGGGTGCCGTCGTGCGTGGTGGGAGACACAGCCACCTGGGCTCTCCGGAAGAGATTCGCCATTTCCGGCCGTGACTGTGCGGGCAGCAGATTGACGCTGCCTGCAATATCCAGCTCGCGCACCCAGCGTAAAGCGGCGGCTTCCCCCGCCATGTTCACGCACGCAAACTTTGCTTTAGGGAAGTTCGCCAGGACCAGGGGAACAGCCTTAAAAAAGGTGTCTGTCCGTACGTACGCCCGGATGCCACGAGGATTGACAACGAGATGCTCATCACCAGCACCAGACTGTACCGCATCAACCCGGCCTGGGTAAAAAATTTCACTCTGCACCCCGCCCGCCCCCGGCAGGACGGTCCAGGGCATGCCATTTCGAAATCCCCAGTCACGCGCCAGGCGGATATCGCGTGAGCAATCTGCATGCAGGGCGTCAGCGCGAGCCAGCGCCCGGCGTGTGAGCCTGCCCATCCAGGGTGTTGAAGGGGCATGCAAGGTAAAATCATTGCCCCAGATCGAAACCAGCAAGGGTATGGATGTGTCTTCCAATGCCAGCGCCGCGGTCATCTCCTCATAAGGGATGCGCATGGCATGTACCAGGTCCGGCTGGACCCGCTGGACGATATCTTTCAAGCGTCTGGCTGCGACGGGAAGGGTCAGTGGGCCAAACCACTGGCGCAGCATAGTACGCAAGCCCACCAAACCTGCCCCGCCAAGCCTGCGCCCCCCTTTTTGGGAAGCATCTTTGGGCTGCGAACCCGCCTTTGCGGACCCGCCTCCCTTCAACTGGCTGAATGCCAGCGGGACGCTTGATAACGAAGCCAGGGGTAGTTCCAGGCTGCAGGGGAAAGACGATGCCAGGTGGATCTCATGCCCGCGTTCCAGCATGCCCGAAATCCAGTTCAGGGCGATGGCTGAGCGGCCGTCGGCGAAAATCAACAGGCGCATCAGGACCTCGTCCCACTGAACTGCCTGTAAATCAAAGCCGCAGCACTGGCGAAAGCTGAGGCCATTGCCTCCAGGTTGATCTCTTCCGAAACGATCCTGTAAGAAGCAGCCCCCATCGCCCGCAAACGAGCTGGATCGGCCAGGGCATTGCGGAGAGCGCTTTTCAACGATTCCAGGTCGCCCGGAGGCAGCAGCCAGCCATTCTCAGGTCGAACCAGGTCCCCCTGGGTGCCGTCCCCCTCCGCCACCATCACCGGGAGCCCGTAAGCCATGGCCTGCTGCACTGCCAGCCCACCTGATCCCGGTAAAATAAACAGGTCTGCCTGCAGGAAAAGCTGCTCCAGTTCCTTGCCAAACAAGGTGCCGGTGAAGCATGCAGCAGGATAAACCTGCTCAGCCTGGGCCTCGAAGTCGCTCCGGGCGGGCCCTTCTCCAACGATCACCAGCCGCGGCTGCAAGGCTTCCGGCAAGGAGGCGCAAGCCAGCAGCAGGTTATCGATGCGCTTGCGCGCCTGCAGGCGACCGACGAACAGCACAGTCAGCTTCCTGCCAGGTTCAAGGGGACGATCCGGCAAAGGCCAGGCCGGGCGCGAGGCGACCGCATTGGGGGCGATGAACACTCGTTCCACTGGAAAGCCCAGGTTGACGTAGTCCTGGGCAGCGCGCTGGCTATAAGCAATCATACCGTCGAGTCTTCCTAGAAACGAATTGCGCGTGCGCTCACGCCAGGGTTTTAAATAACCGACAATCGCCGGTAATCCCAATCCCCACCCCAACACCGGCCGGGAATGGGCATGCATCCACTGCACTCCCCGGCGCGTGCTCGGGGTACGCGGGTTGCTTTCAACAATCAATACCTGGGGCTGCCAGCTTTCCAGCCACTCGTATAGGCCTCGCTGCCAGCACTGGTAGATCGGGGAAGTTGTCCGTAAAAAATTCAGATTGCGAGCCGGCACCAACTGCGCCTGCTGCAGTCCCTTTGCAGGTGTCGTGTTTTCTTCGGGAAGCGGCTGCCCGGCAAAGACACTGACGCCTCCCTGGCAGTAGCCATCCAAAAGGTCGAAAAAGGGCGCGCGGTAGTTTGGCAGGACGCGCTGCTGGATCCCCAAGCGCCCTGAGAAGACATTTGGCTGCCCGCCTGAAGACTCCCTCAAGGAACCGCTACCAGGTATGCCTTCCAATTGAGCTCCTCAACCGACATTACCTCGATATCATCAGGCGCCATCTGGTAGATGCGATACCCCAATGGATTCAATGCCTGCCAGGCTGCGCGGGCTGCGGCTTCACCATGCAGCTCTAAAAACAAGACAGGGCGCGCCTCCTGCAGGAGACGGCGCATTCCCGGCAGCGCCATGACCTCGCCGCCTTCGATATCGATCTTCACCGCCTTGGGCAGCGGATGACCCTGTTCGAAGGCGAACGCATCCAGTGAAATGCCCGGCACCGAAATATGCTGAGCGTAGATGACGTCCTCTCGTCCGGCTGAGCCCTCGACTTTTCCCATGCCGTTTGAAGGGCCGACCAGGAAATTCACGGGACGAGTGGTATCCACCACCGCCGCAGCTACCACCTCGACATTCGTTTCACCCAGATTCAATGCCAGGTTTCGCTGCAGGCGCCTGACATTATCCGGCAAAGCCTCGAAAGCAAACACCTTTCCGGTTGATCCCACTGCACGGGCAAATACCAGGCTGATGTAACCAATATTCGCCCCCACATCGTAGACGACCCAGCCCTTTTGAATCCTGGATGCCACGACTTGCTGGAGGTCCATTTCGTAGGTTCCCAGCCAGTAGTCTTTTTCGGTCTGCAAATCCAGCTGCAGCTTCAGCCCCACCAGCGCGCCGGCAGCCACAGGAACCTCAACCAACCCGACTGGGGCAGCGCGGTTGAGACCTGCCCGGATGATCCTCGCCAGCGGCTTAAAACGGTAGACCCCGCTCTTGAACGAGTCTGGTAGCAGGCGTGCCATCACAGACGCCAGTGAAAGCAACCCGCTAGAAACTTTTTTCATCTACCAGCACCTCAAGATAGCGATCGACCATGTCTTCGAGACGAAATTCAGCCTCGGCGCGCAGCCGGGCAGCCTGGCGATGATATTCCAGGTTCCCCAGCAGCTCGCAAGCAGCCCGGGCTAAGGCAGACGTATCCGGCGGGTCAAGACGCCAGGGATCCCCTCCGTAAGGGACCACGCGCCCAGCGTCCTGCTTAACCAGCTCCGGCAGGGCACCCGTATCGAATGCCACGACCGGCAGCCCACACGCCAGGGCTTCGATCACCGAATTGGGGCAGGCGGCATTGATGTCGGCCGAGTAAAGTAAGTGGGCTGAGCGGTCCAGCTCAGGAATGGATTCGCCCGGCACCAATCCCGCCCATGCCAGGCTGAGCCGTCCGCCTGACCTGCCGGCCCATTTCTCCTGGAAATTTTGCTCCCAGAATGCTTGAACCTCGGCAGATACCCTCCCAGCGACCAGGATTTCGACAGGGTGATTAATTTCAGGTCTATCATTCAAAAGCTGGCTGAGGTGAAAACCCAGGTCGAACGCGGCTTCGAGACCCATTTCATACCCACCCATTAAGCTGCCTTCCACCAGCAGGAGGCGCCAGCAGTCGGCAGGGCGTGAGTGATCGCCCTGCGGGGTATAGCGCGCCAGATCAACAGCATTGTAAATAACCCGGTACGGCTTGCGGGTGGGTCCATAAACACGCTCCCACCACTGCCTTGAAAACTCGCTCTGATAAACGATCCCATGAGCGAGGCACCTGCGCGTCCAGGCCAGCAGCCAGTTCCCATATTCTGCTCGCAGGTAGTGGCGCAGCCTAAAGATCGGTGAGTCTGAAAAACCCTGGCTTGAGGCTGGCCCCCGCACTTTATGCAGCCAGTTCATCCCATCCAGGCGCTGGATGATGCGCGCCCCACGCTGCCGGGCGCGCCACACTCCTGCAACCTGGCGGGTCCCTCCGATAATCAAGACTGCAGAATATTCCCCTTCCGTTGGATTGAAACCCACATCAAACCCACGGCGCTGCAAACCGTCTGCAAGCTTGTGTTGGAAGGAGACCATCCCGCCCACCCCTCGCATGCGCGGCACCAGGCAAATGCGCCTTGATTGCATCATCCTGGTTCACCCGAGGCAGCATCTTCCGGATTGATCGAAACATCCCGTTCGCGCATACCAGCCCGGCGCGCCGGCACCCCCGCCCAAATTTCCCATTCGCCGGTCGACTCGAGCAGGACAGCGTTGGCTCCAACCACCGTGCCCCGGCCCACATGTAGGACGCCTTCTTTCGCCAGGATGCGCGATCCAGGACAGAGGATCGCCTGGTCTTCGATAACCACCCCTTCAAAACGCGACTTTTCGATCGGACGGTAAATATCCGCGCGGCCGACCGTCACCCCAGGATAAACTTTTACCTGGCTTCCGATCACGGTCTTCGAGTGGATCACCACCCCGAACCCCCCATGTTCGAGCTGGAAACCCGGGCCAATGATAACGGAGCGTGGAATTTCCACACCCAGAAGCTTTAAAGCCCAATATGCCAGTTTGCCGAAGACAGGCGATTTTCTCAAGTACACCAAACGTGTATAGAAATCCATATCGGGTTGATTATGCCATAATTTGTCAGGCCTGGTTATTTTGCCTTGCGCCGGGACAGCCACAACCTCCAGCGCAGCTTCTGCCAGGCATCGAGCGCTGACTGACCATCTTCCCGGGTTACGGGGTGTTGGCTGTAAAGTACCGAATTATACAGGTTCACCAGGTGCTCGATCTCCAGACTCGCCTGGGAAAAGAATTTTTTAAGGCGGCTTTTCTGCGCCAGATACTCGACCCGGCTCCCCAGGCGCGTGCCATATTCAGAAGGGGTATCGCCGCGCCAGGCCTGGGCACCCAGGCGTTTCCCGTACCGGTAAAGCCGCCTGAACAAAGAAACAATCACCCTTCCCGGTTGTTCCCGGCGGATACGCCAGGACTCGGTGATGTACCACGATAAAAAGATCAATCCCAGGACAGACAGCACCAGGAACACGCCCAACCCAATGCGAAGCAGCGAATTCCAGGTCGGAGAGAGCCGTGAAGAAGGCTCCGCATCGGAAAGCTCCGGCAAATTTCCCATTTCCAGGCCATCCCCGGCGAGGCGCTCGATCTGGGGCCGGGCAGCTGTGGGCTCAAACTCAACCCAACCTGTTCCGGGAAAATAAATCTCGGGCCAGGAATGCCCGTCGGCTTCTGAAATCCGGTACACGGCTTTCTGGAGGTCATAACTCCCACCAGCATATCCCACCACCAGGCGCGCCGGCAAACCCGCCGCGCGTGCCAGGATCACCATGGCTGAAGCATAATAATCGCAGTAACCCGTCTTTAGATCGAATAAAAAGTAATCAACGATGTCGCGGTCAGCCGGGGGATCGGGTAATTCCAAAGTGTAAGGGAACTGGCGGAGATAAGTCTCGATGGCCAGGGCTCGATCATAAGGAGTGGGCTGGCCAGCAGTCAGGGTTTCTGCCAGGTCTCGCACCCTCTGCGGCAGCGTTTCTGGCAAGGCAAGATAGCGCTGCTCGATCCATAACGGGACAGCTTCCTGTGCGCCGCGCAGCTCCGATTCACCTGGCCGTGCGATCAAGGAATAAGCGTTGTATTTTTTATCTCGAGCCAGCTTCAGGAGTGCAAAGGCATCCCCCTCCTGGCCAGCAGAAGGATCTGGAGGTAAACGCCAGAGAACCCGGTAGCGCACATCCATCCCAATGAGTTCTCCAGTCGCATAAGCCAGCCCATTCAAATTGGCTGCCTCCTCAACTCTAAAATGCACCAATCGCATCCCCGGCAGGCTCGTATTCGGGTGGAAAATTGTCTTGCGGCCTTCTGGCGGGAAAAGGTAATAGCCTGCATGGACGGCCTCTCCCGGAGTGTAGCTCCTTTCCTCACTCTCGGCTGCTGTCCAGCCATTGCCGGTATAAATATCATAAGTCAGGGTACGCCAATAGTAGCGCGGCACCTGTAAGGTGCCCGACATCTGGAGCGGCATGGGTGCTAAATCGCCTGTTGAGATAAACATCACCGTTTCTTCTGAAAGCTCCGCTCCCGAACCGATCAGATGCACCCGAGGCATGCCTGAAAGGTAAAGTCCAGTCATTGCCTGCCGTTCCGTGGGAACAGGTCTGGCAGTCCGCTGCGCCAGACCTAATGATTCACCTACCGGCTGGACGATTTGACTCTCCACCGGAAGTGCTCTGTCGAGGAAGGCTTCGATTTTTTCGGCGGAAAATGACGAGGAAACTCCCGCCAGGAACAACAGAAAAGCCGTAAGACCCACCGAGGTGATGGTTACATCCAGGCGGAGGTCTTCTGCATAATCGATCTGCCGCGCGATCCAGGAATCGAGACGGTGGGAAATTCCATCCCAGGCCATCAGCAACAGGGCAGATCCCAACACTCCCAGCAGATAATAAGGCGAGGCTCCCGTGTATGCCAGGCTGACAGCCAACAATACCCCTGCCGGCAGCACGGCTAGAAACGGCTGCTGCCGGCGCCAGAGGCTCCAGCTGGCCCAGCCCCCCAGGAACCAGAACACCAGTCCCCAAACCAGCGTGGACAGGATTGGATCGAACTCGGCTTGTTGCTGCTGGATCTGGCTGAACCAGCCTGTCCCGCGCGCCGCCAGAATTTCCAGGGCAGTTTTCAGCTCTGCCTGCACCTGGAAACTATCATGCCAGGCCTGCAAGAAACCAAGATTCTCCCACAGTGAGAGCTGGAAATTTCCACTAACCAGCTGAGTCAGGCTGAGGCCATTCACCAGGCCCAAGCCGCGCACAGCCAGGCTGCCCATATTTTCGATGCGCCAACCGACCACACCCAGACCGAACGTTACCATGATTAAGAATACCCAACCCCCACCCAGCCGCGCACGCGCCAGCAATCCTGCAAGGAGGGCGCCGGCCAAAACTGGTTGGACTAATAACTCAGGTTCCAGCCTGGGTGAGGTGGCGGCCAGGCCATTGACCAGGCTCCAAAACAGGACAAGCAGCAGGCAGCTCTGGACAATCAACCCAAGTCCCAGGTTTCTAACCAGCCATTTCAACCCCTTCAACAGCCAGTGTTCACCGAGATCAGAAACGCTGGTCATGCAATCGCTCTCCATTCATCATCCTTGCCGGAGGAAACACGCACTGCCCTTCCGAACGGTGTGACTCGCCATTGATAATTCCCGCGACTGCCCGGAGAGGCTTCGGGGCGGTCAAAGAATGCTTTTTCAAAAACCTGGTACCGGAGCCCCAGGGAAATCAGGAAATCCTGACAGGCTTTCAGCGAGGAGGAGACGCCGTAAGTTTCGGGATTAATGAAATACACAAATGGCTTGACACCCCTGGATGTAAAGGGAACCAACCCTTTGATCCATTCAGGGTCAGGGTTGGCCGTGATGATGATCGGGCAGGCTTTCTGGCTGAATGAAAACGGGATACTGGGCAAAAACGCCTTGAGAGGGTAGCGACTCGCCTCCGCCAGTGCCAACGTTTTCAGGGCCAACCAACGCTGCCCCTCGCCCTGGGAAGGAGCAAGCCAGACCGAGTCCAAAGCATTCACCGTCAGGCTAACAGCTTTCCCATCTCGAAGACCCTGGCTGGCGAGGGACGCGGTCAGGATAATGGCATGTTCGTGTGTGGAGTTCTTACCAGAACCCAGTTGAGTGGCCTGGTCCAGGTCAAGGATGAGCATCCAATCGCCTGCCGGAATTTCTTCTAACTGCCGGACATGCAGTTCATCCTGGCGGGCTGTAGTTTTCCAATGGATTAAATGCAGCGAATCGCCGGGGAGATATGGGCGGACGGTTGATGTACTGACTGAACGTTCCAGGGCACGAATCCCTGAACGCCTTTCACTGGCCCAGCCACCGACCTCGGCAACCTGCCTTGCCAGGTCAATCACAGGGGGAACGACCAGCAAACGAGTTGTCCGGGGATCAACGATCTCTATGGAGTAAATGTTTAGAGGATCCGCGCTGCGAATAACCGTCGGACCTAATTGAAAAAGCCCACGCTGGCTGCAGATCCCCTCCGTCAGCCATTGATTGTCCAACCTGCCGCCAACACCTGTCGCACAGCTTGCCTGGTAACCGGGAATACTTGCCTTATCTTCAACCTCAACCCATAAAGCTGGAAAGAAACCATCATTTACCAGGGTGAACCGCTCTTCGAGGCGGTCGCCTACCTGCACCCAGCCAAAGCGTATTTCCCGGTTCAGTCTCAAGCCACGAGCCAGCGAACGCACCCACAGCCACGACACCACCCAGGCGCCTCCTAAACCCACAAGGAGTAAAGTCCAGCCATCGTAAGAATCCAGCAAACTGACAACCAGAACCACTAGGGTCAGGATCGGTAGCAACGGGCTATTTAATTTCACATGGACCGAAGTCTGCATTAAACCTATCTTATTCTGCGGGATACAAAAAGTCAAGAAATTAAGGGTTGACACAGAACGCATGTTCTGTTATTATATTCTTAGCACAAATAATCGGTTAATTAATCTGCCAGCAAGATAAAAGAGGAGGCAGTCATGATGATGGCACGTAAACGCAGCAAGTACCTGAGCGAACGACAAAAGAAAATTCTCGAAGTTCTGGAAAAATTCCAGAATAATGCAGGATATCCTCCTTCTATTCGAGAAATCTGCGATGAGGCAAACATCACGTCCACTTCGGTGGTTAATTATTACCTCGAGCAATTAAAGGAAATGGGGTATATCCAACGGGATGAACGCATCTCACGCGGCATCCGGCTGGTTAGACCGCTATCCGAGATTGCAGAGGGATCTTTACCCGTGTCCACCCGCGCTGCTACGGGCGTTCAACGAACAGCCCAAAAGCTCGCCCAGGCTATGGATGAGCTCTTCCACGTACCGGTTATCGGAAGCATTGCGGCTGGCATCCCGGTACCTATCCCGCCATCCGACTTCTCCTATTACGATGCCGAAAGCATGGTTGCCGTAGCCAGCAGCCTGCTGCCGGGTCGCGATAAAGGGAACAGAGATCTCTTTGCCCTGGAAGTCAAGGGAGACTCGATGATTGACGCCATGGTCAATGACGGGGACATCGTCATCATGAAACGCGCCCATGAAGCCCACAATGGGGAAATGGTAGCAGTCTGGTTGGATGACCGCGATGAAACCACATTGAAATATTTTTACCTGGAAAACGGGAAAGTCCGCCTGCAGCCTGCCAACCCAACGATGAAGCCAATCTGGATCGACGATCCATCGATCGTCCAGATCCAGGGCAAGGTGGTCATGGTCATCCGCAAGCTGGACGGACCGGTCGCCTGATCCATTCCACAACTCAATCAGGTGCAGTCAAAAACTGCACCTGTTTTTTTTAAAGCCGTCCTTCCCAGCGAAATCTGGAGGTAATCCCAACGCGGTGTGAGCCATCTTCCTGGAACATGGCATGCGACAGCATCTGGTAAAACTCCCGACCCTGATAAACCAGACGTGTCCCATTGAGGAAGCCAGCTACTCCAGCGCCATCTCGAGAGCGAACCACACTAAAAACGGCATCACTCTCCAGTGCATCCACCTGGCACCAACCCTGCCCGGCAGTAAAACGCGGCCGGACGTCATCCTGCAGATACCCACATTCAAGGTCATTTAAAGTCACCAGGAAGTATTCTTCGCCAGAACAGGTAAATTTGATCCCAATGCCACGACCACCCGGCTGGCTGGTGAATACAGATACCTGGCTCGGGGGAATCGGGCTGGATTCGTGAAATGCAGACGGGATGAGGATCGTGGCGAAGTTAATTACCCGGTTCAGGCGCAATTCACCGTCCCATGTGTTGGAAATTAATATCTCTTCCTGAAAACTGCGCCGCTGCGTATCCACGGACAGTTCGTTCGCCTGACCAGGGATTTCTGGAATGAATGCCCACAAGGCGCTGTTCTGAGCGTTTTGCCACGTTTGAATGTGCGCAATCCAGGTTTTAAACCACCTGTCGCCGCGTTCCAGGATCTGCTGCGTCCACCAGAACAGGCTGGCGGTGCGCGGTCCAGTCCGCAGCGCAGCCAATCCATCCACGATCACCC
>Ga0209254_10007326_pt1 | contig 10181 bp, 11 predicted proteins | sample FrelakmetDIP11DI_FD_187148 | JGI IMG/M metagenome (GOLD analysis project Ga0209254, IMG submission 187148) | Freshwater lake sediment microbial communities from the University of Notre Dame, USA, for methane emissions studies - DIP11 DI (SPAdes)... | ecosystem: Environmental > Aquatic >...
TTGCCGGCGTCGACGACGCCGAAGAACTCGAACCCGTGGTCGGCCGCCGCGGAGCGCAGCTGCTCTTTGAGATCTGCTGACATCGTTGACCTCGCTTTCCATTTGGCGAATAGACCGAGCCCGACGATCAGCGATGTGACGGGCGCCGGAGTCGCCCCCGGTGGCGTCTGTGCGCCCACGCGGGCTGTGCTTCTAGTATAGCGGCAGCTCGACATCTGGGGGGTGAATCGTGCTGGCGCACGTGCGGCCCGACCGCTAGACTGCGGCACAGAACCTCTCGCGGACAAAGGCCGATGTATGGGGATCTTCAGCCCGCCCGACTTCGAGAAGATGCGGCGCGATGGTGACATGCCGCGACTCATCTACTGGGCCTTGCACGACAAGGCTCCTTCGGAGAGCCGCGCGGCCATGTCGGTGCTGCGCAAGGACGTGTCTGCCGTGGTGGAGTACCTCTACGAGACGGCGATGTGGGCCGAGTCTCACAGCGTCGGCCGCAAGAAGCGACTTCCGACGCGTAGCGTCCGGCTCCTCAACGAGGCCGGACGGGCTCTCACGAGACTGGGCACCCGCGCGGTCACGCCTCTGGTGTCCTCGATTCGCGAGTACGACGCGTACGGCAACCCCGAGGAGAACGCGAGGTACCTCTACCACGTCCTTGTGTTCGATATTCTCGACAAGATCGGAAGCCCGGCCGGGGATGGGTTGCGCGGGCTGGCGGCGGACGCTCGCCGCGACGTCCGCAAGCTGGCGCGCGAGGCACTCGAGAAGCTCGAGGCGCGCGGGTTGCTGGACGACGAGGGCGACGAGCCAGACGAGGAGGATGTGAGCTGAACGAGGGCGACGCGCAGGACGACCGCGTCTGGTCGGCGCAACTCGCTGATGGAGCCCTGTGGATTGTCGCAGCTGTGCACGGGGTACACGTATGAACAACCGAAGTGAGTGGGGGTGAGCGCCATGGCCGATACCATCATCGTAGGGTACGACGGTTCAGATCACGCCGCGAAGGCCCTCGACGTCGCCGTCGAGTTTGCCAGAATGATGCCCGACAGCGAGATCATCATCACCTGTGCCCAGAATCGACCGGCGCCGGCGGTCGGTTTCCGAGGAGCCGAGTTTGGGGTCGAGGAGATGTGGGACAAGCTCACCAAGAAGATCGAGGAGGAGCTCGACCTCGCCGCGTCTCGGGTCAGGGCGGCCGGCGTCAAGGTAGCCACAGCCTGCACCCCCGATCGGCCCGACGTGACCATCGTCAACATCGCACGCGAAACGAACGCGCGCCTGATCGTGATGGGCACGAAAGGCGCCGGCGCGCTTCAAGGCGAGAAGTCCCGCCTGGGCTCCACCACGAACCGCGTCCTGCACGAGGCGGGAGGTATCCCGGTCCTTGTGGTCTGAGTGGCCGCCGCGGCGATCGCGCGCTGCGCACCCTGACCGCGTCCGCCCCTTGTCCCTGAAGCTGAGGGTTCCGGCGGAGGCACGTGCCTCCGCCGGGACCCTCTTTGCTGCTGCGACGCTTTGGCCAGCTTCAGAGTGATGCAGCAGCACGCTCGATCGATGTCACCCCTTTCAGACCCAGAAGATGACGTAGCCGAGGGTCATGCACGCCAGGCCGCCGGCGACGGCGACGTATGGCAGGACGCCGCACCGCTTGGGCCCCAGTTCGGTCTCGCCCTCGGGGATGAGGTCGTCGAACATGTGCGTCGGAAACTTGCCCTTGTCGGTGACGTAGTGCCGGTAGTAGAAGACCGGGAGGGCGATCAGGGCCGAGATCCAGCCCATGAGCAGCGTGCCCTGGCCCCAGTAGTTCGCGCCGGCTCCCAGAAGGAACACGTTCATGTAGGCGAAGCAGGTGCCAAGCACGAAGAGCGGCAGCGGCGCCTTGAACGGCCGCGGCACGCGCGGGTTGTCCCTGCGGTGGATCCAGCCCGCGTTCAGGTTGAGGAAGTTGAAGATCATGTAGTTGCAGTTGGAGACGGCGAGCACGAAGACGTAGTCCGACATCAGCAGCAGGAATAGGTTGAAGATGAGGTCGGTCCACATCGCGTAGGTCGGCACCTTGTGGTTGTTGAGGTGCGCCAGGTACTTGGGCAGCCAGCCGTCCTGACCGCCCTGGAAGAGGGTCCGTGACGAGCCCGACATGGCCGTCATTACGGACAGCATCACCGTGAAGAACATGGCGACCGCGCAGAACTTGGTGAAGGTCGCGCCGGCGTTGAACATGTCCGCGAAACCCTGGGGAACGCCGGCCCCCGAGTAGATCTCGGGCTTGAGCATGTAGTCGGTGCCGAGGACGCCCTGCCAAACGAACGGGATCACGGTGTAGCACAAGATGCAGAACACGCCGGACCAGAGAATGGCCTTGGCCTGGTCGCGGCCGGGGTTCTTGAACTCGCTCATGTAGCAGATGGCCGTCTCGAAGGCGTAGGCCGACCAGGCGGCGATGAAGAAGCCTCCCAGGAACGCCGTCCAGCCGTCGAGGTTCCACGAGCCGTTGACCGGCACGAACGGCGAGAAGTTGCTCGCCACCACGTCGCCGGTGATCAGCGGGATGACCGTCAGCAGGATCAACGGCGTCATCGCCCCGATCGTCAGGATCATCTGGACGCGCGCGGTGCGCAGGATGCCGTAGTGCTGGATGTTCCACACGGCGAGCATGATGAAGGCGCCGATGATGAACACCGCGTTGATGCGCAGCGTCAGCCCATCCTTCAAGAAATCGAGATTGGCGATCGTGACCGTCCACGTGTTGATGGCGGCGTCGGGGGCGAAGAAGACCGAGAGCAGATACCCCGCGCAGAGACCGGAGCCGAGCGCCAGCACCGGTGTCCACGCCAGCCAGTTGCACCACAGCGAGATCGGCGCCGCGGGCCTGATGTAGCGGATCCAGGCAGTCGCGCCGTGCACCGCCGTGCCGCCCGACTTCTTCGGGTGGAGCCCGGCGATCTCGGCGTAGACGAAGGCGTCGACGAAGCCGACCAGCACTGAAAGCGTCCACACGAGTACGGCGACCGGCCCGGTGCCGGCTGAGATGCCGCCCATCGAGAACAGGATCAACGCCGGCACGCCGGCGGCCACGAAGAAGGCGCCGACCCAGCTGAGGTCGCGGCGCATGTTGGTTTGGAAGCGTGATTTCTTGTACTCGTCGCCGTAGTCGGCGAGGTACTTGTCCGAAACGTCAGACCGAATCATGTCTGACTGAGAGCGGTCTTGATCCGCCATACCTCTCCCCCTTCTGCGATTATCAAGGGTACAAGGTGCGTTCTGACGACCGCGCCCGCGCATGCCGGGGCCCCGGACTTCCGGCGACTTGGGCTCGGCGCGAACAGCCCCGCATGAGTGATCCTCTGGCTCCCCCCTCACTGCCGCATCCGCGAACGCGACACGCCGCTTCTACACCGTACTTTACCGCAGCCTGCCTAGTCGTCAACAGGCACACGTACCTAATCCCCACCTCTACAGTGCGACCGGTGGCATTCGCTGCATGTCATGCGCCCCGCTGAGCCTATTCGCTGAGCAGGCCCGTCTGCCCTCCCCCGCGGTGCCGTCAGAAGGCGCGAAGAGGAGCGGGGAGCGGCGAAACCGCTCCCCGCCCCTCCGGGCAGAGCATCTAGGGACGGCCGTACCTAGGAGACGAGCTCCTTGCACTTCTCGACGCCCAGGGAGGCGTTGGCCGCATAGGCATCGGCGCCGATCTCGTTGGCCCATTCGACGCTCACTGGAGCGCCGCCGACGATCACCTTCACGCTGTCGCGCAGACCGGCCGCCTTGAGCGCGGCGATGGTCTCGGGCATCTTCGGGATCGTCGTCGTGAGCAGGCCGCTCATGCCGAGGATGTGCGCCTTGTTCTCCTTGACCGCGGCCACGAAGTCGGCCGGCGTGACGCCTTTGCCCAGATTGACGACCTCGAAGCCGGCGCCCGAGAGCAGCATGGCGGCGAGGTTCTTGCCGATGTCGTGCATGTCGCCCTCGACGGTGCCGATCACGACCGTGCCGAGGCTCATCGTCTCACCGGCCGCGAGGTGCGGCTTGATGAGGTCGAGGCAGGCCTGCATGGTGCGAGCGCTGAGCAGCACCTCGGGGATGAACTTGTCGCCGCTCTTCATCTCGGCGCCGACGACGTCCATACCGGGCAACAGGGCCTGGTCGAGGATGTCGCGGGCCGAGGCTCCGCCGTCGATCAGCTTCTGCGTCTCGGCGGTGGCGCCGTCGGCGCCGTCGATGATCATCTTCTTGAGAGTCTCAAAATCTGCCATAGGATCCTGTGTCCTTTGCTTCGTGGTTCGCTTCCGGAAGCCCCGGGCTCAGGCGACTCCGGCGTCCTTCTCGGCCTTGACGACGATGGCGTGGATCTGATCGACGATCTCGCTCGGGAGCTCCGCGACCTTGTGGCCGGCGACGAGCTCCTTGGCCACCGCGTTGCAGCGGGTGTACATGTCGGTGCTGCCGTCCATCTCCCACTCTTCGCGCACGCGGCGGTCGATGTTCCCGGCCTTGGACTGGTGTTCACGCATCAGCTTCAGGGTGCTCATCCTCGAAAGGAAGTCCTCCTCGGACCCCACTTCGACGATCTCATCCACCATCAGCGTCGCGTCGTTCGTGGGGATGCCACGAAGGATGAACTTACAGATGCGCGCGATATCGTTGTCCATGACGAGCGTTGCGTAGTCGATGGTGACGCCCGACTCGATCATCCCGGCTCCGTAGATCAGGTTGAGCCCTCCCAACGCTGGCAGGAGGCCGGTGATGGTCTTCTCGTGGGCGCACTGCGCGTCGCCGCCGAGCTTGGAATCGCTCTACAACCCGGCGCCGTAGGTCGGCAGGCCGTAATAGCGGCCCATCTCCGCGACGGCCGCGCTGATCATGCCGAGCTCGGGGGTGCCCACGGTCGCAGCAGCGCGCTGCAGGTCGAAGGCGGTGGTGGAGGTGCCGTAGACGCATTTGGCGCCCTTCTCGGCGAGCTGGGCGAGGACGATGCCGCTCAGCACCTCGGCATTGTGCGTGACCATGGTGCCGGCCAGGGTGACCGGGGCGGAGCCGCCGGACATGGCCATGGAGAGAGGCATCGCGACCTGATGGGCGCGGGCCGCCTCGATGATGCAGCCGCTGAACTCACCCATGAGCTTGAGCGGGCTGACCGGGCAGGAGAGGAAGAGGAGCATGGGGCGCTCGGCCAGCTTGTCGTGACCGCCGACCACGGCGGCCGTGGCGTCGATGTGCAGGCGAGCGCCGTGGTGGCCGAGGGCCAGGCTGCAGATCGGCTTCGTGGTGTTGAGCAGCGACTGCTCGATGAGATGTGCCTCGGCGACCTCGGGCGGCACATCGGTGGCCGTCACGGCGATCGTGTAGACCTCGATGTCGTCGAGCGCGTCGACGAGGCGGGCAAGATCGCCGACGTCCTTCTTCGTGGTGGGGCGCAGCTTGCCGTCCCAGGGATCCACGGCCTTGACGCCCTCGGCGAAGTTGGTGAAGGCGACGCGCCGGCCCTCCATGATGAGGTCCTTGTCGGGCGTGCGGCCGCAGAGCGTGACCGTGGAGGGCGCCCAGCCGATGCACTCCTCGAGCACGTGCTGCGGGATCTTGACCTTGCGCGTGGAGCGGTCGACCTTGCAGCCGCCGTCGGCGAAGAGGTCGAGGGCCTCGTCGTCCTCCACCCAGACGCCGGCCCTCTCGAGCACCTCGACGGTGCCCCAGTGGATGGCCTGCCGCTCGTCTGCGGAGAAGACATCGATGCCGATGCCGCCCTGGTGATTGATGCCTGACCGTTGACTTCGGATCACACTTCCTCCTTTGGGATGGTGGTGGCGCCGTGACCGTCGCATTCTGGGCGGTCACCGCCTGGTGTGCCGGTGCAGCATCCCTCCTCTCGCTCAGTCGCAAGCAGAGCGGTCCAATCGAGGGCTCATGTCACAGCGCGACACGCGCCCTCCAGTCCGCCTCGGTGGAGCTAGTATCTCACGCGCGGACAGCGAATCAACAACACCCCGTTGTTGCGGCACCTTGACGGCATATACCCCATGGGGTATAAGTGAGCGAGTAAACGTCAGAAAGGCCCATCCCATGCAAGCAGAGGCGGATATCCAGCCCGGCATCTGTGGCTTTCGTACGCTCGCGCGCGCCGAGACGAGCGACGGCCGTGCCGTGAGCATCGTCCTCGAGACCGACTGCGACAACGTGACCCGGTTTGCGGCGCTGCTCGCCGAACGATCGCCACTCGACGCGTACAAGGAGATAGATCCCCGCAGCGAGAACACCGTGCTGGCCGCAGGTCGTGAGGGCCGCTGCTGCACCGACTGCATCGTGCCGGCTTCGGCGCTCAAGGCGATGCGTGTGGCCGCGGAGCTCGCGTTCCCGAAAGACGCGCTCGTGGCGATCTCCGGCGGTTGACGCGCGCTCTTCGTTCGCTCCTGAAGCGGCTTCCTGCCCCGTGACGACGAAAAGCAGCGGCCGGCGACGAGCAGTGCAGCACGCCGCCGGCCGGCCTTCTTTGAGCAGTCGCAGACCGATCGATCAGGCCGGCACCACCAGTACGGGGATGTGGGCCGTGTGGAGGAGCTCCGTCGTCGTGGATCCGAGGACAGTCGTCTCGTCTCCAGCCCCCGCGCCCCGGGCGCCCACGACGATCATGCGCGCGCCGACGTCGCGGGCCACGCTCACGACGATCGCCGCCGGCTTGCCGCGGCTACAGGCGGTCGCGGCCTTGAGTCCGGCGGTGCGCACCGTACCGGCCGCCTCTTCGAGGTCCGCGGCGATCTTGGTCTCCATCTCGTCCCAGAGCTTCTCCATCTCCATGGCTGCCTTCCACATGGGCTCGTAGCCCAGCCAGCCGGGGGTGCGGTCGTGACCGCAGGTGATCATGATCTCCGCGTCGGGCATATCCTTCGCCAAGTCGATCGCCTGTGCCAGCGCCGCCTTGGCGGTGCTCGACCCGTCGTATCCGACCACGATGGTGTTGGCCATTCCGGCCTCCCTTCTCGATATCTTCCAGGGCCTCTTGAGCGTCAAGGTGAGGCCGCGCCGCCCGCGAGCGGCGCGGCCTCCTTCTGCTCTCACGCAGTCCGCAGCGGCGTCAGCCCGTCTCGCGCACGCCGGCGAAGAACTCCGCGTGGTCGTCGACCGGCGCCGCGGAGATGGCGTCGAGCTTATCCTGCGACGGAGCCTTGGTCAGCAGGCTCACGACGATGCACGTGACAACGCCCGCGACGACGCCCCAGACCGCGTACCCCAGCGCGGTCGCCGAGAGCCACCCCGGCCAGTAGTCGTACTCGAGCACGTACTTCTCCACGAAGTAGCCGATGAAGGCCGTGAGGCCGCCCACCAGCGAGCCGGCGAAGGCTCCGGGCAGGTTGGCACGCTTCCAGAACATCGCGAACACCGGGATCGCCACGCCGGCCGTGAGAACGCCGCTGGAGAGGTAGTAGGCGTCCCAGAGGCCCCTCGGCAGGTAGTCGATGCCGAACGCCACAGCGATCATCACGACAACCACGATGAGCGACCAGGCGCGGCTCCAGGCCATGATCCGCTCGTCGCTCCAGCCGCGCTTGCGGTACACGAGCGGCTGCAGGATGTCGTAGCTGATGTTCATGGCGCAGACGTTGGTGAAGGTCGCCATCGTCGACATCGAGAGGGCGGCCAGCATCGGGAACAGGAGGATGAGCGCCCAGATCGGGAACTCCGCGCTCAAGAAAGTGGTCATGATGGCATAGGCGTCACCACCCAGCACTTCCTCATAGGCTGTGGCCGGAGGATAGACCACAAGCGCCGCGAGGCCGATGATGCTGGGGAGCACCAGCACCCAGATGATGTTGTACCAGACGTTCGCCCAGATGCCCTTGCGCGCCTGCGGCGTGCTCTTGGCGGACTGCGCCTTGAGCCACCAGTCCTCCTCGATCAGCCAGCCTGGCAGCAGCGCCACGATCGAGATGAAGATGAACGGCACGCCAAGGGGGACGAGGCTCCAGGCACTCATCCCCTCCGCGCTACCCGGCGGCGTGACTTCTTTCAAGTACTGGACGATGCTCACACCGCTCGGCAGGTCGCGGAAGGCGACGACGACGATGCCGACCGTCACGACCGTGACGTAGATGATCGCCATGAAGAACTGCAGCACGTTGGAGTTGAGCACCGAGTGGAAGCCGCCCAGCCACATGTAGATGGCGATCGGGATGCTGAAAGCGAGGTACATCACCCACGGGTCTACGCCGAACTGGGGCGCGACGATGTTGGCGATGGTCCACACCTCGGCCGCCGCCCAGATGATGAAGCAGAAGATGTTGAAGGGGCTCACCAGCACGCGCAGCGACAGGCCGAAGCGGTTCTGCAGCATCTGCGGCTGCGAGATGGCCTTGATCGAGCGCACCTTGGGGACCAGCACCACCATGCCGAACAGCAGGATGGCCCAGGGCACGACCATCACCCAGATGCCTCCGATGCCGTACATGTAGGTGCTCCAGATCGCCCAGGTGATGAAGCCGATCAGCAGCCACCCGGCGGCGATGCTCATACCCACGAGAAGGGCGGGCGTGTCGCGGCTGGCCACCCAGTAGTCCTTCTGCTGATCGGCGGCGTCCTTCCTCTTGTGGGCCCGGTAGATCGTGCCGCCGATCCAGAGGATGACGGCGAAATACGCGACCATCGCCACCCAGAACCAGATGGCGTTGGCGCCGATGTCGGCCGCAGCTACGATCATAGTCTCCCCCTAGTTATCGTGATTCCATGATTCGTGACTCACGCGAAAGCCCTCCTTGCTCCTGCCTCAGCGTCCCTGCTTGTTCGCTCTGCATCGGGTCCGGATCGGCCTTGCCTGAGGTGTTCGAGCGGCAGAGCCGGCCGTATCTTACGACCGGCTCTGCCGTCGTTTGGTGACTCAGCTCGACGTCAGTTGCCCGTGAGCTGGTTGATCTTGCGCACGCCGTCGTTGGCGTCTTCTGCGTAGGCGTCGGCCTCGATCTTGGTGGCCCACTGCTCGGTGCAGGCGCCGCCACCGACGATGACCTTGTATTTGTCGCGCACGCCGGCGGCCTTGAGCGCCTCGATCACGCGGGTCTGCTCACGCATGGTCGTGGTGAGCAGCGCGCTCATGCCGATGACGTCGGCGTTGAGCTCTTCAGCCGCGGCGATGAACTTGTCACCCGAGATGTCGCGGCCGAGATCGGTCACGTCGTAGCCGTTGGCACGCAGGAAGGCGACGACGATGGTCTTGCCGATATCGTGGACGTCGCCCTGCACGGTCCCGATGACGACGACCGCCTTCTTGCCACCCTCACCCTCCGGCAGCGCCGCGTTGCACACCTCGGCGGCGCCGGTCATGGCGTCCGCGGCGAGCACGAGCTCGGGGAGGAACACCTCGCCGCGCTCGAAGAGGTCGCCCATCTTCGCGATGCCGGGGATGAAGCCCAGCTTGAGCAGGTCGTCCGGAGCGACGCCCGCCGCGAGAGCCCTGGTAGCCACATCGGTGGCCTTGACCCTGTCGCAGGCGCGGATGGCCTCCATCGCTTCGGTGTAGAAGTCTTCGTTTGCCATGCTATGACCTCCAGCGGTCAGTTTGGGCACGCCTTGGGGGGATCCCGCAAGACCCGTGCCGTCAGGCGAGCTTCTCCTTGAGCTTCTCGACGCAATCGATCTTGATGTCCAGGAGCCTGGCGATGTGGTCCTTCGCCGCCAACCCCTTGGCCAGACCGGGGACGGCCTCGATGAGGCCGATATCGAGCTCTTCGCGCAGCTGGCGCATCACGGTGGAGTCCGACAGGTCGAACGCACTCACGTGAAGCTTGTCCGCCACGTACTTCTTCGCCTCTGGGAGTCTCATCTTGTAGTTGAGCTGCATCCGCGCCACCAGATCTCCAGCGGTACGAATGCCACCCATTCCGGAGGCAATCGCGTGCGTCAGGGACATCCCGAAGGGATCGCCCACACCCACCTACAACCCATCGACCTTGGCGATCTCGACCATCGCGACGCTCGCGCGGCTGAGGGCGTCGACCGGCGGTGTCTCGAACATCGGCGTGCCACCTACGCCCATGCCCACGTTGGCGTGGATCGGGATCGTGGCCTGCTTGCAGACTTCCTTCACCATGGTCACGGCGCGGGCGACGTTCCAGGCCGCCGACTTGTTGGTCTTGGTGTTCACGACGGGACCGAACATGTCCGCGCCCGCCTGCTCGACGACCTTGAGCTGCTGGTGC
>Ga0209254_10007327_pt1 | contig 10181 bp, 14 predicted proteins | sample FrelakmetDIP11DI_FD_187148 | JGI IMG/M metagenome (GOLD analysis project Ga0209254, IMG submission 187148) | Freshwater lake sediment microbial communities from the University of Notre Dame, USA, for methane emissions studies - DIP11 DI (SPAdes)... | ecosystem: Environmental > Aquatic >...
GTTACTTCTCCAAATTCAACATCGTTTCGAATAACCTTACTGCCAATAATATCATGAATAAAATAATGCTCTTTAGGCAGCTTGACCAATTCTTTATCATCAACAAAAATTTCTTTGCCTATGAAAATCCCCACAGATTCTTTGTCATCAAAATTATTAAACTTTATTAAAATACTTCCTTTTTTTCTTATGATCGATTGCAACGAAAATATTTTTTTTTCACCCCAAAAATCAATATAAACTTTTTTAAGCTTTTTAAATCTATCTGCATCATTCGAAAAAGAACTTATTTTCAGAAAACCTTTATCGCCGTCAGCAGAAACAATTTTGGCAACGAGAAAATATTCAGCCACTAAAAATTTAATTCGTTTTAGATTAATCTAAAATTTCCAGACCGGCTCTCTTACCGTGCTTAGCAGCAACCGCCGTAAGTAATATTCTCATTGCTGCTGCTGTTCTGCCTTGCTTGCCAATAACTTTGCCGGTATCGCTTTGGCTGACTCTAATGGAAAGCAAATGCCTCTTGTCTTCATCAATTCTTTCATCAACTATCACACTTTCAGGATGATCAACAAGCTGCTTTGCGATGTACTCAATGAACTCTTTCATAGGAACACGCCTCCTTAATAGAGTATGGGTGCATAAGAAATAATGCACAGAAAGAAAATCTGCCGAATATTTCTAATACATTTTTCTAAGCAGGTGTTTCTTCAGAAGCGGCACCCTTAGCTTCTGCTGTACCTTCAGAAACCGTTTCCTGTTTCTTTTCTTCCGGAGCTTTATCGCCTTTTCGTTTTTTCTTTGTTTTAGGTGTTTTCGATTTTGCTTCGCGAAGCTTGTGGAAATTCTCTCTCTCTTCTTTGATTTTTTCTTCTGAAGCACCTTTTCTTTTTAGATGTCTTTCGAGAAGAATTCCCTTTTGGCTTAATAAATTTTTAACAGTGTCGGTTGGTTGAGCACCATTATTTAACCAGTATAACGCTCTATCTTCATTAATTTCTAATGTTGATGGATGAGTTAACGGGTTGTAAAGCCCGATAGCTTCTATGAACTTACCGTCTCTGGGTGACCGAGAATCTGCCGCAACAAGTTTGTAAACCGGCTGTTTCTTTTTACCCAATCTTCTTAATCTTAACTTAACTGCCAACTTAAAGAACCTCCGTATGTTTAATCATTTTAATCAATTGAATTTATAATTTTTTAACATTGAGCCGCCAAATCCTTTTTTACTAAACTGGCTCATCATTTTTTGCATTTCACTAAACTGTTTTATTAGCCGGTTAACTTCTTGAATTGAAGTACCGCTGCCTTTTGCAATTCTCATGCGCCGGCTCCCGTTCAAAATTTTCGGTTTTTTTCTTTCCTGATACGTCATCGAATTAATTATTGCTTCAGTTTTTACAAGAGCATTTTCATCTACTTTTAGATTTTTTGCCTGAGCACCAACGCCAGGAAGCATTCCAATTAGCGATGACAACGAACCCATTTTCTTTATGGCTTTAATTTGCTTAAGAAAATCCTCAAAATCAAATTCATTTTTCCTTATTTTTTCTTCAAGCTTGTCCGCCTCAATTTCCTCAAAGTTCTCTTGAACCTTCTCTACAAGTGAAATTACATCGCCTTTACCTAAAATTCGCGATGCTAGACGCTCGGGATAAAACGCCTCCAATTGGTCCAACTTCTCGCCATTGCTGATAAATTTTATGGGTTTCCCAACCACAGATCGTATTGAAAGAGCAGCCCCGCCTCTTGCATCGCCATCAAGTTTAGTAAGAACTATTCCATCAAAGTTCAATCTATCATTAAATATTTTAGCAGAATTAACTGCATCCTGTCCGGTCATTGCATCAACTATAAATAAAGTTTCTGTAGGCAGAACAAAATTTTTAATTTGCTCGATCTCCGTCATCATATTCTCGTCAACATGAAGTCTTCCGGCAGTATCAATAATAATTGTATTGAAATGGTTTTCTTTGGCATACTCAATTGAATTTTTTACAACTTTAAATGCATCTTTTTCTTCAAGAGAAAAGACCGGAATATTAATTTGGTCTCCTAACATTTGAAGCTGTTTAATAGCAGCCGGACGATAAACATCTGCAGCAACTAAAAGTGTCTTCCGCTGATTATCTTTTAGTTTCTTGGCAAGCTTAGCGCTGAAAGTTGTCTTGCCTGAACCTTGAAGCCCCGCGATTAATATGGCTGTAATTCCCGATCCGCTAATTTTAATTTCACTTTGATTATCACCAAGAACATGAACTAACTCATCATAAATAATTTTTGTTATCAACTGCCCTGGAGTAATTGATGATAAAACTTCCTTACCTAAAGCTTTAGTTTTTACATCTTCAATAAAATCTTTTGTTACTTTAAAGTTAACATCAGCATCAAGCAGGATTCTTCTAATCTCCCGAAGAGTATCGGAAATATTATTCTCCGTCAGTTTGCCCTGACCTCTCACCTTCTTAAGGGCTGATTCTAATTTTAAAGCTAAATCTTCAAACATAATTTATTTTATTCGCTAAAAATCTTTTTGGTAAAATTAAGAATGGCTAGCTGGCTTTGAGAGCATTAGCACCGGCAACTATTTCCAACAATTCTTTTGTAATCGCAGCTTGTCTTTCTCTATTATATTTTAACTGCAGAGTTCTTATTAATTCTTTAGCATTAGTAGATGCATTGTCCATTGCAGTCATTCTTGCACCAAGCTCGGATGCATTCGATTCTAAAAGAATTCGCCAAATTTGTGCTTTAAGATGTTTGGGAAGCATATACTCGAAAATGGATTTTTGATCCGGTTCGTAAATGTAATTGGGCTGATTTTTCTTTTCAGTATGCTCTGTCACTAAAGTAATTGGTAAAAACTGCTCAATCACAATTTTTTGCTGAATGATAGATTTAAATTCATTATAAATGATAATTACCTTGTCAAAGGTTCCGTCTAAATAAGCTGAAATAATTTTTTGAGAAATATCCAGCGCTTCGGAATACTTAAGCGAGGAAAACAAACCTAGATTTTTATCATAGATATTATAATTTCGCTTTGAGAAGAAATCAAATCCTTTCTTTCCAACACAAAACAAATGAACCTTAATCTTGCTATTATTTAAATCTTCAGCAAAATATTTGACAGCTTCTTTGATAATATTGGAATTAAAAGCACCGCAAAGTCCTTTATCAGCTGTCACAATAACTAATGCAACGTTCTTTACTTCTCTCTGAACAAAAAAAGGATTTGTGTTCAGATCATTTTCAGTAGCAAGATGCGAAAAAGATTGCCAAATCTTACGAGCATAAGGACGGGAGTTTATAACACTTTCTTGAGCACGACGTAATTTTGCTGTTGCAACCATCTTCATTGCTTTGGTAATCTGCTGAGTGCTTTTTACTCCTTTAATTCTGCTCTTTATGTCACGAAGTGTAGCCATCTTAAATTTTTTTTAAGTGTTTGACCTAAATGTCGGTAGAAATTCCTCTGCAGCTTTTTTTATCTTTTCAATTGTCTGTGGGCTTAGATCTTTTTCTTTCTTGATCGTCTCAAAGATATCAAGATGTTTTACTTCAAAATACTCCAATACTTCTTTCTCAAATCTCTTAACATCTGAGACTGCTATGCTGTCTAAATATCCGTTTGTTCCAAGAAAGATGCTTATGACTTGTCGTTCAATATTAACGGGGGCATATTGTCCTTGCTTTAATAATTCAACAAGTCTGGACCCTTTAGCCAGTGTTCGCAAAGTGGATTTATCAAGATCAGAACCAAACTTAGCAAATGCTTCAAGCTCTCTGTATTGCGCAAGATCTGTCCTGAGAGAACCAGCAACCTTTTTCATTGCCTTGATTTGAGCATTTCCACCCACTCTTGATACTGAAATACCGACGTTAATTGCAGGTCGAACACCGGCATTGAACAAATTTGATTCAAGATAAATCTGACCATCTGTAATAGAAATAACGTTTGTTGGAATGTAAGCAGAAACATCACCTTGCTGAGTTTCAATGATCGGTAAAGCTGTCAAGCTTCCTCCACCAAGTTCTTCGCTTAATTTTGATGCTCTTTCAAGTAAACGAGAATGAAGATAAAAAACATCGCCGGGATAGGCTTCGCGGCCTGGTGGTCTTCTTAAAAGCAATGAAAGCTCTCTATAAGATGCTGCTTGTTTTGATAGATCATCGTAAATAACCAATGCATGTCTACCATTGTCTCTGAAATATTCGCCAAGAGTTGCACCAGAATATGGAGCTATAAACTGTAATGGCGCCGGTTCGGAAGCAGATGCGGAAATAACGGTTGTGTAATCCATAGCACCATGTTCCTGAAGTTTTGCAACAACTTGAGCAACTGTGGAGCTTTTTTGACCGATAGCAACGTATACACAATAAACGGGTTTAATGCCTAAATTCTTTGCTTCAGGGGAATGAGTATATTTTTGATTGATGATTGCATCTATAGCAACGGCTGTTTTTCCGGTTTGCCTATCACCAATAATAAGTTCTCTTTGACCCCGGCCTATAGGAATCATTGCATCGATAGCTGCAATTCCTGTTTGAACGGGTTCTTTAACAGGCTGTCTTTGAATTACACCGAGAGCCTTTCGCTCAATTGGTAAAAATTGTTTTGTGTTGATTGGACCTTTACCATCGATTGGTAATCCAAGCGGCGTAATTACTCGTCCAAGCATTTCTTCACCAACAGGTAAAGATGTAACTCTCTTAGTTCTTTTAACTATATCACCTTCTTTAACTAAAGATGAATCGCCAAAAAGGACACATCCTACGCTGTCTTCTTCAAGATTTAAAACCATTCCAAAAACATCGTTCGGAAATTCAACAAGTTCACTCGCCATTACTTTTGAAAGGCCGTAAACTCTAGCAATTCCATCACCTACTTGGAGAACCGTTCCAACATCATAAATATCAGTTTCATTTTCAAAGCCGGAAAGTTGTCTTCTTAATATTGCCGATATTTCGTCTGGTCTCACTTCAGCCATAATTTTTCCCTTAATAATTTCTAATTTGTAACAGGACTTGCTTCTATAAAATGCTTTTTAAGCAAATCCAATTGATGTTTGATTGATGCATTGAATACCGTATCGCCAGCTTGCACAATAAAACCACCAAGAATTTTTTCATCAACTTTATAGCTCATTCTAACTTTTTTCTTCAGCACGTTTTGCAACTTATTCTGCAGCTCATTTTTTTGCGAATCACTGAACTCAGATGCAACTGAAACATTTACATTAACAAATCCCAATTTTATGTCTCTAAGTTCTTTGAACTTTTCCAGAATGCTGGATAAAATTTCTTCGCGTTTTTTCTTCACGACAAACAGAATAAATTCCATCGTTTCGGAATTAATTTTGCTCTTAAATATTTCCTCGAGAATCGAAGATTTTAATTCTGGTTTAACTATGGGATTTTCCAGCATTCTATCAAGACTAGGATTCTGCTTTAAAACGGAAGAAATAAAATCAATATCATTTGAAACCAAATCAAGTTGATTCTTCTCAATTGCAGAATCCAGAAGAGATGAAGCATAACGTGCAGAAACTTTCTGTTCAGCCATATTTAATTTTTAGCGATCTCGTTAATGTATTTATCTGCAATTTTCTTGTGAAGGTTCTTATCGACAGTTTCACCCAAAACTTTTTCAGTAGTTTGAATTACCAAATCGGCAATCTGCGATTTAAGTTCACCAAAAGCCGCTTCTTTCTTTCTCTCGATTTCTGCAGATGCCTCAGTTAGTATTTTTTGAGCTTGGTCTTTACTTTCCTTAATCACCTGGTCTTTTAATTTTTCGGCATAGATTCTTCCCTGCTCAATTACCTTTTTTACTTCCTCTTCAGCTTTGGAAAGAGTAGCTTGATTCTCATAAAGAATTCTTTGTGCTTCATCCTTAGCTTTTTCTGCTTTTTCGAGAGATTCCTTTATGGCAGTTTCCCGCTGATCTAAAGCAGTTAGAATCGGCTTCCATGCAAATTTTTTAAGGATCAGAAGAAGAAGTATAAATGTGATAGAAGTCCAGATAATCAGTCCCGGATTAATATCAATTAAACTTCCACCTCCGCCTTCAGAACTTAAAGCCAGCAATGCTAAAGTACTAGTTGCAAGCATAATAGGTTACCTTTTTTAATTAAAAGTTGTTTATGCTTTAACAGCAAGAAGAATGCAAACAACAAGAGCAAAGAATGCAACGCCTTCGATCAAAGCAGCTGCAATAATCATTGCTGTTCTAATTGGACCTGCAGCTTCAGGTTGTCTACCCATAGCTTCTAATGCTGAGCTTGCAAGCTTACCAATACCTAATCCGGCTCCTATAACAGCGATACCTGCGCCGAATCCTGCTCCTAAAAATCCTAATTCCATTTTATTATTACTCCTTTTTTTATGAATGATTAATGATCTTGATGAACTGCCATCCCGATAAACAGCGAGGATAACATTGTGAATATATATGCTTGAATTAGTGCGACTAATAACTCCAAAAGATAAATGAATAATGCAAAACCGACTGAGATAGGTGCAAAGTAAATCGTTTTCATAATAAAAATTAATCCAATAAGCGATAGGATAACCACATGTCCTGCAGTCATATTTGCAAAAAGACGAATACATAAGGCAAATGGTTTTGTAAACAACCCAAAAATCTCAACAAGTACAATTAATGGCAGAAGAGCAACCGGCATTCCGGGAGGAATAAGTCCTTTGAAATATCCAATCGGTCCATGATGAATAATTCCCCCTATCTGAGTAGCGATGAATGTAAAGCCAGCTAATGTTGCAGTTACTGTAATATTACTTGTAACAGTTGCTGTATAAGGAATTAGTCCAAGGAAGTTACTGTAAAGAATGAAAAAGAAAGCTGTAAGCAAATAAGGTAAAAATTTTTCATAACCGCGGCCAATTGATGGTTTCACAATTTCATCGCGAACAAATACGATAATTGTTTCAATAAAGTTTGTGAATCCGTGAGGTATGAGTGATTTTTTATAATTTTTTGAAACTATCACGAAAGTTAAAATTAACAGAAGAGCGACAATCCACAAAAACACGACATGCCGGGTAATTGAAATATCAATCCCTAACAGTTGAAGATGTGGCAGATATATTTTTCCAAAAGGTTCAAAATCGAGGTAGTTTCCATCCATAACATGATGTAAAATCCAATCTCCCCCGCTGTCAGACTGTTTTACTGTATCTTGAATAATTGTATGAGTAGTATCAGAGCTAAAAAACATCGAAATTCGCTTAATTTTAACGAAAGTTTAGGTAAATAATCTCTATTATTAAATAAAAAATGTAAAAAAATAAGATTGAAAATATAAAGCTTATCCGATTTAATTCCAAAAAAAGTAGTGCTAATACTAACATAATCAATGTGGATAGAAAACGAATCGTCATACCGCCGAATAATCTTTGAAAAAACACCTTTTCCGGTTTATTTATTCCACTTCGAATCGAAATTGCACCTAATCCAGCATTTAAAGTTGTGATTGAACCTGCGAGCATGAAAGATTTGAAATATTCTCCAGAAAGAATATTCAGCAAGAAAAGAATTATAATTATTAAAATAGAAACTATAACAAAAGAAGCAGTGAAGATAAGGAGTTTATTAAGGGATGTCATTTATCCAGTCTCGTTACAGACTTTATGAAATGATACATCCCCGTTAAAATTCCTAGGAATGAAAAAAGTAAAGTTAAATATGGTGAAGTATTAAATTTTCCGTCGAGCCAAATACCTACAAACACCATAATAATTATTGTGGCTGCTAGCTGAACACCCAGACCAAGATATGGAGCGTAATCTTTGAAAAGATTAGAATTTAATGGATCCTTATCTTTTCTATCCTCAATCATCGCCAATGGAAGAAGTGCCCGTACTATTTCCTTTATCCGACATTTTGCTGCTGCCGTCAAAAATAGCTCCTGCTTCGACAACTAAAATTTTAGTAACAATATCACCCTTCAAGACAGCTTTGGATTCAAGCACTGCCTTTTCCTTTGAATTAATGCTGCCCGTAACCTTACCGCCTATGCTAATTACTTCAGCTTTTATTTCGCCGGTTATTTCGCCGGTTTCACCAACTGTGACGTTTCCGTTAGCTGTAATATCGCCATTAATAGCACCGTCAACTCTAATATTGCCATTGCTTGACAATTTGCCTTCCAAGACAACTCCTGCTCCAATAATAGTAACTTCATCTTTGCCAATGTTTTCGTTTTTGTACTTCATCAATTTAGTTCTCCTTGTTAATTAATAAATAGCTTTTGAGGATTTAAAGGTTTCCCATTTTTCCAAATTTCAAAATGAAGATGCGGACCATGAGATTTATGGCCACTATTTCCGCTGAGTGATATTATTTCACCCTGGATAACTTTTTCCCGTTTATGTTTTAATAATGATGAACAATGTTTGTATACCGAAATATAATCATTTGGATGAATAATTATAATCATATAACCATCATCTACAGTAAAATCTGAAAACACCACATATCCGCTGGCTGCTGCATATATTGGTGATCCATTTTTTGCAACTATGTCAATTCCATAGTGACCTGCTTCGGGATAGAATTCGCGGCTAATAAATCCATCTATCGGTTTCGAAAAAAAATTATCATTCTTATCTGTTAAGAAAATATTGTTCCAAATGTACTGAAAGATAAATAAAGCATTTCCTTCAACCTTTTTTCTTAATTTTTGAGTGTTGAACTTCACCGAATCATTTGCCGGTTTCAAAATACTAGAATCCCCAAGCATTATTGCATATTTCAATCGCTCGTTAGTTATTTTTAATTCTTCGATTTCTCTGGAGAGAAATAGTAATTTCTTATTCAATTCAAGAAATTTTTGTTGTTCCTCTTTCTGATAATAATAATCTTCAGAGTAAAATATTTTACTTAAAGGAGTCATGTTTATTATTAAGAAACCTGATACGAAAATTATTAATGAGTAGATGGCACAAGCTACCAATAACTTTTTGGCAGAAATGTTAACACGGCTGCTTTCCGATGAAGGTTTCTCCGAAGACGTAATTATCTGAAGATTTTTAATATTTCTTAAATTTTTAAGTTTCAATTTGTATCAAAATACTATTAATTCTACTTATACTTTTTAGCTAATTCGCCAAATTTAATTTTACCATCTCGCACCAAAACTAAATCATTCCCTGTCAAATCTATTATGGTTGAAGCTTTTTCATAATATTTTTTATTGGAATAAAATATCGCCGAAACTTCAGAAGAGAACTCTTGCCTAATAATTTCGGGATGACTGATCGGAGAAGAATCCGATCGATTAACACTTGTTGAAATGATAGGCATATGCAGTTCTGTCGTAAGTTTTTGGCAAAAACGATGATTCGGAATTCGAAATGCTACTGTACTAGTTTTTAATATGCTGCTTGTTTTCTTATTTAAGTTGAGCACAACAGAAACCGGATTTGGCCAAATTGAAAGCAAAAAATCCAAATGCTTTTCGGAATTAAGTTCAACATATTTGGAAAGAGTATCGATACTATCAATCAATAAAATATATTTCTTTCCTTTTTCCGGCACTAATACTTTTACATCTTTAAATTTTGTTACAATTTCTTTGCCCAACTCACCGATTGCATTCTCGCTTCCGTGAAGAAGTATTACTTTTCCGGGTTTGAGTTTTTCAACAATTTTCAGAAGCCCGTGCCTGTCAGAGTGTGCCGTAAATTTAAAATTTTCTATTCTGCAATAAACATCGGTTCCGGAATCTAAATAATTAAAATATATTTTATTAAATCTCTTTGCATTTTTTATTTTGAATCCCGGCATGTCGGGGTCACAATATCCGCAGACGGCTATTCCGAAATTTTTCCTTTGCAAAAATCTTTTTGCAAGACGGAAAGACATCGTACGCTCAATCATCATTCCACTAGTTGCAAGTATTACGGAAGAGTGTTTATAAAATTCACCTTTCTCTATATCTTCACGCCGCAGTTCTATAGTTTCTATATGGCTTAATTTCAATCCGTCTTCAATCCGCCTCACTGTATAGTTATACCTGTCATAAACTTTATTTATTAATTTTGTCATCGGGCTTACGTAAACAGGCATGTGAGGGATTTTGTTTTTCGAAATCATCATGTCTAACCGTTTCAGCAGTTCCAGTGCCTTGCCCAGTGCAAAGACGGGTATCAAAACAGAG
>Ga0209254_10007328_pt1 | contig 10181 bp, 9 predicted proteins | sample FrelakmetDIP11DI_FD_187148 | JGI IMG/M metagenome (GOLD analysis project Ga0209254, IMG submission 187148) | Freshwater lake sediment microbial communities from the University of Notre Dame, USA, for methane emissions studies - DIP11 DI (SPAdes)... | ecosystem: Environmental > Aquatic >...
GGGGCTATCATTGACTGTTGGCTGCAATCTGTCGTACTGATTCCGATATGTGAATTCACTCACTTCAATTTTCGGTGATAGCATGGACAAGACAGCATTGATCCTGGTGGACATTCAAAACGATTACTTCCCCGGCGGGAAGATGACCCTCGAGGAGGTTGAGCCGGCCTGCGCGAACGCGGCCAGGCTGCTGCGGCACTTCCGGGACAAGCGGCTGCCGGTCTTTCACGTCCGGCACCTTGCCGTCCAGCCCGGCGCCACCTTCTTTCTGCCGGATACGCCCGGCTCCGAGATCCACCCGTCGGTTGCGCCCATGCCCGGTGAGACCGTGGTGGTGAAGCACTTTCCGAACAGCTTTCGGGAGACCACCCTGCTGGATCAATTGAAAAAGGCGAAGGTCGCATCGGTTGCCGTCGCCGGGGCCATGAGCCACATGTGCATCGACGCTACCGTGCGCGCCGCCTGCGACCTTGGTTTTCAGTGCTTGGTGGGCCACGACGCCTGCGCGACGCGCGCGTTGACGTTTGGCCAGGAGACCGTTCCGGCCGTGAAGGTCCACGCTGCGTTCATGGCGGCATTGTCCGCGGCCTACGCCCAGGTTCTGTCGACGGAAGAGCTGATCCGCAACATCGCGTGAGCACCCACTGACCAGAGACCGCTTGCCCAATACCCGTTTATGAAGGCGTTGATCCTGACGATCGCCGCAACGGCGCTTGCCTTGTCGGTTGGTTCGGCTGCGTTGAGAGCGGCTGATCTCCCGCCCGCCGAGGAAAAGCAGATGGAAGGAGAGACCGAAACGTGAAGCCAATCTACCTCGACTACAACGGCACGACACCCCACGACCCCGAGGTCATTGCGGCGATGCGGCCCTATTTGGAAGAGGAGTTCGGGAACCCCTCCAGCGGCCACCGGTATGCGGTGAAACCCAGGCAGGCCTTGAATACCGCACGGCGCCAGGTCGCCGGCCTGTTGCGCTGCATGCCGGAGGAGGTCGTCTTCACCAGCGGCGGCACCGAGGCCAACAACTGGGCCATCGCCGGTACGGCTCACGCATTGCGCGACCGCGGCCGGCACATCATCACCTCCCGTTTCGAGCACCCGGCCGTGCTCAACGTCTGCGCGTTCCTGGAAAAGGACGGATACGAGGTGACCTATCTGCCGGTGGGAGAGTTTGGTCTTGTGGATGTGGCGGATGTGCAGGCCGCCTTGCGGCCGGATACCATTCTCATAACGATCATGCACGCCAACAATGAGGTGGGCACCATCCAGCCCATCGCCGAGATGGCCGCTCTTGCAAAATCCCGCGGCATCCGGGTCCACACCGACGCCGCCCAGTCGCTTGGGAAAATCACGGTCGATGTGAACGCGCTGGGGGTCGACCTGCTGTCCATGGCGGGCCACAAGCTTTATGCACCCAAGGGCGTGGGCGCGCTATTCATCCGCAAGGGCGTTGCCCTGGAAACCTTCATGCACGGCGCCGGCCAGGAAATGGGGCGGCGGGCGGGGACTGAAAACATCCTGGAGATCGTGGGGCTCGGAAAAGCATGCGACATCGCGGCCCGAGACCTGGAGCGCCATCATCGGCACATGCAGGAGATGCGCGACCGGCTCCACGCGGCGATTGCCGCCGGCATCAGGGACGTGCGCTTGAACGGACACCCCGAAAAGCGTCTGCCCAACACCTTGAGCCTTTCCTTCCGCGACCTGGAGGCCAACCGCATCCTGGATGCCATCGGATTGGAGGTCGCCGCCTCGGCCGGCGCCGCCTGCCATGCCGACAGCGTCGAGATCTCGCATGTGCTCAAGGCCATGGGCGTAACCGTGGAGTGGGCCAAGGGCACGCTGCGCCTGACCACCGGCCGCATGACCACCGCATCGGAAATAGACCGTGCGGCAAGGGTTATCATCGAAGCAGCCGACAAGATCTGGAAAAGCCCGAAGGCAAATTAGAAAAGGCTTTCGGCGCTCAAACCCCTGCGGGTGGGAATCGGATCGTTTCTTGGCAAGCAAGGCCGGCGCTTATAGTGAAGCCCGACCACCATCCGGTTGTACCTTAAAAATATCCGCAGCGAGGGGGCAGGTTTAATGCACAGGGCTCGAAGCGCTTCAACAAACAGGGGTTGCCTGGCGGCTGCGGCAACAAACTTAAAGCATGGCAGAACCCTGCGGGCCTTTCTTTCCATCCTTGCGGCCGCAGCGCTTTTGGCCTCGGCCGGCGGATCACACGCCGCAGACCTTGCGCTGCCTCCCGTCAACCTGGGGGATACGAACTTTCAGGATGCCATCGCCTTTCCGGGCTGGCTCGTGGAAGAGTTGTTCACCTACTACCGCGCCGACCAGTTCAACGACTACCAGGGCAACGACCGGCCGGGCTCCAACCAAGTCACCATCATGAGCGCCGTGACCCATGTGGCCTGGATTTCGAATTATAAATTGTTTGGCGGATTCTACGGAGCCGAAATTCTGGTCCCTCTGGCGCATATCGATATTAAGACCGAGTTCGGCCCCAATGACCAGGACCGCGGCCTGGGGGACGTGTCCGTAAGCCCTTTTTTCATCCAATGGCCGGAATACAAACTTTTCGACATGCCCTTCTTCCAGCGCCTGGACCTTCTCTTCAAGCTGCCCACGGGCGATTACAGCGGGCATTCGGCGGTCAATGTCGGGAGCAACGTCTACAGCTTCAACCCCTACTATGCATTCACACTGGTGCCGACAAGCCGGCTGGAGTTCAGCTCGCGCCTTTACTACCTCTGGAACTCCGAAAACGACGAGCCCTTTTACAGGCTGCGGGCGAACAACTCCCAGCCCGGGCAGGCGGTTCATGCCAACGCTGCCGCGTCTTACGAAATATTGAAAGACCTGCGCCTCGGCGTCGCCGGCTATGCTTTGTTCCAAATCACCGATGACAAAGTCGACGGCGACGACCAGTCCCATTCCAGGGAACGCGTCTTCGGCATCGGCCCCGGGCTCAAGTACAAGATCGACACCTGGTCGATGTACTTGAACAGCTATTACGAATTCGGCGCAGAGAACCGCCCGGAGGGCGTCAAGTTCGCCTTCAGGATCTCCAAGGTCTTTTAGCCGGCCCGCTCAGACGAACACCCGCTCACTAAAGACGGTATCATCCCAGCTTCAGAAGCCTCAGCGCATTGCCCCGGAAAATCTTCGCTTGGTCCGGTGCAGGGATGTCCATGCCCTCGACGCTCGCGCTGGCATCCGCGGTAAAGTTCCGTCCGCCGCTGGCGTCCATCGGGGCGTCGGAACCGAACAGCACCCGGTCCGGCCCGAAAAACGCCGTGGTCATCTCCAGCAGCTTCGGCTCCTTGCCCTGGGTGGCGGTGTCGCAGTAGAATTTCCTGAAGTGTTCGATGTACGGCCGCGAGATCTCCGTCGGCTGTTTGAAGCCGGTGTTCTGTTCGAAATAATCCCAGCCGTACTGCATCCGCTGGGCGAACAGGGGCACCAGGGCGCCGTGGTGATGGATGATGAGCTTGAGCGTCGGGTGGCGCTCGAACACCCCGGCAAACACGATGCGTACCATGGCGATCGAGCTGTCCTGCAGCCAGGAGAGCGTCTGCCAGACTTGGAACTTGGAATCCTTTTCGTCTAGATAGTCGGGGTAAAGCGGCGGACGGGACGGGTGGATCCACAATGGGACGTCCAGTCGGGATGCCTCAGCGTAGAGAAGCTCGTAATCCGGATGGTCCGGCCGCTTGACCGTAGGCCCCGTGACGAACATCCCTCCGGCCATTTGGAGCTCCTTCACGGCCCGCTTCATCTCAGATAGCATGATCTCCGGAGTGGTCGTCGGCAGGACCGCCACCGCCGAGAACCTGTCCGTGCGCCGGGCGGCGACCTGGGCCAGCTCGTCGTTCAGCAGCCGCGCTGCCTGCAGGCACTTTTGGGGGTCGTCATGGACGGCCGGGGCGGTCTCCAGCCAGGGCAGGGGCACGAGCACCGACCGCGAAATGCCGAATTCGTCCATCAACCGCAGGCGCTGCTCGGGGTCGATCAGCGTCGGGGTATTGGCAAAAAGACTCCGGAACACGTGCGGTTTCGGCCCGCCGGCCGCCTCAAGATAGTCGATGACCCGCATCGCGGAAAAGTGGCAGTAAAAATCGATCTTGTCTGTCCGGCCGTCGGTCTTCTCACCCGCGGCCGTCGCCTCTTTAAAGCCCGCACGGCCCATGGCGGCCATGGCGGTCGAAACCAAGGCTGTTTTCATAAAGCGTCTTCGGTTCATGGCAAATCCCCTGTGCATTTTAACCGGCAATGACGGATTCTGGTGCTGATATCATAATTGAAACCGATTTGGGAATATGGCCGGATGATGTCCCGCCGGCCGGATCTCGCCCAATTACCGGCATGGCTCATCTCATCCGCCGAGCTCAGCTAGTGGAGAATGGATATTCCGACCACCCGGTGGCCTTTGAATCGGCCTTTTTCCAGTTCGGAAATATGTTCTATCCGCAACTTGTGATGGCCGGACAAAGTTGCAGATTCCGCGGGCGCAAGAAAATTCACATTCAATTCCTGCCCGATCTGAACCATGGTCAGAAATTTGGAATCCGCCCTCACGATGATACCTGCCCCGTTGGGTGAAACATCTCGAACTTTCAACTGATAAACGGGGACACTGGGGAACTTGATTTCCACCCTGTGGGTGGGCAGCTTGGTGGACCTTGGTTCGGTCCTTCTCTCCGGGTGTTCAACGACAGGGTCTATTCTTTCGGAACTGTTCATTTTATGCCTGCTGCTGAGAAAGTTGATGGATAGGTGAGCATTTACAAAAGCCGCACAGCGCCGGATCACGGCCTGGGGCGCAGTTTTTCAACCCCCGGCCAGAAGACTCGCATCCGCTTCCGGCAAAGACGGATTGATATGGATCCCCGACCCCATCTCGAACCCCGCGGGGGTAGTCAGTATAGGCTTGATCTGAAGATGCCAGTGCAACGCGTCCGGCGCCACCGTGGGTGAAAGGCTGCTGTGGATGACGAAGTTGTAGTCCGGGTCGTTTAATTTTTCGCGCATGACCGCCAGTATGACCCGCAGCGCATCGGCCAGATCGGATTTTTCAGAATCCGAAATGGCCCGGAAATCCGGCGTGTGAACTTTCGGCACAATCCAGGCCTCGCAGGAGACCTCCGCGGCGAAAGGAACCATTCCAATGAACGCCTGGTTTTGGAAGATGATCCGTCTTCCGTCACGGATCTCAAAATCAACCATGTCACAAAACAGGCAGCGGCCCCTGTCATGGAAATGGGCGGCCGCCAATTGTTCCCGGCGTTTCACGGATTGAGGGATGATGCCGACCCCGATCAGCTGAGAATGAGGGTGGGCCAGCGAGGAGCCCGCCATGGGACCGTGATTCCGAAACAGGGTCACCGTTTTGATTTCCGGCCGGGATGCCATTTCAGAATAACGGCGGTGATAAGCCTCGATGAGCCAATCGACCTCATCGGCGGACATGCGGCTGATCGGCCGGTTGTGCAGCGGGGTCTCGACGATGACTTCATGGTCGCCGCCGCCCTGCATCGCCCGGTAAATGTCCACCGGTGTCTCGGCGCCGGTTCCGTTCAGGGTCAGGGCCGGGTAACGGTTGGGGAAGGCCCTTATCTGCCATCCATCGGCACCGCGCATTTCCATGCGAATTGCCGGCAGCATCGGCTCATTGCCCGGGCAGAAAGGGCATGAGGGCTCGCGGTCCGGCACCGGCACTGTCGATGCCGACGGGTCCCGAACCGCATGGGGCCGGATGCCGCGCCCCGGGGCATACATCACCCACTCCCCGCTGACGATGCTCAGTCGCATTTCATGCCTGCTGATGTTCTTGTTCTCCATCCGCTTAACCCGCTTCAACGCCATCGGCCGGCAGTCCTGGCGTGCGCAGATGACGCCGTGCCGCCGCACATCAGGCGCCCTGCGCTTCTTTCTTCCAGGTGGCCAACAGATCATCCTTGGTTTTCAGCACATCCAGGATTGTTTCGCTCCAGCCGCAGCTTCCCGGGTGGCGAGCCCTTATCATATTCGGCACATCCAGCTTTTCATAGGATCCGTCCGGGTGAGGAATGAGTATGGGGATGTCGACGCTCTCCAGCATGACAACGTCGTTTGCGCCGTCACCGAGGCCGATGGTGAGCAGCCGTTGATGCGTGTTTCGAAGGAAAAGCGATACGGTCCGCCTGAGAGCGATGCCCTTGTCCTGCCCCGACCCCATGAGATGATAAAAGCGCCCCCCGCGGGTGATCTTGAACCCGCCGGCTTCGGCAGCCCGCTGCAGATCGATGATGCTTGCATCGTCTTCCATGAGAAACGGTTCCGTGAATTCCCGTTGTTTGGCCAGGGCGGCCTGTTTGGGGGGAAGACCGGTGAGACGTTCGATGTCTTCAGCGCTCAGGTCGCCGAACCCCTGAATGTTGAAACCGGGCTTCACCCTCTGAACAAATCTGCGAATCTCGGGGTAGCCGGCGCCAAGTTGAATCACCCGGTAGGGCGGTTGGCGGTAGCCGGCATCGATTCGCCATCCCCGGTACCGGTCGGGGAAAAAAATCGCGGCGCCGTTTTCGACGATAAAGGGCTCCCGGAGCCCCATGGCCGCCTGCAGCATCTCAACCTCGGGCCTGGTTTTGCTGGTGACGAACACCAGAGGGATCCGTTGTTCGGCGATGCGTTCCAGCCCCGGACGTGCATTTGCGAACGAATAGGTGTGGTGGTCCAGCAGGCTGCCGTCCAGGTCCGTGAACACGGCAAGATGCATCCTTCCATCCGCCGGCATCGTCGATTCCTTCATGAACATATTTTGGCCTACAGCTTGCTGTCCGCCTCGACGGCCTCCAGCAACATATCGAAGATGGAAGGCACCGCGGAAGCGACCCGGTTCCAGTTGGCGATGTACGGCACTTCCAGCGGGGTTTTTAGAAACTGCTGGGATGCGCTTTCGATGCACCTCAGAAAGGCTTCGGATTGACTCACTTCCCGGTGGCGGTCGTACGTCAGCCCATTGATCGCGGAATCGTATTCGTAACGCGTAATGAAGTCCTGGGCGATGCGCAGGTAGCAGGACTTGAGGGAAATGAAGAACTCGTTGCTCAGTATGTGCCCCCGGCTGGCCAGGTTCCGGAAAATGCACTTGGCGATGTCGGTCCCCATTTTCAATAGACCCAGGTTGGGGTTTTCCAGGGTGAGCGGCTGATGCTTGTGTTCGTAGTTGTCGGAGAGGTCCACCTGGCAGACGCGGCTGAGAACACAGTTGCGATGCACCTCCGCCAGCACCCCCACCTCGATGCCCCAGTCGCCCGGGATCCGCAGCCGGCGCGCCACCTCGGTGTCCATCGCAAACTCGCCGGCCAGGATGTAGCGGAAGCTGTCAAGATAATCCAGAAATTGATGCGGGCCCAGCGTCGCTTTCAGGGAACGGATGAGCGGCGACACGAAGAGGCGTGTCACCCGGCCGTGCAGTTGATCCGTGACCCGGCTGTAATATCCCTTGCAGAACTCGAAGCCGATGTTGGGATGGGTCACGGGGTAGCACAGCCTGGCGAGAAGCTCCCGGTCATAGGTGACGATGTCGCAATCGTGCAGGGCGATGACATGGCTGTTCTCAAGGGCGAGAATGTAGCCGTAAGCGGTCCAGGCGGATCGGCCTTTCCCGTCTTCCCCCGCATCGATGCCTTTCTCGCTTAACAGATCGTAGATCGCTTGAACCCTCGGACCGGTGCACCAGATCAGCTTGGGTTTTTGATGAAAGGCGGAAAAGAATTTTCGGGCATCCTTGAAGTCTTCGACGGTGGCCCGGCCCACCGTCACAATCACGTTCTTGAGATAGTTGACCTTGCGAAGCTCTTGGGCGATCCTTGGAAGCCCGGCGCCCTTCAATTCGATGGGTATGTAAGGAAGCACAAGGGAAATGGGCCGATGTCGCGCGGCCTCCTCCAGCTCTCTTTCCAATTCTTCGAGGTCTCGATGCCGGAGCTTGTGAAAAGTGGTAATCTCCCCGTTTTGAAAGAAGTCTGACATTTCTCCCTCCTTTAGCGGCCGGGCCCCTCATTGAGGTTCAGCGGGTCATGCGAATCGGAAAAAACGGCATATGCAGCGCCGCCCCTAAAAAGCAGAGCCAGGGGAGGAGCAGGAAAAGCGCAGGCCCGCTGACCGGTCGACAGGCCGCGCTTCAGCAATGCCGGTTGAAAACCAAACGGTTTTGAAATCCCTGCTGGATTGAAACAAGGCAGAAATGCGAGACGTTTACCTCAGAATGCTCGACGAACATGGTGGGCACCTCCGGAATCGAAATGGTGGAGGAAAGACCCCCGTTCAATTCCGAAGGTTTTCCTCATCGACGCCTGCGAGGTTAGCTGAAGGGCTAGGACCGAAGAGGTTATCCCCCGCCGATTGGCGATGCGCCCCAAAAACCTGGGTTCCCCGCTCCCGAAGGTTTCCGGGATTAGGCAATGATAGAGATAGTCTACTTGAATATTTTTGTCAACCGACCTGGAGGATCTGCGAGGTTTTTCTCCAGGGCCATACGCTTTCTGAAAAACGGAAGGCTTTCTGTTTCCGTCGAATTTTCGGAGTGATGATCAGATTGCGAGTTTAGCAAGGGACTTCTTCGCAGGTTCACCTTTCGAATTTACAGTGGCTCCCGGGGTAGGGGGCAATAGCCTCTTTTCCGGCGGCGAGTTTCTCCCTTAAAGTTATTATTGGATTTTCTTGAAATCGATATACCCCCTCTCCACGTCCGTGCGCACAAGCTGCACCTTGAGCCGGTGGCCCACATCGACGCCTTCAAACCCGTAAAGCAGCCGGCCTTCGACCGGCGGCTTAAAGATCCGGACCCATGTCCCTTTGTCGGCTGCGCCCGTGCAGATGGCGTCGAACCGGTCTCCGATCCTTGAGGCGAGCAGCATGGCCGCAGCCGATTTGGTAACGAGCCGCTCCACCTTGTTGGCATCATTTTCCTTCTCGGTGCAGTGACGGGCCAGCTCCGTCAATTCGTCCCGGCTGTAGGACAAGAGCGACCCCTCTAAGGCGGCCTTCAGGATGCGCTGGGTGATCAGATCCGGAAACCGCCGGTTGGGAGCCGTTGAGTGCGTGTAATCCTTGACGGCCAAGCCGAAATGGCCGGGGGAAGCCTCCTCCGGGGTTTCGACGACATACTCGCCCGGCCCGAGCATTTTGATGACGGCAAGAGACAGATCGGGAAAACGGAGCGGGTCGGCGGCTTTCTGAACGGCCAGGAACCCTTCGAGCGACTTCGAATCCGGCTGCGCCGGAAGCTTGAAATTGTGCTGGGCCGCGATCTCGACGATCCGATCCCAGCGCTTGGGAGAGCGGACCATGCGCCTCAGGGAAGCGACTTTCTTCCCGTGCAGAAAACGTGCGGTCACGCCGTTGGCGGCAATCATGAAGTCCTCGATGATCTCCTTGGCCCGGTTGGGCTCATCCGCCTGCAGATCCTGGATCTCGTCTCCGGCAAAGACGGGGCGGGCCTCCAGCGTCTGCAGATTTAGGGCACCGTGCTCATGTCGCAGGGCTTTTAACTGTTGGGCTACCCGGTCCTGGAGCCGGAGATTCTCGGCCAGCCCCGGGGTCGCCGCCACGGCCGCCGGCATGGGCCCCTTGCTTTCCAGCCAGGCCGCCACACTGTTGTAGGCGAGCTTGGCCTGGTTTCGCACACGCGCGCGATAGATAGTCGAGCCTTGCATCACCCCCCCGTCGCCGATCACCATTTCGATGATCATGGCCGGGCGGTCTTCATGATAGTTGAGGGAGGTGAGATCCGTGGAGAGTTTCTCCGGCAGCATGGGAAAGATCCTGCCGGCGGTGTAGACCGACGTCGTGTTCTGGCGGGCGTGCGCATCGATGGCCGAGTTCTTCTTGACGAGGGCCGCCACGTCGGCGACGGCCACCAAAACTTTCACCCGTGTATCCGCCAGGGCCTCCGCCACCGTCAGTTGGTCCAGATCCAGGGAATCATCGTTGTCGATGGATGCCCAGAGCAGGTGGCGCAGGTCTGTCCCGGGAGATTCCGCCCCACGACCCACTTGCTGCACCGTATCCAGTTCCCTAAGCGCGTCCGCTGAGAAATCGGGCAGGAAACCATATTACTTCATTGCCCGGCGGGCGATCTGTTCCAGGACACCTTTTCGTCTTGCATCCGGATGAGTTGCCATAGCCACCTT
>Ga0209254_10007329_pt1 | contig 10180 bp, 10 predicted proteins | sample FrelakmetDIP11DI_FD_187148 | JGI IMG/M metagenome (GOLD analysis project Ga0209254, IMG submission 187148) | Freshwater lake sediment microbial communities from the University of Notre Dame, USA, for methane emissions studies - DIP11 DI (SPAdes)... | ecosystem: Environmental > Aquatic >...
AAAACGATCCAGCTCAGACTGGGTCGTTTCGGTGGAGACTAATGCCTCAGGCGTTGTGTCGGAACCAAAGGCATCTGCACCCGACTCTTCAGAGAACAGCGCCGCTGCGTTGACCAGTTCGTTGAGGTTTTCCAGGCGGTCGGCGCCTTCCTTGTCAGCGCGGTAATAGTCCGCCAATCCGCTGGCTTCAATCACATGGTCGATCGCCTCGGGCAGCGGCAGGTCGCGCGTGGCCAGTTTGATTGACTCGATCAGCCGGGCGAAACCTGCTACCTTGCCACTGGCGGTACACGCGGCCTGCCACAAACTTGCGCCCGAGCGCGCGGCCGTCTCGGCCAATTGTTCCAGGCTGCGCGCGCCGATGCCGCGGGTAGGGAAGTTGGCCACTCGCAGAAAGGCACCATCGTCCTCCGGGTTGGTCAGGAGGCGCAGATAGGCCAGCGCGTGCTTGATTTCCTGGCGCTCGAAAAAGCGCAGCCCACCGTACACGCGATACGGCACGCTGGCCGAGAACAAGGCATGTTCCAGCACCCGCGACTGCGCGTTGGAGCGATACAGCAGCGCCATGTCGGACAGGCTCACCCCTTCGCGGTTGAGCGCACGCACCTCGTCCACCACGAAGCTTGCTTCGTCCTGGTCGGAATAGGCATCGAACACGCGGATCGGCTCGCCTACGCCCTCCGCCGTCCACAGGTTCTTGCCGAGCCGGTGCGCGTTCTGTGAAATCAGCGTGTTGGCGGCGGTGAGAATGTGGCCGTGGCTGCGGTAGTTCTGCTCCAGCTTGATCACGTTGCCGTGCGCGAACTCGCGTTCGAACTCGGCCATGTTGGCAGTGTTGGCGCCGCGAAAGGCGTAGATCGACTGATCGTCGTCGCCCACCGCGAACAGCGCAGTGTGCGGACCGGCAAACAGCTTCAGCCAGCGATACTGCAGCGTGTTGGTGTCCTGAAACTCGTCGACCAGGATGTGCTTGAAGCGGTCGCGATAGTGTTCCCGCAGCGGCTCATTGCGATACAGCAGTTCGTACGAACGCAGCAGCAACTCGGGAAAATCCGCCACCCCTTCGCGCTGGCATTGCGCGTCGTAGGCCTCGTACAGCTCGGCCAGCCGCATCGAATATTCGTCGAACGTCTCGGCGTCGCGCGCGCGCCGCCCGGCCTCCTTGTGGCTGTTGATGAACCACTGCACCTTCTTCGGTTCGTATTTCTCGGTGTCGACGTTCAGCGACTTCATCAGCCGCTTGATGGCAGAAAGTTGATCCTGTGAATCCAGAATCTGGAACGACTGCGGCAGCCCCACCTCGCGCCAGTGCGTGCGCAGCAGGCGGTTGGCCAAACCGTGGAAGGTGCCGACCCACATGCCGCGCGTGTTGATGGGCAGCATCGCCGAGATGCGCGTCAGCATTTCCTTCGCCGCCTTGTTGGTGAAGGTCACCGCCAGCACCCCCAGCGGCGACACCTGGCCGGTCTGGACCAGCCACACGATGCGGGTCGTCAGGACGCGCGTTTTGCCCGAACCCGCGCCTGCCAGGATCAGCGCAGATTCGTGCGGCAGCGTCACCGCGGCAAGCTGTTCAGGATTCAGGTGTTCGAGGATGGCGGACATGCGGGGGTAAAATCGAGCGGTCAATTGAAGATTATAAAGGTCTAGAGATGGTGAAAATTCTGTTCTTTGGCGATCTGGTCGAAACGCTGGGCATGGCGTCCGACGAAATCGATCTGCCGCCAGATGTCACTGACGTCGAACGACTCCTGTTCGTGCTTTCAAGACGCGGCGAGATGTGGAAAAAAATGCTGCTCGGCAACCCCAAGCTGAACGTCACCCTCAACAAGAAGTTCGTTGAAAAATCCGCTCCGGTCAAGGATGGCGACGAGATAGCGCTGGTGGGATTTTCAGTGGTTTAAAGGACGGGAAGAGTAAACGGCCATTCGGGGCGGCAACTATTAAGGTCCGCCCTTAACTCCCCTAAGCGGACAGTCAACGTTTGACAATATGGGTAGACACCGGTTTGCCGGCGTCCCTGTGTGGTTTCCTATTTTTTTAACAGGTCACCACATGTGATGGATTTTTCCCTGTGCTGCCCAGGCCATACGAGCTTCAGCCTCAAGCTTTGCATGGAGCCATCGCCGCCGCGAGTCATGTCCACGACTTCAGCGGGCTTGCCGCTACTTCCGGGGGAGATCATCTTCACGGTTTTTGATTGTCGCTTGAGGGCATTCTCCACATTGCGTGTCTCCATCAAGAGTTTTTCGGCGTTGCGTATCTCAAATATCAGAGAGCCGCCGTACATGTCCGATCTGCTGACCATCACGGCGCATGGGTCACCGACATTGCCGCTGTAACTCACTACCTCACTGAGTTTTCCTGCGTATTCACCAACCAGGCTTTCATACGCCCAAGCCTGGCAGGCGAGGGTCGAGCCCAAGAACAAAGTCCACCATCTCAATGCATTCATCATGTCCTTCCTTCTTTTGCGTTGAGTCGCCAAGGAGACACCGAACAAGCCTACGTTTGCCATTCCGGCGAAAGCCGGAATCCAGTTAAATCAAGAAGCTGGACCCCGGCTCTTGTGCCCTCTGGGTATTCGCAGGGGCGACGACTTGCTCAGCGCATCCCTAACAGTTATTCAGGAAACCTATGGCTCCGAGTATGAGCGCTTTCACAGCCGGAGTGGCGTTGGAATACCAAACTGTGAAGGGCTGTTCGGGGTCGTCAGCTGCCATCGGTCCTGAAGAACCCTTGGTCCTTCCCAAGGGAAAAGTTGACATTCAATTGCGCTAGCCAAACTCCGCTATCACTGGGGCGTGATCCGACGGCCGCTCCAGTTTGCGCATGTCGCGATCGACGGTGCTGGCGGTGCAGGCCGCCGCTAGAGGCGGGGACAGCAGGATGTGGTCGATGCGCAAGCCGTGGTTGCGGCGGAATCCCATCATGCGGTAATCCCACCAGCTGAAGGTTTTTTCGGGCTGCTCGAACAGGCGGAAGCTGTCTTTCAGACCCAGCGCTAGCAGGGCCCGGAAGCGATCGCGCTCGGGTTCTGAAACCAGCACGCTGTCCTTCCATGCTTCGGGATCATGGACGTCACGATCTTCCGGGGCGATGTTGTAGTCGCCGAGCACGGCGAGTCTGGGAAAGCGTGCGTGTTCCTGTTTCAGCCACGCGGCGAGGGCATCGAACCAGGCGAGTTTGTACGTGTACTTGTCGGAATCGAGGCTCTGCCCGTTGGGGCAGTAGACGCAGACGACGCGAACCCCGTCGACGGTGGCGGCAATGACCCGTTTCTGCTCGTCTTCAAGATTGGGGATGCCGACCTGAACCTCGACTGGCTCGCTGCGGCTGACGATGGCGACGCCATTGTAGGTTTTCTGGCCCGCAAACACGGCGCGATAGCCTGCCGCTTCGAGCTCGGCGACGGGAAAGTTGTCGTCGGTGAGTTTGGTTTCCTGCAGGCACACCACGTCCGGCTGGCGCGTGGCGAGAAAGTCCAGCAGCTGGGGCAGGCGAACCTTGAGGGAGTTGACGTTCCAGGCGGCGATTTTCATGCTGCCGAGTGTAGCGCATACGATTCCACATGGGCTTCAGCCCATAGTGAATCGGAGTACCCCGCAAGGGGGTATTGAAAAGAATCCTTTAGGGCAGCCCCGCAGGCTGCGGCAGGGCGCTTACTGGGCTGCAGCAGGGGGCGAAGCGGGATTCGACGCGGGAGGTGGCGCGGGATTCGCAGCGGGGGGTGGCTTGCTGCCGGGCGGTGCCGATTTGGGATAGCCGGCACGGTCGAGGGCGGCCTGCCACTGGCTGGATTCGAAGCCTACTATTTTTTCGGTGCCGACAGAGAGTACCGGCACTCTCAGATGTCCGGTGAGCTTTTGCAATTCGGCCTGGGTTTCGGGACTGGCTTGCGGATCCTTGCTGCTGAAGGTCATCCCACGTTCGACCAGCAGTTGCCGCGCCTGATCGCAGGGGGCACCGCAGGCACTGGCGTAGAGGGTGATCGGGTATTTCTCGCGCGCCGTTCTGGCCGCATAGGACTCGCCGACCTCGATGTAATTGCCCTTGAACGACTTCTGCTGCGCCTCCTTGATGCTGGTCGGCGGCGGCTGGTCGCTGTAGACCATGCGACCTTGTGCGTCCTTCCATTGATACAGCTGGGTGGCGGCAAGATGGGTGCTTGCCGCCGCCAGCCAGACCGAAATCAAGATGCGTCCCAGTTTCATGCCGTGCTCCCGAAAGACATAATCTTCTTCCTTAACGGCCAAACCGGGGTAGAGCTTTACCCGCAAGTACCCTGAAAGGCATAAAGGTCAGGTTGCGGTTGATAGCCGCTCCATCCGCAAGGGGTAGGCCGTGGTTGTAAAGCCGCTGAAGCCCTAAAGGACTCCGATCCACTACGCGCTGAAGCGCGTGTGGAGTCGTATGCCCTAAAGGACTCCGACTTTCTACGCACTAAAGTGCGTGAAAGGTCGTATGCCCTAAAGGACTCCGATCCACTATGGGCTGAAGCCCATGTGGAATCGTATGCGGCAATAACCATGCTCCACCCGCAAGGGGTAGGCCGTGGTTGTAAAGCCGCTGAAGCGTTAACAACCACGCTCATGCCATGCCGTTGTGCCGCAACAGCGCGTCGATGGTGGGCTCGCGGCCGCGGAATGCCTTGAACGATTCGAGCGCCGGGCGGGCGCCGCCCTGGGCGAGGATTTCGCTCCAGAAGCGGTGGCCGACTTCGGGATTCAATACCCCGCCATAGCCTTCAGCCTCATCCTCGAACAGCGCATAGGCATCCGCTGAAAGCACTTCTGCCCATTTGTAGCTGTAGTAGCCTGCCGCATAGCCGCCGGCGAAGATGTGCGAGAAATTGTTGGGGAAGCGGTTGTAGGCCGGCGGGACGATGATCGCGACCTGGCGGCGGATGTCGTCGATCAGGTCCTGTGCGGTGCGGCTGCCGTTGGGGTCGAAGTCGTCGTGCAGGTGCATGTCGAAACTGGCGAATTCGATCTGCCGCATCGTCTGCAGGCCGGACTGGAAGTTCTTTGCCGCCAGCATCTTGTCGAACAGGGCTTTGGGCAGCGACTCGCCGCTGTCGACGCGGGCGGTCATGTGCTTCAGCACGTCCCATTCCCAGCAGAAGTTCTCCATGAACTGGCTCGGCAGCTCGACCGCGTCCCACTCGACGCCGTTGATGCCTGAGACACCGATTTCCTCGATCTGCGTCAGCAGATGGTGCAGGCCGTGGCCGGTTTCATGAAACAGGGTGATGACCTCGTCATGAGTGAACAGCGCGGGCTTGTCGCCCACCGGGCCAGAAAAATTGCAGTTCAGGTAGGCCACCGGCGTCTGGATGCCGTCGCTCTTCTTGCGGCGGGTGATCACGTCGTCCATCCACGCGCCGCCACGCTTGGACGCGCGAGCGTAGAGGTCGAGGTAGAACTGGCCGACGCGTTGCCCGCTGTGGTCGGTCAGCGTGTAGAACTTCACGTCCGGATGCCAGACCGGGGCCTTGTCTTCGCGGATGTGCAGGCCGTAGAGGGTTTCGATCAGCTTGAACAGGCCTGCCATCACGCGCGGCTCGGGAAAATACTGCTTCACTTCCTGGTCGGAAAAGCTGTAGCGCGCCACGCGCAGCTTTTCCGAAACATAGGTGTTGTCCCAGGCTTGCGGGTCGGCAATGCCGAGCTCGTCGCGGGCAAACGCCTTCAGTTCGTCGTAATCCCTTTCCGCGTAAGGACGGGCGCGGACGCCGAGCTCGTCGAGGAACTTCAGCACGTCTGCCGGGGTGTCCGCCATCTTAGCCGCCAGTGAGATCTCGGCGTAGCTCTTGAATCCCAACAGGACGGCGGCCTCTCGGCGCAGCCTTAGGATGGCCGCGATCAGCGGGGTGTTGTCGAATTCGGGCTTGCCGAATTCGGACGCCCGGGTGACGTAGGCGCGATAGATCTGCTCCCGCAATTCGCGGTTGTCGGCGTACTGCATCACCGGCAGGTAGGACGGCATGTGCAGGGTGATCTTCCAGCCGGGCTTGCCGTCGGCCTCGGCCGCTGCGCGCATCGCCGCCATGACGTCGTCAGGTACGCCGGCCAGCTGGGTGGCATCGTCGATGAACAGCGCAAAATCGTTGGTAGCGTCGAGCAGGTTTTCCTCGAACTTGGCCGACAGCTGCGCCAGTTCCTCCTGCACTTGCATGAAGCGGGCTTTCTTGTCGGCCGGCAGTTCGGCGCCGCCGAGGCGAAAATCGCGTAACTCGTTGTCGACGATCTTCTTGCGCGGTGCGGACAGCGCCGCGTAATCGGGACGCGCCTTGAGTGCCTTGTATTTGGCGAACAGCGCCTCGTTCTGTCCCAGCTCGGCATAAAAGACGGTGATCTTGGGCAGGTTGGCGTTGTAGGCCTCGCGCAGTTCGGGCGAATCCATCACCGAATGCAGATGCGACACCTGACCCCAGGCGCGCCCTAGCTTCTCGTTGGCATCGTCGAGCGGCGCGACGAAAGCGTCCCACTCGGCCGGGGTGTCGGCGGCTTCCGCACGCTGGACCGCGGCGCGGCAGTCGGCCAACAATCGGTCGATGGCGGGGGTGACGAATTCGGGCTTGAATTCGGCGAAGCGGGGCAGGCCGGAAAAATCGAGCAGGGGGTTGTCCATCGGGATTGTCATGAAAGATCTTTCACAAAGAGGACACAGAGGACACGGGGCGAAAATCAGCCGCGCAGTGATTGCAAATTCAACGATTATAATTTGAGCCCACTTACCCGGTGTTTCAACCCCTTGCCGACCATGGCTTTAGACAATATTGCACCTCACCACGGCTTTCACCCGCAGATCGATGCGGGTGCTTGGGTGCACCCGCGCGCCATGGTGATCGGCGAAGTCAGCCTCGGCGCCGATGCCTCGGTGTGGCCGGGCGCGGTGATCCGCGGCGACGTCAATTCGATTGCCATCGGCGAGGCGACCAACATCCAGGACGGCAGCGTGCTGCACGTGTCGCACAAGACACCGGCCAATCCAGCGGGAGGACCGCTGGTCATCGGCGCACGCGTCACGGTCGGCCATACGGTTATCCTGCACGCCTGCACCCTCTCGGACGAATGCCTGATCGGCATGGGTTCGATCATCCTCGACCGCGCGGTGGTGCAAGAACACGTGCTACTGGGTGCCGGCTCACTGGTGCCGGAAGGCAAGGTGCTCGAGTCCGGTCATTTGTATCTGGGCCGTCCCGCCAAGCTGGTGCGCAAGCTGACCGATGAAGAAATCGCCTACTTCAGTTATTCCGCGCAGCATTATGTCGCGCTCGCACGTTCCTATTGATAATCCGCCACGTCCACCTGCACCCGGATGAAACCCGCCAAGCCTCTTTTTACCGCCATTGCCGTGCTTGCCGTCGTCGGCGCGTTGGTCTGCGCGATGGAGGACGTGGCGTTGTCATGATGAGGGTTCTCTTAGCAACGTTGATGCTGTTCACGCTGACAGCGTGCAATCCGGTGTTGGATAGCCCCGCAAAGCCGGCTTCCAGCGTCACCACGAGCAAGCCGCTGCCGTATGCACCGCCGCCCCCGCCGCTGCCGGACGAAGCCGTCGCCTGTGCGGCGGACGTCAAGCCGTGTCCCGATGGCAGCTTCGTCAGCCGCAACCCGGCCACTTCCTGCAGCTTTGACCCGTGTCCGGGTAAACCCACTCCATAAACTGATCTGGATATTTCATGGCGCAATACGTGTATTCCCTCAACCGTGTCGGCAAAATCGTGCCGCCCAAGCGGCAGATTCTGAAAGACATTTCGCTCAGTTTTTTTCCGGGCGCAAAGATCGGCCTGCTGGGCCTCAACGGCTCCGGCAAATCCTCGCTGATACGCATCATGGCCGGGGTGGACAAGGACATCGAAGGCGAGGCCATCCCGATGCCGGGCATCCGCATCGGCTACCTGCCGCAGGAGCCGCAACTCGATCCGGCGCACACGGTGCGCCAGGCGGTGGAAGCGGGGTTGGGCGAGATCGTCGCGGCGAAGACCCGGCTCGATGAAATCTACGCCGCCTACGCCGAGCCCGATGCCGACTTCGACAAGCTGGCCGAGGAACAGGCCAAATGCGAAGCGATCCTCGCCACCGCTGGCGCCGACCTCGACACGCAGATGGAAATCGCGGCGGATGCCTTGCGTCTGGCGCCGTGGGACGCGGTGATCGGCAATCTGTCGGGCGGTGAGAAGCGCCGCGTCGCGCTGTGCCAGCTCTTGCTGTCCAATCCCGACATGCTGCTGCTCGACGAGCCGACCAACCATCTCGACGCCGAATCGGTCGACTGGTTGGAACAGTTCCTGGTGCGCTATCCCGGCACCGTGGTGGCGGTGACGCACGACCGCTACTTCCTCGACAACGCCGCCGAGTGGATCCTCGAACTCGACCGCGGCCACGGCATTCCGTGGAAGGGCAACTACACCAGCTGGCTGGAGCAGAAGGAGGCGCGGCTGGAAACCGAAGGCAAGCAGGAGGCCGCGCGCATCAAGACGATGAAGCACGAGCTCGAATGGGTGCGGCAGAATCCCAAGGCGCGCCAGGCCAAGTCGAAGGCGCGTCTGTCGCGCTTTGAAGAGCTGAACTCGGCCGATTACCAGAAGCGCAACGAGACGCAGGAAATCTTCATCCCGGTCGGCGAGCGGCTGGGCGACAAGGTCATCGACTTCCACAACGTGTCGAAATCCTTCGGCGACCGCCTGCTGATCGACAACCTAAGCTTCAGCGTGCCGCCTGGCGCCATTGTCGGCATCATCGGCCCCAACGGCGCCGGCAAGTCGACATTCTTCAAGATGATCACCGGCCAGGAAAAGCCCGATTCCGGTGAAGTCGAGATCGGCCAGACGGTGAAGCTTGCCTACGTCGACCAGAGCCGCGATGCGCTGGTGGCCAACAAGACTGTGTTCGACGAAGTGGCCGAAGGCCGCGATATTCTCACCGTCGGCCGTTACGAAATTCCATCACGCGCCTACCTCGGCCGCTTCAACTTCAAGGGTGGCGACCAGCAGAAGCTGGTCGGCAAGCTGTCGGGCGGCGAGCGCGGGCGGCTGCATATGGCGAAGACGCTGATTTCTGGCGGCAACGTGCTGTTGCTCGACGAACCCTCGAACGATCTCGACGTGGAAACCCTGCGCGCGCTGGAAGATGCATTGCTGGAATTTGCCGGCTGCGTGCTGGTGATCTCGCACGACCGCTGGTTCCTCGACCGCATCGCCACCCACATCCTCGCCTTCGAGGGCGATTCGCAGGTGGTGTTCTTCCCCGGCAACTATCAGGAATACGAGGCCGACAAGAAAAAACGCCTGGGCGAGGAAGGCGCCAAGCCAAAGCGCATCCGCTACAAGCCGATCAGCCGGTAAGCAAGCGATGATTCTGGCAAGCCTGGCCGAGGCCGACCGTTACCATGCGTTGCATCCGCTGTTCGCACGCGCCTTCGAATTCCTGCGCAGCACCGATTTGAAGTCGCTGACGCCCGGAAAACATGCTGTGCAGGGCGAACAGGTTTTTGCCATCGTCGAGGCCTGTGCCGGCCGTGCACGGGCGGAATCCAAACTGGAATGCCATCGCCGTTATATCGACATCCAGCTGGTGCTTGAAGGCATCGACGAGATGGGCTGGAAGCCGGTGGCCGAATGCAGGGCGCCGGCGACGGATTACGATGCCGCGCGCGACATCCGCTTCTTCGACGACGCGCCGGCGAGTTGGATCGCCACGCCGCCGGGATCGTTCTGCCTGTTTTTCCCCGATGATGCGCATGCACCGCTGGTGAGTGCGGGCATGATCCGCAAGGTGGTGGTGAAGATCGCCGTGCAGCCGGATTGATGCGCGGCTCAGTAGTGCGGCGGAATCTCGTCGCGCGGGGTGCGTGCGTCGTCTGGCAGCGCGTCCTGCAGTTGCTGGTGCAGCAGACGAAGCTGCTGCTGCAACAAGTCGATTTGTCCCTGCTGGCGAATGACTGCCTGGTTGAGCGTTTCGATCAGGTCTTCGGCAAATGCGACTTTGGCTTCGAGTTCGTTCAGGCGTGCTTCCATCAGCGCGAGGACGCGCGTAACAGCGGCGTCACCAGTTTCTCCAACCGGGGATAATGCACCTGTCCGGCGATCTTGTGGCGGATATGGCCATCGGCATCGACGATGAACGAGGTCGGCACGCTGCTGACGTTGCCGAATGCAGCGGCGACCGAGGCG
>Ga0209254_10007330_pt1 | contig 10179 bp, 6 predicted proteins | sample FrelakmetDIP11DI_FD_187148 | JGI IMG/M metagenome (GOLD analysis project Ga0209254, IMG submission 187148) | Freshwater lake sediment microbial communities from the University of Notre Dame, USA, for methane emissions studies - DIP11 DI (SPAdes)... | ecosystem: Environmental > Aquatic >...
GGCCGGCTGAGCGTTGCGGCCGCCACCCCTCCGCGGACGCCCGCCACCACCGGGACGGGCGCCCGCCGCCCGATCGCGCGACAATCGCCGACAATGACGAACCTCGGTCGCATCCCGCACCCCCGGTCGCCGGCCGTCGGGCCCCCGGCCGCACCCGCCACTCCCGGCGGCGAGGAGCCCACGGCGCCCGGCGGCGCGATGCCCCCGGCGCCCCCGGCGGCCGGGGCCGAGATGCTCACGCCGGACGCCGACATGCTGCGAACCCTGCGCGAGCTGTCCTTCCTCCACGAGTTCGCCCAGCTGGCCACGCAGGCACGCGACTGGGACGAGCTCATGCAGACCGTCGTCGACCGGACGCGGGAAGCGCTCCATGTCGAGGTCTGCTCGTTCTACGTTCTCGACCATGCCACCGACCGGCTCACGCTCGCGGCCACCAACGGCCTCGACCGGGAGCACATCGGCAAGGTGAGCCTCGCCCTCGGCGAGGGGGTCACCGGCGTGGCCGCGGCCGCCCGGCGGCCGATCGAGGTCCCCGACGTCCGGCTCGACCCGCGGTTCAAGTACCTGCGCGGCTTCGACCTCGCGGGGCTCACCTCGATGCTGTCGGTGCCGCTCACCTGGAACGACCTCGTCGTCGGCGTCCTGAACGTCCAGACCGTGGCGACCCGGCGGTTCACGCCGCGCGAGGTCAACTTCCTGGTGACGATCGCGGCGCTGCTGGCCGGCATCGTCGAGAAGGGGCATCTCCAGCAGGCGCAGGAGCACCAGCTGCAGGCCCTCCAGGAGCTCGACGAGGCCCGCGCGGATCTCCTCTCCCTCGTGACCCACGAGCTGCGGACGCCGCTGTCGGTCGTGCGCGCCTACGTCGACCTCCTGGCCGACGCCGCGGAGGGCGTCGGCGACGCGCCCGCCCGCGCGAGCTCCGGGGACTGGCGCAACGCCGCGATCGACCAGATCAGCCGCCTCGACCGCCTCGTCGATTCCATCCTCGTGTCCGTCCGCGGCGAGGGGCTCGCGGCCCTGGCCCGCACCCCGTTCGACGTCGGCGGCGCCGTTGCCGAGACGATCGAGGTCCTGCGGCCGCTCCTTCGCAACCACGACCTCCGCCTGGGAGCCACCGACCCGGGCCTCGTGGGGCTCGGCGACGAAGCGCGCTTCCGGCAGGTCATGGAGCAGCTCCTGGAGAACGAGGCGAGGTACGCTCCGCGCGGCTGGGGCGTCTCGGTGGGAGCGTGGCGCCAGGCCGGCGAGATCCGGGTCTACGTGACCGACGACGGTCCCGGCGTCCCCATCGAGGAGTGGGAGACGGTCTTCGAGGCGTTCGTGCGCAAGGCGCGCCGCCGCGGCCGCGGCTCCGGCATCGGCCTGTATGCCGCGCGCCGGCTGATGGACGCCATGGGCGGCCGCGTCTGGATCGAGGGAAACGGGTTCGGCGGCAGCCGCTTCGTGGTGGCCCTGCCGGAGGCCGCCGAGGCATGATGGACGGAGTGGAGGTGCGCGCGCGATGACCATGCCCCAGGCATCCGCCGGGCTGCGAATCCTCGTGGTGGACGACGAGCCGGCGATGGTCGGCGCGATCACCGCCCTGGTCGGGACCGCCGGCCACCAGGTGGTCACCGCCTACGACGGCGATACCGCCCTCCGCCGCTTCGAGGAGGAGGCGCCGGACCTCGTCCTCCTCGACCTGGCCATGCCCGGCCGGGACGGCGTCGACGTCTGCCGCGAGATCCGCAGGACGAGCCGGACGCCGGTGATCGTGCTCACGGGCGAGGCCGACGAGCTGGCCAAGGTGGAGGCTCTCGACGCCGGCGCCGACGACTACGTGACCAAGCCGTTCGGCAAGCAGGAGCTCCTGGCCCGGATCCGGGCGGTGATGCGCCGCCTCGAGGGAGGCGATGCACCCGCCGGGGGGCTGCGCGTGGGGGCCCTGGTCCTCGACACCGGCCGCCACGAGGCCGTCGTGGACGGGCGCATCCTGGCCCTGACCCGCACCGAGTTCGCCCTGCTCGCCTCGCTCGCGGCCGCGCGCGGGCGGGTCGTGCCGCACGATCGCCTGCTCGCGGCCGGCTGGCCCAACGATCCCGACCCGGACCCGCAGTGGCTGAAGCCCCACCTGGCCCGCCTCCGGGCGAAGCTCGAGGAGGCCGGCGCGCCGCTCCCGACGAGCGTGCGGGGTGTCGGCTACCGGCTGGAGGCCCCCGGGGAATAGCGGGCCTTGCTTGATTGCGCAATGACGCAACTCCGCTGCTACAATGCGCCTGCCGCGACGGGAGGCCCGCGCCCCTCACCCGGGCGGCGACGCGAGCCCACCCGGGAGCACACATGAGCGAGGTGGCCCGATGATCGACCGGGGGGAGACCGTGCGGCCCGGCCCGCAGGGGCGCCGGTGACCGCGCCGCTCCTCCGACGCCTTCCCTGGCTCGCCGACCGACGGTATCTCGCCTGGTCGGCCGCCGGGAGCGTCGTCGGCCTCGTTGCCTTGGGCCTCTCCAGCGCGATCATCCCGAACCCGCTGTTCGGCCGCCAGATCCCGCCCGAGCCGTTCGCCATCGCCGTCTGGCTCTCCTCGGCGATCCTGATGGGCCTCCTCGCCGGGACCTATCTCGCGCCGCCGCCGGCGGCCGTGATGGACCTGCCCGACCCGGGCCGCGCCATCGCCGCGACGGGGGCCGACCCCGGCCCCGAGCGCCGCACGTCGGCCCTCGGCTACGCCGGCGGGCTTGCGGCATTCCTGGCGATCGGCTGCCCCGTCTGCAACAAGATCGTCCTGGTCCTTCTCGGGACGAGCGGCGCCCTGACGGTCTGGGCTCCCCTCCAGCCGCTGATCGGGATCGCCTCGCTGGCGCTGCTCGGGGCCACGCTTGCCTGGCGGCTCCGGATGCGGGGCCGCGGCAACGCCTGCCCGGTCGGCTGACCCGGGGTCTGCGGGTCAGCGGCCCTCGAGCGCGCCGGCGATCGCGGCGACATGGGCCGCCGTGGTGCCGCAGCATCCCCCCACGACCGAGGCGCCGAGCTCCACCGCCCGCCGGGCGTAGACGGCCGCGTCGGCCGGCGTGGCCGGGTAGGTCACCGCTCCGCCGGGGCCGACGACTGGGCGGCCGGCGTTCGCCTTCGCGACGAGGGGCAGCCCGGGCGCCCCGGAGCCGAACCCCGGAAGGACGTCGAGAACCGCCTCGAACCCGGCGCCGCAGTTCGCCCCGGCGGCGGCGACCCCGAGGCCGGCGAGCGCCTCGGCGACGGCTTCCGGCCTGTCACCGAAGAGCGTCCGGCCGCGCTCGAAGGTGAGGGTAGCGACGATCGGCAGGCCGGGTGCCGCATCCCGGGCCCCCTCCACGGCTGCCCGGGCCTCGGCCAGGTCGGCCATCGTCTCCACCCACAGCACGTCGACGCCGGCGGCGGCCAGGGCCGCCGCCTGGGCCGCGAAGGCCTCCCGCGCGGCGCCCGGGTCCAGCTCGCCGTAGGGAGCCAGCAACGCGCCCGTCGGGCCGATCGAGCCACCAACGACGACATCCCGACCGGCGGCCGCCCGGGCGACGGCGGCGGCGGCCCGACAGACCTCGGCCGTCCGCCCCGCGGCGGTCCCGTCGGCGAGCCGCAGCGGGTTCGCCCCGAACGTGCAGGTGAGGATGACGCGGGCCCCCGCGGCGACGTGAGCCCGCTGGACGGCTGCCACCGCGGCCGCCCCCGCGTCGGTCAGGAGCCAGGCCTCGGGCGGCATGCCCACCGGCAGGCCGGCTGCGATGAGCGCAGTGCCCATCGCCCCGTCGGCGGCGACGGGTCCGACGGCCAGGAGGTCGAGGAAGGGCGATGCGTCACGCACGGGCGCCGTCCTGCCGCGGGGGACGGGGCGGCGACGACGCGACCGGCCCGCGGCTCAGAGAGGGACCGCCACGGCGTGCTTCAGGTCGCGGGCGACGGCCTCGATCTCGTCCTGGTCCCTCGAGTGGGCGAGGAGGGCGATCATCATCTCCTCCTCGTCGAGGTGGACCCGCACGATGGCGTGCAGCCGGTAGAGGACGCGCCGCAGGGCCAGCGCCTCGCCGCGGTGGTACGGACCCTCGCCGTGGGCCGCGCAGAGGCGGTCGAGCTCGTCGATAAGATGACGGACCTCAGCGTGCTCGCGGCGCAGCGGGGCGAGCGCCCCGGTGTCGGAGAGCAGGACCTCCAGGCGGGGATAGACCGCGCGCTCGCTGGCCTCCATGTGCGGGATGAGCGTCCCGGTCAGGAAGGCCCGGGTCTCGAGGACGCGGGGTCGGAGCTCCTCGCAGGACGCCGTCCCGACCATGCGGGCGGTCTCGAGCAGGTCGTCAATGCGCGGGATGAGCTGGTCGTGGTGCTCGTGGACGGTGTCGGCCAGGGTGCTCATCGGTGGCCTCGTGCTGCCGCAGGGGGAACGCGCGACGATCGTCCCCGCGCCGGTGGACTCTCGCCAGAGCCGGACGGCCCGAATCCGGCGCCGTTCGAACCCAGCAGATGAGATCGAGTCTCATAGGTGTGGCAGCGGGCCGGCAGCCGGCAGAGCTCGAGGACCACGGCACGGCAGACCCGGCGGCCTGTGCCCAGCCCGCGAGTCGCCTAGCCCGCCGGCAGCGGCTCCACGAGCCAGAACGCGGTCCGCGACGTCTCCCAGCCGGCAAGGAGCGTGGCGGCCAGGCCGCTTCCCTCGGACGCGTGGGCGGCGACGAGGGCCCGGACCTCGGCCTCGCGCTCGGTGGCGTCGGGCCGCGGCTCTTCCCCATCCGATCCGGAGCCCAGCGCCCCCAGGCGCACGCCGCGCACGCTCGCGTCGTTGAGGCGCAGCGGCGCCCGGCCGTCGGGATCGAAGAGGTAGGCCCGGCCACCGGTCATCCCGGCGCCGAAGTTGCGGCCCGTCGGACCGAGGACGACGACGACCCCGCCGGTCATGTACTCGCAGCCATGGGCCCCGATCCCCTCCACGACGGCGCTCGCCCCGGAGTTGCGGACGGCGAAGCGCATCCCGGCTCGCCCCACGAGATGGAGCCGGCCGGCCGTCGCGCCGTAGAGGCAGGTGTTCCCGGCGATGGCCTCCCGCTCGGCGCGGAAGCCGGCCGTGGTGGCCGGCCGCACGACAACCGTGCCTCCCGAGAGGCCCTTGGCCACGTAGTCGTTGGCGATGCCGTCCACCGCCACCCGGACGCCGTCGGTCGCGAACGCGCCCAGGCTCTGGCCGGCCGCGCCCGTCGCCCGTAGGTCGACGACGATGGGGCTCGGCCCGGCAAGGCCCGGCCGGCCACGACGCCCCCGGCGGTCGCGGGCCCGTTCCAGGTCGCCGGAGATGCGGGCCCCGACGGTGCGCTCGGCGGTCGTGAGCTCCGCCGCAAGGACCACCGGCTCCGGCGTCTCGGGCGCGGCGAGGGCCGCCATCGCCGGCGCGAGCGCCGCGGCCAGCCGCTCGTCGAGCGGGCTCGCGGCCGGAGCCTCCGCGAGCCGGCCGATTCTCTTGGGGACGGCCGCCCGCCCCGCCGCGAGCGGCCACGCCGGCGCTTCGACAACCGGCGCGAGATCGAGCGGCGCCCCATCCTCGACCGCCAGGCGATCGGTCCGTCCCACGGCGTCGGCGAGCGAGCGGAAGCCCAGCCGGGCGAGCTCGCGCCGGACGTCCTCGGCGAGGGCCGTGAAGAAGGCGACGACCTGCTCCGGGGTCCCCGCGAACTTCGCCCGCAGGTCCTCGCGCTGGGTGGCGATCCCGGTGGGGCACGTGTCGAGGTGACACTGGCGAGCCATGTCGCAGCCGATCGCGACGAGGGCGGCGGTGCCGAAGCCGTACTCCTCGGCCCCGAGGAGGGCGGCCACCACGATGTCACGACCCGTCTGGAGCCCGCCGTCCGTCCGCAGGACGACGCGGTCGCGAAGGCCCTGGCGGACGAGGACCTGGTGGGCCTCGGCGAGGCCGAGCTCCCAGGGGGCGCCGACCGACTTGATCGACGAGAGCGGGCTGGCGCCCGTGCCTCCGGCGTGGCCCGAAACGAGGACGTAGTCCGCGTGGGCCTTCGCGACGCCCGCGGCGATCGTCCCGACGCCCGCCGACGCGACGAGCTTGACCCCGATCCTGGCCCATGGGTTGACCGCCCGCAGGTCGGCGATGAGCTGGGCGAGGTCCTCGATCGAGTAGATGTCGTGATGCGGTGGCGGGCTGATGTAGGTCATCCCGACCTGCCCGCGGCGGAGGGCGGCGATCAGGGGGGTCGCCTTCCTGGCGGGCAACTGACCGCCCTCACCGGGCTTGCTCCCCTGGGCCATCTTGATCTCGAGCTGCTCGGCCCGGGCCAGGTACCGGGCCGTGACGCCGAAGCGCGCCGAGGCGACCTGCTTGATCGCCGATTCGGCGAGCTCGCCGGACTCGTCGGGCTCGTAGGAGGCCGGGTCCTCGCCGCCCTCGCCGGAGTTCGAGGCCGCCCCCAGGCGCCGCATCCCGATGGCCAGCGCCCGGTGCGCCTCGGGCGAGAGGGCGCCGAGGCTCATCGCCGAGGAGACGAACCGCCGCACGATCTCCGAGGCAGGCTCGACCGTCGCCAGCGCCACCGGGCGCACCCGTCGCAGCGCGAGGAGGTCGCGGACCATCGCCGGCTCGTCGCGGACCACGGCAGCCCGGTAGGCGGCCAGCTGCTCCTCGATCGCAGCCTGTTCGGCGGCCGGCGCGAGCGCCGCGCCGGGTCCGACGCCCGCCGGACGGCCGGCCGCAAGCGCCTGCGTCGCCCTGGCCACGGCCGGCGAGAACGCGTGGAGCTCCCCGTCGGCACGGAACCGGGCGAATCCCGGGTCGCCGAGAGAGGGTGCCGCAGGCACGTCCAGGTAGGCCGCGCCGTGGCGGGCGAGGGCCTCGGCCCCGAGGCGCTCGAAGGTGGCAGCGCCGGCCGTTCGCGGCGCGGCCGGGAAGCAGCGTCCTGCCACCTCGTCGGCGAGGCCGATGACATCGAAGAGCTGGCCTCCTCGGTACGAGGCCAGCGTGCTGATGCCCATCCGGGCCAGCACCTTGCGCAGGCCGTGCTCGAGCGCCTCGAGGAGGCGCGCCTCGGCCGCATCCGGCTCGAGGTCTTCCTGCCCCCGCGAGCCAGCGATCGCGCGGGCCAGGTCGATCGCGTGCCAGGGGTGCACCGCGTCGGCGCCGGCGGCGAGGAGCATCGCGACGGCGTGGACGTCGAAGGCGTCGCCGGCGTCGACCAGGAGATCGGAGGCGTCCCGCCGTCCGGCGTCGACCAATGCGGCGTTGATCGCCCCCACCGCGAGGAGGCTGGGGACGGGGACGCGTCCGGGGCCGGCGTCGCGGTCGGTGAGGACGAGGAGCTCGGCGCCCCGATCCTGCGCCCGGCCCGCCGCGGCGACGAGACGGCCGAGGGCCGCGTCGAGACCCGCCGGCCCGTCGGACGCCGGCCAGGTCGCATCGAGGGTCGTGACCCGCCATGGCGCCGACCCGTCCGGCCCTCGGCGTCCGAGGGCCGCGAGCGCCGCGCGGCCTGCGCTCCCCACGAGCGGCCCTGGCAGCTGCACGCAGCGGGGCGCGCCGCGACGAGCGGAGTCCAGGAGACGCGGGCGGGGGCCCATCGGCACCTCGAGGCTCATCACGATCCGCTCGCGCTCGGGGTCGATCGGCGGGTTCGTCACCTGGGCGAACGCCTGGCGGAGGTAGCCTCCGACCCCGCGAGGTCGCCGCGCCATCACGGCGAGGGGCGTGTCGTCCCCCATGCTCCACGTCGGCTCTCGGCCGGTCGTGACCATGGTCTTCACGGTCATCCGGAGCTGCTCGGCATCGAGCCCGAAGAGGAGCTGGCGGCGTTGCGCCGCTCCGGCGTCGGGCGGCCTGCCGGCCGCCGCGGCCGACGTCGCCTCCAGGCGCGGCGGCGCCGTCCCCGCGGGAGCCGCCTCGATCGCCGCCCGCTTGGCGCTCCCGTCCTCCAGGATCCGGCCCGCCAGGGTGTCGACCAGGAGCAGCTCGCCGGGACCGAGCCGCCCGCGGCGGACGATCTCCCCCGGCGAGGCCGGGAGCATGCCCGCCTCCGAGCCGCAGACGACGAGACCGTCCCGGCGAACCTCAAACGCGGCGGGCCGCAGGCCGTTGCGGTCGAGCACGCAGCCGACGCGCCGTCCGTCCGAGAAGACCAGCGCGGCCGGGCCGTCCCAGGGCTCGATCCGCGCCACCGCGGCCGCCTGCCAGGCCGCCAGGCCGGGAACGGGCTCGTCGCGCAGCTCCAGCGCCTCGGGGACGAGGGCCATCGCCGCCGCGTCGATCCGCCAGCCGGCGGCGAGCAGCAGCTCGAGGGCCTCGTCGAGCGATGCGGAGTCGGAGCCGGCCGGGTCGAGGAGCGGCCGCCCGGCGGCCGCGAGCTCGGCGAGACGCCGGCCCAGCCGTCCCCCGCCGAGGCGGGCCGTCCGCCCGCGCATCGCTTCGCGGTTGCCGCGCAGCGTGTTGATCTCCCCGTTGTGGGCGACCAGCCGGAACGGCTGGGCGAGAGCCCACGACGGATGGGTGTTCGTCGAGTAGCGCTGGTGGAAGACGGCATAGGGAACGCGCAGGTCGGCCTGCCCGAGATCCCGGTAGAAGCGGCCCAGCTCCCCGCCCACGAACAGCCCCTTGTAGACGAGCGTCCGCGTCGAGAGGGAGGCGACATGAAACGCCTCGAGGCCCGAGGCGGCCGCGGCGGCCGCCTCGGCCGCCCGGCGGGCGACCAGGAGGGAGCGCTCGAAACGTGTCGGGCCCATCCCGGCCGGCCGCTCGACGAGCACCTGGCGGATCTCCGGCGCCGACGCCGCGGCCTCCGGGCCGAGCACCGACCGGTCCACCGGCACGCGCCGCCAGCCGGGCGTCGCCAGGCCCTCGGCGGCCAGCGCCGCGCCGACGATCCGGCGCGCCGCGTCACCTGCGGCGGCATCGGCCGGCAGGAAGACAGTGCCGGCCGCGAGGCGCGCGGGATCCGCGGCGACGCCCGCGTCGCGAGCCAGGGCCCCGACGAAGGGCAGGGTCGCCGGGAGGGCGATGCCGGCCCCGTCGCCGGTCCTCGCGTCCGCGGCGATGGCCCCGCGATGGGTCAGCGCGGAGAGCGCCTCGAGGGCCATGGGGACGACGCGGCCGGCGCGCCGTCCGGCCCGGCTCGTCTCGGCGACGAAGCCGACCCCGCACGCGTCGTGCTCGAAGCGGGGATCGTAGAGGGGCGCGTCGGGGATCGACAGCGGGGCGGGCTCGGCGCGGCGAGGTCGGTCCATCTGGGCGGCCTCCATGGGGACGCATGGCCATCCCCCTCACGGCGGGAGGCCGAACGTACCCGGGCACCCCGGCGCGATCAGTGCCGCGACGGCACGGCCCGGTGCAAATCCGGTGGCGTCCCGGTTGCCGTTGAGGACGGTCCGCAAGCCGTCACCGGCCCGCCACCGCGCCGCAGCCCGGCCCGGCCGTACGATCGCGTCGCCCATGGCCAGCCGACCCGCCCCGCGCCTCCGCGTCCTCGTCGCCGCCCCCTTGCCGGCGGACGTCGGGGCGGTCGCCAGCGTCCTCGGGGCCGCCGGGTACGAGGTCCTGACCGCCTACCGTGCCGACGCCGCGATCGCCCGCCTCGTGGCAGATCGTCCCGACCTCCTCGTGGTCGACCCGGCGATCGGCGACGGACCGCCGGCCGACCTGGTCGCCCGGCTCGGGGGTTACAGCGACAGCCCGCTGCTGGTCCTCGCGGACGTCATCGACGAGGCGGTGGTCGGGGCGGCCCTCGATGCCGGGGCCGTCGACGTGGTGGGGCGTCCGATCCGTCCCCTCGAGCTGCTGGCCCGGCTCGGCGCGGCGGCCCGCCGCGGGGCGCCGGCGGCGACCGCCCAGGGCGTCCTGCCGGACGGTCTCCGGATCGACATGGCGCGGCGCGAGGCGAGCGTGACCGGCCGCCGCGTCGCGCTCACCCCCACCGAGTTCGATCTGCTCGCCGCCCTCGCCGCCCGCCGCGGCGGCGTCGTCGACCACCGGCTGCTCGTTCGCGCGGCCTGGCCGGATCCGGCCGTCGTGGACGTCGAGACGCTGCGCACTCACCTCGCCCGCCTGAACGTCAAGCTGATCGAGACGGGGCACCCGGGCCTGCGGAACGTCCGGGCGCGGGGGTACGCGGTGCGCGTGGAGGGCTCGGACGCGCCCGGGGCGTGAGGCCCGGCACGGGAAGGGAGCCACCCGCCTCACGCGAGACG
>Ga0209254_10007331_pt1 | contig 10179 bp, 5 predicted proteins | sample FrelakmetDIP11DI_FD_187148 | JGI IMG/M metagenome (GOLD analysis project Ga0209254, IMG submission 187148) | Freshwater lake sediment microbial communities from the University of Notre Dame, USA, for methane emissions studies - DIP11 DI (SPAdes)... | ecosystem: Environmental > Aquatic >...
GGCGATGTCCTCCAGCGCCTCGTCCCACGACACCCGCTCGAAGCGTCCTTCCCCCTTGCGGCCGACGCGCTTCAGCGGACTGAGGACGCGCTCCGGGTGATAGGTGCGCTCGAGATAGCGGCTGACCTTGGCGCACAGCACGCCGGCGGTGGTCGGGTGCTCCGGGTCGCCGGCGATCTTCACCGCGACGCGCCTGCCGCCCTCGTCGCGCACCGTCACCCGCATCGCGCAGGTGTCGGGGCAGTCGTGCGGGCAGGCGGCGCGCACGATGCGCTCTCCCGCTTTCGACGCCGGTGCGTCCATCGCGCGGCTTCAGGCGGAAGGCGGCGCGGCTTCGGCCAGCCGCGCGAAGAACTGCTCGCAGGCGGCGACCTGCTCGTAGGCGATGTACTCGTCGGGCTTGTGCGCCTGCGCGATCGAGCCCGGGCCGAGCACCACGGTGGGAATGCCGATGCCGGTGAACACGCTCGCCTCGGTGGCGAAGCCGACCGCGCCGGTGCCCAGGTGCCCGGTGCGCGCGAGCTGCTGCGCCCACTTGACCACCGGCGCGTCGGGCGCGATGCCGAAGGCCGGCAGGTCCATGCCCATCTCGAAGCGGATGTCCGCTTCCGGCGCCACGGCGCGCATCTCCGGCAGCAGGGCCTGCGCGTACTCCATGATGGGCTGCGTCATCGCCTCGTGCGGCGTCGCCGGGATGTTGCGCATCTCGAAGTGGAACTCGCAGTCGCGCGGCACCACGTTCACGGCGATGCCGCCGTGAATGACGCCCGTCTGCAGCGTCGAGTGTGGGACCTCGAAGCGCGCGTCCTTCCGCTCCTCGCGCGCCATCCTGGCGGCGAGCGAGCGGATGAAGCCGATGACCTGCGCCGCGTATTCGATCGAGTTCACGGCGGTCGGCGTCAGCGCCGAATGCGCCTCGCGGCCGCGCACCCGGCAGCAGAAGTCGCGCTTGCCCTTGTGGGCGACGATCGCCCGCATGTCGGTCGGCTCGCCGATCACGCAGCCGGCCGGCTTGACGCCGCGCTCGGCGAGGTCGGCGACCAGGCCGCGCACGCCGAGGAAGGTGGTCTCCTCGTCGAAGGTCAGCGCCAGGTGCACCGGCAGCCGCGCCTGTGCGGCGAGGAAGCGCGGCGCCCAGGCCAGCGCGACGGCGATGAAGCCCTTCATGTCGGCGGTGCCGCGGCCGTGGATGCGGCCGTCGCGGTGCGTCGCCTTGAACGGGTCGCTCGCCCAGTCCTGGCCGTCGACGGGCACCACGTCGGTGTGGCCCGACAGCACGACGCCGCGCGTGGCCGCCGCCGCCGCATCGTCGGCCAGCGTGCAGAACAGGTTCGCCTTCTTCTTCGTGCTGTCGTAGACCAGGTGCGGCTTCAGTCCGAGCGCCGCCAGGTGGTCGCGCGCGATCTCGATCACGCCGAGGTTCGAATCGCGGCTGACCGTCGGCACGGCGATCAGCCGGTCGATCATCTCGAGGGCGGCGCGCGAGGGCGCGACGGCACCGGTTTCGGCAAGCGCGGACACGGCGGGACTCCGGAAGACGGCAACGGCGGCCATTGTAAGAAGGTCGCCCCGCCGCGGGCCTTTACCATCCCCGGGCAAGGGGAGAAAAGGAGGCCTGCCGATGACCGTGATCACCTGCGTCGAGGACCTGCGCCTGCTGGCGAAGCGGCGCGTGCCGCGCATGTTCTACGACTACGCCGACTCGGGTTCGTGGACCGAAAGCACCTACCGCGCCAACGAAAGCGACTTCCAGGGCATCAGGCTGCGCCAGCGGGTGGCGGTCGACATGGAGGGCCGCAGCACGGCGGCCAGGATGGCGGGCATCGAGATGAAGATGCCGGTGGCGATCGCGCCGACCGGGCTGACCGGCATGCAGCACGCCGACGGCGAGATCCTCGCCGCCCGCGCGGCGGAGAAGTTCGGTGTCCGCTTCACCCTGTCGACGATGAGCATCTGCTCGATCGAGGACGTGCGCGCGCACACCGCGCAGCCGTTCTGGTTCCAGTTGTACGTGATGCGCGACCGCGACTTCATCGAACGGCTGATCGAGCGCGCGCGCGCCGCCGGCTGCGACGCGCTGATGCTGACTCTCGACCTGCAGATCCTCGGCCAGCGGCACAAGGACCTGAAGAACGGCCTGTCGGCACCGCCGAGGCTGACGATCCCGAACCTGCTGAACATGATGACCCGGCCGCGCTGGTGCCTCGGCATGCTGGGCACGCGCCGACGCCAGTTCGGCAACATCGTCGGCCACGTCAAGGGAGTCACCGACCTGGCCGACCTTTCGGCATGGACCGCGCAGCAGTTCGACCCGCGCCTGAACTGGGCCGACGTCGAGTGGATCAAGAAGCGCTGGGGCGGCCGGCTGATCCTCAAGGGGATCCAGGATGTCGAGGACGCGAAGCTGGCCGCCGACTCCGGCGCCGACGCGCTGATCGTCAGCAACCACGGCGGCCGCCAGCTCGATGGGGCGCTGTCGAGCATCGCGGCGCTGCCGGCGATCGTCGCCGAGGTCGGCTCGCGCATCGAAGTGCACGTGGACGGTGGCATCCGCTCCGGCCAGGACGTCCTCAAGGCCTGGGCGCTCGGCGCCCGCGGCACCTACATCGGCCGCGCCATGCTGTACGGCCTCGGCGCGATGGGCGAAGCCGGCGTCACCCGCGCGCTGGAGATCATCCACAGGGAACTCGACCTGACCATGGCGTTCTGCGGGCGCACGCAGCTGGCCGACGTCGACCGCGGCATCCTCGTTCCCGGCACCTACCCGGCCTGAAGATCGGATCCCGCCGGCGGCCGGTCGAGCACGAACGCCAGCTCGCCGTGCGGCGTCGTGCCGGCAGGGCGCCAGCCGGCGGCGCGATAGAAGCGCTCGGCACGGGTGCCCGCCTCGGTGGCGAGCCATAGGTGCTGCAGCCCCTGCGACCACAGCCACGCGACCATCACGTCGTGCAGCCGGCGGCCATGGCCCCGGCCCTCGTGCCGCGGATCGACGAACAGCGCCCAGACGTTGCCGATCGACGCGTCGCCGATGGCGAACGCGACCACCTCGCGACGCGTTTGCCGCGGGCCGCTGCGCGTATCCCCCCCGTGGGGGTCCGCAGCTGTCCCGGCGAGGTCCGGCAACAGCTGTTCGACCTCGATCACCCAGCCGCGGCCAAGCACCTCGAGGTGCCGCTGCACGTCGTCGTCGCTGATGCGTCGCGACACGAGGCGGTTCTCGCGCACGCTGGCGCGCACGCGCTGGATGGCGGCAATGTCGTCGCGCCGTGCCTGGCGCAGGGTGCCGGGATCGTTCACGGTTTCGCTCCTGACCCATCGACTCCGACGGAGCACGCCGCGGCCGCCAATCGGGCCGTCGCCGGGTCCGGGTCGACACCATAGCGCCGGCGATGCCGGATTGCGTAAGCTTGCCCACCCGCTTTCCGTTGCCTCCCGGCCGCCGCCATGAACCTCATCGACCGCATCGTCCAGTTCCGCGCCGAGATCCAGGCGATCCGCCGCGACATCCATGCCCACCCGGAACTCGCCTACGAGGAGCACCGCACCAGCGACAAGGTCGCGCTGCTGCTGCAGAGCTGGGGCATCGACGTGCACCGCGGCCTCGGCGGCACCGGCGTGGTCGGCGTGCTGCGCAACGGCACGGGCCGGCGCAGCATCGGCCTGCGCGCCGACATGGACGCGCTGCCGATCGCCGAGGCCAACCGCTTCGACCACGCCTCGAAGCACGCCGGCAAGATGCACGCCTGCGGCCACGACGGCCACACGGCCATGCTGCTCGCGGCGGCCAGGTACCTCACCGAGACGCGGCCGTTCGACGGCACCGTGAACCTCATCTTCCAGCCGGCCGAGGAAGGCGGCGCCGGCGCGCAGAAGATGATCGACGACGGCCTGTTCGAGAAGTTTCCCTGTGACGCGGTCTTCGGCATGCACAACTGGCCGGGGATCAGGGTCGGCCAGTTCGCGACCACGCCGGGGCCGATGATGGCCTCGGGCAACCGCTTCGAGATCACCGTGACCGGCAAGGGGGCGCACGCGGCGATGCCGCACCTGGGTGTGGACCCGGTGTTCGTCGCGGTGCAGATCGTGCAGGGCCTGCAGGGCATCGTCACCCGCAACAAGAAGCCGATCGACCCGGCGGTGCTGTCGATCACCATCATCAAGGCCGGCGACGCGATCAACGTCGTGCCGGACACCGCCTTCATCAGCGGCGGCGTGCGCACGTTCGATCCGGCCGTCACCGACCTCGTCGAGGAGCGGATGCGGCGCATCGCCCAGCTCACCGCCGAGGCGCACGGCGCCAGCGCGCACGTGACCTTCGAGCGCTATTACCCGGCGACGGTCAACGACCCCGCCCAGGCGGCGTTCGCCGCCGGCGTGGCCGCGGAAATGGTCGGCGAGCACAACGTGTTCGCCAACTGCGAGCCGACGATGGGCTCGGAGGACTTCTCCTACATGCTGCAGGCGCGGCCCGGCGCCTACGTCTTCATCGGCAACGGCGACGGCGCGCACCGCCTGACCGGCCACGGCGAGGGGCCGTGCATGCTGCACAACCCGAGCTTCGACTTCAACGACGAGCTGATCCCGGTGGGCGCCACGTTCTGGGTGCGGCTGGTCGAGAAGTTCCTGGCGCGGTGACCGGCGTCCGGCCCCTGTCCGGCCGGCGGTGAGCGGCGGTCGCGGCGCCGGCTTCGCCTGACCTGAATCAAGCTGCCGGCGGATCGTCGACCGCCCGGGGCACCCTGCCTCCTAAACTCGTCGCGCACGCGGTGAGCAACCCCGATCAGCGATCGCGACCATGAGCCAACCCGGCGCCGCCCCCGCCTGGCACACGCTGCCTGCGGCTGAAGTCGGCGCGCTGCTGCGCTCGTCGCCGCAGGGCCTGGCCGCCGACGAGGCGAGCCGGCGACTGACCGAGTTCGGCCCGAACGAACTGCAGGCCGCGCGCCGCATCTCGCCGTGGGAACTGCTCGCGGCGCAGTTGAAGAACGTCCTGATCGTCATCCTGCTGGTGGCCACCGCGCTGTCGGCGTTTCTCGGCCATACCGTCGAGGCGATCGCCATCACCGTGATCGTGCTGTTCGCGGTGCTGCTCGGTTTCGTTCAGGAGTACCGCGCCGAGCGCGCCATCGAGGCGCTGCGCCAGATGGCCGCGCCCGGGGCCACGGTGCTGCGCGACGGCCGCGAAACCGAAGTGGCGGCGCGCGAGGTGGTGCCGGGCGACGTGCTGCTGCTCGCCACCGGCGACCGCATCGCCGCCGATGCCCGCCTGATCGAGGCCGTGAACCTGCAGGCGCAGGAAGCGGCGCTGACCGGCGAATCGCTGCCGGTGGAGAAGCGCACCGAGGCGCTCGACGGCGAGGACCTCGCCATCGGCGACCGCCGCAACATCGTCTACGCGGGCACGGCAGCCACCTACGGCCGCGGCCGGGCGATGGTGGTCGCCACCGGCATGGCCACCGAGTTCGGCCGCATCGCCCGGCTGCTCGAAACGGTCGAGACCGGCCGCACGCCGCTGCAGGTGAACCTCGACAAGCTCGGCCACCTGCTGGCGCGGGCGGCGCTCGCCATCGTCGCGGTCATCGTCGCCCTCGGCCTCGTCCGCGGCCAGTCCTTCGTCGAGATGCTGGTCTTCGGCATCGCGCTGGCGGTGGCGGTCGTGCCGGAGGCGCTGCCGGCGGTGGTGACCATTTCGCTGGCGCTCGGCGTGCAGAGGCTGGTCAAGCGACGCGCGCTGATGCGCCGGCTGTCGGCGGTCGAGACGCTCGGCAGCACCTCGGTCATCTGCTCCGACAAGACCGGCACGCTGACCCGCGACGAGATGACGGCGCGCAAGCTCTACGTCGCCGGTCACTTCCTCGACGTCTCCGGCGCCGGCTACCGGCCAAACGGCGAGTTCTCGTTCGAGGGGGCCCGCATCGAACTGGCGGCGGAGCCCGCCCACCCGCTGCGCCGGCCGGTGCACGAGCTGCTGCGCGCGGCGGCGCTCGCCTCCGACGCGCAGATCGTCAAGGGCGAGCACGAGGAGAGCTGGGCGATCCGCGGCGATCCGACCGAAGGCGCGCTGGTCGTCGCCGCCGCCAAGGCCGGCCTGCACAAGACCGAGCTCGACCAGCGCTTTCCGCGCCGCCACGAGATCCCGTTCGCCTCGGAAACGAAGCGGATGACGACGCTGCACGAGGCCGCCGAGGGCGTGGTCGCCTACGCCAAGGGCGCGCCCGAGGTGATCCTCGACTCGTGCGTGGCGCGACGCACCACCGAAGGCGACGTGCCGCTCGACGAAGCGCACCGCCGGGCGATCCTCGACGCCGCGCGGAAGATGGCGAGCGACGCGCTGCGCGTGCTCGCCGTGGCGCGCAAGGCGGATGCGCTGCCGGCGGACGCCGAGCGCGAGATGACCTTCCTCGGCCTGGTGGGCATGATCGATCCGCCGCGCCCGGAAGTGAAGGCCGCGATCCGTACCTGCGAAGAGGCCGGCATCCGGGTGGTGATGATCACCGGCGATCACCCGGTGACCGCGCAGGCGGTCGCCGACGAACTCGGCATCCTCAAGGGCGGCCGCGTCGTCACCGGCGCCGAGCTCGAGGCGCTCGACGACGCCGCGCTCGAGCGCGAGGTAGAGACGATCGCGGTCTACGCGCGCGTGTCGCCGGCGCACAAGCTGCGCGTGGTCGAGGCGCTGCAAAGGAAGGGCCACGTGGTGGCGATGACCGGCGACGGCGTCAACGATGCGCCGGCGCTGAAGCGGGCCGACATCGGCGTGGCGATGGGCATCACCGGCACCGACGTCGCCAGGGAAGCGTCGGCGATGACCCTGACCGACGACAACTTCGCCTCGATCGTCGCCGCGGTCGAGGAAGGCCGCGGCATCTTCGGCAACATCAAGAAGTACCTGATGTTCCTGCTCTCGTCGAACGTCGGCGAGATCGGCCTGATGGCCGGCGCAACGCTCCTCGGCCTGCCGCTGCCGCTGACCGCCGTGCAGATCCTCTACGTCAACCTCGCCACCGACGGCCTGCCGGCACTCGCCCTGGCGGTCGATCCACCGGAGCCGGACCTGATGAGCCGCGCGCCGCGCGACCCGCGCGCCGGCATCTTCAGCCGGCCGGTGGTCACGCTGATGCTGATCGCCGGCGCGTGGTCGGCGCTGGTCAACCTCGGCCTGTTCGCCTGGCTGGTCCAGTCCGGGCGGAACGCCAGCGAGGCGATGGCGATGACCTTCGTCTCGCTGGTGATCATCCAGTTCTGGAACGCCTTCAACTTCCGCTCCGACCGGCTTTCCGTGCTGCGGCGGCCGTTCGCCAACAAGTGGCTGAACCTGGCGATCGCCTGGGAGCTCGCCCTGCTGCTGCTCGTGATCTACCTGCCCTTCCTGCAGACGCCCTTTTCGACGTTCGACCTGCAGCCGGCGCAGTGGGCCGTCGTGGTCGGCGTGTCGCTGACCATCCTGCCGGTGCTGGAACTGGCGAAGTGGATGCAGCGGCGCGGCTGGTTCGGGGCCGTGACATAGCGGGCCGGCCGGCATTGCCGCCGTCGCGCATCCGATAGAGCAGCCGCTCGGATCGGGCTACGCTTGACCGCGCTCAACTGCCGCGGCGCGGCGATGGGCCGCACCGTGGCAAGCTGTGGGCATCGTCGCGCCGCCGGGTATCGTGGCGCAGCAGCGCAAGCGGCGCGGAGAGCGGCAACAACCTGCAGATGAGCACCCGCAACCTCGAGTACCTGCTGGCGCCTCGCTCGGTGGCGGTGATCGGCGCCTCGGAGCGGCCGGGGAGCGTCGGCCGCACGGTGATACGCAACCTGCTCGCCGACGGCTTCGAGGGGCCGGTCTGGCCGGTCAACCCGAAGTACGCGCAGGTGGCCGGCCAGCAGGCCTATGCGAACGTGCGCGCGCTGCCCGGCGCGCCGGATCTGGCGGTGATCTGCACGCCGCCGCCGACGCTGCCGGGCCTGATCGAGGAACTGGGTGAGCGCGGCACGCGGGCCGCGGCGGTGCTGACTGCCGGGGTCGCCGGCGCCACCGACCGCAAGGGGCGCAGCATCACCGAACTGATGCTCAAGGCAGCACAGCCGCATCTGCTGCGCATCCTGGGGCCGAATTGCGTCGGGCTGCTGGTGCCGGGACTGGGGCTGAACGCCAGCTTCGCGCACGTCAGCACGGTGTCCGGCCCGCTCGCCTTCGTGTCGCAGTCCGGCGCGCTGGTCACCGCGGTGCTCGACTGGGCCAACTCGCGCGGCATCGGCTTCTCGCACTTCGTCTCGGTCGGCGACCGCGCCGACGTCGACTTCGGCGACCTGATCGACTACCTCGGCAGCGACCCGCACACCCGGGCGATCCTGCTGTACGTCGAGTCGGTCAAGACGCCGCGCAAGTTCCTCTCCGCCGCGCGCGCCGCGGCGCGCAACAAGCCGGTGATCGTCGTCAAGACCGGACGCGCGCCCGAAGGCGCGCGGGCCGCGGCAACCCACAGCGGCGCGCTGGCCGGCGCCGACGAAGTCTTCGACGCGGCGATCCGCCGCGCCGGCATGCTGCGCGTCGAGAACCTGCTCGACCTGTTCGTCGCGGTGGAGACGCTCGCGCGCGGGCCGCGCTTCGAAGGCGACCGGCTGATGATCGTCACCAACGGCGGCGGCGCCGGCGTGCTGGCGGCCGACGCCGCCGCGCTCGGCGGCGCGCGGCTGGCCGAACTGTCGGCAGACACGCTGGCGAAGCTCGATGCGCTGCTGCCGCCGGCCTGGTCGCGCGCCAATCCGGTCGACATCATCGGCGACGCGCCGGTGGAGCGCTACGTCGAGACACTGAGGGTGCTCGGCGATGCGCCGGAAGCCGACGCGGTGCTGTTCATCCACGCGCCGTCGGCGATCGTGCCCGCCGACGCGATCGCCGAGGCCTGCGTGCCGGTGGTGAAGGCCGCCAAGCGGCCGGTGCTGTCGTGCTGGCTCGGCGCGGAGTCGGTGCAGGACGCCTGGCGACGCTTCGCGCAGGCGGGGATCGCCAGCTATCACACGCCCGAAGAGGCGGTGCGCGCCTTCGTCCATTCGGTCACCTACCGGCGCAACCAGGAGCAACTGCTGCAGGCGCCGCCGAGTTCCGCCGACGAACCCGCGCCCGATGTCGGCCGCGCCCGCGGCCTGCTGCGCGCCGCGCTCGCCGCCGGCGAGCAGTGGCTGAGCGACGCGCAGGCGCGCGAGCTGATGACCCTCTACGGCATCGCCGTGGTTGAGACACGCAGCGCGGCCTCGGTCTATGCCGCCCGCGCCGCGGCCGAGGCGATCGGCTATCCGGTGGCGCTGAAGCTCGTCTCGCCCGACATCAGCCACAAGTCCGAAGTGCGCGGCGTGGCGCTCGACATCGAATCGGCCGAAGAACTGCGCGCCGCCGCGGTGACCATGCTGCGCCGGGCCCATGAGTTGCGGCCGCAGGCGCGGCTGGAAGGCTTCGTCGTGCAGCCGATGGTGCGCCGGCCGCAGGCGTTCGAACTGCTGATCGGCGTCGCCAGCGACCCGCAGTTCGGGCCGGTGATCGTCTTCGGCCACGGCGGCACGGCGGTGGAGATCGTCGGCGACCGCGCGGTGGCGCTGCCGCCGCTGAACGCGGCGCTGGCGCGCGAAGTGGTCTCGCGCACGCGGATCGCGCGGCTGCTGGCGGGCTACCGCGACCGGCCGGCGGCCGACCTCGACGCGATCTGCCGCGTGCTGGTCGCCGTCTCGCAGATGGTGATCGACCTGCCCGAACTGGCCGAACTCGACATCAACCCGCTGCTCGCCGACGGGACCGGGGTGATCGCCCTCGATGCGCGCGTACGCGTGGCGAAGCAGGAGGCCGCCCGCGGCGAGGCGCGGCTGGCGATCCGGCCGTATCCGCGCGAACTCGAGGAAACGTACGCCTGGAACGGCACCGAAATGCTGCTGCGGCCGATCCGGCCCGACGACGGGGAACGCCACCTCGCCTTCCTGGGCAAGCTCGATCCCGAGGACATCCGGATGCGTGTGTTCAGCAGCCGGCGCGAGATCGCACCGTCCGAGCTTGCCCGCCTGACGCAGATCGACTACGAGCGCGAGATGGCCTTCATCGCCACGATCCCCGGCGCCGACGGCCAGCCGGAGACGATCGGCACCGTGCGCGCGGTCACCGACGCGAACAACGCGCGCGCCGAGTTCGGCATCATCGTCCGCTCGGAC
>Ga0209254_10007332_pt1 | contig 10178 bp, 11 predicted proteins | sample FrelakmetDIP11DI_FD_187148 | JGI IMG/M metagenome (GOLD analysis project Ga0209254, IMG submission 187148) | Freshwater lake sediment microbial communities from the University of Notre Dame, USA, for methane emissions studies - DIP11 DI (SPAdes)... | ecosystem: Environmental > Aquatic >...
GTGTTTGTCGGTAAAGTCTCACGGAATCTTCGGCATCGGTGATGTCCAACCCTAGGGCCAACCGGACGGGCTGGTTCATGTCATTCACCTGGCGTGCGTCTTCGCAGCCCGCTGGTTGACTTGATACGTCGAACGTCCAGTTGTCGCGGAGTCCGATGACTGGAGCGGGTCGACCGGCGCTCTTCGGTCGGGATCAACAGGAGGCCCCTCTCGGCCAGTTGCTGCCGTTCGAGGTCAGCGCGGAATTTTCCGGTAAGCGGCCATTGACGGGGCGACCGGCGCCCGGCATACCCGCGCGCCTCGGCCGTAAGGGGGTGGACAGTGGTGCGGGGCGTGATGCCACTCGCCGGGCACGGCGAAGCCGCTTACTCCTTCGCGACGTGCCACGCGTTATTGAGGAAACCGTCGCCGGTCTTGTCGCCTGGCTTCTGGTCCTTCGACCAGGCATAAAGCGGTTTGCCTTTGTAGGCCCACTGCTTCGAGCCGTCGTCGCGCGTGACAATGGACCACTCGCCCGTGGCTTTCGCGTCAGCCGCGGCTGCGAATGGCGGCCAGTTTGTCGCGCATGGGCCGTTGCAGACGCTCTTGCCGCTGCCGGCAGTGTCGCGGTCGAAGGTGTACAGAGTCATGTCAGCGGGATTGGTTAGGACGCCATCGACCGCCTTGGCCGGCATGGCGGACATCGTCATCGATTGACAGGCGGCAAGTACGAGTACAGCGAGAAATGCGGCGGCGCCACGCGCAACATTGGCCATTGGATTCTCCCAAAATATAGTGGTTAGGTACGCTTGGTAGACACCAATGACCCGGAAACCATTCCCGCGCCTGTCAGGTCCGCTCCGGCGATTGCCGCGGCACTCGGCCAGCGCGCAAATGATGCCTTCAAAGGCCAACCAGATCGCGCCGCGGATTCGATCAACGACAGGACGCCCGGGATCGGCAGAACCTCGCGTTGGCCAGTCTACCGCAGCAGGGGAACGTGACGGACCAGATAGATGCGTTGGGCCTGTCGATTTCGATTAGGAACCCGGCGCCGTTGCGCAGATCAGGCAGTAAGCACGACCTCGTCGAGATCAGCCGCGATCAGCAACTCGCCAGCAAAGTCGCGCCGAACCTCTCTCTCCAGAATCGCTAGCATCGTCGCATCTGGACGTGGCCGATGATGCGTGAGCACGAGTTTCTTCACGCCCGCTTTGGCAGCGATCTTTCCGACGGTGTCGCCGCAAGCTAGCGTGTATTGCGCAAGCCGGCGGAAGTGCTCCGTGACAATTTCCGCCTCCGCGAGATAGCAGCACTGGACCAGCACGTCGGCGCCGGCGGCGAGTCGGTCGAGCCCCCCGCAATCAACCGTATCGCCGCTGATCGCGATGACCTTGCCGTCCGCCTCGAATCGATACCCGAGGCACGTCCAGCGTTTGACTAGGGCAGGCGGAAGGGCGAGGTGGTGCCCATGGACCACGACATCCGCCATGACGCGCCAGGCGCCGGCATCATGAACGACACCGGGCACGCAGTCGGTCACGACGACCGGCTGCCATCCGCCGAACGAGGGCTCACCTTCGCAGCGCCATTCGATGTCCTTGTCGTAGACCTGTGTCAGCAGGGCATCGGCGATTCGCCTGGTCTCGGGTGGTCCGAACACCCGCAGCGCCTCCCGGCGCCCTGCGAGCCACGTCGACAACGCGACATCATAGAGGTCACCGATGTGGTCGAAATGGTGATGCGTGACGAAGACGGGGTTGATCGACGGCAAGGAAATCCCCGCGCGGACAAGCTGCACAACCACTCCCCGTCCGGCATCGAAGAGAATGTTCTCGTCGCCATACCGGACAAGGGTCGCGGGCCCGCATCGCTGGGGATCTGGTCTTGGGCCTCCTGTTCCCAGAAGGACGACGCTAAGTCTCTTCATCGGAGAAATGGCACGACGCGCTATTCGTCGATGGTGAAGCCAGTGGAGCGGATGACAACGCCCCAGCGCTGAGCGTCTTCGCGAACGGTTCGACTGAACTCATCGGGCGTCGTGGCCAAGACGCCGACGTCGAGCGCATTGAGCTTTTCCTTCACCGTGGGATCGGCAAGTGCTGCGACGATGGCGCGATTGAGCTTTTCGACGACGGGGCGAGGCGTCCCAGCGGGCGCGAAAAACCCGTACCAGAACGTCACGTTGTCGATGTCGGTCAGGTTGAGCCGCGCCTCCTTGAATGTGGGCACGTCAGGCAATTGCGGTGACCGCTCGTTCCCAGTGACGGCGAGAACCCTGACGCGACCGGCCTTGTGGTGCTGCACCGTGTTGGCGACAACATCGAATATCGCTTCGATCTCGCCACCCTGCAACGCCGTCATCGCCGGCGCGCCACCCTTATAGGGGATGTGGGTCATGTCGAGCCCGGCCGACCGGTTCAACATCACGCCGATGAAGTGGGAGGGTGTGCCGGGCGAAACCGAACCAAAGCTGGTCTTGCCCGGGTTGGCTTTGACGTAGCGGATGAAACCGGCCAAGTCGGTGGCGTTGACCTTGGGGCCAACCACCAGGCCGAAGCGGAACGTGCCCAACTCCGCGACCGGAACCAGATCGGTGAGCGGATCGAAGGGGAGCTTCTTGTAGATGTAGGGGAAGAATGACGTAACGACCGGAGGCGCGGCCAGCAGTACGGTTCCGTCGGCGGGACCCTTGGCGACAAATTCGGCGGCAATCAAGCTTCCTGCGCCGGGCCGATTGTCGATGATCACCGGCTGATCCAGTTCGATCCGCAGTCGATCGGCAACGATCCGGGCCAGAATGTCGAGGGTGCCGCCAGGAGGAAAGCCCACCACAATGCGCAGGGGTCGGTCCGAGGCGGCATGGCAAGGGGCAATCGCCAGCAGGACGCAGCCGAGCAAGGCGACGCAACCGACGCCGAATCGGCGAAGATGCATTGCGGCGCTCGCAACGTGGGCGCGAGTCGTCGCCGTCCATCTGGGAACGATTGGCAAAGCGTCAACGGCGTGGCACTCCGGGACTGCGGGGCTCATTTCGGTCTCCTGTTATCACCTAAGCAACGCTCGTCTTTGCGTTTCCATGCATCCGCGGTCACGGTCATTGCGATCGCCAGCTCCGGCGCGGGTGGTGCTGCGCTTACCATGACCGTTTCCTGGACGGGATTGTAGCTCTAGCCTCGCGGACTGACTGATCCAATTGGTTCCGTTCTGGGACCACGGCGATTCGTTGGTTTGTTCAACGACTCCCCAGGCGCTTGCCCTTTGATGTCGGCGCCGGAGCCCGGGGACGGCCAGCTGGGTGCCCGCTCGACATTTCGTCCTGGACCGCTATACTCAGGCCCGTGAAATCCCGAGCCTACCGGCGTTCTGTCTGGCTTCTCGTCCTGGCAGTCGCATTGCACTGGCTCCCGTCATTCGCGATGGGAGGCTCGGCGTTTGCGCCTTCGCTCTGCACGGCCCAGGGCGTGGTCCCGGACGATAGTGGCTCGGCACCAGGCAGCACCACTACCCACTTCAAGCACGAGTGTGGGCTCTGCGGTGGCGTGGCACTTCCCGCAACGCCCACGCTGCTCGTTGGCCCGCCGGATCTCGCGACCTACCAAATCGGCGCCGTAATTCCCGTTCCGCGTCGTTACCATACCGCGTGGGACCCCACCCGCGCTCGTCCGCCTCCCGCCTCCTGCTAGTCCGTCGGCGCTAGTCGACACCTCGATTGAACTCGCGCGGCCGCAATCATGCCGCGGTGTTTGCTTACGCGGCAACGCCGCGCACAGCGGTTGTGTGCACGCTCTCAGCCGGCATTGCATGAAGACGATTGGCACCTCGTGTCTCTTGCTGCGCGCGAGGGCCGGCTACGACTTCGTGCGCGAGGCGGGTGAGTTCACTGCAGTTGGTACCTTCCAAGGAGGCCAGCATGCCGCCAGGCATTCGGATGCTCATCACTTTCGGGGCAATTTCGTTGTTCAGCGCACTGGCCATCGCAGTGGCATTGGGCGGAGGGTTTGCGCCGGGCGTTTTCCCGCCGAACGAGCCGGTCGAGATGAAGCTGATTCCCCTGGAGCGACCATCCGATACCAGGGAAGCTCCGGCACCGCCGCCATCTGCCCGAATGGAGATTCCGGAGGAGTTTCGTACGCCGGATCAGACGCCGCCAGTTGCGTATCAAGGCCCGGACGGGGTGTGGCGGTTTCGCGATTGAGCCTCGTCAAGGACCCAAGGCGGGCGCAAGTGCGAGGTGGAGGGCATTCGCAAGGAATCGCCGCGTTGCACCCGCTGGCAGGTGGATGAGAGGCGCGGTCCGCACGATGTTCACTTTCCGTTCAATTTGAAGGAGGCATCATGTTGCGTTCCATTACTCTTGCCTTGTCGTTGTCGCTGCTGGCGGTCGTCGCGCATGGGCACGATTACAAACTCAAGTCGCTCTATATCGATCACCCGTTCGCCCGCGCGACGCCGCCCGGGGCGCGCGCGGCGGGCGCGTATCTAACCGTCGAAAACAAGGGCACCGCGCCTGACCGCCTGATCGCGGCTTCTTCGCCGGTAGCGGGGATTGTCGAGGTACATGAGATGGCCATGGATGGCGGCGTGATGAAGATGCGCGCCATACCGGCCATCGACATCAAGGCCGGGGCCAAAGTCGAACTCAAACCGGGCGGATACCACGTCATGCTGATGGAGTTGAAGCAGCCGCTCAAGAATGGGGACCGATTCCCGCTCACGCTGACGTTCGAGAAGGCCGGGAAGATCGACGTGTCGGTCTGGGTGGAGGACATGGCGTCAACGGGCAGCGCGGAGCACAAGCACTGACTTGATGCGTTGCAGGGCTGGAGTTTCCAATGGGCGTCTATGCCCGCGCCGCGGAAGGCAGATCCGCCTCAACCGCGTGCCAAAGGGCGCGCATTTGATGGCGGCGAGCAATTTTGATGAGCATTAGTACGAGCGATGGTGATTCGGCGGATCATTGCAGGGATGCTCGGCGGACTTCGTCCTCATTGTGGAATGAAGGAAGTTTGGCTCGCGGCAGGCCGAGGGAGCACCATCGTGCGATCCCGCCGTCGCAGCCTTTAACCAGGAGCGAACCATGAAGTTTGTCACTCAGCTGTTGCTGGCATTTGCATTGATCATCGGCAGCATCGCCACCCCGGCGTTTGCGGGAGACAGCGATCCACTCTATGTGAATCTGACGACCAACGAGCCACATCGCGCCAACATGGCCATTACGTTCAGCAAGAACCAGTTCGAACGCGGTCATCCCCTTACGATCTTCCTCAACGACAAAGGCGTATTTCTCGGTTCGAAGGCCAATGCGGCCGCTTTCCCGGAGCACCAGAAAATGCTCGCCGAGCTGGCCAGCAAGGGTGCCATCGTGCTGATCTGCCCGATGTGCATGAAGCAATATGGAATCAAGGACGCCGACCTCCTGCCTGGTGTCAAGATCGGCAACGCCGAGCTGACCGGCAACGCCTTGTTCAAGGACAACACCAAGACATTGACTTGGTAGTTTGAAGACAAAGAGCAGCGTGGCGGTGCGCGGCGACGCGGGAGGAGGTCTTGACTCCCGTGCGCACATAATCATGATGGGCGACACGGGCCGGCCATGACTTCACTGCGTTGCCTTCACCTACGCCCGTCCGCTCTTGCTGCAGCTTCCATCTTGCTGCTGGTGGGCGGATTCGGCTGGGCAGTGTTCGAGACCCGCTTTGCACCGCCGTTGCCGCAACAGCGCGCTTCAATGGCCCTGGCACGAGAACTTGGCCTGACCGACCTTGTCCTCGTGACCGAAGCCCGCTATTTGCGCCACATTTCGTTAGCCGACCGCCACTCCGCGTTCCAGGATCATCCGCTCGCACTCGAGCACTTTCCGTCCGGAGCGGTGCTGGGTCTGCCCTCTCATCTGCGGGTTCCAGATACTCCCATTGCCCCCGATGCGCGCCCGACTGAATCGACACGCGCGCCTCGTTGACTACACGCTGGGCGCGCTCGCCCGCCATCGCGCGCGCAGCCTCGGCCTGCTGGCGGTGTACACGCTGGTCGTGTTCGTGCTGGCGTCGGTGATGCTGTTCGCGCAGGCGCTGAAGCGGGAGGCCGCAGCGATCCTGCAGCACAACCCGGAGGTGCTGGTGCAGAAGCTCTCCGCGGGCCGGCATGCGCTCGCGACCGCGGCCGACCTTGCGACGGTGGGCGATGTGCGGGGGGTCAGCGCGGCCCGCGGCCGGCTGTGGGGCTACTTCTTCGATCCGGTCGCGGCCGCCAACTACACGCTGCTGGTGCCATCGGATTCGCCTCCTGCGCGGGGAAGCGTCGTCGTCGGCGACGGCGTCGCCCGCGTCCGCGGGCTGGTGGCCGGCAACCCGCTGGCACTGCGCTCCCCCGCGGGCGTCCTGCACTCGTTCACCATCGAGCGCGTGCTGGACGAGGCGTCGTCGCTGGTCAGCGCCGACCTCGTCCTGATCGGCGAGGAGGACTGCCGTGCGTTCTTCGAGCTGCCGCCGGGGGTCTACACCGACCTCGCCATTTCGGTGACCAACCCGCAGGAAGTCCGCACCGTGGCGGCGAAGATCGCCGCGCGCCTGCCGGGCAGCCGCGTGATCCTGCGCGAGGAGCTGCTGCGCACCTACGAATCGCTGTTCAGCTGGCGCGAAGGACTGCTGCTCGCCATTGCCAGCCTGTCACTGCTCGCGTTCGTCATCCTGGCGTGGACCAAGGCGGCGGGATTGTCCGCCGACGAACGCCGCGAGATCGGCATCCTCAAGGCGATCGGCTGGGACACGGCCGACGTGCTGCAGATGAAGCTCTGGGAAGGGCTGCTCGTTTCCGGCGTGGCGTTCATGGCGGGTTACGTTGCCGCGCACGTCCACGTCTTCCACCTTGGCGCGCCGATGATCGCGCCGGTACTGAAGGGCTGGGCGACCCTCTATCCGCGATTCGCGCTCACGCCCACGGTCGATGGACTGCAGTTGCTGAGCCTCGCCCTGCTCAGCATCGTGCCCTACACGCTCGCCACGCTGGTGCCGTCGTGGCGGGCTGCGATCGTCGATCCCGACGCGGCCATGCGCGGGACCTTCTGACCATGCCCCGGATCGAACTCGCGGGCGTGTGCAAGGTGTATCAGGAGGGCAAGCCGAACGCCTTCACTGCACTGTCCGACATCGACCTCGTCATCGACAGCGGCCGCATCACGGTGCTGCAGGGGCCGTCCGGATCGGGCAAGACCACGCTGCTGACGCTCGCCGGCTGCCTCGCGCGTCCCACGTCGGGCCGGGTGCGGCTCGACGGCGAGGTGGTGTCGGGACTGCCGGAGCGCTTCACCGCCGAGTTGCGCCGGAAGCGCTTCGGCTTCGTCTTCCAGCAGTTCAACCTGATCGCCGGCCTCTCGGTGCGCGACAACGTGATGCTGCCGGCGTACCCGACCGGCATCGGGCAGCGCGCGCTGGTCGCGCGGGCCGACGCGCTGCTCGCCCGGCTCGACCTCGCCCGCCGCGCGCACGCCCGGGTCGAATCGCTTTCGGGTGGCGAGCAGCAGCGGGTGGCCATTGCCCGCGCGCTGATCAACGATCCCCCGGTGTTCATCGCCGACGAGCCGACCGCCAACCTCGATTCTGCGCTGTCGGCGGCGTTCCTCGACGTCGTCGCCGCGCTGCGCGCCGAGGGCCGGACCGTGGTGCTGTCGAGCCACGATCCGCGCATCTGCGCGTCACCGCTGATCGACCGCGTGGTGCGCTTGGCCGATGGCCGGGTGGTGGCATGATCTTCCACCACGCCATCCTGGCTATCCTGCTCGTCGGCGCTGCCGCGCTGGCGGGACTCGCCGCGGCGACGCCGCACGCCGTTGCCGTCCTCCGCCATTGGGACACCGCCAGTGGGAGCGCACGGCAGTTGCGGCTGGAGCGGCGGACGACGCTGGTGTCGGCCGCCGTGGCGCTGATGCTTGCCGCACAGGTCGCCGCGCTGCTGCTGTTCGTGTTCAACGCCGACCGCATGGCGACGATGTTCGTCGGCGCGATGTGCGCGGTCGGCACGCTGCAGGCGAACGCCTGGGGCTTTCCCGCGCTCTACGCGCAGATCGCGGTGTTCTTCCTGGGCAGCGCCTGGCTGACCCTCAACGCCGTCGACGCGCGCGCGCCCGATTACCCCCTCACCCGCGCCAAGCACGGGCTGCTGCTGTGCATCGTGCCGCTGCTGGCGGTGTCGTTCGCCCTGCAGCTCGCCTACTTCCTCGGCCTCAGGGCCGACGTCATCACCTCCTGCTGCGGCAGCCTGTTCTCCGCCGCGGCCACCACGGTGACCGGGGAGCTGGCCGGCGCGCTCACCCGCTGGTCGCCGCAATCGGCGATACCCAGCTTCTTCGCCGGCATGGCGGCGGTCGTGGCACTCGCGGCGATCGTCGCCCGGCAGGGCCGCGGCGGTCTGTTGCTGGGATTGACCGGCGTCGGCGCCCTGGTGCTGTCGCTCGCCGCGATCGTGTCGTTCGTGTCGCTCTACATCTACGAGGACCCACGGCACCACTGCCCGTTCTGCATCCTCAAGGCGGAGTATTCGTATCAAGGCTACGCGCTCTACGTGCCGCTGTTCGCCGCGTCCGCAGCGACCGTTGGCGCGCTGGCCCTCGCACCGTTCTCGCGAAGACCCGACCTCCGCGCCCGCGTCGCCCGCGCCACGCGCACGCTGGCAGCGGTGGCGGGCACGCTGTTTCTCGTCTTCACCCTGGTCGTCGCGTGGATGATCGCGAAGTCCGGCTTGATCCTCATTGGCAATGCGGTTCGTTGACCCTGGGCTTCGGTGGGTTGCCGTCGCGATCGGCGGGGCGATCGCGCTGGCCGGCTGCGGCGACCCGGTGCCGCTCAATCGGGGCGACCGTGCCCCGGGCTTCGTGCTGGCGGCGGTGGTCGGCCCGACCGTTCGCTTTCCGGCAGGCGGCGACGGCGCACCGACGGTGATCCGCTTCTGGGCCGACTGGTGCGCGTACTGCTACCAGGAGATGAAGGACCTCGAGCCCGTCGCGTTGCGGCTCAAAGCCGAGCACCTGACGCTGCTCGCCGTCAACGTCGGGCAGGACCGGGCAACGGCGCAGGCCTTTGTCGCGCGGCTCGGGATCAGCTACCCGGCGCTCATCGACGAATCGGCGACGACCGCCAAGGCCTATGGCGTGACGGCGTTGCCGACCACCTTCTTCGTCGCCGCCAACGGCCGCATCCACAACAAGCTGGTCGGCGAAGCTGATGCGGCGACGTTCGAACGCCTGGCGCGCGAGCTGCTGGAAGCGGAGCCGCGCCGGGGCGCGCCATGAGCGACACCGCGCCGCTCGGCTTCGGCCTCGCCTTCCTCGCCGGCCTGCTGGGCAGCGGTCACTGCCTGGGCATGTGCGGCGGTCTGGTCTCCGGCTGCTTCATGCGCCTGGGCGCCGCCGCCCGCCGGCCGGCCGTTTACGCCGCCTATCATGGCGCGCGCCTGGCCATCTACGCGCTGGTCGGCGCGCTTGCCGCGGGGCTGGGGCAGGTGCTGTTGCAGGCCGGTCGCTTCGGGTTCGCCCAGGGTGTGCTGCAGGTCGTCGCGGGCGTGGTGATCATCGGCCTCGGACTCGACATCCTGGGCAAGCTGCCGTTTGCGTTCGGCGTCGGCTTCGCCCCCGTCGCATGGTCGCGGCGGCTGTTCGCGACGGCGCTGGAGCGCGACCCGATCCGCGGGGCGCTCTTCGCCGGAGCCGCCAACGGGCTGATGCCCTGCTCGCTGACGATGGCGATGGCGTTCAAGGCGGCGACGGCTCCCGATGCGCTGCAGGGCGCAGCGCTGATGCTGGCTTTCGGCGCCGGTACGCTGCCGTCGATGCTCGCCGTCGGCATGTTCTTCACCAGACTCTCGGTCACGGCCCGTTCGCGCCTGCTTGCCGCCGGCGCGGTGCTGGTGATCGGCATGGGTGTCGTGCTCGTCATCCAGGGGTTGGGGTACACGCGGGTGATGGGAAAGCTTGTTTTCTAACGCACAGGAGGTGGCCAATGCATCGTCGCAGTCTCATTTCGCTGTCAATCGCCGGCATCGCCGCGGCACCGCTGGCTTCGATCCCGTTCGCGCAGGCGCAGGGCCTGCCGGCCAGGTGCGTCGGCGACGGAACGCCGGCGCAGTTCCTGCCCAGGAATGCACCGGATCCAAAGCCGCAGGAGAACGACCTCGCCAAGTTCCCCAAGTGCCCTTATTGCGGCATG
>Ga0209254_10007333_pt1 | contig 10178 bp, 6 predicted proteins | sample FrelakmetDIP11DI_FD_187148 | JGI IMG/M metagenome (GOLD analysis project Ga0209254, IMG submission 187148) | Freshwater lake sediment microbial communities from the University of Notre Dame, USA, for methane emissions studies - DIP11 DI (SPAdes)... | ecosystem: Environmental > Aquatic >...
TTGCTCGGCGGTTCGATCGAGTACGCACTCGGCAACCTGCAAACCGCCGAGGCACATCTCAACAAGGTGGCCAAGGCCGCGCCGAACAATGTGTACGCGTTGCGGCTGCTGGCCGCCACCCAGTTGCGCCAGGGCCGCCCCGACGATGCCGCGCGCACACTGGCTCCTGCGCTCAAGGCGGCCAAGCCTGATGCGGGCGTTCTGGTCGTCGCCGGCGAAATCGCCCTGGCCAGGAAGAATTTCGCGCAGGCATCGGCATACTTTGAACAGGCCGCCCAGGATAATCCCGAGAGCGCCGCCATCCGAACGGAACTAGGTATCTCCAGGCTTGCCGAGGGCGACAGCCGCGCCATGGCCGACCTCCAGTCCGCCGCCGGAATGGAAGGCGCAAGCAACCGGGCCGACACCTTCATCATCCTCAGCCAGCTGAAAAACAAACAGTTCGACGCTGCGCTGACCAGCATCGCCGCGCTTGAGAAAAAGCAGCCCGCGAGCCCTCTGGTTTGGAACTACCGGGGCGCCGCCTATCTCGGCAAGCACGACACGACGCGCGCACGAGACAGCTTCAGCCAGGCGCTCAAGATCGATCCCGCCTTCTTCCCGGCCGCGGCCAATCTGGCGCAACTCGATCTGAAGGACAACCGGCCTGACGCCGCACGCCAGCGCTTCGAAAGCATCCTCAAGGCCGACCCCAAGCATCTCAACGCCATGCTGGCTCTGGCCGATCTGAGCCTGCGCAACAAGGATGAAAAAACCTATGTCAGCTGGCTGGAAAAAGCTGCCGCGGCTCATCCAGAAGCCATGCAACCCAGGATTGCGCTGTCGCGCTACCTGCTTGCCAAGGGCGACAGGAACAAGGCGCTCGCCGCAGCTCGCGAAGCCGTCAATGCCCAGCCCGACAACCCCGCGGCAGTCGACCTCCTCGGCACCACCCAGTTGGCGCTGGGGGACACTACCAACGCGCAGGGCAGCTATCGCAAACTAGTCGAGCTTCTTCCTGGCAAGGCCGCGCCCCTGGTCAAACTCGCCACCGCGCAGATCGTCGCCAAAGACCTCGCCGGCGCACGCAAGACCCTGCAGGACGCGCTGCGTATCCAGCCGGATCTACTGGAAGCGCAGCTGATGCTGGGTGGCGTCGAGATTCAAGGAGCACGGTTAGACGAGGCGCAAAAGCTCGCCCGGCAAATGCAGCAGCAGAAACCGGACGACCCGGCGGGTTTCGTGCTTGAAGGCGACATCGCGCTTGCCCGCAAGGATTACCCGGCTGCGCTCGCCGCTTACGAACGCGCCCATAAACTCAAGCCTTCAGGTGCGCTGCTGATCCGCCAGCTGCAAGTCTTCAACGCCATGCAGCGACCGGAAGAAGGCGAAAAACGCCTCGCTGCCTGGCTGGCCGCCCACCCGCAGGACGACCGCACCCGGGCCGTATTGGCAGAAAGCATCATCAAACGCAACCAGTACAAAACCGCTGTTGAACATTATTTGATATTGAATAAAAGCAATCCAAACAACCTTCTTGTGCTGAATAATCTTGCGTGGTCACTTTCTGAGTCCAAGGACAGCCGTGCGCTTGGATTTGCTGAACAGGCACTTAAACTCAAACCCGACAATCCTGCCGTGATGGATACCCTGGGCTGGATTCTGATACAGCAGGGCCAATCCGAACGAGGAATTAAGCTCCTGCAACAAGCCCTGACCAAGACCCCCGATGCCGCAGAGATTCAATGGCATCTGGCTGCAGCCTTTGCCATGAGCGGTGATAGCGTCCGCGCACGCAGTGAGCTGGAGCGATTGCTGAAAAGCACTGTGGCGTTCCCGCAGGAGCAGGAGGCACGCGCACTTCTCAAGCAGCTTCAAGGCAAGACGCGGTAATCTCCAAATAAGCTGCTATTCATATGGAGAAGCACATAAGTTGTCATTGCGAGGTGAGCGAAGCAATCCATCGACTGGTTTTGAAAGAAATTGCTGCATTACTTCGATGCTTGGCACCCCTCAGTTACAAACGGTCCCTAAGCTCGCTAAATATTTGCACCCATTATTGGAGTTCATATTAATGACCAAACACCCCATCGCTATTGCGATCGCCTTGGCCTTTGCCGCATCCACCGCGCTTTCCGGATGTGACAGTACTTCCAATTTCACCGAACAAGAGCATATACAGCGAGCCAAGGATTACGAAGACAAAGGCAACTTGAAGGGCGGCATTGTCGAGTTAAAAAATGCCCTCCAGAAAAATCCGGAAAGCGCCCAAGCCCGGCTATTGCTAGGCCAGCTCTATTTAAAATCGGGAAAAGGGGCAGAGGCTGAAAAAGAACTTACGCTCGCCGAAAAACTGGGGGTAAATCGTGAGTCCATCAAGCTCCAGCTTGGGGAGGCCCTACTCATAATGGGGGAAACCCAGCGCGTCCTTGACGAGATCAATCCAGGCGAACAAACGTCCAAGGCGAATCTCGCGCGTATCCTTCAATTAAGAGCCAGTGCCCTGCTCATGCAGGGAAAACTCAAGGACGCCTGCAATCTCTTCCAGCAATCCTACGATACCGACAACAGCCATCCGCCGACTTACTGGGGTTTGGCCCAATGTTCGGTCGCCGATCGCGACATGACGAAAGCCAGAGAATGGCTGGATCGCGCACTCAAGATTACAGAAAAACAAGCTAAAACCTGGATATTCATTGGAGACCTGGAACGTCTCAACAACAATACGCAAGCGGCCTTGGCTGCTTATGCTAACGCATTGAAATCCGAGCCCGAAAACCTGGAAGCCATTCAAAACCACGCCACCCTGAGCATGAGTCTGGGCCAACTCGATTCTGCGAAGCAGGATATAGAAAAAGCGCGCAAGCTGGCTCCCAATTCAATTGGTACGCATTACCTTCAAGCCTCATACAGCTTCCACCAGAAGAAATATCCAGAAGCCCGGGATTCTCTGAACGAGGTCTTCAAAATAACGCCCGATCATCTGCCGAGCGTGCTGCTTGCCGGCGCTACGTATTTCACACTTGGCTCCTATCAACAGGCAGAAACCCAACTCAACCGATTTTTGGCGATTTATCCGGGCCATGCTTATGCCCGCAGATTACTGGCTGCCACTTCAATCAAGCAGAACCAGCCTGACAGCGCCTTGAAAACCCTTGCGCCTATCTTGTCGCCCGAGAGCAAGGATGCCGCCGCGTTTGCCCTTGCGGGTGAAGCCTATCTCATGAAAAGGGATGCCTTGAAGGGCGCAGCGTTTTTTGAGAAAGCCTCAAAACTTGATCCTGACAATGCTTCCATCCACACCCAACTGGGACTCAGCCGCATGATTACAGGCAATCCGGATTTGGCCATCACCCAACTTGAAGCCGCTGTTTCCCTGAGTGCCAGCGAGCATAACGCGGACACGGCGCTGGTCCTCGCCCTTCTTAAAAACAAGGAGTATGACAAAGCGCTTGCCGCAATCGGCAACCTGGAGAAAAAGCTCCCGCAAAGCCCGATTACGCATAACCTGCGCGGCCGGGCCTACCTCGGCAAAAAGGATATACCCAAAGCCCGTCTCAGCTTTGAACAGGCGCTCGTCATCGAGTCCACATACTTTCCGGCGGCGGCGAGTCTTGCGCAACTCGACATGGCGGACAAGAAACCCGAATCCGCCCGCAAGCGCTTCGAAGACCTGCTCGAAAAAGACAAGAACAACCTCGACGTCATGCTTGCCCTGGCCCAGTTCGCCGCAATGTCACAAAAAGACCAGGAATCGGTTGACTGGCTTGAAAAGGCTGCCAAGGCACACCCCAAAGCATTGCAGCCTCGTTTGAAGCTGGGGGGGTATTACCTTTCCAAAAACCAGAACCAGAAAGCACTTGCCCTGGCACGCGAGGCACTGGACGCAAATCCGGCGAGCCTGGACGCCATGAACCTGATGGGCACCGCCCAGTTGGCCGCTGGTGAAAAAGACAATGCATTGATAACTTTCACCCGACTGGCAGAGGCCGCGCCCCAATCCCCGATGGCCCTTCTGAAGCTGGCCCAGATGCAGCAATACATGGGCAAAAACGACCTTGCGCGCACCACCCTCAAGAAGGCGCTCCAGGTCAAGCCGGATTTTGAGCCCGCTCTCGACGCCATGATGGTCCTTGAGGTAAGTGCGGGGCGAATCGATGAGGCACTTCGCATTGCCCGACAGATTCAGTCAACTCAACCGCGATCACCCCAGGGTTTCATTCGGGAGGGCGATATCCTGCTGAGCGCAAAGCGCCATGGCGAGGCTGCCAAAGCTTATGAGAAGGCGCTAGCCCTTGGCCGCACCAGCGGCAACATGATGAAGTGGCATCAAGCTGCCAGCGCGGGAGATGGAAAGACTGCCGATGCACGCCTTGTGCAATGGCTCAAGGAAAAACCGGATGACAATCAGGTACGAATCTATCTGGCCGAGACCTATGCCAGTACCGGGCGCCACAAGGAAGCCATCGAACAGTATGAGGAAATCCGTCGCCGGGCGCCGAATAATGCGCAAGTTATCAACAACCTGGCCAGTCTTTACCTGCTGAGCAAAGACCAACGGGCTTTGGCAACGGCGGAACAGGCCTACAAACTGGCACCGGATCACCCCGCCGTTCAGGATACTCTGGGCTGGATTCTGGTTGAGCAAGGTCAGGTTGCACGTGGTTTGGATCTGCTTAGGAAGGCTATCGGCAAGGCCCCCGACGTCGCGACGCTGCGTTATCACTACGCGGTCGCCTTGGCGCGCAACGGAAACAAAGCCGAAGCCAGGAAAGAACTGGAACGTCTCGTCAGGACATCCAGAAATTATCCGGAAGAGGCTGCTGCAAAAGCATTGCTGGCCACCCTGTCGTCAGCCCCGAGGTAAGAACGCTTCAGGAGAAGGGGTCGTCGTTCAGGCCACCCATGCGGAAAAGCTGACGAATATCATCCAGATCCTGCCGATAGCGGCGAGGCAACTGGTCCCGCATGGTTTTAAACCGAGCTGAAACTGCCGCCCGATTTAGCCTGTCCGCGCTTTTCATCAGAACCAGGATAGGCATCAGGAAGGTAGAAAACACCTGATACCCCTCGCCCAGCCTGGCCCGGGTCAATTGTTCAAATTCCTCTTTAAGAAATGCAGCCCTCAGTGATCGCTCGTAATCCAGCGAAAATATATGCGGCTGGTAGGCAGCGTTCATGTAAGCGAAGTAAATGACAGAACTGAGCATCTTCAGCCTGCCAAAATCGACCAGGTACAAAGCCCCATCGGGTTTCATGACCCGCCTGATTTCCTCGAAGCACTTCTCCAGATGCAACAAAGTGGGCAGGTGATGCAAGGCCATGGTGCTGATCACGCCATCGATCGAGGCGGCTTGAATGTGGCTGAGGTCGGTCATGTCCGCCTGCATGAAGTCGACGTTTTTCAGGCCCAGCGCCTGAACGTGCTTTCTGGCCTGAACCAGCATTTCCTCCGACAACTCAATACCCAGGAAATCAATGTCCGGGTTCAGTTCGGCAATCTGCGCCAGCTGCGTCGCAGGACCACACGCCAGATCGATGACATTTTTGCACCCGTGGATCACCTGGGTTATTCGCGCAGAGTGGAACAGATAGGCGGCGGCCATCACCCCGTCGATGCGTCCCGCCTCGGTATAGGCCGCGACCTGATCGGCATCCCCCATCACCAGGTCCGGCTCCGGCTCGCGCGGCAAGGTCCGTTCACCAAAGTATTCCCGCATGATGACGGGCAACATGCTCAAGCGCGGCATAGTTTTCTCCCAATAAAAAAACCCTCTTCGCCGAAGCGAAGAGGGTTCATGGTAATACCAGGCTACTTAACTGTGAAGCTTGATCAGCTGCGACGGCGCTTGGCCATGCCCAGTCCCAGCAGACCCAAGCCCAACAGAGCGAGGGTACCCGGTTCGGGAACGCGGTTCATGGTGAAGTTCACGTCATCCCACACAGCGAAAGGTGTCACGTTACCACTCGCCGGGGCAGGGCTAAGGATGTTGCCGTTTGCGCACTGGTCAACCGTAACCAAGCCAGGAAGCAATGCGTTTAGACACGGCACCTTATTGAAGGTCAAACCAGAAAAGTTGTCGGTCAGGTCCAAACCAAACACGAACTGGCCGCCACCCAGGTTGTTCGCGATCGTCGAAGTGTCAGTTGTATTGGTGGAGGCATACCAGAATGCGTTACCCGCGAAACCGCTCCCCCAAAGCAGGGTGCCGTCGCTGATCAAGGCTTCATATTGAGCAAATGTCAGAGGTGCACCACTGGGTGTCTCACGGGTAAACTCGTGGGTCGGGTCGGTATACCATGCCACAGCAGAGCCTGCTGAAAGCCCAAACTCAGTCGCAAAGCCGGCAGTCGTGCCAAACGTATAAAGGTAGGGGTTCAATCCGCCAATGTTTGTAAGGCTGGTCACCGTTACATCAAAGATACCTGCCAGTTCGTCGTACCCCCCTGGATTTCCGGGTGTAATAAAGTTGGTGGAAATATTGTCGATGGAGAAAATGCCACGCAGGCGGTCGCCCACATCGACAGTGGTGTCAGTAAGACTTGTGGAATTACAACCTGCGGCGCCGGGTGTACAGTTGATTAGCCGTTCGGCGCTGTTGTCAGACATCAAGAAGGTGCCGACGGGGAAAGGCAGACTAAAAGCTTGAGCGGAACCCGCGCTTGCCAGCAGTGCGACAGCCCCAGCCAGCTTGGTAAGATTAAACGTTTTCATGAAATGGACTCCTTATGACTGAGGTTTTGTTTACCGAATCGAGCGAACTTGAATGACCGATTCTGCTGGCAATTACAAAGCAACCCCCATGCCAGAATTATAAACACTTGATTTTCATGGAAAATAATTCATGCCCCTGAATATTGGCAAGCCATGTGTAAAAAAATCCGACACCGCACCAATTCCTGCTTTTCTTTACATACGCCCCGCTGGAATGGAAGGATCACATCATTGAACTCTATCGGTTACCATCTGGCACATCCCAGCAGGGACGACCCAAGGCTTTGAACTTTAATTTGAATTCTGTTTGCCCTTGCACTTTGAAGCGGTCAAGCCGCCCCATACCAATAAGATCTTTAAATCACGATTGATCCAATTTTCAGGCCCGGCGACAATGAGGATGCAATTCAGCCCGGCTTCCTTTGTAAAAACTTTCGACAGATCCTACCGTTACTAACCTCTATACCCTTTCAAGAATGGAAAGCATTAAAGAAGTAGCACGCCTTCTGTCCATGGCAGCGAACTGTGCGCCCTCTGCAGACAATAGCCAGCCCTGGCGCATGCGCTTTGATGGGGAAGCGCTTGAACTTGCCTACGACAATGCACGTGTTTCTGGCCTGACCTTTGACCAGGATAATCCGGCAACCCTGTTGGCGATGGGCGCCGCAATTGAAAACATCTACCAGGCCGCGCATGCCATGGGCATACCGCTGAACGAGGAGCCCCCAACCGGGAACTGTTATTTCCGCGTCCGGATAGATAGCGGGGTTGAATATGGGGTTGCCCTTGCCACCGATCACCCCCTTTTTGCACGCCACACCAATCGTCAGCGCTACCTTACCAAGCCTGTTCCTGGCGCGTTAGTCGAATGGGTTACCAGCCAAGCAGAGGGTGACGCTCGCGCCCGCATCCTGACCACGAACCAGGACATCAAGGGTCTGGCCCACCTGGTTGACGAGGCTTCCGCGATCCGCTTCCAGAGCAAGGAAATGCACGAAATTCTCGGGCGCAGCCTGCGTTTCACGCCCGAGGAGGTGTCAAGTGGCGACGGCCTGGATGTTTCCACTTTCAATTTGCCGCCGGGAGGCCGGATGATGATGCGGTTGGTCAGGGAATGGAGCCGCATGGCGGCACTCAATCGCCTTGGCGCCTATAGGTTGTTCGCCAACCTGGAATCCCAAACCTTTGTCAATGCTTCGGCAAGCATTGTGATTACCGCTCCACCCGGCAGGGATGAAGCACTTTCAGCCGGACGGCTCCTGGAAAGGGTATGGATAGAACTGAACCGCGCTGGTTTGGCAGTCCATCCATTTTATGTTGTGTCAGACCTCGGGTTCCGTCTGCGTGACCATAACCTTCCAGCAGATCTCCATGAACAAACAAAGGACGTAATTGCGGCCCGTGAAGAAATGCTGGGGTTGGGAGACCGGTCTCTGTATATGCTGTTGAGAGTTGGCTACCCGACAAAGGTGCCGGTGCGCGCGAAACGCTTGCCGCTCGAGAAATTGCTGGATATCAGAACCAAGGTATAAATGCCGGATAGTTTCAGCGTTGGCCGAGCATCTTCCTGGCTTTTTTAAGGGCGGCCTGTTGGCGCGGATGGCTATTGCCACCCGGCCTGTGCAAACGGGAAAGCCTGTTTAGGAACGCATCGTAGTGGATGGCCCAGGGGGCCGCACTGGCCTTGCCTCGCCCCAGTAAAATTTTCAAGGCTTCGGTCCCGGCAACACCCGCGCATAACATGCACCCCATGCCGGTTGATGGGCCATTCTTCCCCTCCAGATCAATCCGTGTTGGGTCAACCAGATACTCCATGTGCAGCCTCGCAGGGGCGAGCCCCACAAAGAAGCGCAGGGCTTTTTCCAACTGGTCGTTCTCAGCAAAGCCAAAGTACTCTTCGAATGTCATCTGGCCTGGCAGGAAATTAAGTAACGCCGCGCCCATGCCCAAGGGCGCTACGGTGATCGCAGGAATACCTTTCCTGTCACAAGCGGCAAAAACGGCCTGTCGAATGTCCAGGGCGAAAAAATCCAACCCGTCTACATACAAATCGACATCTTTCAGAAAATCGTCCAATACACCTTCTTCCAACCCATCCGGAAATTGGCGCAATTCCAATTCCGGATTGATGTCGCGAGCCATGCTAGCCATTACACCAAGCTTGGGCTTGCCAAGGGTGCTTACACCTGCGCCTGCCTGCCGATTAAAATTCACCAGGCCAAAGGTGTCGAAATCCGCCAAGTTGAATGCGCCCACCCCAAGGCGAGACAGGGTAAGCAAATGAAAACCACCCACTCCACCTAAACCGGCAATCGCCACCCGACTGCCACGCAGACGATCCTGTTCTTGCTCAGTTACCCAGCCTAGATTGCGCGAGAATGCCTCGTGATAATTGAATACGCTCATGCGACAAATCCGGCATGACAAATATAGACATACTGCAAATTATTCACCTCGAATCAACCGGCCAGCGATACCCATCTCATCTTCTTTGGAAAAACAGTAGGGATAGAGGGAGCGAACACCGGTGGCAGATTTCTGCATACCCCCAAAGCGTGCAATCTGCTCATCTGCATGATGAAGCGGGAGCCTGAGAAGCACAGCTGGGGCGTTTACGCGTGGGCAAATTTTTTCAGAGCCGAAATCTTCAAACCCAAGCAGCTTTTTATAAAAAGAAGCGTGTCTTGGATTGATTTCTATGATGAAATCAGTGGCATGGTGAATATTCTGGCCATAGATTTTACAAAGATGAAACAGAACAGCAACGATGTGTTTTGAATCGACGTTTTCATCATCTATGGCAAGTTTGGTCAATTCGCAGACAGCGTGACCCTCTGCTCTCAAGATATCGATTTCATCCTTATATACGCTATCAGCCATCAATCCAGACGGCCCGTCCAGGCCTAATGTCGTTGTGCCAACAATTTTCTCTTCCATAAAAACCAGTACAGTGATTCGCTGTGGGTCGTCCTCCAAGGCGCGGGTCTGATAACCACGACTTGCGTAGCGCTTTTCTATCAACATGCTGGCGGTGCGTCGCCGCGTATCAGAACTGGCTAGGCGAATCTTAAATTTTTGTTGCTGAACTGCGTCTGCAGGGGTACTCGGTTCATCGTACTGCGGGATGCACAAATCCTTTAGCTTATAAGGGGACTCAAACGCGATGATCGTTTTGTCCCATTCATCGGGACCTCGACGTCGGCTCTCCAAGCTAAACTTTAATTTAGGCGTTTCAGGCATGTTATTGATCTTACGGGATGAGTGCAGTCTGATCATGTTCGCCATCCTGGGTTCGCTTAATAAATAACATTTCGGCAACCAACCCGGTTAACTTGACACATGATCAGCAATTTAGGTCTTGTCTGCGAGATAGCGTGCCGCATCTCGAGCAAAATAAGTGAGAACCCCATCCGCCCCCGCCCGCTTGAACGCCAGCAAGGCTTCCAGCACACAGGCGCGCTCGTCCAGCCAGCCATTTTGCGCC
>Ga0209254_10007334_pt1 | contig 10178 bp, 4 predicted proteins | sample FrelakmetDIP11DI_FD_187148 | JGI IMG/M metagenome (GOLD analysis project Ga0209254, IMG submission 187148) | Freshwater lake sediment microbial communities from the University of Notre Dame, USA, for methane emissions studies - DIP11 DI (SPAdes)... | ecosystem: Environmental > Aquatic >...
AACGCGCAGACCCAGCAGCTCGAGAAGGGACTGCCGATCCCCGTGGTGATCACGGTGTACAGCGATCGCAGCTTCACCTTCATCATGAAGACGCCGCCTGCGTCCGTGCTGATCCGCAAGTCGCTCGGCCTCGAGAAGGGCAGCGGCACGCCCAACACCGCCAAGGTGGGGCGCATCACGCGCGCGCAGCTCGAGGAGATCGCGAAGACCAAGACGCCGGACCTGACGGCTGCCGACCTCGATGCGGCCGTGCGGACGATCGCGGGCAGCGCCCGCAGCATGGGCGTCGACGTGGAGGGGGTGTGACATGGGTGCCGTAGCCAAGCGCATGAAGCCCTGGGCCGAGAAGATCGTGCCGGGCAAGCAGTTTCCGATCGACGACGCACTCGCGCTCGTCAAGCAGTTCGCCACCGCCAAGTTCGACGAGAGCGTGGACGTCGCCGTGAACCTCGGCATCGACCCGACGAAGTCCGACCAGCAGGTGCGCGGTTCGACCGTGCTGCCTCACGGGACGGGCAAGTCGGTCCGTGTCGCCGTGTTCACCTCGGGCAAGAACGCCGATGCCGCCCGCGAGGCGGGCGCCGACATCGTGGGCCTCGAGGACCTCGCCGAGAAGGTCAAGGCGGGTGAGCTCAACTTCGACGTGGTGGTCGCGAGCCCCGACGCCATGCGTGTGGTGGGCCAGCTCGGCCAGATCCTCGGTCCCCGCGGCCTGATGCCGAATCCAAAGGTCGGCACCGTAACGCCGGACGTCGCCGGCGCTGTGCGCAACGCCAAGGCCGGCCAGGTGCGTTTCCGGGCCGACAAGGCGGGCGTCCTGCACTGCACGCTCGGCAAGGCCAGCTTCGAGGTGAACGCACTTCGGGAGAACCTGCAGGCGCTGCTCGCGGACCTTCACAAGGCCAAGCCGGCCGCGGCCAAGGGTGTGTACATGAAGCGCGTCGCGGTGTCCTCGACCATGGGGCCCGGCGTGCAGGTGGATTTGTCGAGCCTCGGCGCCTGAGCGCGGGGCCGTTCAACGATTTGATGCAGGGCCGGTTTCGGGCCAAGGGTCGCCGCGAGGCGGCAGTCAGCCCGGGTCGGTCATCATCGAAGACCGCAGGCGGGGAGGCGCTCCCCTTAATGGTCGCCTGCGCAGATGGTGGTACCCGAGTCAGTGTCTCACTGCCTTAAGGTCCCGCCCTCTACAGGGGTGAACGCTCACGGACGGGCGTTTGGTTTCGAAGATCTTAAGGCCAGGAGGAATACATGGCGCTCAGACTGGATGACAAGAAGGCGCTGGTCGCCGAGGTGAACGAGGTTGCGGCCCGCGCGCAGTCCGTCGTCGCCGCGGAGTACCGGGGGCTTTCGGTGGCGCAGCTCACGGACCTGCGCGCCAAGGCACGCGCCTCCAGCGTCTACATGCGAGTGGTGAAGAACACGCTGGCCCGCCGGGCGGTCGCAGGCACTCAGTTCGAGTGCGTCGGCGCGAAGCTCAAGGGCCCGCTGATCCTCGCCTTCTCTGTGGACGACCCGGGCGCGGCCGCGCGGCTCATCAAGGGCTTCGCCAAGGACCACAACAAGCTCGTGCCGACACTCGTGTCGCTCGGCGGGAGCGTGTTGCCGGGCGGAGACCTCGAGCGGGTCGCGAACCTGCCGACGCGCGATCAGGCGATCGCGCAGCTCATGGGCGTGATCAAGGCGCCCATCGGCAAGTTTGTGCGCACGCTCGCCGAGCCTCACGCGAAGCTCGTGCGGACGATCGCCGCGGTCAAGGACCAGAAGCAGGCCGCCGCCTAGAGCGACGGTCGGATACGACATCGGGTACCAATCAAACTTTTTTCAGGAGTCAAGACAATGGCTGCCAGCAAGGAAGAGATCCTCGACGCAATCTCCAACATGACCGTGATGGAGGTTGTCGATCTCGTGAAGATGATGGAAGACAAGTTCGGCGTCACCGCCGCATCCCCGGTCGCGATGATGGCCGCCGGCCCCGCCGCCGCGGCGGCGGTCGTCGAGGAGCAGACCGAGTTCACGGTCACCATGACGAGCTTCGGCGCCAACAAGGTCGGCGTCATCAAGGTGATCCGCGAGATCACCGGCCTCGGCCTCAAGGAAGCGAAGGACCTCGTCGAGGGCGTGCCGTCGCTGGTCAAGGAAAGCATCCCGAAGGCCGACGCGGACGCGCTCAAGAAGAAGCTCGAAGAGGCCGGCGCAGCTGCGGAGATCAAGTAACCGCGATGCGCGGGCTTTTAGGCCCGTTGCACGGCGAGTCGGCTGGCGGGATTTCCCGCCGGCCGGCTCGCCCGTTCCCAGTTTCTAGGCGTCGAGCTGACCGGGCCGCACAGTCGGCCATGAGAGGGTGATCGCAATGGCATATTCCTTCACCGACAAGAAGCGCATCCGCAAGGATTTCGGCAAGCGGTCGAGCATCCTCGAGGTGCCGTACCTGCTCGCCATCCAGCTCGACTCCTACCGGAAGTTCCTGCAGGCCGACGCCTCCGAGCACAACCGCGAGGAGATCGGGCTGCACGCCGCTTTCCGCAGCGTATTCCCGATCGTCAGCTATTCCGGCAACGCGATCCTCGAGTACGTGAGCTACCGGCTCGGCGAGCCGGTGTTCGATGTCAAGGAGTGCCAGCTGCGCGGCCTCACCTTCGCCGCCCCGATGCGCGTGAAGGTCCGCCTCGTGGTGCTCGACAAGGACGCCCCCGGCGCCAAGAAGCCGGTCAAGGACATCCGCGAGCAGGAGGTCTACCTCGGCGAGCTGCCGCTCATGACCGACAACGGCACTTTCGTCGTCAACGGCACCGAGCGGGTGATCGTTTCACAGCTGCACCGCAGCCCGGGCGTGTTCTTCGACCACGATCGCGGCAAGACGCATAGCTCCGGAAAACTTCTCTTCTCCGCACGCGTCATTCCCTACCGCGGCTCGTGGCTCGACTTCGAGTTCGACGCCAAGGACTGCGTGTTCGCGCGCATCGACCGGCGCCGCAAGCTCCCGGTCACCATCCTGCTGCGCGCGCTCGGGTACAGCGACGAGCAGATGCTCGACCTGTTCTTTGAGAAGAACACCTTCCACCTCTCGCCCGAGGGCGTCGAGCTCGGCCTGGTGCCGAGCCGGCTGCGCGGCGAGACGGCGAGCTTCGAAATCCGCGCCGGTGACAAGGTCATCGTCGAGGAAGGGCGCCGCATCACGGCGCGCCACGTGCGCCAGCTCGAGGATGCCGGGGTCGACCGCCTGCCTGTGCCGGCCGACTACCTCATCGGCAAGGTCCTCGCGCACGACGTCGTCAACACCGAGACGGGCGAGATCCTCGCCAAGGCGAACGAGATGCTCGCCGCGGCGACGGTCGCCAAGCTGGTGCAGTCCGGCATTGCCGAAATCCGCGTGCTGTACGTGAACGACCTCGATCGCGGCCCGTTCATTTCCGACACGCTGCGCATCGACCCGACCAAGAATCGCATGGAGGCGCTGGTCGAAATCTATCGCATGATGCGCCCGGGCGAGCCGCCGACCCGCGACGCGGCGGAGAACCTGTTCCAGAACCTGTTCTTCAACCCCGAGCGCTACGACCTGTCGGCCGTCGGCCGCATGAAGTTCAACCGCCGTGTCGGACGCAGCGAGGTCAAGGGCCCGGGCATCCTCTACGACTCGCTGCACTTCGGCCGCCGCGGCGACGACTTCGCCAAGGCGCTGGTCGAGAACCGCGGCGAGACCTCCGACGTCATCGACGTGCTGCGCACGCTGATCGACATCAGGAACGGCAACGGCACGGTGGACGACATCGACCACCTGGGCAACCGCCGCGTCCGCAGCGTCGGCGAGATGGCCGAGAACGCGTTCCGCGTGGGCCTCGTGCGCGTCGAGCGTGCCGTCAAGGAGCGGCTCACCATCGCCGAGAGCGAAGGCCTGATGCCGCAGGACATGATCAACGCCAAGCCGGTCGCGGCCGCGGTGAAGGAGTTCTTCGGGTCCTCCCAGCTCTCGCAGTTCATGGACCAGAACAACCCGCTCTCCGAGGTCACGCACAAGCGGCGCGTTTCGGCGCTCGGCCCGGGCGGCCTGACCCGGGAGCGGGCCGGTTTCGAGGTGCGTGACGTGCACCCGACCCACTACGGCCGCGTCTGCCCGATCGAGACCCCTGAAGGACCGAACATCGGCCTCATCAACTCGCTCGCGGTGTACGCCCGCACCAACGACTACGGCTTCCTCGAGACGCCGTACCGGAAGGTCGAGAACGGTGCCGTCACCGACCAGATCGAGTACCTCTCGGCCATCGACGAGGCCCAGTACGTCATCGCGCAGGCCAACGCCACGCTCGACGCCAAGGGCAGCTTCACGGACGACCTGGTCTCCTCGCGCTTCCAGAACGAGTTCATGCTCTCCACGCGCGACAAGATCCAGTTCATGGATGTGTCGCCGAAGCAGATCGTCTCGGTCGCCGCCTCGCTGATCCCGTTCCTCGAGCACGACGACGCCAACCGCGCGCTGATGGGCTCGAACATGCAGCGCCAGGCCGTGCCGACGCTGCGCTCGGAGACCCCGCTCGTGGGCACCGGGATGGAGCGTCCCGTCGCGATCGACTCGGGCGTGACCGTGATCGCGCGGCGCGGCGGCGTCGTCGATTCGGTGGATGCCTCGCGCATCGTCGTGCGGGTGAACGACGCCGAGACCACCGCCGGCGAGGCGGGCGTCGACATCTACAACCTGACGAAGTACACGCGCTCGAACCAGAACACCTGCATCAACCAGCGCCCGCTGGTGAAGGCCGGCGACGCGATCGCGCGCGGTGATGTGCTGGCCGACGGGCCCTCGACCGACTTGGGCGAGCTCGCGCTCGGCCAGAACCTGCTGGTCGCGTTCATGCCGTGGAACGGCTACAACTTCGAGGACTCAATCCTGATCTCGGAGCGTGTGGTCCAGGAAGACCGCTTCACGACGATCCATATCGAGGAGCTCACCTGCGTTGCCCGCGACACCAAGCTCGGGCCCGAGGAGATCACCGCCGACATCCCCAACGTCGGAGAGGCCGCGCTCGCCAAGCTCGACGAGGCCGGCATCGCCTTCATCGGCGCCGAGGTCAAGGCGGGCGACATCCTGGTCGGCAAGGTCACGCCGAAGGGCGAGACGCAGCTGACGCCGGAGGAGAAGCTGCTGCGCGCGATCTTCGGCGAGAAGGCTTCCGACGTGAAGGACACCTCGCTGCGCGTGCCGCCGGGCATGGACGGCACGGTCATTGACGTTCGCGTGTTCACGCGCGATGGCGTCGAGAAGGACTCGCGGGCGCGCTCGATCGAGAAGTCCGAGATCGAGAAGGTCCGCAAGGACCTCGCCGACCAGCAGCGCATCCTCGAGGAGGACCTCTTCTCGCGCGTGCACACGATGCTGGTGGGCAAGGTCGCCGCCGGCGGTCCCCGCAAGCTCAAGGCCGGCTCGAAGGTCACGGCCGAATACCTCGCCGACATCCCGCGCGAGCACTGGCTCGAGGTGCGCCTCGAAGACGAGGACGCGAACACCGCACTGGAGCTCACCGCGGAGCGCATGCGCTCGCAGCGCAAGGAGTTCGAGCGACGCCTCGAGGAGAAGCGGCAGAAGATCACCCAGGGCGACGACCTCGCCCCCGGCGTGCTCAAAATGGTCAAGGTCTACCTCGCCGTGAAGCGGCGCGTGCAGCCCGGCGACAAGATGGCCGGCCGGCACGGCAACAAGGGCGTCATCTCGACCATCGTGCCGGTCGAGGACATGCCCTTCATGGCGGACGGCACCCCGGTGGACATCGTGCTGAACCCGCTCGGCGTGCCCTCGCGCATGAACATCGGGCAGATCCTCGAGACTCACCTGGGTTGGGCGGCCAAGGGCCTCGGGCTCAAGATCGGGCGGATGCTCGACGAGTCGCGCGCCGCCGCCGAGGTTCGGGAATTCCTCGATGCCGTCTACAACGGCAGCGGCGGCCGCTCCGAGGACCTCGGCCAGTTCGACGACGGCGAGATCCTCTCTCTGGCGGGCAACCTGCGCAACGGCGTGCCGATGGCCACGCCGGTGTTCGACGGTGCGACCGAGAAGGAGATCAAGCACATGCTGCGGCTCGCAGACCTGCCTGACAGCGGTCAGACGTGGCTGTACGACGGCCGCACCGGAGAGCGTTTCGAGCGTCCGGTGACCGTGGGCTACATGTACATGCTCAAGCTCAACCACCTGGTGGATGACAAGATGCACGCGCGCTCGACGGGGCCCTACAGCCTCGTCACGCAGCAGCCGCTCGGCGGCAAGGCGCAGTTCGGCGGTCAGCGCTTCGGCGAGATGGAGGTGTGGGCCCTCGAGGCCTACGGCGCCTCCTACACGCTGCAGGAGATGCTGACGGTCAAGTCCGACGACGTGACGGGCCGCACCAAGATGTACAAGAACATCGTGGACGGCAACCACATGATGGACGCCGGCATGCCGGAGTCCTTCAACGTCCTCGTCAAGGAAATCCGCTCGCTCGGCATCAACATCGAGCTCGAGCAGGAACGGCGCTGAGTCCGGTGCCCCACCACACGCCCGCGACGAACAGGGTGACGCAATGAAAGACCTGTTGAAGTTGTTCAAGCAGACGCCGACGACCGAGGACTTCGACTCGATCCGCATCGGCCTGGCCTCCCCCGAAATGATCCGCTCGTGGTCGTTCGGCGAGGTCAAGAAGCCCGAGACCATCAACTACCGCACCTTCAAGCCGGAGCGGGACGGCCTGTTCTGCGCCAAGATCTTCGGGCCGGTGAAGGATTACGAGTGCCTGTGCGGCAAGTACAAGCGCCTCAAGCACCGCGGCGTGGTGTGCGAGAAGTGCGGCGTCGAGGTCACGCAGGCCAAGGTGCGCCGCGAGCGCATGGGCCACATCGAGCTCGCGAGCCCGACGGCGCACATCTGGTTCCTCAAGTCGTTGCCGTCGCGCATCGGCCTGATGCTCGACATGACGCTGCGCGAGATCGAGCGCGTGCTGTATTTCGAGGCGTTCGTGGTCATCGACCCGGGCATGACCTCGATGCAGCGCGGCCAGCTGCTCTCGGACGAGGCTTACCTCGACGCGATCGAGAAGCACGGCGACGAGTTCGACGCCCGCATGGGTGCCGAGGCGATCCACGAGCTGCTGAAGAGCCTCGACCTCAAGGCCGAGGTCGAGATCGTTCGCGAGGGCATCGGCGCGACAAGCTCCGAGACCAAGATCAAGCGGCTATCGAAGCGCCTGAAGCTCCTCGAGTCGTTCATCGAGTCGGGCAACAAACCCGAGTGGATGGTGCTCACGGTCCTGCCGGTGCTGCCGCCCGATCTGCGGCCGCTCGTGCCCCTGGACGGAGGGCGGTTTGCGACGTCGGACCTGAACGACCTGTACCGCCGGGTCATCAACCGCAACAACCGTCTGCGCCGGCTGCTCGAGCTCAACGCGCCCGACATCATCGTGCGCAACGAGAAGCGCATGCTGCAGGAGTCGGTGGACGCGCTGCTCGACAACGGTCGTCGCGGCCGTGCCATCACCGGCACCAACAAGCGCCCGCTCAAGTCGCTCGCCGACATGATCAAGGGCAAGCAGGGCCGGTTCCGCCAGAACCTGCTCGGCAAGCGCGTCGATTACTCGGGCCGATCGGTCATCGTGGTCGGCCCGACGCTGCGCCTGCACCAGTGCGGCCTGCCGAAGAAGATGGCTTTGGAGCTGTTCAAGCCCTTCATCTTCCAGAAGCTGCAGCTGCGCGGCGAGGCGACCACCATCAAGGCCGCCAAGCGCATGGTGGAGCGCGAGGGCCCGGAGGTTTGGGACATCCTCGAGGAGGTCATCCGCGAGCACCCGGTGCTGCTGAACCGCGCACCGACCCTACACCGCCTCGGCATCCAGGCCTTCGAGCCGGTGCTGATCGAGGGCAAGGCGATCCAGCTGCACCCGCTGGTCTGCACGGCATTCAACGCCGACTTCGACGGCGACCAGATGGCCGTGCACGTGCCGCTGTCGCTCGAGGCCCAGCTCGAGGCGCGCGCCCTGATGCTGTCCTCGAACAACATCCTCTCGCCGGCGAACGGCGATCCGATCATCGTGCCGTCGCAGGACGTGGTGCTCGGCTTGTACTTCATGACCCGCGAGCGCGTGAACGCCCCGGGCGAAGGCAGCATCTTCTCCGACGTGGCTGAGGTGCACCGCGCCTATGAGAGCCGTGTCGCCGACCTGCAGGCGCGGGTCAGGGTGCGGATCGTCGAGCACGTGAAGAACGCGAGCGGCGAGCTCGTGCAGAACCGCCGCCTGGTGGAGACGACCATCGGCCGCGCGCTGCTCTTCGAGGTGCTGCCGAAGGGGCTGTCCTTCGACCTCATCAACCAGGACATGACGAAGAAGGCGATCTCGGGCGTCATCAACGCCTGCTACCGCACGCTCGGTCTCAAGGAGACCGTCGTCTTCGCCGACCAGCTCATGTACACGGGCTTCCACTACGCCACCCGGGCCGGCGTCTCGATCGGCGTGGACGACATGATCGTTCCCGAGCAGAAGGGACGCATCCTCGGCGCCGCCGAGCGCGAGGTGAAGGAGATCCAGGAGCAGTACGCGTCTGGTCTCGTCACCAACGGCGAGCGCTACAATAAGGTCGTGGACATCTGGTCGCGCACCAACGACCAGGTCGCCAAGGCGATGATGGAGAAGCTCGGCGGCGACGACGTCGAGGCCTCGGACGGCCGCAAGGTCCGGCAGAAGTCGTTCAACTCCATCTACATGATGTCCGACTCCGGCGCGCGTGGCTCGCCGGCGCAGATCCGCCAGCTCGCCGGCATGCGCGGCCTGATGGCGAAGCCGGACGGCTCGATCATCGAGACGCCGATCACTGCGAACTTCCGCGAGGGCCTCAACGTCCTCCAGTACTTCATCTCGACGCACGGCGCACGCAAGGGCCTCGCCGACACCGCGCTCAAGACTGCCAACTCCGGCTACCTCACCCGCCGTCTCGTCGACGTGGCGCAGGACCTCGTGGTTACCGAGCCCGACTGCGGCACGGTGAACGGCCTCTCCATGATGCCGATCGTCGAGGGCGGCGACGTGGTCGAGGGCCTCGGCGAGCGCGTGCTCGGCCGCGTTGTTTCCGAGGACGTCTTCCGTCCCGGCACCGACGAGGTGCTGGTCGAGGCGGGGCAGCTGCTCGATGAGAAGCTGGTGCGGGTGATTGAGCAGGCCGGCGTCGACCAGGTCATGGTGCGCTCGCCCATCACCTGCGCCACGCGCTTCGGCGTCTGCGCCCAGTGCTACGGACGCGACCTTGCGCGCGGCCACCGGATCAACATCGGCGAGGCGGTCGGCGTCATCGCCGCGCAGTCGATCGGTGAGCCGGGCACCCAGCTCACCATGCGCACGTTCCACATCGGTGGCGCCGCCTCGCGGGCCGCAGCCCAGAGCAACGTCGAGGTGAAGGGCAAGGGCATGCTGCGCTTCCACAACCTGAAGTCCGTTCGCCACGACCGCGGCCACCTGGTGGCCGTGTCGCGCTCGGGCGAAGTCGGCGTGATCGACGACTTCGGGCGCGAGCGCGAGCGTTACCGCATTCCGTACGGTTCGGTGATCGGCGTCGACGAGGGTGCCTCGGTGCAGCCGGGCCAGGTCATCGCGACCTGGGATCCGCACACCCACCCGGTCGTGACCGAGGTTGCGGGTTTCATCCGCTTCCAGGACTTCATCGACGGCATCACGGTGTCGAGCCAGGTGGACGAGGTCACGGGGCTTTCGAGCACCGTGGTCATGGACCCGAAGCAGCGCGGCGCCGGCGGCAAGGACCTGCGGCCCGTCATCCGGCTCCTGAACGCCAAGGGCAAGGAAGTCTGCTTCGCGAACACCGACATCCCGGCAATCTACGCGCTGCCCGCGGGCGCGCTCGTGAACCTCGAGGACGGCGCGAAGGTGTCGGTCGGCGACATCATCGCGCGTATCCCCCAGGAGAGCTCGAAGACCCGCGACATCACGGGCGGTCTGCCTCGAGTGGCGGACCTGTTCGAGGCCCGCAAGCCCAAGGACTCCGCGATCCTCGCGGAGTACTCGGGCACGGTGAGCTTCGGCAAGGAGACCAAGGGCAAGCGCCGGCTCATCATCACGGACGACCAGGGCGAGAAGCACGAGGAGCTGATCCCGAAGTGGCGCCACCTGACCGTGTTCGAGGGCGAGCACGTGGAGCGCGGCGAGACGATCGCGGAC
>Ga0209254_10007335_pt1 | contig 10178 bp, 11 predicted proteins | sample FrelakmetDIP11DI_FD_187148 | JGI IMG/M metagenome (GOLD analysis project Ga0209254, IMG submission 187148) | Freshwater lake sediment microbial communities from the University of Notre Dame, USA, for methane emissions studies - DIP11 DI (SPAdes)... | ecosystem: Environmental > Aquatic >...
GCACGACGGCCAGCACGGCAAATGGTCCAACCGGGAGAGAGGTGAGGCTCGCCACCAGCTGGCTGCTGTCGATCTCCGTGAAGACGATCGCCACACTACCCAGCACCGCTGAAAGCAGCAGCGCGCCGGCCGCGTCGAAGGGCTTCGGCGTCGAGGCGCCGGAACCCGGCAGGAGGCGCAATGCCTGCCAGATGAGCAGCACAACGATGGGCAGGTTGATCAGGAACAACCAGTGCCAGGAGAAGCGCAGAAGAATGCCACCGAGGATCGGGCCGATAAGAAAGGCGATGCCAAACACAGCCCCAAGTAGTCCGAGGGTGGAACCGCGCTTCTCGGGGGGAAAGGTGTCGCCAATGACGGCGCTGGCCACCGGAAAGATGCCGCCAGCACCGAGCCCCTGGATCGCGCGGCCGATGAGCAAGACCTCGAAAGAGGAGGCGGTTGCGAGAATCAGCGACCCCAGGCCGAACAGGGAGAGGTTAAGGACATAGATCGCGCGACGCCCATACCGGTCCGACAGCTTGGCCATCAGCGGTGTGCCCATCAACTGGAAGAGCACATAGATGTTGAAGATCCAGGCGAGCGCCCGGGTGTCGATGCCCAGATCTGCCTGGATCGCCGGCAGGGCCGGGCCGATGATGGCCAGGTCGAGCGCGCCCATGAGCACGCCGACAAAGAGGATCAGCAGCAGCGGTCTGAGATTGGGCTGGTTCACATCGGACGAGTGGGTTGCGACGGACTACCAGTTTGCGCCGTCTTTATCACGCTATCCACCCATTGCATGAAGCGGGGATTCTCGATCAGGCCCTTCTCGGCAAACGTGTACTGCAGGCCCCGCAAGTCCGTCTTGATGTGCTGCTGAACGCCGAAACTGGCAGCTGCAATCGGCACAACGAGCACCTTGCGGCCGCTCTTGGTCGCCTGCTGGATCCAGCCGCGCAGCTTCCGCACATTGGACTCGCGAACCGGGACAATGGCGTCATCCTGCAGGTTGATGATCCGGACGTCGGCAAACTGCTTCTTTGCCCTCAGCCTGTCCACATGGGCCTGGAGAATCTTCAGGTCAGGCACATTATCTTCTGAGTCCTCCGGCCCGTGCCCGACGATGATCAGCAGCTCGTTGGCCGGATCAGTGCTGACCGACTTCGCGCTGTCGTAGAGCATCTCGGTGATCAACGGGTGATCATTGAAATGGCCCGCCCAGACGAACTCGACGCCCGGGGCGTTTATCTTCGGCACGTCCATATAGCTGGACTCGGGGTACATGCCAAAAATGTACTGCCAGTGCCTGGTGAGCGAGTTGTACTTGGTAGTAGTTCCCTCGTCCACGAGGATGATCCGCCGGACCCCGTGGGCCCGCAGGTCATCCACTGCTGACTGCAGGTGGGACGAACTCATCATGGACATGCCGAAGCCAATCGCGGTAGGCGTCTTCTTTGCCATCGGGAGGTAAGCATCCCGGATCAGCCGGTCGCTGTTCTCGCCCACTCCATGAGTGAGAACCAGCACCCCCGTCTCGCCCTTGACCTTCGAATCGCTGACGTACCACTCATAGTCCGGCCCCATCGCGTTCATGTTCATGTCGAGCTCGCGATCGGTGAATCCCCGGTAGAGCGCGATCTTCTTGCGCAGGGCCTCACGCATCTCCGGCGTCATCTCATGCTGCTTGTTGTAGGACTCGAGGCGCTTGCCGTCCGGGCCCATGACCGGCACCGCCCCGCCGTGCTGGTGGACGTGTTCCTCCGCCGCGGGAGCATTCGGCCCTGCCAGCGCAAGTAACAAGAACGCCAGGGGCAGAACACCTCGGACAGAACCAGGGACAATCATCGTCAACTCCTCAACATTCCAATACCTTCTCGACCGCCCGGCGCAACTCCCGCTTGACCGCCACGGTGTTTTCCCGGCGCATGGCCTGCCCTGCCGCGGCTTCGACCATGCCCCGTATCAGTGCCGCAATCAGGCCTGAGTCCCGGCGCTTACCGCGGAGAATCTCCCCGATGGTGCCCTCCAGCACGGTCGCAGGCGCCTCGTGCAGGACCATAAGCTTCTTGCGCAGTTCAGGGGCATCAGAGCGGATCTCGGCGATGTGCTCCAGCGTCGCGTGGGCGGGACTCGTGGCGACGTCGATCTGCATGTCCAGCCAGGCGCCGATCCGCTCGACCGGATCCGGATGCAGGGTAGCCAGATTCCGCATCTCCTCGATGTACGCCCCCATATCCCGCTCGACACAGGCCAGCAGTATGAAATCCTTGCTTCGGTAGTAGCGATAGAGCGAGTTCCGGGCCAGGCCGACGGACCTGGCAATGTCGTCCATGTCGGTCTTGCGGTAGCCGTGTGTCCGGAACAGTTCGGTTGCCGCGTCGAGAATTCGCGCGGTCTGCACTTTTACGTGCTCTTCGATGCTGGCGGCCTCAATGCGCGGCATGGGAGACCTCCATCTCTTTCAGGCGACCATCGGCAATGTGCACGGCCCGGTCGACATACATCAGCATATCCGGGTCGTGAGTCACCATGAGGGCTGCAACCTGGTGCTCGTGGCACTGGCCCCTGAGAAGACTCACGATCTGCTGACCCCGGGCCTGGTCGAGCATGGACGTCGGTTCGTCGACCAGCAGCAAACTGGGCGACGACATCAGCGCGCGGGCGATGCCCGCCCGTTGCCGCTCGCCGCCCGACAGCTCCGCAGGACGGCGCTTGCTGCGGGACTCCATGCCCACCTGCTGCAGGAGAACCATGGCCCGGTCCCGATCGGCGGTCCCTGGGGTCTTGCCCCGCAGGTGCACGGTGAGCAGCAGCTGATCGAGGACGGTCAGCGATGGCAGCAAATTTGACTGCTGGAAGACAAACCCGATGCTGTCACGCCGGACGCGGGTCAGGCCCTCCCGATTCAGCGCAGTAATCTCAGTGTCGCCAACATGAATACGCCCGGAAGTTGGGCTGCGCAGACCGCCGCAGACCGCCAGCAGGCTTGACTTGCCGGAGCCCGATGGACCCACCACCGCCAGCAGCTCGCCCGGGGCAACCTTCAGCGTCACGTTGTCCAGCGCACGGACCTGCTGATCCCCGTCGCCGAGCACCAGCGATACAGCCTCAACGCGCAAACTCATCGGTCTCTTCCCAGCGCGATAAGCGGTTCCACGGCGGTTATCCGGCGAATCGACACGGCACCGCCAATGAGGCCGGCCGCCAGGAGGAACAGTGCCGACAGAGCGACCGTGGCCGGCTGGAACTGGAAGGGCGTACCCGCCTCCGCCGTCGCCTTGAAGGCGATCCCGGACAACACGGCCAGGCCAACGCCAACAGCCAGGCCGCCCAGCAGCAGCACCAGGGCCTGACCCAGTGAATCACGCAGCAGGTAGCCGTTGGACGCCCCAAGCGCCTTGACGAGGCCGATCTCTGCCGTCCGCTGGATCGTCCAGATCAGGAAGAACGCACCCAGCAGCACTGCCGACGTCACGACGAGAAAGGCCTGGATGGCGGCGACGGTGAAGACCTCGACCTGGTAGGCGGGGGAAGTCTGGAACGACGCTTCACGGGTCAGGGTGGTGGTGCCGAGGTCGGTGTCGGCTGCAGCAATCTGCTCGGGAGTCATGGTGGGTTGAAGATCAAGCGCCACCGAGCTGGCGAAGTCGAACACCACGTCGGGCAGCTTTTCCCCGGGTGGAGGGCCGCCTGGTGGCCCGTAGGTCGCCTCCTGCCACTTCGGCAGCGTCGCGAAGAGGATTGGCGCGTGTTCGTAGTTTCGCTCGTCGGCAGTCACCCCGACCACCTTCAGTTCAGTCAGTACGCGGTCGAGGGTGATGATGTCCCCGATCTTTACGCCACGGTCTGCCAGCAGGCGGGAGATCACGACCCCATTTTCCTCAGCGCCCAGCCGGTTGCCGCTGGCCACGGGAACATCCAAGAACGAGCCCGGTCGCACGCCCCAGAGCACGAACTCGAGGGGCTCGTCGCGCTGATTGCGGCCGTTGAACGTCGTGTGCCCAAGAGGTTCCGCATGGACCACCCCCGTCCGGGCCTGCCAACCCTCCCACATGGCGCGATCGACCAGACTCGCGCGGAAGGTGGGCCGGTCGTCGTACTGGAAGGAAAAGTGGGTGACGGGCGCTGCGATCAGGCCGGACACGTTATTGGAGATCAGCCCCCCGGACAGGCCGGACAGGAACGTCATCAGGTAGGCAACCAGTGCGACGACCAGGCCCATGAGAAAAAAACGGCCCTTGGCGTAGGCGAGGTCCCGGAGGGCTATAAACATGGGTCTGCTCTTACCAGCTCGACATCGGTATAGTGCACACTTGGCGACAAACGGTCAATTATTGTCGTCAACCTGCCAGGCTCCGCTCCCTTCTGCCGGTTGCGCGGCAAGCCACTGCAAACAGACTGGCGGCTTAACATTTGGTGTATCCTCTCCGCGCCTGCCGGCCGTCAGCAGGCTTTACAGAGGGATGGGAACCGGTGACGGTGTGCCGCCTTCTTCGGACGGGGTGGTCCGAAGGGGTAATCACTGAATACTGGCTGGCCGTTTTTCAGGCCGATTGAGTCTGGCCATATTGAGTCTGGCCATTTAGAAAATTGTTTACACAGGAGGACGACCGATGAGCACTATGATTCGTCAGGCATGGCTTGCCCTGCCAATGGCGCTGGTAATGATCGCTGGCTGCGGTGGCAAGCCCGCCGACAAGGCTGTTGAGGCTGCTGATCAGGCGATGGATAGCGCCTCCCAGGCGGCTGACGCTGCCGGTGATGCCGCTGGCGCTGCTGTTGACGCCGCTGGCGCAGCGGCCGATGCGGCTGGAACGGCTGCTGAAGGCGCTGCCGATGCCGCTGCTGCCGCTGCTGCCGGTGCTGCCGACGTGGCTGCCGGTGCCGCTGCTGATGCGACCGACGCCGCTGGCGCCGCCGTTGAGAGCGCTGGAGAAGCCGTGCAGGACGCTGGCGAAGCGATGCAGAAGCCGTAATTGACTGCTTCTCAGTCAATCGACTAATTCAGGGGCCGCATCTGCGGCCCCTGTTTTTTTTGGCCCTGTTTCCCGGGTTCCCACTTTTTCCGGCCCTGATATAGTTTCCGGCATGAAGTGGCTGCGCTACCTTGCCTACGGCGTGGGCGGCTTGCTGGCTGTCGGGGCCGTGGCATTTCTGATTGGCGCCTGGGTCTACCGGGACATCCCGGCCGCAGCGCTCGAAGCCAGGTACACCACCCCCGCCTCCAGGTTTCTCAATGTCGACGGGGTGCGGATCCACTACCGGGATGAAGGCAACGGACCACCACTCGTCCTGATCCACGCCAATTTCGGCAGTCTGCTGAGCTGGGACGGCTGGGTGGATTCGCTGAAGGACCAGCACCGGGTCCTGCGCTTCGACATGACGGGTCACGGCCTCACCGGTCCGGACCCCTCGGGTGATTACAGTCTGGAACGCACCATCCAGCTCACTGAACGCTTTGTTGATGCACTTGGGCTCACGCGCTTCTCGATCGGTGGTACCTCCATCGGGGGTACGGTCGCGATGCACTATGCGGCGGCACACCCGGAGCGGGTGGAGCGTCTCATCCTGCTCAGCCCCGGAGCGCTCGAAGGGCGCAGCATGCAGCGGGCCGGGCGCAGTGTTCCGCCCATCGCTGACATTCTGGAGTACATCACGCCCCGGGCGCTGGCAAAGTACATGCTGACCAGCCGCTTTGGCGATCCCGGCAAGGTGGACGAGAAACTCATCGACCAGTGGTACGAGATGTGGCTTCGCGAGGGCCAGCGCGCGGCGATACTCGCCCGCCTGCGCACCTATTCGAGCACCGATCTGGGCGCCGTCACGGCAGCGGTCCGGGTGCCAACACTGATATTGTGGGGCGAGAAGAACCCCCAGGCGCCCGTCGCGCAGGCCGAGGAATTGCGCAATATGCTGGTCAATGCTCCGAGCGTCGAAGTCATCACGTATCCCGGCGTGGGCCACATGGCGGCTGATGAGGCCGGGCCGGTAATCGCCAGGGACGTCCGCACCTTCCTTGAAGCCCGGGATTGAGTCGCCATGGATCGCCCGGCTGATTACGTTCCTGCCATCGCGCTGGCGCTGGCAGTGTTTCTGGCAAGCCTCCCGTGTGCAGCCCAGGTCGCGCCCCCTCCGGCCACGCCAGGCAACGCTTCAACGCCCTGGAACAGCAGCACGATTCCGCGGCCTCCCCGCCCGCCATCTGCCGACGGCGCCCTCTCGCTTCGTATCTACGGCAACCTTGCTCAGCAGGGCGTGCCACCGCACCGGCCCGGTGGGCCCGGACGTGACGACCCGGCCTACGCGGTGGACGTCAGCGCCGTGATGACGCGGTGCTCCGACGGCAGTCTCGTGATCACGGCACTCGTCATCGGCGGGCAACTCACCCCGCTCGACAATCGTTGTCCCGTCGAGCGGGCAGAGAATCCGGCGGGTCCAGCGCCGGCCTGTGATGCGAATCGCTGGAACTGCACAACATCAGGCTCACAGCAGCCCGCTGATTGACGACCACTCCGTATCGCAAGCGGGCGTTGCGGCTTGCTATGCTCGGTTCCCGACAAATCTGCAACCAGACATTTGCCACTACCCGGAGGTCTCCCATGCATCGCCTCGCCCGCACCCTGATCATCGCCACCCTTGTCGCCAGTTTTTCAGCTGCCACGTCGGCCGCCACCGCACCAGCCGATGCGATCAAGTACCGCAAGGCTGTAATGGCAGGACTGGCTGCTCACGTGAGCGCATTTGTGCTGATCAACTTCGGCAAGGTGGAGCATCAGGAGTACCTCAAGGGGCACACCGATGCGCTGGCCAATCTCGGTGCTCAGGGCAAGGTGCTGTTTCCGCCGGGTACCGACACGGGCGACACCGACGCGCTGCCACTCATCTGGAAGGAACCGGACCAGTTCAACAAGCTGATTGCCGAACTGGAGACGTCTTCCGCCAAATTGCGGGACGCTGTTGCGGCCAACGACAAACCGGGAGCGATGGCGGCCTTCAAGGCGCTCGGCGAGTCCTGCAAGAGCTGCCACGACCGTTACCGCAAGCAGGACGACTGATCGATGGTGAGAGCGGCCCTCCTGCTGGCGGGCGCTCTCGGCGTTTCAGCAACCCTGGCCGCGGATCTGCCGGAGAGGATCGAGCGCGGCCGCTACCTGATACACGCCGGCGGATGCATAACCTGCCACACGGCTGACCGGCCAGGCGCGCTACCCCTGGCCGGAGGGCGCGCGCTGCCGACGCCCTTCGGCACCTTCTACCCGCCCAATCTCACCCCGGATCCGGTCACCGGCCTCGGCGGCTGGACTGATGCCGATTTCAGCCGGGCGCTCCGGCAAGGGGTGGCGCCGGATGGCAGCAATTACTACCCCGTCTTTCCCTACCCGGCCTACACCGGGCTCACGGATGCCGACGTGGCCGCCATTGCCGCTTATCTTCGCAGCCTTAAACCGGTTCGCCAGAGGTCAGCGGATCACGATCTGCCCTGGTACCTGTCATCCCGCCTGGTGATGATTGGCTGGAACCTGTTCAACTTCACAGCCGGGCGCTTCGCCCCTGATCCTTCCCGTGATGCGTCCTGGAATCGCGGCGCGTACCTTGTCCGGCACCTCGGCCATTGCGGCGAGTGCCACACCCCACGCAACGTGCTCGGTGGCCTGCGCCAGAATCGCGAACTGGCGGGCAACCCTGATGGGCCAGACGGGGAGAAGATCCCGAACATTACGCCGGACGATACGGCTGGTATCGGCCGGTGGTCCGCGGACGAGATTGTGTTCCTGCTCGAGACAGGCCTCCTGCCGAACGGCGACTTTGCCGGCTCTTCGATGAGCGACGTCATCGAGGACAACACCGGGAAACTGACCAATGAGGACCGGCAGGCCATCGCGACGTACCTGAGGGCGCTCAAGCCCGGCTTGCCATAATCAGGCACCGGCTCCCGCGTGAGCTGGGTCACACTTCCGTACTGCACCCGCTGCTACATTGCCTCTGCCAGACCAACAAAAATAAGTGAGATGGCAATCCTGCTTCCCGCGCGTCTAGTACCCGTGAACTGTGCCCAGCTGCAGTTCGGCATGTATGTGGCCGAACTCGATCGGTCCTGGCTGCAGACCTCCTTCTATTCCCACGGATTCCTGCTCAGCCAAAGCGAGCAGATCGACGAACTGAGGCGCATCTGCGAGTACGTCTATGTCGATCCGGTGCTTTCGGAGCACACGGACAATGAGATGTTTTACACGGGCCTGACCGGGAAGGTGGCGACGCTGTCATCGGGTGACCTGCCGACACCACTGACTCGCCAGCGCGCAGAACTGCGGGCTCTGGGTCATGCGTTTGCGCTGGCTGTGCAGGGTGTGCGGCGCTCCGAAGACCTGTTGCTGACGCCGCTGCGGCGGGCACTCGATCCGGTGGTTACCAGTTTGCTGGCCGATGCGGACACGATCCCCTGGCTGCTGGCCACCGAACTCAAGGTGGGCTTCCTCTATCGGCGGGCCCTCGGTTCCGCAGTTCTGATGGCACTCGCCGGCAGGCGCATCGGTTTCGAGCACCCACTGGTTCGCGAACTGGCACTCGCCGGTCTCCTGCTCGACATCGGCAAGCTCTCAGTACCCATCACAATTCTGGCCAAGACCGAACCATTGACCCCGCATGAGCGTGGCTTTGTGGAGCGCCACGTCCGCCGCGGCCTGTACATGGTCCGCTCGGCGTCGGCGATTTCGGAAACAGTGGAAGATGCGGTCCTCGGGCATCACGAGCGCCTGGACGGCAGCGGATATCCCCGCGGCCTGCGTGGCACCCAGATTCCGCTCTCTGCCCGGCTTGCGGGACTCGTCGATACCTATGACGCCATGCTGCAGGACCGGCGGTATGCCCCCGCTATGGCAGCGCATGACGCCATGCGGCTTGTGAACGGCATGTGCGGCAAGAAATTTGACACGGCTATCGTCCGCAGCTTCATACGGGCACTCGGACTGTTTCCTACGGGATCCTGGCTACAGATAGCTGACGGCCGCCTGGGCATCGTGCGCCGGCAGGCCGACAGTGAGCCGACGCGGCCACATATCGCGCTGGTGAGCGATAGCGCTGGCCGTCGACTGCCCGCAGGCCCGGCGCTGTGGCAACCAATCCGCCGGGGTGACATCGTGCGCGTCCTGCAGTCGGGCACGGTGCGTGTGCCCCGGCGCCAGCTTGATGAGGCGCTCAGCGCCGCAGGCAACCTTGCCGCCTGATCCTCGCCCCCATTGACTCGAACTCTCTGCCGCGGTACATCAAGCCCACTGGCCCGGCAAATGCTTGAGAGAGGGGGGTGCTTTCTGGTCTCAACCTCGATTCCACTGGATGCCGGACGCCTTTCCGGGCTGATCGGGCTCGGCTACGAAGCGGCGCTTGACGACTCCGCCTGGCGGGTCTTTGCCGCAGAAGCCGCGGCGGCCTTCGGCTGCCAGCTGGGGATGATCGAGTATCAGGATGCGGCCAATTCCGGGAATTCCTTCATCGCTACCGGCGGGCTCAGCGGCTTCGAGGAAGTCTTCTCCTCATTCCGAACCCGCCGTGATGACGACAACTACCTGCTGGCCATCCGGGACCGGCCCGCAGGTACCGTTCAGCTCGGTAGCGAGGTCGTGGGGCTGGATGCGATGCGCCAGAGCGACACCTACTCCCGGCTGGCCATGCCCTGGAAGCTGGAACACTTCCTGTTCGGCGCCATCACGACCGGCAGTGGGGTTGATGCCTTCTTTTCCCTGGGCCGCACGGGTCGAGAGGCACCCTTCGTCGAGGGCGACAAGGCAATCATCAGCGCGATGGTGCTCTCTCATCTCCAGCGCTCTCTGAAACACCGCAGGGTCATGGCGTCCGCTCGCAGCACCAATAGGCTGCTGCCGTCGGCCATCAAGCATGGCGTGGAACGCGGGAACCTGCAGAGCCTGCCCGCTGTGCTCAGGTCGGTCTACGGTCTTTCCGGCGCAGAATTCGGGTTGTGCCGGGCCCTGATTGAGGGCAAGACCCTGCTGGAGGCAGCCGACGCGCTGTACATCAGCCGGAATACCGCCAAGACCCACCTGGCCCGGGTCTTCGACAAGACTGGGGTGCGCTCCCAGGCGGGTTTGCTTCGGTTGCTGGCCCAGAACGGCAGCCCTTAGTCTAGGAGCGCCTTGAGGCGCGACCCCGGCCCGCGAGAATCGAGTCCGCGAGTCGCTCGC
>Ga0209254_10007336_pt1 | contig 10177 bp, 7 predicted proteins | sample FrelakmetDIP11DI_FD_187148 | JGI IMG/M metagenome (GOLD analysis project Ga0209254, IMG submission 187148) | Freshwater lake sediment microbial communities from the University of Notre Dame, USA, for methane emissions studies - DIP11 DI (SPAdes)... | ecosystem: Environmental > Aquatic >...
TCCGACCACAGGTGGAAGCCGTCGTCGGCCTTGATCAACTGCGCGGTGATGCGCACCTTCTCGCCTTGCTTGCGCACCGAGCCTTCGAGGATGTGGGCGACGCCCAGCGTCTCGCCGATCCTGCGCAGGTCCTCGTTCTTGCCCTTGAAGTAGAACGACGAGGTGCGGCCCGCGACCTTGAGGTCCTTGACCTTGACCAGCGCGTTGAGGATCTCCTCGGCGATGCCGTCGGAGAAGTACTCCTGGTCCTTGGCCGGGCTGAGGTCGGTGAAGGCCAGCACCGCAATCGACTTCTGCGCGGGAGTCGCCGAACCGGCGTCGTGCGAGGCAGCCGGAGCCGTCGCGGCAGGCGCCGGCGTCGTGGCATCTGGCGAGGGCGACAAGGTATCGGCCACGGGCCCGCGGAAGTACCACGCGAGCACGAGTGCGGCGAGAATGCCCGCGATCGCGTAAATGCGCTTGTCGCCGCCCGGGCTGCCATCGACCTTGAGTCCCTCGGGCGTGGAATCCAGCGCCCACGCCAGCACCAACGCGACCGGGAACCCCAGCAGCAGCACCAGCGTGATCATCCGCGGTGCCCAGTCGGGCAACTGCAGTTGCGGCGCCACGGTGGCGGCGACCTGGATCAGCAGCCACGCCACCACCAGGTAGGCGCCGCCCACCTTGAAGACCTTGCGGCGCAGCAGTTCCGCGTAGAGGCTCATTGCCCGTTGCTCCCCGCCGATTCGAGCAACCACCGCGCGGCCGCGGGCAGCGGCTCGAACGGCGCCGGGCGACATTCGAAGTCGCTGTCGCCCAGGGGCCGGCACTGCGGCGGCCAGCCCTTCTCGCGCCAGTAGGCCTCGAAACCGGCCTCGCGCAGGAGGGCGTGGGCGCGGGCATCGGTCAGCATGCCAGCGGCCGACGGACACGCCAGTTGGCGGAAGGAATCGTAGCGCTTGTCGCGGTCGCGGGGATTGCCGATGACCTGGAAGAACAGGTCGGCATCGCCCATTGCAGCGAGCAGGGATGAGCTGTCGACATGGTAGGTCGTGCGCAGCAGCTCGCGCGCCAGTTGGTCATCCATGCCGGCGTCGCCTTGCGACCAGCGGAACAGGAACAGGATCGTCGCAACGGCATCCGGGGTCGCGGCATAGGCGCGCTCCAGCGCCGCGCGGGCCGCGTCCATGCGGCCGTGGCACAACGCGTGCCGGAACGGCGTCGTCAACGAGAAGAGGAAGGTCGGGTCGATGGTGGCGATCCTGGCGACGACGGCGTCGACCAGTTCGGCGTCGTCCGTGACCAGGGCGATGAAGGCGAGGCGGTGCCAGAACAGGGGGCTGGTGGGCTCGAGGCGCACGAGCTCGCGCGTTGCCTCGGCCGAGTCTGCCATGCGGCCGACGCTGGACAGCAGTTCGGCGTAGTCCTCGCGCACGTCCGGATAGGTGCGATCGCGCGCGATCGACTCGAGGTAGAGGCGCTCCGCGTCGAGGAAGCGACCCTCGGCGCGCGCGAGGTTGGCCTGGGCGTGCAGGGTGATCGCCGCGCCGGGGGCGAGCGCCACGGCGCGCGCGATCGCCGGCTGCATGCAGGCGATGCGGTCGCCGGCGAGCTGCTGCTGGGTCGCCGTGTTGTGGTAGGCGGCGACCTCGCAGGCCAGCGCGAGGTTGGCCCAGGCGACCGCGAAGCCGGGGTCGCGCTCGACCGCGCTGCGGAACAGCTGCAGCGCCTTGAGGATGTTGCGCCGGTCGCGATAGAGCGCGCGCGCCTTGAGGAAATCGTCGTAGGCCTGCGGGGCTACGCTGGCGCGCGCCTGCAGCGGCGAATCGCCGCCCAGCGTGCTCTTGAGCTGCTCGGCCAGCCGTTGCGCGATCTCGTCCTGCAGCGCGAACACGCTTTCGATCTCGCGATCGTAGCTCTCGGACCAGACGTGGAAGCCGTCGGCGACCCGGATCAGCTGCGCGGTGATGCGCACCCGCTCGCCATCGCGGCGCACGGAGCCTTCGACGATGTGGCCGACGCCCAGCGTGCGCCCGATCTCGCGTACGTCGCCGCCCTGGTCCTTGAACTGGAACACCGAGGTGCGCGCGGCAACCTGCAAGGCCGTGTTGCGCGCCAGCACGTTGAGCAGCTCCTCGGTCATGCCGTCGGAGAAATACTCGTCCTCGGCCTTGCCGCCGAGGTTGGCGAAGGGCAGCACCGCGATCGACGCGGGGGAGGAAATGGGGTCAGAGTCATTTTCCGGTTGCGAGTCCGTCGTACCTGCGGTGGCATGCGCGCCGGAAATTGACTCTGACCCCATTTCTTCCTTCGCAGGGACCAGGAAATACCAGCCCAGCGCGGCGGCGAGCAGCGCACCCGCGATGGCATACATGGACCCATTGCCGACCGCCGAAGTCTCGGCCTTCATGCCTTCGGGCGTGACGTCGAGCACCCAGGCGAGCACGAGGGCCACCGGAAACCCCACCATCAGCAGCAACGTGACCAGCCGCGGCGCCCAGTCCGGCAGCTGCAATTGCGGCGCCAGCGTGGCCACGACCTGGATCAGCAGCCACGCCACCACCAGGTAGGCGCCGCCCACCTTGAAGACCTTGCGGCGCCGCAGTTCCGCGTAGAGGCTCATGGGCCGATCGTCCTGGCGATGGCTCGCGCGACGGGGGCGATCATGGTCCGCCTTCCTCCGTCGAGCCCACGCGCGAATAACGCTTGGCCAGCTCGACAATAGCCGGATGCGCGCGATGGGGGTCGAACGCCGGGTCGAGCATCAGGCCGTCGTAGTACCAGTACGTCGCCGGCATCTGCAGGTAATCGTCCATCTCGCGGGCCAGTTCCTCGCTGTCGGCAACCATGGCAAGCGTACGCAGGTAGTCGGCACGGTAGATGGTGAAGCTCAGGGCGTCCTTCGGGACGCCGGGCAGCGCCAGCGCTCGCCTGGCGACGTCGCGTGCCTCGTCGCCGCGGCCCAGGATCGCAAGCGCCCGCGCCTTCGATATCCACGCGCGGGCATCCTCGGGATTCGCGGCCAGGAACGTATCCAGGACGACCAGCGCCTCCCGGGCGTGCTCGCCTGCGGCCGCGGTCCTGCCTTCGGCCCTGGCCACGATCGCGCGCAGCAGCGACTTGGGGATGAAGTAGAACTGCCGCACCAGTGGATCGTCGGGAAACGCCTCGATGGCCTGCATCGCGCCCTGGAAGTCCCTCCGCAGGTAGGGCGCATCGAAGAGGAACCGTTCCGCGCCGGAGCCGTAGACATCGGGCGCAGATGCCAGCGCCGTGGTGATCGATTGCGTGTCGCCCAGTAGCTGCAGGCGATGGCCTGCATAGGCGCTTTTCGAATAGTCATGCATCCCGGGCACCGCGAGCATGCGCTCATTCCACTGGGCGGAAGCCTCGATGTCGCCCAGCATGCCGTAGGTCTCGACCATCCCGCTCAGGACTTCCTCCGACCGGGGATCGAGCAGCGCCGCGGTCTGCATCGGCTCCAACGACTCGAGCGCGCGACCGGAGCGGCGCAGGATCCACGAGCGCAGCATGAATACGTCGGCGCTACCCGGGAGGCCTTGCTCGGCCTTGGCCAGTTCCGCCAGCGCGCCCTCGTAGTCCAGTCGCCCGTGGTACAGATGCCGGGCGAGGATGTAGCGCAGCCGCGGGTGCTCCGGCTGCAGCGCCAACGCGCGGTCGATCCATAGTCGCGCCTCATCGCGATCGGTCGCGGCGCGGGTGTTGAACCAGTAGAGATTCGTCAGCTCGAGCCCGAGTTCACCCATCGCCAGCGCGAACGCCGGGTCGGCCGCCACTGCCTCGCGATACACGGCGATGGTGCGTCGTATGTCGGCTTCGACTCTGGACCCTGCCTGCGCGCGCCCGCGCAGGAACAGGTCGTAGGCCGCCGCGTTGCTCGTGGTGGGCGTAGCCCCTGGTGCCGAACCCGTGACGAGCTCGCGCCCGAGTGCGGTCGAGATCGCCGCTGCGATCTCGCTCTGGACCTCGAACATGGTCTCCGGGCTCAGCTCGCGGTCGAAGGTCTCCGCCCACAGGTGGCGGTCGGTCGCCGCATCGATCAACTGCGCGTTGATCCGTACGCGCTGGCCAGCGCGCTGCACGCTGCCCTCGAGCACCGCGCCGACGCCGAGCTCGGCACCGACCTGGCGCAGCGGCTTGGTGGTGTCGCGGTAACCCATCACCGAGGTGCGCGAGATCACGACCAGCGCCGGGTTGCGCGCCAGTTGGGTCAACAGATCATCGTGGATGCCATCGGCGAAGTAGAGACTGTCGGCCTCGACGCTGCGATTGGCGAAGGGCAGCACCGCGATCGAGCCGGGAGGGGAAGAAAAGGAAGAAAAGGGGTCAGAGTCATTTTCCGGCGGCGAGTCCGTCGTACTTGCGGTGGCGCGTGCGCCGGAAATTGACTCTGACCCCTTTTCTTCCTTTTCTTCCTTCGCAGGCGCCAGGAAGAACCAACCCAGCGCCGCTGCGACCAGCACGCCCGCGATCGCGAACATGCCCGTGTTGCCGGCCGCTGCGCCATCGACCTTCACGCCCTCGGGGGTGACATCGAGCATCCAGGCCAGCAACAACGCGACCGGGAATCCCACCATCAGGAGCAGCGTGACCAGCCGCGGCGCCCAGTCCGGCAACTGCAGCTGCGGCGCCAGCGTGGCCACGACCTGGATCAGCAGCCACGCCACCACCAGGTAGGCGGCGCCCACCTTGAAGACCTTGCGACGCTGCAGTTCCGCCATGAGGCTCATCGCTGGCGCCCCGACCGATTCCGTATCAGCTGCACCTCGATGTCGAGATCCAGCCGTGCCCACGCGCGATCCGCCGTCATGGCCGGGATGCCGCGCACGAGCGCCAGCGCCAGGCAGGCGCGGTCGCCCAACGAGAGCCCGGCGCGCCGCGTCGGCGGATCGAGCATGGCGGTCATCGCGGCATCGTCGGCCAGGAAGGGCACGATCTCGATGCCCGAGTCGGCGATCTGCGACACCGCAGCGACCGGGTCGTGGCCGTCGCGGGCGAAGCGCGATGCCACCTCGGCAAGATTGACGCTCGACAGGCAGCAGTCGTCGATGACCGCCGCGACCTGCTCGTGGCCGGATTCCGCGAACAGCAGCGCGAGCACTGCCGAGGCATCGAGCGCGATCACCGCCGCGCGCGCTCCGCGCGCGCCTCGCGCCGGCGCCGGGCCACCAGGTCGTCGACCACGCCGGTCGGCTTGCCCTGGCCATAGAGCTTGGCCACCCACGCCTGCAGCTTCTTCGAAGAGGTCCGTCGCGCGGGTGCGAGGCTGCCCTGGACGAGGATCGCGCGCGCCTCCGCCTCCATGCTGGTGCCTGCGTGTGCCGCGCGCAGGCGCAGGCGCTCGCGGACCTCGTCGGGAAGGTTGCGGATGGTCAGGACTGCCATGATCGAAGCTCCTCGCACACTGACAGCGGCCATGATAGCAGTGACTGCAATGCTGTCACTGCGCAGGGGCGGCAAGACCGCTCCGTCGGCTCAGTCGCAGGCGTATTCGCCGGGCGCGACGCGCCGGCATCCATCCGGCGCGCCATGCCGGTCCCAGATTTCGGTGTAGCCATAGTCGCGGGCGAAGTCCGCGAACTGGGGCAGCCGGCGCGCCTCGACGCCGTCGCGGCCCCAGATCGCGATCAGGATCGAGGCCTGGCCGCTGGTCGGCCCGTCTGCGATCGCGGCGAGCGCGCGCCCAGGTTGGCCGAGGCGCAGCAGTGCGACCTGCATCTGCGACGGGATCACCGCGGGGCGGCTGGCGAGGCAGCGCTCGATCAGCGCCAGGGCCGTGGCGCGCTCCTCGGTAGTCCCACCGTACACGCCCGTGGCGATCGTCCGCAGGTCGGCGTGCGGATCGGCAAGGCAGTCCGGGCCGTCGTACGGGCTCCCGCTTTCGCTGGCGTTGAGTTCCTCCGCCAGGCGACGCGCCTGCGGCCAGTCGCGCCGGGCCTCCGCCAGTTCGAGCGGGCCGCGTGCGGCCCAGGACAGGCCCAGTTCCTGCGCGCGATCGAAGGCGCGCGCAGCGGCGTCGAAATCGCCCAGGTCGATGCTCAACAGCGCGCGCCGCCACAGCGCATTGGCGTGCGCAGGATCGATCAGCAGGGCGCGGTCGAGGCGCTCGGTGCCGGCGGCACGGTAGCCGGTCTGCAGCAGGTGCCGCCCATGGACGAAGACGATGTCGGGATCGTCGGGCGCCAGTTCCAGCGCACGTTCGAAGGCGGCGCGGGCGTCGAGCCAACGCAACTCGCGTGTCGCCAGCAGGCCAAGCGTGGCGTGGGGCTCCGCCAGGCCCGGGTCCAAGGCCAGCGCCTGTTCGGAATAGCGCCGCGCCGCGGTCGCCGCAGTTGCGTCGATCGGTTGCCAGGCGGCCAGTCCCGCTTGCATCGTGCCGATCCGCGCCGCGGCGCGGGCAAAGCGCGGGTCCAGCGCCAGCGCGCGCTCGAGCTGCTCGATGGCGTCGGGGTAGAGAACGCTATCGCGGCGCCGGTACGCCGCGGCGGCCTTGAGGAACATGGCGTAGGCCTCGGCGTTGGCCGTGCCGGCATCGACCAGCTGTGCCTGCTGGTCCGCGCTGAGCGTCACCTGCAACGCGTCGCTCACCGCGCGCGCCACCCGCTCCTGCAAGGCGAACACGTCGCTGAGATCGCCGTCGTAGGTCTCCGACCAGAGATGGAAGCCGTCGTCCGCATGCACCAGCTGCGCGGTGATGCGCACCCGCTCGCCCTGGCGGCGCACCGAACCTTCGAGCACGTGGGCCACGCCCAGCGCCTTGCCGATCGTGCGCAGGTCCTCGTTGCGGCCCTTGTAGTGGAAGCTCGAGGTGCGACCGGCCACCTTGAGGTCGCGCACCTGCGCCAATGCGTTGAGGATTTCCTCGGACAGGCCGTCGGCAAGGAACTCGTTGTCCTTGTCGTCACTGAGGTTGGCGAAGGCGAGCACGGCGATCGAGCGAGGCGGTGGCGAGCCCGGGAGGGCGCCAGCGGCAGCGGACCCTGGGTCAGCCGGCGATGCCGACGCGCTCGACGCTTCCTGCGCCGCGCCACCGGGGCCGGACTCCCACCCGGGCCGCAAGTACCAGCCCAGCGCCAGCGCGACCAGCGCAACGGCAATCGCGACGATGCGCTTGCTGCCGGTGTCCAGGCGCTCGACGCGCAGTCCCTCGGCGGTACGATCGAGGAACCAGGCCAGCAGCAAGGCGATCGGAAAGCCCAGCATCAGCGCCAGCGTGATCATTCGCGGCGCCCATTCGGGCAGCTGCAATTGCGGCGCCACCGTGGCCGCGACCTGGATCAGCAGCCACGCCACCACCAGGTATGCGCCGCCCACCTTGAACACCTTGCGGCGCTGGAGTTCGGCGTAGAGGCTCATGGGCAGGTGCTGGGTCGGATCCAGGGCTTCAACGGCGGCGGGCGGCGGAACGCTTGGCGCGGAAGCGCACGCCGGGCAAGCCATCGAAATCGGCGTCCTGGGTCCAGACCACGGCGTCGTGATGGCGCGCCGTCGCGAGCACTACGCTGTCGGCCAGCGCCATCCGATGCTCGACGCCGAGGCGCGCCGCCGTCAGCGCGATCGCCCCGTCGAGGTCCACCACCCGCCCCTGCTGCATCAGGGCCACCGACTGCAATGCCGAATCCTCGTCGCGCTGCTGGAGCACGCGCTTGAAGACCTCGAGCAGCGTGATCGACGGCACCAGCAGCGCCTCCACGTCCTCGACCGCCGCAGCGAAATAGCCCGCGTTGGGTCCGTCGGCGAAGTACTCGAGCCAGGCCGAGGAATCGACCACGTTCACGTGCGGTCGCGCTCGCGCGGCACCCGGGTGTCGATGCCGCGCAGGAAGCCGCGCATGGTGCGCATGGGCTTCACCGGCACGAACTCGACCCGGTCGAGGTAGCGGAAGGCGTGGACCTTCTGGCCCGCGGTGAGTCCGAGCGACTCGCGGATCTCGGCCGGGATCACGACCTGGAACTTGGGCGAAACGGTGACGACGGACATGGGAGTCCCCGCGGCGTTAAACGATATGGCGATCGATCATAACATCGCATGATGCCGCGACATGTCGTGCCCCGCTGCAGGAGCGGCTTCAGCCGCGACCGGGCGGCGCGGGCAAGGTCATGGCGTGGCCACGCGTACCGCGTCCGGACGCGAATGCCGTGCGGCCAACGCCTTCATCGCCGGGTGCTCGCGATGGGCGTCGAACACCGGATCGAGCATCAGGCCGTCCCAGAACCAGGTCTTCATCGGGGCGTCCAGGTAGCGCTCGATCGCGGCGGCGAGTTGCGCGCTGTCCGCCGTCAGCGCCAGCACGCGCAACTCGTCTGCCAGGATGTCGGTGCTGCGGTAGCGGTCGTGGGCGATTTCCGGCTGCGCGAGCACCTCCTGCACTACCGCGCGCGCTTCGTCCCCGCGTCCAAGCAGGGCCAATGCCTGGGCCCTGGACACCGCTGCGCGATAATCCACGGGATTGTCCGCTATCCACCGCTCCAGCAGCGCCAGCGCCTCTGCTGCGTAGCCGGCGACCGGCTCGTCCTCTCCACGAGCACGGGCCAGCAGGGCGCGCAGCAGCGACTTCGGCGCCAGAATCTCCTGGTCCTCGATCACGTCGCCCGGGAATGCGGTCAGGTACCGCTCCGCCCGCTCGTAGTCCCGCTGCAGGTACGGGGCCTGGAAGTAGCTGAATTCGAAGTCGGTGCGGCGCTCCGGTGGGATGAGGTCCAGCGACGCCGCGTAGGCATCCACGTCGCCAAGCACGCCAAGCCGCACGATGGCATAGCGTCCATGCGAGTCCACGTCCACCGAGGGACTTGCCATCAGTCGTTCGTGCATCCGTCGCGCCGACTCCACGTCACCCAGGATCCCATGGGTCTCGACCAGTCCTTCCAGGATATCGACCGAACGCGGATTGAGTCCCAGCGCCACGTTGAGGTTCTCGACCGCCTCGGCCGGCCGCCCGTCGCGGCGCAGGATCCAGCCGCGCAACTCGTACACATCGGCGCTGCCAGGCAGGCCCTTTTCGGCGATCGCCAGCTGTTCGAGCGCCGCGTCGTAATCCAGCCAGCCGTGATACAGGTGGCGGGCGAAGATCCAGCGCAAGCGCGGGTTGTCCGGTTCCAGCGCCAGTGCCTTGTCGATCCACTGCCGCGCCTCGTCGCGCTCGGCGGTGCGGCGGGTCTCGAACCAATAGGAATTGGTCAGTTCGAAACCCAGTTCGCCCATGGCCTGCGCGAACCCGGGTTCCTCGACCAGGACCTGCCGGTACAGGGCTATCACGTTCGCGATGTCCTGCCCGGTCCCGACGCCGCTCTGCGCCCGCGCCCTCAGATAGAGGTCCCAGGCCTTGGCATTGCGAGTTGGCGCGGTGGCGGCCTGCTGCGCCGCCGCTCCGCCGGCCAGCGTCTTGCCCAGCGCGCCCGCGATCGACACGGCGATTTCGGTCTGGATCTCGAATACGTTTTCCGGCGTGAGCTCGCGGTCGAAGGTCTCGGCCCACAGGTGCTCGTCGCTCGCCGCGTCGATCAACTGCGCGGTGATCCGCACGCGCTTGCCCGAGCGCTGCACGGCGCCCTCGAGCAGGTGCGCCACGCCCAGTTCCTGGCCGATCTGGCGCATATTCTTGGTGGTGTCGCGGTACTCCATCACCGAGGTCCGCGAGATCACCTTGAGGTCCGGATTGCGCGCGAGCTGCGTCAGCAGGTCGTCGTGCACGCCGTCGACGAAATACGCGGTATCGGGCTCGGCGCTGCGGTTGGCGAAGGGAAGCACCGCGACGGAGCCCTGCTTCGACCTCGCCGCCACCGCGGCCTCCGGCGCGGCCGCTACCGGCCCCGGGACGGCATCGGGAACCGGCGCGTCGCTGGTGGCAACTGCCGCCGTATCGATGGACTGCCCTGCCCCGCGATCGCGCGGCCAATAGCGATCGGCTGCGACCAGCGCCACTACCGCCACCAGGGCGACCCCGATCAGCCGATCCATGCGCTGCGCGGTCTGCGCGGCGATCGACTGGTCGGCCGGCACTACACCGTCGCGCTTGAGGCCCTGCGGCGTCAGTTCGTACAGCCACGAGAACACCAGCGTCGGCACGAAGCCGATCGCGAGCAGCCCCACCAGCGTCTTGAGTACCCATGCCGGCGCGCCGAAGACCGGCAACAGGGTCTCGGCCACCTGCACGACCAGCCAGGCAACGACGAGGTAC
>Ga0209254_10007337_pt1 | contig 10177 bp, 9 predicted proteins | sample FrelakmetDIP11DI_FD_187148 | JGI IMG/M metagenome (GOLD analysis project Ga0209254, IMG submission 187148) | Freshwater lake sediment microbial communities from the University of Notre Dame, USA, for methane emissions studies - DIP11 DI (SPAdes)... | ecosystem: Environmental > Aquatic >...
CGCCGAGCTGTTGGGAAAAACGCGCTCGGACTTCATGCTGGAAACGGCCTGCCGCGAGGCCGAGGACGTATTGTTAGACCAGAGGGTATTTACCCTGGACGCGGAGACGTTCCAGAAATTCCAGGCCATGCTGGACGCGCCGCCGAGCGAAAACCCCAAGCTGCGCAAATTAATGGCGACCAAAGCCCCGTGGGAGCCGTGATTTGTCAGATATTCAGAAATGGAGTGCACCCGCGCCGCTGACCGCCGCGCATCATGTGGCGGACTTTGACTGTGGCGAGGCTGCCCTTGACCATTGGCTGAAACATCGGGCTTTGCGCAACGAGGGGCGCGGGGCGTCGCGCACCTATGTGCTATGCGCCGATCAACAGGTTGTCGCTTATTACTGCCTGGCGACCGGCTCGATTGCCAGCGAACTTGCCCCCGGACGGATTCGGCGCAACATGCCAGACCCTATCCCGGTCATGGTGTTAGGCCGCCTGGCGGTTGATCTATCTTGGCAACGTCATGGTTTGGGAAAGGCCTTGTTGCGCGACGCGATCTTGCGCACGATTCAGGTTTCCGAGGTTGTCGGTGTTAAAGCCCTCTTGGTTCATGCGCTGTCCGATCAGGCCGTGGGCTTCTATGAGGCCCAGGGCTTCCATCCTTCGCCGATGAATCCGCGAACGCTCTTGCTGCCCTTATCCGAGGTTTGAAGCATGAGGGATGAAGCTCAAAAACGCGCGGCCAAGCTCGAACAGCTCCGCCAGCCGCGCACGACTAGATACGGGTGGGTGGCTAGCCCTTGCCAGACAGGGACTTTCACCCGGCAAGAAGCCTCAAGCTTCGCTTGACGCACTAACGATATGATTTAGCGATGGTTCCTTGCTTCGTTTCTCGCTGGGCGAAAGCCAACCGCCAGCCGATCGACCAGGGACGCCAGCGCCGGACAACGGGGCGTCCCGTCGGGAGCTACGGCGCCGGCATCGGACCGCTCGGTGACGATCACCGGCCGACCCAACCAGTGGGAAAGATCGGCGCCATTATCCATGAGCGGATCGGTTGGGGCGTCGATCCGGTTCAATACCACACCCACGAGCGCCAAGCCTCGGCGTTTGATCGCCTCAACCGCCAGCAGGGTTTGGCCGATGGTGCCCAGCCGGTCCGCCGCGACCAACAGCACCGGCAAGGGCAGCGCCGTGGCCAGATCGGCGTTGAGTACGTCCGCCGCCAGCGGGGAGTAGAAACCCCCGGCGCCTTCCACCAGCAGGAAATCGGTCTCGGCCACCCCGTCGAGGCATGCTGCGCACAAATCGACCAACGTCAAAGTCGCGCCGGCCAGCGACGCCGCCCGTTCCGGCGACAGCGCTGCTTCCAGAGGGTGAGGGCAGATGCGCTCCAAGGGATCGTCCGTGCCGGACGCGGCTTGAAGCGTTCGGGCATCCGCGGGCAGGAGACGGTCTCCTTCCCACCGGCAGCCGGATTCCACCGGTTTGCGAGGCCGAACGATCAGATTCCGCTCCGCGAGCAGGCGGGCCAAGGCTGCAGCGATCCAGGTCTTGCCGACGGCGGTGTCGGTGCCGGTCACGAACAGGCCTCGGGGAACTCGTCTCGGCATCAGAAATAAGCTTTCCTCATTTTCCTCCTCCATAGAACTGATCGGGCCGCATTCGATGCCCCGTCCGAGCTGCTGTGAGAAATTTGTCGGCAGCATATCCTAAACGATGTCCTGCAGGGTACCGACGTTCCATTCAACGGTGACGGTCGGGGATAGAAGTTCAGGGCACGAAAATAAAGCATCGTCGGGTTTTCGAATCCGGCCGCCACCTCGCGGATGGCGTGAACGCTTTCCGCTTCGAGTGTCCTCCAGCGGAGGATGATGCACATTCACCGAATGACTCCAACCTCCCATTCGAAGCAGTCAGTTCGGGGTGGGCATTGCCCGCCCCTGAACGGGGCTATTTGGCTTCCGCCGCCATTTGCCGATGATATTCGGCCATCTGCAGGCTTTCCTTGGCGGCAAGCTCGAAATCCCGGATCATCGCTTGGGCATGGGCTCTCAAATCGTGTATCCGTTTCCCGTATTTATGCGGATTTGCCTGATACTGGATCAGCATTTTCTTTTCCTCGTCCGCATCATCCTGCATTTGCTTGGCCACATCCTCGTAATGTTTCGCCAACGCCTCATGAGCGTCGCTGGACTCGGCGGTTTGCACGGACCGAGCCCAGTTCGGCGCGCGAAGCGGTTCCTTGGGTGCGCAAGCGACCAGCGAACTGAGGACGGCGGTTACGGCAAATAACATTTTTGTGTTCATGAAACACCTCACAGTATGGATCTCAATACAATAGGGATAGGTCTTTGCTGCCTGCAGATCGTCTCCGGATCCGCCGTTGGAGCCCCGCGCCGTCCAACAGTCGGCATGGGCGTTGTGCGAGGCGCTGGCGGCCTTCGCAACCGGTTGTTAACGGATGCCTCTACCATCGAAACTGTCGGATAACCCAGTTGGGCCATACCCCATACTCCTGCGCGAACTCCGCTATCTTTTGGAATCGACCAGCGTCGTCCATGACGTCTTCAAAGTCCGCTTTGTGAATCCCGTCGGTGACAAAAGCGGTCGCCAGTCCAAATCTCGCACCGCCCACCACGTCGTGAAAAAAGGAATCGCCAACGGCAATGATGCGGCTCGAATCAAAGTCAGGCAAAACCTTGCGACAATGCTCGTAAATCGTCGGATAGGGTTTACCGATATAGTGAACCAGCCCTCCCATTTGCTCATAGCGGCGCGCCAGCTCGCCCGCGCTGAACAGCAGCCCTTTGGGCGATAGACGAACCAAGTCCGGGTTGGCGCAAATGAGGGGGATTTTGTGCGCCACCGCGTACTCCAGGATGGTTTGGTAGAACGCCATCGGTTGGTCGTCGCCGACACCGGCGAGGAGTATGAAATCCGCGGCGGCCACAGTCGGTACCCATTCAACATCAAGCCCTTCCACGAGAGAACGTCCCTCATCGCTGCTCAAGAGCAGGCAGCAGTCACCGATGGCGGGCAAAAAAGGGTGGGTTCGCGCTGCCAGGCTTTCGCGGGCGACTTCACCGGAAGTGATCAACGCCGTGTAACAGTCCCCGGTGAGGCCCATCGACCTTAGGCGCAAGGCGTTGACTTCGGCCCGCTGACCCGAATTGCTGAGAATCACCACGCGTTTTCCCAGCGACAGCAGCAGCCGAAGGCATTCGGCGACGCCAGGGTAGACTCTCTGGCCGTCGTGCAAGACACCCCACTGGTCGACGAGAAACAGGTCATAGTGCTCGGCGAACGATTGGAGTCCCTCGCCACAGTGGGGTTTTGGCGGGACGCCTGGTGCAGCTTCCGGCTCCAGGGCGCCAGGCACAAAGGGCTCTCCTTCCCGGGTTTGCTGTGGTTTTTTCAAGTCATGGTTTGCCACTGCAGAGGGTCTCCTTAGCGTCTTGACTGAATCGTCCAGCCGATGGGTTTCCATCATCCGGTATTCCTCATCCCCGCCGCAATGGCGTTGATGGTCCGCAACAGCGGTTGCATCCAGCGGCTTTTCACCGGATTCTCCGCGCCTACCGCCCGCACCCGACGCAGCAGCCCGACCTGGATGTAGTTCAGCGGGCCGAGGTAGGCATTGCGGCGATCCAGTGAAGCGGCCAACATCGGGCTTTCCGAAAGCAGTTGATCGGCGTCCGCGATGTCCAGAATCCAGTCCACACAGCGCTGGTATTCCCCGGCAATCAGCCCGTGAATGCGTTTGCCGGTCTCCGGGTTGACACACAAACCGGCGTATTCCCTGGCGATACTCATGTCGGATTTATCCAGCGCCATCTGAGCGTTGCTCAGCAGATTGCGGAAAAACGGCCAGTCCTGGTACATCGCTCGCAGCTTTTGCAGACGCTCGGGTCTGCCGGCGCACCAGGTCGATAAGCTGGCGCCGATGCCGTACCAGGCGGGAAGGGTCTGCCGCGACTGCGCCCAGGCGAACACCCAGGCGATGGCGCGCACCGATTGTTTGGAGCGGTCCTGCTTCTTCCGGTGCGAAGGGCGCGAGCCGATCTTGAGCTGACCAATCTCACTCACCGGCGTCGCCTCATAAAAGTAGTCAAGAAATCCCTCGCTGCGCTCGGTCAATTCCCGGTAGCCGTGCTCACCGATCCGCGCCAGTTCGCCCATCACGGCCAGGTGTTCCGGGCGGTCCTCAGCCACCGGCAGCACCAGACTCACACTCGCCTTGAGCAGGCCGGTGACGCCCATGGTCAGCTCGTAGATGGCGGTTTCCATGTTATTGTAACGGTAGAACACCATCTCGCCCTGTTCGGTGAACTTGATCTGCCCGCGCACCGTTCCCGGCGGCTGCGCCAGGATGGCTTCGTGGGTGGGACCGCCGCCGCGGCCCACCGTGCCACCCCGGCCATGGAACAAGCGGCACGGGAGGCGACGTTCCTCGGCAATGGCGCTGATTTGTCGCTGCGCCCGGTAGAGTCCCCACGTCGAAGCCAGGATCCCGCCGTCCTTGCACGAATCCGAGTAACCCAACATGACTTCCTGACGCTTTCCCGAGGCATCGAGCAATGCCCGATACACCGGAAGATCGAGCAGCGTGGTCAATACCGCTTCGATATGATCGAGATCGGCGATGGTCTCGAACAAGGGGCTGACGCCGAGCCGGCAATACCAACGACCGCCGATCCGTCCGGCCAAACCGGCTTGTGCGGCGAGAAGCATCACCTCGAGCACATGACTGGCAGCGTGGGTCATGGAGACGACATACCGACCGAAACAGTCCGGGCCGATTTCCTCCCGAGTGCGGGCCATCACTTGAAAGACCTCGAGGGTCTCGCGGGTGGCCTCGGACAAGTCGGCTGGGTCATAAACTAGACGCCCGGGTGTGGCGATGGCCTCGCTCAACATCTCCAGCCGCTGTGTCTCATCTAACGCCTGATAATCCACGTAACGGGCGGCCGCGAGTATTTCCGCCACCGCTTCGGAATGGCGGCCCGATTCCTGGCGCACGTCCAGTTGCATCAGGTGGAAACCGAAGGTTTCGGCGAGACGTATCAGATCCTGCAGTTCCAGAGCCGCGATCTCCGCATCGCCGTGCCCGCACAAGGATTCGCGAACCGTGAAAAGATCGGCCATGAAGGCGGCGGCATCCGTGTAAGCGTGACCGCTATCCCTTGCGTCGGCTCCTTGCAAACGCCGCTCGACTCGCTCCAGCGCTCGTTCCATGCGGTATTTCATCAGCGCCAGCTTGTGCCGGTAGGGTTCTTGCAAATAGGGCTTTTCCAGCGACCGGGCGGAATCTCCCAGCATCGCCCGGTCGGATTCGAGGCTGGTCAGAAACGCCCCCGTCGGCTGGCACAAACCGTGAGAGTGGGAGAGTTGGTTGCGCAGTTCGTCCAGCCGTCGGACATATTCCTGTAACACCGTGCACGCTTGCAGGCGCAGCGCCAGCAGGGTGGTTTCCGGTTTGACGTTCGGATTACCGTCGCGGTCGCCGCCGATCCAGGAGCCGAAGCGCACGAAACTGGGAATGCGGACCTGCCGGGCGACGGTCTCGCCGTAGACATCGCGCAGAGAGCGCTCGAAATTGCGGTAGACCCGCGCCGTGGCCTGAAACAGGGAAAGGGGGAAATAGGACAATCCGGCGTCTATTTCGTCCGCCACGCCCATGCTCCGGGCGCGGACTTCATCGGTTTTCCACAGCAACTGGATCTGGCCGTGCAGCCTTTCCAGAGCTTCCTCGCGGAAATAGCCTCTAACGCGCGGATCATCCAGCTCTTCCTGGGTCAGGAAGATACTTCGCAGTGCACCTTTGATGGCACGCCGTTTGGCTTCGCTGGGGTGAGCGGTCAGCACCGGCAAGTAGAGCAGTTCATCGAGCAGAAACGGAAGCTTCTCCGGCGTCAGCCCCGCCTGTTTCAGCGTCAGCAGGGTATCGTGGAAGGAGCCCGGCCAATAGTGTCCGCCGCGTTCGGCCTGACGCCGCCGCAGACGGAGGTAGTGCAATTCCTCGGCCAGGTTGACCAGGCTGGCATAGCGATTGAGGGCCCGCACGACTTGGCCGATCGCTTCAGGCTCCAATTGTTCGATCGCTTCGATCAATTGACGCCGCCGGGTCTGGCTGCCCTCGCGGCGAAAACTGGCGTAACTGCGCCGCAACCGTTCCACCGTGGCGGCGATCTCCGGTCCCGCCTGTTTTGCCAATACCCGCTCCAGCACGGCTCCCAACAAGACGATACTGCGACGCAGCTCTTTGTCATGGGATGGGGTGTCCAAGGGCACGTTCCTTTTGTTTGACTCGTTCGGAAGGTTTTCGAGCCAAGGGGTAGATGCCCAATCAGATGGGCAGGGTCTTCCCCGTCCGCTCAGGTGTCGGCCGCGCGCCGCGGGTTGCCGCCGCCCCAGGCGTGTTGGCGGAAAACACCGTGCAGGCTTTCCCAATCGAGCACGACCTCGCCGCCTGCCGCCTGGTGCTGCTGCTCCCAGTTGACCAGCAAGTCCAGGCAGGCATGATCGATAAAGCTCATCTCGTCAAAATGCACGTCCACCCGCGCGCCAGGACGCACCTTTTCCAGAGCTGCCGCGAGTCGCGGCAGACGGATGAAGGTAGCGGCGCCATTGAGATGAAGGACGGTCACGCCGGTGTTCGGGTTTTCCTCAACTTGCACTTCGAGGTGCGAGAACGAATACAGTAGTCTCGCGAGCGCCAGGCCGATCCCGACGGCGATGCCGGTCAGCAGGTCCGTCATCACCACGGTGCCCAAGGTCGCGGCATAGATACCGGCCTCCGCCCGGTCCAGGCTCCACAGAGTTCGGGCGAACCCGAGCTTGATCAACTTGATTCCCGCATACACCAGCACCGCAGCCAAACTGGCGACCGGGATCAGTTGCAGCACCGCGGGCAGCAGCGTGATGAACAGCAACAGCCAGACGCCGTGTAAAGTCGTGGAAAGGCGCGACTGAGCGCCGGCCAATACATTCGCCGAACTGCGGACGATGACGCCAGAAATCGGCAGCACGCCCAGCAACCCGCACAGAACATTGCCAGTGCCCTGGGCGGCGAGTTCCCGGTCATACCGGGTCCGCGGAGCGTGCCCCTGCATCGAGTCCACCGCCGTAGCGGTCAGCAGCGATTCCGCGCTGGCCACGAAGGCCAGGGACAGGCCCGCCACCCAGATCGTGCCTTGCGTCGCCCGGGCGAGCCAAGCCGCCGTCGGCCAAGTGACTGCGTCCAATAATTGGTCGGGCGCCGGAACGTACCTTACGTCGAGTTCCAGCATCGACCCTGTGGTCGTGGCAAGGCCGATGCCGATCAGCGGCGCCGGCAGCAGCTTGAGTTTCTTCGGCGCGAGGGCGGTCCATAGGGCGATCGTCGCGATCGTGAGCAGGCCGATCAGCGCCGCCGAGCGGTGGGCATTTTCCGAGACCCCTTTCCACACCGCTTGTGGCAACGACCACAAGTTGATGATGCCGCCGAATTCCTTGCCCGCGCCGGGCGGCGCATCGTCCACCATGACATGGAACTGCGACGCGACGATCAGTACACCGATACCGGCCAGCATGCCCTGGATCAGGGCAGGGGAAACGGCGCGGAACACCGGACCCAGGCGCAGCAGTCCGGCCGCCAGCTGGGCCAGGCCGCTCACCAGCACGATCAGACCCAAGGTCTCGAAACCGAAGTCCTTAATGAACAGCGCGACCATCACCGCCGCGCCGTTCGCCGCCCCACTGACCTGCAGCGGACAGCCGGACAAAGGCCCGACCACGACGCCGCCAATTATTCCGCTGATAATGCCAACAGCCGCTGCATTCTCGAAGGGAAAACCTGCAACAAGGGCGATACCCATCGACAGGGGCAGAGCGACCAGGAAGACCACGACCGAGGCAAGCAAGTCCTGCTTCCAGGTCACGGCTAGGTTCCCGTAACCTTCGGACGCCTTGTTTGCAGTTGCAACGCGCATGGCCGCACCCCCTAAATTTCCAACGCGACCAGCTTGCGCTCCGGCACCGGCAACGCCGCGCGCTGTTCGGTCAGGCGCTGGAACTGGCAGCTTTCCGGGTCGTAGCCGAACACCTCGCCGGTCTCGATCTTGTAGACCCAGCCGTGCAGCTTGAGCTTGCTTTGGGCCAGCCTTGAGGCCACGACCGGATGCGTGCGCAGGTTTTCCATCTGCGCCAGCACGTTCTCCTGAATGGTGACGTTGAGCAGCGAAGGTGCCTCCCGCTCGGCGTATTTGTCCTGGACGATGCGGCGGGTGGATTCGGCGTGGGAAAGCCACTGGATCAGCGCCGGGAAATCGCGGCTCGGAGGCGGTTCCAGCAACCCTTTCATCGCGCCGCAATGCGAATGACCGCAGACGATGATGTCCTTGACGCCCAAGCCCGCCACGGCGAACTCGATGGTGGCCGCCTCGCCGCCCTGCACCGCGCCGTAAGGCGGCACGATGTTGCCGGCGTTTCGCAGGATGAACAGCTCGCCCGGTTCCGTCTGGGTCAGCAGGTTCGGGTTGATGCGCGAATCGGAACAGGTGATGAACAGCACGTCGGGCGTCTGCCCTTCCGCCAAACGCTCGAACAGTTCGCGCTGGGAGCCGAACAGCATGGTCTGGAAGTGGTGGAGTCCCTCGATCAGCTTTTGCATGGCTTTTCCTCGGTTGACGGGAAGTAATGGCGACATGACAAAGCGTAATGCCGGACTGTTCCATAGTAAAATGGAATTAATCTATTTTTTTTATCGTAATTTTAGATGATCTGGAGACTGTGGAACGCTTGAACTATCAGCATCTGTATTACTTCTGGACGGTGGCGAGGGAAGGCAGCGTCACCCGCGCCTGCGAAAAACTGCATCTGGCGCAACCCACCATCAGCGCCCAGTTGGCGGTGTTCGAGCAGGCGGTCGGGGAGCCCTTGTTTCTCAAGGAAGGGCGCAAACTGGGGCTCACCGACACCGGCCGTGCCGTGTTCCATTATGCGGAGGAAATCTTTGCCCTGGGGAGGGAACTGACCAACACGCTCAAAGGCCAACCCGGCGGACGGGGGCTGCGCCTCACGGTGGGTGTGGCGGATGCCTTGCCGAAACTGATCGCCTACCGCCTGATCGAACCCGCGCTCCGCCTTCCGGACCCGGTGCAGATTGTTTGCTACGAAGACAAAGCCGAGCGCCTGCTGGCGGAGATTTCGCTGCATGGCATCGATCTGGTGTTGTCGGATGTGCCTGCCACCCCTTCGTCGGATAGCCGCGCGTTCAACCATCTGTTGGGAGAATGCGGGGTCGCAGTATTCGGGACGGCGGAATTGGCCGCGCGCTACACGGACGATTTCCCCCGCTCCCTCAGCGGTGCGCCGTTTCTGCTACCCACGCTGAGCACGGCGCTGCGGCGCTCGCTGGATCAATGGTTCGACAGCGAGAGCGTCAGCCCGAAAATTCTAGCGGAAATCGAAGACAGTGCCTTGATCAAGACTTTTGGCAACGCCGGGATCGGATTGTTCGTCGCGCCGACCGCGGTGGAGACAGATGTGCAACGCCAGTATGACGTCCATGTCATAGGCCGCATCGAAGCCGTGCGGGAACGGTATTATGCGATCACGGCGCGTAGGAAGCTGAAGCATCCGGCCGTGACCGCCATCTTGAACGATCGGAAATTTAACGGGCGCTGCGGCCCCTTGGGATCAGAGGATGCGCCCCCGTGAGGGGCGGGCGCTTTGGCCAGGCTCGCACGCAGAGCTTCCATCAGGTCGATGACCTGGGCACCGGCGGCGGGCTCTGCTGCCGCGGTTTCGGTGATTTCCCGGCCTAGTGCGGCCCTGGCCCGTTGCCCACATCGGCAACGTCGGTCGGCCTCGGCGGCGCACGACCCCGGCGAGGGTTGGATGTTGCGTAGGCGCCGCCGATCCGTCAGCGCCGACGCATTGCGCACACGATTGAGGCAGGGCATCCCGAGCTTCTCGTTGGATAAATGACAAACAGCGCCATTTGAGGCTAAGCTTTGCGGTTGAGTCGGCCGACCGACCTCCGCCATTGATACCAGGACCGAGAGAGATTCATGACCAGCGATTATCACTACGACCCCGCCTCGACGCCGTTCGCTGCGAATGCCCAGGGCTATCACCCGAACAATGCGCTGTGGCTCGCCGCTGCCTCCAACCTTGCCTACGAGAACGAGGAAACCACGCGCTCCGTG
>Ga0209254_10007338_pt1 | contig 10176 bp, 4 predicted proteins | sample FrelakmetDIP11DI_FD_187148 | JGI IMG/M metagenome (GOLD analysis project Ga0209254, IMG submission 187148) | Freshwater lake sediment microbial communities from the University of Notre Dame, USA, for methane emissions studies - DIP11 DI (SPAdes)... | ecosystem: Environmental > Aquatic >...
CAGTGAGCGCCAGTAGTGGCTGGCATGTCGCGCAGCACCGACACTACATAAGCGAAAGCTCATATGGCACCTCATGGTAGCTTCGCTCATATTGGGCCCACTAGCGCCGGTGCGGGCTGAGGACGCCTGCGGCGCAACAACAACAGGCTTTTTATCTTAATCGGGGTCAGGTCCCCTCCTGTCGGAGGGGACCTCCTCAACTTGGGGCAGCGCCAAACCGCTGCGGTTGAAGACGGCGGGCAAGCTTAAACTCGGGTGGAAACTGTCCTGGACATGGGGTCCACTTTATCCATCTCAACGGGCACTACACGTTTCGCAGCGCCGGACAGATCATCGACCTGGATGCAATCATGGCCGGGCTAGATTTGGGCTGACGGAATTTTCTGGGGTTTGGGCTTACAACCCCATCATGCGCCGGCCTCGAGGCCGCGCCGCAGGGCCGCCAACGCCCTCAAACGCGTCGGGTGCGGGCGGCCCTGCGGCGCACCCAAGCCAGCCGCAACAGCACGCCCAAGAGCCCGACCGCCAGCACCGAGAAAACCAGCACGGAGAAGACGAAAGCCAGCGCCAGCAGCAGAAAGGCGGCGGCCCCGCCGAGCAGCTTCGTGAAGAGACCTGTAGTGGGCCCCTCGACGAACTCGACCCGGAACGCTTCCCGTCGCTCGATGCGCAGGCGGTCACTGGGTTCGAGCGGCGGACTCATGGTGGGCGCTCACGAGGGCTATGGCAGGGCACAGAGGCCCCCCAGCCTACGCCGTACAACAGTCCCGTACCACGGCAGAGAGCGGCGAGGTACGCAGGATGCGCACCTGCCCCAGGTCGCCGCCCAGCGGGTCGTCGAAGCTGCCGTTGGGCTCGGGCAGCAGCTCGATGGCCAGTGTGCTGATTGGTGCGTCTTCGGCCAGACCGGCGTTGCGGAGGGCCGCCTGCACTTCCACGCCCGACCACCGCATCTCGCCTTCCAGCAACCGCGCGGCGCTCAAGGCCGCCTTGTCGCCCTTCTGGCGGCGCACAGGCTGTAGCTTCCGCAGGTCGATTTGGATGTTGCGCCGGATGCTGGCATCGGCCTGCGTTACCTGGGCATACAGCACGACCCACAGCTCGGTGTTGGGCGGGTTCGGCAGCACGCGGCGCAGGCCGAGGTAGGGCGCGGCGTAGGGGGCGCGCACGCGCACAGCCCCCTCGGGCTCCGCGATGACGGAACACGTGAGTTCCGGTGCGGGGTGCTGCACGCCTTCGAGCACCAGCGATTCCCCGAACCGGCCTTGCGCGGTGGACCACAGCGGGTCGGCGGCCGGCCCGCGGTCGTGGCCGACGCGGATGTCGTAGGTGAAGAACGAGAACAGCTCCGGTGATCCGGGGTCGGTGTTCGGCGGCAGCGGCACCAGGAAGTGGCGGTTGCTGTTGGCGCTGGGTTCGAGGCGCTGCATCGTGGACCAGCCGGCCAGGTCTTGCACCTGGCCTGGCGTGATGACACGCACCAGTTCGGCGTCGAGCGGTGGCCCCTCCACCACCTGTGGGTCGGCCACCGGCTCGCTGCCTGGCAGCAGCATCGGGTCGGGCGTGGTGGTGAGCGGGCGGGCGAACCATGCGTCGCGCGGGTCGGCCAGCGACTCAGCGAATTCCACCCACAGGTGCCGCGTGCGCGAGCCCGTGTAGGCGTAGTCGGCATCGTGCTCGTAGGGCGTGAGCGCGATGCCCGCCGCCACCACCTTGGGCACCTGCCGCGGCGGGGTGACAACGGGCAGCCGGGTGTCGATGGACTGCTCGACACGCCCCCCGCCTTCGAGCTGCAGGCGCAGCCGGTAGCTCACGCTCATCTCGTAGGGCAGGCCGTCGGGGCCCAGGCGCGCCGGCAGCGCGTCGATGAAGACGAGGCGGGTGAACGAACGGTCCGGTCGGCGTGCCGCCTGCACGTTGATGCTGTTCATCAGCTCGATGGTGCCGACGTCCACCGTCTCGCTCACTGACCCGATGGCGTCGGACAGCGACACCGTGCGGCTCACCACCAGGGTGGGCGAGCCGGCGCCGCGCCAGGTCCAGTCGCGGCCGATGACGACCTGCACCGCATTCAGCCATTGCCCGGCCAGTTCGGCAGGGTCGGCGAATTCCAGGCTCGACGCGTCGGGCGCGGCGTGGAAGGTCAGGCCCGCGCAGCCGAAGGCTATGCGCTCGCCCTGCGGGCCGAGCAACATGGGGCCGTCGGCCACCAAGTCCAGCGCCGCGGCCAACCGTCCCAGCAGCGCGGGCGAGGGCTCGTTCTGCGCCACCACACTGCGCAGCGGCGCGCGCACGCCGATCGGGTCGGGGCGCAGGAACACCGATCGCAGCTGGTCCGAAGGCGGCAGCACACGCAGCAGATCGCTTTCGGCAGACGCCGCCGCGACGGCATGGAAATCGACCACCTTGACCACACCCAGGCGGGCTTCGTCGCTGGCGAAATAAGTGAGGTCGTTGCGGCCGGCGGCGCGCAGCTCCAGCCGCACGTCGCGGGCTGTGGCCAGCGTCACTGGGCCGGTGATGGTGCCCTCGGCGCCCGCCTGCGGCGCGATGTCAATGTCGCGGTAGTCGGCCGCGTCTTCCCAGGCCAGCGCCACGTCGAGCGGCTGGGTGGGGCCGGCCGGGAAGGCGCGCGAGGTCCGGTACCACTCGATGAATCCGTCGGCGTCGGCCGCGGGGTCGAACTTCGGGGGCCGCACCAGCACGCGCAGCCGCAGGAAGGCGGTGTCGGGGTCGTGGATCGTCGGGGCGACCGCATCGGCCGGCAACCCGGCGTCGTTGGCGGTTATCTGCGCCAGCAAAGCAGCACGCGCGGTGACGCCAGCGGCGAACACCGCTTCGGGGTAGCCGAGGCGCGGCCGCCACAGGCGCAGGCTGGCCAACGTGCCATCGGCCTGCGGCGTGACCCTGGCCAGCTCGACGATGCTCGGCGCGCGGTGGCGCTTCATGTGCACTCGGGCGACGGGCGCCTCGCCCACGCGGCTGGGCTCGGCATCGGGCGCCGGGCCACCCCCGGTGGTGTCGGCCAACCGCACACGGAACTCGTAGCGACGCCCGTAGCGCAACTCCACGTCGTCGGCATGCACCGGCACGCTGGTCTCGGGCCGGCCGGGCGGCACGTTCATCAGGCGCTGTTCGTCGTTGGTGGACACCACCAGCGAACCACCGCGCCAGTTCACGAACCAGGCCGGCAGCCAGAACTGCGCGCTGTGTTCGCTGGGCACCACCTCGGACCAACGCTCTTCGCGCGCCACGCCGAGATCAACGCCGACATTCAGCGGCGCGTCCACCTCCGACAGCGAGGTCCAACCGATGCCGCCTTCCGGGCGCACGTCCACGCGATACCCGAACACGCCGCGGGGCGCCAGCACCGGGTCTTCGCCGTCGGGCGGTGCGCCGAGCGAGCGGTTCTGGCCTTCGAGGATGTCTTCGTCGTCCCACGCGAGCTGGATGCCTTCGTCGCGAGCGATCGGTGCGCCGGCGCCGTCTTCGTCGAGCACGTCGGAGGTCAGCGGCTGGCGCGCATGCACGATCTTCGAGAAGCCGTCGTCGAAGCGCAGCGCCTCGACGAACACCTTGTCGAAATTGCCGAGCGCAGCGGCCGCGGCGGCGTTGTCCGACACCGGAAACAGCACCGGGCTGAACAACGGGCGCTCGCCAACCGTCGGCAGCTCCGGCACGCGGGTGGCAAAGCAACGTTGAAAGCCCGCGGTGACGGTCTGGGCGAAGTAGTCGCTGGCAGGGGCCAGCTCCACCCAGAGCCAGCCGCCATGTTCGAGCCGCGGTGCAGCGTCGAGCGGCACCTCCAGCGCCACGATGAGCCCCAGCGCTTCGGCCAAGCGCGGCTGGCGCATGGAGAACGCGAGCGCCTCGCCCCAGCCGATGACCATCGGCGGCTGCGGCGGTTGCGGCGTGGGCGGGCAGCGCATCAGGCAGTGGTAGCTGTCGTCCACCACCGCCAGCGAGGTGCGCGGCTTAACGAAAGGGAACGCGCGCCGATAGGTGCGCGGCAGGTACTTGCGCAGCTGCCGCGGGTCGCGCCCCTGAGGCGAGAAGGTGTCGGCGGCGGGCGAGTCCGGGATCTCCAGCGCCTCTTGAATGGCTGTGAAGATGGCGCGGGCGTCTGGGCTGTTCACCGTGGTGCTACCACCCCCGGGGTCGGGCAGCACGGTGGCTTGGTCGATGAGCGTGCGCTGCGGCAGCGCGCTTGCTGTGTCGGATACGTTCACGGTGAACGCCAAGCCGGCGTCGGCAAACGCCGGCAGGCCCGAGGGCGCGGCCAGCAGGGGCGCCAGCGGGTTGCCGGTGGGGGCGATCAACAGGCGGATCGACAGCCGGCGCGTGGCCGCATTCCAGCGCTGAAGATAGGGAACGAGCGTGAGCTTGGTGGGCGTGGCCATGGCAGGGCTCCTAGAACGTGGTCGTTTCGGTGACGAGGTAGGTGGCGCTGATCGAGAAGATGAGGAAGATGTCCACCTGCACCTTGACGTTGCCGCTATAGTCGCACTTGGTCGCGCCGGCGTCCTTGTAGACCAGGCCCTTCAGTTCGGCGCGGATCTTCACCTTCACGATCACCAGGTCCACCCCGGCCTCCAGCGCCACGATGCCGCCGTACTTGGTGACCTTGGCGATCGCGTCGTAGGTGAGCACGAAGCCCACCCCGAGGAAGGCATAGGCCTTGAACGGGCCGATCTTGCCTTCGACCCCCACGCCCACGAACGCCAGCAAATCGAGCTTCTCGGACGTGACCGAGCCAGACACGGACGCCAGACTGAAGGTCAGTTCTCCGGCCACGACGATGAACACCGCGGCCACGCCCACCGACAACACCGGCACCCGGCCTTCGAGGTTGGCGCCGAATGTGGCCGAGGCCTTCACGCCGCCGGTCGTGATGTCGAAGCCCGTGCTCTGCTTGACGAACAGCGTCAGCACCACCCCGCTGCCGGCAGGGAAGGTGGCGATCACCGTGGGCGGCGGCACCGAGATCTTGACCAGCACGTCGACCTTGAACTCGTGCTTCGCGTTGCTCGCCCCCAAGTCGATGGGGCCCTGCGTGCCACGCTCCCCGAAGATCGGGATGAAGGCCATGATGTCCTCGATCTCGGCCAGCATCAGGGACTTGATCTCGGCGATATGCGGCCGTTGCTCGGTGGAGCCCACCACGCGCAATTCCGAACCCGTGAGCCGCTCCATGCCGAGGATGTCGGACCAGACGCGCAGCCCGGTGAACTCCGATTCCCAGCGCTCTTCCTCGATCTCCAGCCGGATCGTCGACGTGTCGTAGAACAGGCTGGAGCCGTGGCCCGCCGAGCCCGAGATGCGCAGCGGCGTCGGGTGCCCGACGATGCTGACCGGCGACGACAGGGACAGCTTGCCCGTTGGGCCGACATCGAAGTGCAGCGCGCCCGCCGCCAGTTCGATGACGTTGCTGGGCGGTGGGAACGCGCCCTTGGACGTGGAGCGCGCCAGGATGTCGGCCAGCGCCGCCTTGTGCCCGCTGTGGATGCGCGGCGCACCGGCGGCCGGCACGAAGGGCCGCGGGAACAGGAAAGCGTGTGTTGGCGTGCTTTGCAGCAGCGCATAGTCGTTGGCCGGGGCGGCGGGGGTCAGCAGGTCGGCTGCGTCGGCCCAGCGGTAGTCGCCGACGCCGCCGCCCAGGAGCGGCGCGGTGTACACCGTTCTGTCGCCGGGCAGGAACTGCACCGGATAACGGCGCACCAGCGGCACGCCGCGGTTTTCGGCCACGGGCACCGCTTCACCCCCGTTGGGCGGCACGCCAGCCACGGGCCGCGTCACGACCGACCAAGCCCCTGTTTGGGGCAGGCTCGGCACGCCGCGCACCGTGGCCACGAAGAGCGGGCTGCCGGCGTCGTTGGCCAGGCCCACTTCGATGCGCTGGGCGCGGAACGGCAGGCCGCTGCCACCGAAGTTCAGCCAGGTGTCGATCGGCCCGCCGATCGGCCCTTGTGCTTCGATCAAGGCCTGCAGGGCATCGGCCCCCGCGGGCACGCCGCTTGGCGCGGTCTGCAGATAGCCGAGGATGCCGGTGGCCGGGGCGAGGCCCGCGCTGCCTTCGAGCGCCACATCGGCGTCGAAGTAGTAAGGCACCAGCGTGGCCGTGCCGTGCGAGAACACCGCGCCGGGCGCCGGGCGGATGGTGCGCGCATGGAAGAGCCCGCGAAACACGCCGGCGTCGAAGCGGTAGGGCGCCACCACGATGTCGCCGACGCCTTTGTCGAAATACCGGTAGTCGAAAATGCCCGGCGTGAAGGCTTGCCAGCCGCTGTCGCGGCGGATCACGCCACCGCCCGGGCGGCGCTCCACCGTCACCGATCGCGTGACGCGCACGCCCCAGGGGTGCAGCACGCTGTTGACCTTGATCACCTCTAGCGCGGTGCGGCCCACCATCACACGGAATTGCACCTTGGCCGCTTCGGCAAAGGCCGCGAAGGGGTTGTTCCAGTCGCTGAAGTTGGAGCCGCCGTAGCCCGAGAGGTCGATGCGGCCCACCGGCACGATGGGCCGCGCGGCCATGTCGTTGTTGAACACGGTTTCCACGCTGCCCGCGGGCTGCAGCGTCTCGCCCAGCACCGAGATGCCGAGCGGCGCCCCGGAGGCTAGGTCCACGCCGTTGAGCCACTGGCGCATGCGGCCTTCGAACATCGGCGATTCGCCGCCGTCGTCCGCGCGGCCGCCTTCGGCGCGGGCGGTGATCTGGATGCCACCGACGGAGCGTTGTTCACTGAACTTTGGGCGCGTCAATCCGTACAGGTCGGCCTTGCGCTGCGCCGTGTCGTTCGGCTGCAGCCGGATGGCCGCCACCAGCCCGAACGGGAACGTGGTGCGGATGCCCACTGGTGTGCCTTCGCGGTAGACCTCGAAGGTGCGCTGCAGCGTTTCCTCAGGAATGATGGCCGCCATCTTCTGCGAGCGCGCGCCGATGTGCGTGGCGCCGCCATCGGTGGCCGAGGCAAGCGGTGTCGGGAACCAGCCCATGGTCATGATGTCCTGGTCGGCGTCGAGCGTGCGCACCGGCTCCCATTGCACCTGCGGCAACGTGATCACCCGCAGCCCCGACACCGGCGAGTGCACCGCCAGGTCCGACACCGCGAAGCCCGCAGCCGGCGCGGGCGGCGCCGAGACGCTGGGGTTGTCGTCGCGCAGCGGGCGGCCGCCCATCGCCACACCCAGCAGGTCTTGATGGGTCGAGACGTCCAGCAGCAAGAGCCCGGGCACCGGGCCCAGCACCTCGGCGAGATACTCGTCGATCAGGCCGGCGCTGGTCTGGTCATGCTTGAGGGCCTGCGCGAGCCGCTGGCCTCGGGTTTCGCGTTCGTGGGCCTGCGCCGCGTCCCAGGCGGCGCCGTCCTGGCGCGTGAATGTGCGCCGGCCCTGGGCGGTCTGCGTCAGGCCCAACGCGAGGTCGTTGCCGGGCTTGCGCGCGGGGCGCACCTGCGGCGGCGAAGGGTTGCCCGCCTGCAGCGCCAGGTTGCCGGCGAGTGCGCCTTCGAACGACACCACCACCCGCTCCAATGCGGTCCAGGCTACGCGGCCCCAGAGCAGCGATTGCGGCACGCCACGTTCCAGCCTGGGCCGGCGGATGAACACGTTCGACACATAGGGGTCGGGCAGCGTGGGGGCCCATTGGTAAACGCCGAACAGCATCTGCGCCTGCCCGGCGTCGATGAAGCGCGCCTCGCGCAGCGTCCCCTGCACGAACAGGAAGGCAGGGGCGCTGGTCCAGACCAGCGCATTGCGCAGGGCGAACGCGTTCGTGCGCCGCTCGTCGTCGACGGTCGCCGCCAGGAAGGCCGTGACTTCGCCGTTGAACCGGTGCAGCAGCACCGTGCCCTGCCGCGTGGGCGTGGGGACCGGATCGCCCCCCGTCGTGACCGGGCGGTCGAGCGCGACATCGGCCTGCCCCTGCACCAGCAAGTGCTCGCCTTCCACCGCGTGGCACCGGTAGAACAGCCACACGCCGTGCGCATAGCGTTGCTGCCAAGGCAGCCGGTGTTCGCTGCCGCCGCCGAGCATCCAAAGCTCGTAGCTGTGCGTCAGCACCGGCGCCAGAGGCAGCACTTGCTCCGCGAAGATCGTGGCCCCGAAAGCGGAAATGCCCAGCCACACGGGACCCAGCGCGTGCGTCCGCGCATCCGGCGCGTACCAGCGCGCCGAGAGCCCCGCCACTTGCAGCCACCAGCCGGCCGCGTGTGCCACCTGACCCAGGATGGCTGGGTTTGGTGCCAGCACCACTGGCAGACCGAGCCCACCCAGCCCCACGTGCCCCCGGCCCGAGAACTGCACCAGATCGTCGGCGATAGGGTCGGCGTCGAAGGTCTGCGGCTCGATGTCGTAGCCCAGCACGAGCGTCCACAGCCGCGGGAGGAAGGTCCAGATTCCGGTCGAGGGGGCGAACTGGAAGCTTTGGCCCCAGACCTTCGCCTTGCCCGGCGCCCCCTTCACTTTCACCGTTCCGGCGTCGAAGCTGAACACCAGCGTATCGGGCAGCGCAACCTTCGCGCCGGCCGAGGTGCACGCCCCCGCGGGGGGCGTCATGCTGTCGGGGGCCAGTTCGAGCTGCAGGCTGCCCTTGGGGGCGGCGGCGATCTCCACGCGGTCATCGTGGATGGTGGACCCCTGGCTCAACTGCAGCGATCCACCCGCCACCTTGATGCCGACAAAACTGCCCGCCGGCAGCCCGGACTGGAGCAGGTTGCCGCGGACCCAGACGGTGCCCGCTTCGATGTCGATGCGCGTGCTCGAAGGGTGTGCGCCGGCGTGGCGGGCCTTCGAAAACACCAGCAGGGGTGCGGTGGCCCCGGTCTGCCGCAGTTCGATGCGGTGCGCCGCGAAGAACACCTCGAACCAGATGTCCACGTCGCCCAGCGTGGCAAACGGGCCCAGCCGTTCACCGGGCACCAGCGCGGACAGGCCATGCACCAGCCCGTCGACCAGGAGCGCATCGCGCGGGTCGCGGCGTGCCACCACCAGCGCCTGGGGGGCATCGCGGGGAGTGGTCCCGGCCTCTGCGAGGTCGTCCACCAGGCGTTGCCGCGTGGCCTCCGACACTACGCCGGCCCAGGGCGTGGTTACGGCCGCGGCTCCGCTCTGAAAGATGTTGTCCTGCAGCTGCGCGCGGAGGGCCGCAGTCGTCAACTCATGCAGGCGCGCCAGCAGCCCCGGCTTCGGCGCGCTGGCGATGTCGGCACTCTGCTGCGCAAAGGCATCGACGAGCGCACTGCGTTCGCCAGTGAGATTGGCCATGACGTCTCCTTGGAGCGGATAGGGGATAGGAAATCCAACCGCACGGGCGGCCGGCGTCGGGCGGACGCTACCATCGCTGGGAGGCGCGTGGCAACCGCCGCCGAAGGTAATCGGGGACAGACCACGATTTCCGCCAGTTCGCTGGGTGCCGATCCGCGTTACGGTCAGGTTCGGACAGGCGCGTCGGGAGCGATGCCCTGTCCTTCCCGCGGCTCGTATCCTACGACTTTTCTCGTGTCGGGGCCCACTGCAAGCGTGCCACCGCCACCTTCGCGCCTATCGGGCCTTGTTGACCGTCGCCAGCGGCAGGAACAGCGTCATCGGCGCGTCTGGCATGGCGATGAAGCCGTGGTGCTGGTAGAAGGTCGCCGCGGGGTCGTCCTTTGCCTCGACCACCAAGGCATAGGCCGCGATCTCCGCACGGGCGGCCCGGTCGAGGGCATCGGCCAGCAGCGCACTGCCGAGACCCTGGCCGCGGAAGCCCAGGTCCACCGCCAGGCGCCCCATGCGCACCGCCGGCACGGACGGGTAGCGCGGCAGCCTCTTGGCCGTGGCGGTCGGCAGGTCGGCCAGCAGCAGGCTCGCCGAAGCGAGGGTGTAGTAGCCCGCGATGCGCCCCTCGGGCGTCAGCGCCACGAAACAGGCGGTCACCCGGCGGCGAATGTCTTGCGAGACCTGGTGCCGGAAGTAACGGTCCAGCGGTTCGGAGCCACTGTCGAAGTTGGTGCGGTCATGCGCGGCGGCGAGCGGTATGACGCGCAAGGGCGCGTCGATCATTCGGCACTCAGCAGCTTGCGGCGACGCGCGAAGGCGCGCTCCAGGGCCGGCGACGGGTCCGGCGGGGACAGGAGGGCCTGGGCAAAGCGCTCCGAGTCGGCCAGCGACAGGCGGACGACCTCGCCCTGCTCGATG
>Ga0209254_10007339_pt1 | contig 10176 bp, 6 predicted proteins | sample FrelakmetDIP11DI_FD_187148 | JGI IMG/M metagenome (GOLD analysis project Ga0209254, IMG submission 187148) | Freshwater lake sediment microbial communities from the University of Notre Dame, USA, for methane emissions studies - DIP11 DI (SPAdes)... | ecosystem: Environmental > Aquatic >...
CTTGACGACCACTTTTTCGTAATTTCGCAGACGGGATTCCAGGTCCACGACGATCGCGGTGACATCCTCTCCGGTCACATTTTCGGAGGTGATATCCACTTTCGGATCTTTGACCAATCCACGGATCTTTGCCAGGGTTTCTTCCAACTTGTCGACTGGTACCCGGATGGTGATGTTGGCGTCGGTATAGGTCTGTCCTTCTTCACCCGTAGATTTATACAAGTAAGAGCTGACGACATACCCCTTCATCGCCTTGGAAAGATCGGTCACCTGCTGCATGGCTGCGGTGGAATTGGGAACGACCATGGACATATTGGCGTTTTTAACGATGAGCTGCTCGACTGAACCAGGGGATCCGGGTGCCGGGCTGGCCGGTGCTTCCATGGGCTGGTTTGCCATGGCATCGGAAACGGACGGGGCAGCAGCGTTTCCCGAACCGAGCGATTGAGCTGCTTCCCGCTCCACCATCATTTCAGGAAGCGGGAGCGAAGCTCCCTTTTCCTCGGAACCGATCAAGCTGGCAGCAGGTGCACAGGCAGCCAGGATCAGTGTTGCCAGAAAAACAAAAACGATTGTCAACTTTTTCATTTTCTCCTCCAGATGAAATTGATTTTTGATTCACCCATAAGACGAAAATACAGGAGAATTTGTTCCGGCCTACCAACCATCGGTCAAACGGGAAGCGTGTCTGGCAGGGAGCCCGGCCTTAATGATCGCATCCTGGACTTTTTTCACATCATATGCCACCCGGTGGAATTCCCAGGTCATCCGGCGTGGATAGAAAAGCGCATACGCCGCGCGGGGATCATGATCGCGAGGTTGGCCGACAGAACCCGGGTTCAGGATCGCCCGGTGTTCAAGCTTGACCGGTTTTCCTTTCTTCCCGAGGGTCCACTCCGCCTCGCCTAAATCCTCGAAAAGGAGGTAGGCAATGGGAAGATGGGTGTGTCCGACCATGGCCAGATGGGTATCGAAGCAATTAAAATTGTCCAGGGCAACACCTGGATCGAGGACATACTCCCAAATGGCATTGCGAGGGCTGCCGTGCACGAGGGTGGTTTTTTCGCCTTTTTCCTGGTCCGGCAGGCTTCGCAGAAATTCCCAGCACGCTTCGGTTATCACTGTTTTTACCCATTTCAGCGAAACCTGCGCGTCGTGGTTGAACAAGCCCAGGCTGATCCGCCCGAGCATGCCGGCATCGTGGTTGCCCATCACACACAGCAGGTCTTTCTGCTCCCGGATCAATTCAATGCATTCATTCGGATATGGGCCATAACCGACAAGATCACCCAGGCACCAGACTGCATCCACTTCCCCTGCATCTTGGAGGACACTCTGCAGGGCGGGGAGGTTGCCATGGATATCGGAGAGGACGAGGATGCGCTTTGATCTGGATGTCATAAAGGTTTCTTTTACAAGCGGAGATTGTGGATCACGAAATCAATGACTTTATCGGCGACTTCAGCCTTGGTGAGGGTGGGCAGGCTCTGGGAGCGGCCTTTTTTATCGATCAGGGTTATCGTGTTGGTATCCACTTCAAACCCCGAGTCGCTGCGGGTGATATCGTTGGCCACGATCAAGTCAAGGCTCTTGGCTGCAAGTTTTTCCCGCGCATTATCGATTAAATCCTGGCTCTCGGCAGCAAAACCGACGGTGATCAACGGATGACCCGTTTGGGTCTTATTCTTCGCCACCCCTTTAAGGATATCTTCAGTGGGTTCCAGTTTGATCTGGGGAATCCCGCTGCCTTTTTTAATCTTTTGGGTTTCGGGCTGCTGGGGTCGGAAATCTGCCACTGCTGCAGCCATGATGAGGACGTCGGCTTTGTTGCAGGCTTTCAGTACAGCATCCTGCATCTCGGCAGCAGTGCGGACCTTGACTTGGGTAGCGCCAAAAGGCAGTTCGAGCGCGTTGGGTGCGGAGATCAGGATGACATCCGCCCCGGCATCCAACGCAGATTGTGCCAGGGCGAAGCCCTGTTTGCCCGAGGAATTATTGGAAATGATCCTGACCGGATCGATCGGTTCCTGGGTACCCCCGGCGGTGACAACCACCTTTTTGTCTTTTAACCGGCCTGTCCGGGTCATGATCCAGCGCAGCTCCGCCATGATATTCAAAGGCTCCACGAACCGGCCTTTTCCGACTGCGCCGGATGCCAAATGGCCCTCTGCAGGTCCCAAGATTAGCGCTCCGCGTTCCTTGAGAACATGGAGATTGTGCTGGGTGGCAGCATTTGCATACATATGGGATTCCATTGCAGGGGAGATCACCAGAGGACATATGGAAACAAGGACAGAGTCAGTAAGGAGATTATCCGCGATCCCGTGAGCGAGTTTGGCGATGGTGTTGGCGGTGGCTGGGGCGATCAGGATTAGGTCCGCCGATTGCCCCAGGCTGACATGCAGTACATGACCTTCCCCACCCCAAAGATCTTTATCAGTGTAAGCTTTGCGCCCCGTTACGGATTCAAATGACAGCGGGGTGATGAACTTTGCTGCACTTTCGGTGAGAACCACATCCACAAAAGCACCGGCCTGCCTGAGACGTGATGCCAGCTCGCAGGCTTTATAACCGGCGATGGAGCCTGTAACCCCCAGGAGAATTCGTTTGTTTTCGAATGGATTGCTCATTTTTTGTTTATTTCCCAGATCATACGCAGGCCATCCAGAGTGAGCCAGGGAGCAATATGGTCAATCACCTTTGTTTCCCTGGCAATGATATCCACCAACCCACCGGTGCCAACCACTTTCATTTCATCTCCAAGCTCACGGCGGAAGCGTTCGACCATACCTTCCACCAGGGCAATATATCCGAACAGCAGACCCGATTGCATGGCGTGAACCGTGTTATGGCCGATCACACTCGGTGGGCGTTCAAGATCCACCCGCGGAAGCTTGGCTGTCCGCTGGACGAGGGCATCGGCTGCGATTCCGATCCCGGGAGTGATGGCGCCGCCAAGGTATTCGCCTTTGGAATTGAGGGCGTCAAAGGTGGTGGCGGTGCCAAAATCCACGATGCATGTTGGGCAGCCGTAGAGTTCCCGAGCTGCCACGGCATCCACAATCCGGTCCGCGCCAACTGATGCGGGATCGTCATAAAGAATTTTCAACCCCGTGTGGGTGGTTTGATCGACATTGAAAGGGAGAATCCCAAGATAATCCTGGCAGGCCTGGCGTATGCGGCTGCCGACAACCGGAACAACGGTTGCCATGCAGATGCCGTTAATTTCCGAGGGAGAACAGTTTCCATTTTGAAGCAGGCCAAGCATTTGCAATCCGTATTCATCAGGCATACGCTCGTGGTCGGTAGCCAGCCGCCAGTGCGCCCCGAGGGTGGAACCCTGATACAGACCCAATGTTAGATTTGTGTTTCCAATATCGATTGCAAGAAGCATTATTTTTTTCCCAAATACCCCATCAACAAAAGTCAGTTGGCGATGTCCAATTACTAAATTCTAGCTATTCCGGGGGTTTTAGACAAGCCCTAACACGACTTACTTGTTTTGCTCGATGATCCCGGCAACAATATCAAACCGGTTGAATGCCGGCATTAAATAAACTCCCTGGATTAGTGGGCGCATTTCCCTGATAAGGTCGGATGCAATCTCTGCGCCAACATCGATGCCTTTATCCCCGGCTGATTCCATTTTTTGAAGAATTGCGTTGGGAATATCCACTCCTGGAACCTCCTGGTGTAGAAAATTGGCATGGCGTAGATTGTTCAAGGGAAGTATTCCCATCAGTACCGGTACCTGTAAATGGCCAAATTCGCGGTTATACAGCTCCAGGAAAGTTACTGCCCTGGCAGGTTCATAAACCGGTTGGGTGAGAATGAAATCCGCACCCGAGGTAACTTTTCGGTGGAGGTTACGGGCTTCCTGGTGAGGATTGGAGGGGTTTAGGTTCAATGCACAGCCGGTAAAAAATGAGGTAGGCTGACCGATATCGCTCCCGGAATGATCCACCCCGGCGTTGAAACCTTCCTTTATCAGGCAAATCAACCCGGATGGCACCAGGTCGAAGTTATCTGCAGCGTTGGGATAATCTCCAATGGCGGTAGGGTCGCCCATGATGACGAAAATGTTCCGAACACCAATGGCATGGGCAGCCAACAGGTCGCCTTGAACGCGCAGCAAGTTCCGACCGCGAGTGGGAAAGTGTAGAACCGTTTCCACACCGACTTTCTTTTGGATAAGGCTGCATACCGCCCAGGGGCTCATCCGCATACGCGCCATGGGGCTGTCAGCCACATCGATTACATCTGCGCCTGATTCAGCCAACAGACTCGCCCCGGCCAGCAATTTCTGGGTTGCCAATCCTCGGGGAGGGTCCATCTCGACGGTGAAAATAAATTTCCCGGATGCCAGCTTTTGTGCCAACTGGGTGGGTTGTTCCCGCATTTCGGGTGAGTCCTCGCTGTCTCTACTCATGGCAGCGGGCTGCGCTAAAAGTATTTCAACCGGGGTTGAATCCACACTCTTGCGCATGAAAGTTATGTGCTGCGGGGTTGTTCCGCAGCACCCCCCAATCACTCGCGCTCCTGCCTGCCAAAAGGAGAGCGCATATTCACCGAAATATTCAGGTGTTGCGGGATAGAAGATACGCCCGCTGACTTGTTCCGGCCAACCCGCGTTGGGCATGGCAGAGAACAAACCATCTGGGACAGCCTGGCGCATGGCTTTGAGAATACGCAAGATCTGATCTGGTCCTCCAGAACAATTGACCCCGATCAAATCCGCGCCTGCATCACGGATCTTTTCAGCTACCTTTTCGGGGCTATCCCCCAGAAGGGTACGGTCATCGCGAGTGAAGGTCATAGATGCGAGAATGGGGATGCGGGCGTCCACATCCCTGGCAGCCAGCACAGCTTCGCGAATCTCAAAAAGGTCAGTCATGGTTTCGATAATGAGCAGATCCACCGAAGCTCCGATCAGTACGGAAATCTGTTCACAGAATACCTCACGGGCTTCTTCGAGTTGAACCCGACCAAAAGGAGCCAACCTGACCCCCAGGGGTCCGATATCGCCGGCAATATAAACTTTTTTAAATGAAGCCAGGACCACCCGGCGTGCCAGTTCCACCCCGGCGACATTGATCTCCTCAAGGCGGGTATCCAGGTCATGCCGGGCAAGTTTGAAGCGGTTAGCGCCAAAGGTGTTGGTCTGGATGATCTGTGCCCCGGCATCAATATACGCATGGTGAATTTCAGCCACCAGGCTGGGTTGGGTGAGGTTTAGTAAGTCAAAGCAGTGTTGAAAACCCTGTCCCCGCTGGTGGAGCATGGTGCCCATGGCACCATCTGCAATAAATGGTTGGCGGGAGGATTTCAAATCTTCAAGGAAGTTATATTTTTCTGGCATGGCTCTCCAGGATGGCTTTTTTGAAAGGTTTCATCCAGACCGGCCGACCGCGACATTGAAATAACTGGCAGCCGGGTGGTGGATGATGATTGCAGCGGTAGACTGCTCTGGAATGAGCTGAAATGCGCTGGTCAGACGCATGCCAAGCTCATTTTCCACCGGGAGGAGCTCAAAGACCTTGGCGTGGTCGGAAAGATCCGGAATTGCCGGGTATCCCCAGGAATAACGTTTCCCCTGACTGGGACTCAATCCCAGCTCGCGGCGGATGTGGAGATGCAAATAATTCGCAGAAGCTTCCGCAGTCTGCACAGCCAAACCGTGGGAGAAATAGGCTTCGGTGATTTCCCCTGAATTATTCAAAGCATCAATACGTTCCGTGGCATCCCTGCCAACCGTGACAACCTGGAGGGCAACGACATCCATTTTTCCGGAAGCAATAGGAAGGAAGTAATCGGCAAGGCAGAGATGCTCCTGGTCTGGCTGGCGCGGAAACGAAAAACGCTTGAATTCCATCGGGGATCCAGATTCTGCGCTACCAGGTTCGAAAATGACGAGGTCGTTGCCGTCTGCCTGGCAGGGAAAAAACCCGTATACACCCTGGGGGCGCAGCCATCCGGTCTGGAGAGCTTCCTTTTTCATGCCTTCCAGCCGGAAGGTGAATTTCTCTTCCATTTTTTTCCAGACGTCTCCGTGAGCGTTCTTGGCACCCCAGGAGAGACGGAATAATTCTTTTATGGAAAGGAGGTTGAATACTTCCTCAAGCGGCATCGCATGCACGACCCTCGGACCCCAGGCAGGCAGGCAGGGAATGAAACCCGCCGGGGAGATACTGGATTTGACTATAGTCATCGCGGGTGTGGAGGAGGGGGACTCTTTGCCAGATTCCAGCTGCGACTCGATCCGGTTTTCTTCCAGAAACCCCTGCTTGCGGGTTTTATCCGAGAGCTGATCCATCGTACCCAACCCTTCAAAGGCATCCTTGCAGTAGAAAACACCCCCGGTGTATAAACTGCCATCCTCCACCTGCAGGATACGCCGGCCAAAGCGGCGGTTGATCGCTGCACCACCGATCAGCACCGGGAAATTGAGTTTTCGAAGGGAAAGTTCATTGACGATCAATGGCATTTGCCGGCTGGTGCTTACCAGCAAGGCACTCAGCCCGATGGCATCGGCATTTTCTTCCACAGCCCTGGAAATGATCATTTCGGCTGGGACCTGCTTCCCCAGGTCGATCACTTCATACCCGTTATTGGATAGGATGGTCTTGACCAGGTTTTTGCCGATATCGTGAACATCGCCATAGACCGTGGCGAGAACAACCTTACCTTTCGAAACCCCTTCCATTTTTTCAAGGTACTGCTCAAGGTGGGTGACAGAAGCTTTCATTACCTCAGCGGATTGCAGGACGAAGGGCAGGATCAATTCGCCAGTACCGAATTTATCACCCACTTCCTTCATTGCAGGCAGCAAAACACTATTTAATACTTCGATTGCGGCTACATGACGGCTTTCAAGGGGAAACGGGGTGACGATCTCGTCTATATCCGTATCCACACCTTCCTTTTGGCGATGGAGGATCTTGAAATGCAGGCGTTCCTGGGGAGACATGCCGGCAAGCTCAGATTTCTGAAGGTCTGCCCTCCCGCTTTCAGGTGGCAATTTCTGGAAATGCTCGATCAAATTTTTAAGCGAATCGGTATTGCGATTAAAGATCAGGTCCTCACCAAGTTCGCGTTCTTCCGCGGATATTTCTGTATAGGGGGTGATTTGGGCAGGATTGACGATCGCCATATCCAACCCTGCCTGAACAGAATGGTAGAGCATCAGGCTGTTCAAAACAGCCCGGCTGGGACCATCCAACCCGAATGAGACGTTACTCACCCCAAGGGAGGTGAGCACCCCCGGCAGGTTGGATTTGATCAGGCGAATGCCTTCAAATGTATCCACTGCAGATTGGGAATATTCCGGATCCCCGGTGGCGAGAGTGAAGGTTAAGGCATCAAAAACCAAGTCCTGCGGGTGTAACCCGAACTTGTCAACCGCCAGGGTGTGAATACGGCGTGCAACCTCCAGTTTCCGTTCTGCAGTTTTCGCCATACCTTTCTCATCAATAGTCAGGGCGATGACCGCGGCGTTATATTTTTTTGCCAGGGTTAGGATTCGACTGGCTTTTTCATCTCCGGCCTCAAGATTGATGGAATTTAGAAGGCAGCGACCGGGATAATTCTTCAGGGCGGTTTCCATCACTTCCGGTTCGGTGCTGTCGATCACCAGGGGGATGCGCAACACCGGGGCAAGGACCTTGACCGCTCGACGCATGGAATCAGATTCATCGCTGCGCTCGGTGAGTGCGACACAGAGATCCAAACCGTGGGCCCCGCTATTTACCTGCTGGCGGGCGATCGTAAGAATTCCATCGAAATTCTGGTCGAGGATTATCTGCTTAAATTTGGCACTGCCCTGGGTATTGAGGCGTTCGCCGATCAGGAAAGGACGCGGTTCCTGGAGCATCGGTTGAGCCTGGATGCCGGATGCCAGGTAGGGAATATTCAGGATGGGGCGGGGTAGATTTGGTTGGCCGTGAATCCTTTCCACGAGCTTCTGGAGATGCTCCGGGGTTGTCCCGCAGCATCCACCGACGATGTTGATATGGTATTTTTCGACGAATTCGCCCAAGGCGGATGCAAACTCATCAGGTGTAAGCGGGTAAACTGCCTCTCCATCGACATTGAGCGGCAGCCCAGCATTGGGAATGCAGGAGACCGGCAGGGGAGATTGAGCACCGAGGTACTGGATGGGTTCACGCATATGCTCCGGGCCGGTTGAGCAGTTCAAACCTATCACATCAATGGAGAGATCCTCTAGGATGGCGAGAACCGCAGAGATATCGGTACCCAGGAGCATCCGCCCGGTTGTATCCAGGGTTACCTGGGCTTGAATAGGCAGAAAAACCGCGGTTTGCTCGAATGCTTGCCAAATCCCCTGGATGGCAGCCTTTACTTCGAGAATATCCTGAGAGGTTTCAATAAGAAGCAGATCCACACCGCCCTCGATCAACGCAGCTGATTGTTCGCGGAAGAGATCGGTCAAGTCTTCGATATTGATGTTGGAAAGTTCCGGGTCGTTCATGGATGGCAGCTTGCCCGAGGGTCCGATGGACCCAGCCACGAAACGCGGTTGCGCGGTAGTTGAGAATTCGTCCGCAATCTTCCTGGCAAGGGAGGCAGCAGAGCGATTGACCAGGTCGACTTTATCCGCGAGACCATATTCCCCCAGGGTCAGCCGGTTGGAACGGAAGGTGCAAGTCTCGATCACGTCCACGCCTGCCTCCAGGAACGAGCGGTGAACGGAAAGAGGTGCCTGCGGATAGCTCAGAACAAGATAGTCATTGCAACCTACTGTGCGTTCCCCGCCGAATTCACGGGCGGTGAGGTTCATCTTTTGAAGGTTGGTACCCATGGCTCCGTCAAAGATCAGCACTCGCTCTTTAAGAGCATCCAGGTATCTGCGGTTGGTGTATTTGCGGTCCATAGCGCCTCCATTGTTCCCGGGAAATGAACCGGGCAAAATAATAAAAATCCTCTCTGGAAAGAGAGGGTAGGGTGTGATTCCGCCTGCCTCATCTTCCAGAAAATCCGCAATTGCGGACTCTGCCGGATTTGGCACCTGCTTTTTTTAGCGGTTGCCGAGGTTTCTCAGGGCCGGTCCCTCCACCTCTCTGGATGAGTAAATATCCTTTGCTGTGAAATTCTACCATAAAATGAAGCTGGTATGAATCGTGCTTGTAAAACGGGATAAAATTAGATTTGAGTAGGATTGAAAATTGAAAAAATTTCCCAATACAAAAATGATTTTTACTCTGAGCGGGATCCTGGCAGGGACCGGGTTCCTAGGGTTGCTGATCCTGATATTTGCAACGCTACCCACCCTCGGCCCCCGCTGGCTTTTCTTCTTTTTCCTGACTCTTCTTGCGGTGGGAGTATCCCTGCCGCTGATTCATTTCCTGCACCGCCGCTTCCCAAGTGAACCCCAAGTGGATACGGGGATCATTCTTCGTCAGGCGATCTGGGTGGGGATCTACTGTGATCTGCTGACCTGGCTACAATTGGGACGCGCCCTGGAAACATCCCGGGCGATCTTTATCGCTCTTGGTTTGATCGTGATCGAATTTCTGCTGAGAATGCGGGAAAGAAGCCAATATCAACCAACCAATCCAACCGATGAGTGAATTCAGAAACCTTCCTTCTGTAGACCGGCTGCTGCGTAATAAAGACGCGAAGGTTTTAATGAATGAGTACGGCAGGCCGCTCACATTGGATGCCATCCGGGTAACGCTGGATGCAATCCGGGATGGCTCCATCGAAACCAAGGAAAAATGGCCTGATGAAGCGATCCTTCTTCATGCAGGATCAATTTTACAACAATGGACAATCCCCACCCTGACCCCGGTGATAAATGCAACAGGGGTGATCCTGCATACTAACCTAGGCAGATCCCCTTTTTGCCAGGCAGCAAAGGAAGCCGTTCTTTCAAGTATTTCTGGTTACTGTACCCTCGAATATGAGCTTGAAGAGGGTGAGCGCGGGTCGCGCTCAGACCACGCGGAAAAGATACTAACGCGGTTGACCGGTGCAGAGGCTGCCCTGGTGGTCAATAACAATGCTGCTGCGGTTTTACTGGTGCTGACCGGACTTTGTAAACGAAAACGGGTGATCATATCGCGTACCCAGCTGGTGGAAATCGGGGGCGGGTTCCGGGTGCCGGATGTGCTGGCGCAGTCGGGTGCGAAAATGGTGGAGATCGGTACCACCAACCGG
>Ga0209254_10007340_pt1 | contig 10176 bp, 6 predicted proteins | sample FrelakmetDIP11DI_FD_187148 | JGI IMG/M metagenome (GOLD analysis project Ga0209254, IMG submission 187148) | Freshwater lake sediment microbial communities from the University of Notre Dame, USA, for methane emissions studies - DIP11 DI (SPAdes)... | ecosystem: Environmental > Aquatic >...
GGATATTTAGAGTGGGGATCAGCCTGATACCAGTAACAAACTGATGCGATATCGGATTTCTGGGCAAGATATCTTCCACCCTGTCTCCAGCCCAGATCCTGTATAGTGATCTTAAGGTCCTTATCAAATCTTACGGGGTCCATTATATGCCATCGATAAAGTCCAAAACGCTGCATTACATTGTAATGACCGTCGCCCCTGATCACCTGGTGCAGGCCGGAGTAGGGAGTACAAAACTCGGTGTAATTAACCTCTTCAACTCCGGCAGCGTTCTTCTTCCTTGTGTCAAAATCATAGGAGCCGCATATGTAGTCTTCTGTTCCCGTACCGCATATCGTTGGGAATTTTGTATCCCCGTCAATGAAGAATTTAATTTCGCCTTCCCCCCACCATCCGTTATTATTGACGCCCCATGCAAGATATACGCCTACATACTGCCCCTTCCCCTTTATTCCGTCAACAATTGTGTAATCAGAAGTTTCATTTGTATTAAGCCGGCGATACTGCGCATGGAAATAGGCTGCATCATCCGGTACTTCTGTAAGAGTATAGTCGATCTGGTAATATAAAGTCATAGGATCGGCATCACCGATGTTTTCCATTGTTATCCGGCATTTTTTCCTGAAAGGCATAACCCAGTAACAGTTGAAAGCGCTTCCGGGATTCACGCAAACTGCTGATGACACCAGCGGAGCATATGTTCCCCACCCCATTCCAAAGAAGTCACCTACAGGGCATTCCACTGATGGTTCCGTCTCATCATCCCAGTAGATCCGGAGAATTGAAAAGCGCCATTTACCTGCAGGTGTCATCCATATATGCTGGATGGCTCCCGGACCATCAATAACAGCCATCGTGAACGTCTCACCGGGCTTAATCCTTACATAAGGGTTCACTTTCCATCCCTGCCCAAGGTCGCGCGCTGCGTTCGCAGCATTGGCAACATTTGGTTTGTCTTTATCCTCAAGACCGGCCATGCCGGCCTTGCCTTTTTCACCTGTAAAATTCTCAGGACTTATGGAACGTGTTTTTGCATCGGATAACCTGTAAAGGTTTCCCATATTCATGTCGAGACCGTTAAAGCTTTTCTGGGAAAATACCAGAAATGGTATCAGAAAAAACAGCAATGTAAGAACAAGATTTTTCTTCATATATTCAGGTTAATTGGTACCAAATCACAAAACAGTATATAGTAATTGGTTATTGAGTTGCTTAAAATTAATAAATTATCTGCATTCGCCCTACGAAAATTCCTGATATATTTAAATCCATTTTAAAGAGAAAAAACATCCTGTAAATTAATAACAACGACCTGATTAACCACTATTATGAAAAGAATCCTCTTAACAACTGCCGTTTTAGGCTTTTTAATCCTTACTGCATGCATGAATGAAAATACACGTGTAAGAGGTACGCTATATATTATCGGGGGCGGAGAGCGGACCAGCGGAATGATGAAAGAACTTGTTGATATAGCCGGGATCAGAAACAGTGGCTATATGTTTGTTCTGCCTATGGCCAGCTCTGTTCCGGACAGCGCCCTGCTATGGGCAAGGGAAGATTTCACTGAAACCGGAATGAAAATTATTACGGGTTTTAATTTCCGCCAGGGAGAAACACCTCCCGGCTCACAGCTTGATTCATTAAGGAATGCGAGCCTTATCTATATCAGCGGAGGAGACCAGTCGAGATTTATGTCAGTAGTCCTTAACACGTCTATCTTGGATGCAATTCATGACGCATATAAAAACGGATCTGTTATTGCAGGTACAAGTGCCGGTGCCGCTGTCATGAGCAGGAAAATGATAACCGGGAACCAGAAAAAACATCCTGATACCGAAGAAGGCTTTATCACGATAGAGGACAGGAATGTGGAGCTTATTGAAGGGCTGGGACTTTTGCCTGATGTTATTATTGATCAGCATTTCATTAAGCGTCAGAGGCTTAACAGGCTTGTAGCGGCCGCAATTGAAAATCCTGATCAGCTGTGTGCAGGAATTGATGAATCAACAGCAATTGTCGTAAAAGGTAATGTTGCCAGGGTAACCGGAGAGGGACAGGTTGTTGTAATCAGAAACAGTGCGGGCAGAAAAACAATTCAGGATGGATTACTTGGCAGCGATAAGCTTGAGCTTAGTGTTTATCTTCCGGGGCAGAGCTTTAAACTCAGAAGATAAAATTACTTTTTAAATCATGTTAAAGGCCGTTTACTCATAAGCTCCTTTTTTCAGAAGTGTCCCCTCTTTTACGACCCATTTCCCCATTGCCATAAGATGCACCATTTCCAACCCCCGGTTAAGGAAAAGAAGATCAGCATCCATACCTTTAGCAACAGACCCTTTTCCGGGAAGTTTCAGAATTGATGCAACATTTGATGTAAGTACTTTTAGTGCAGTTTCATGAGGGATCTTTTCAGCAAGAATCGCATCGGCAAGTTCCCTTAAATTTGCGGATGGCAATCCCATCTCAAGTTTTATAAGCCTTCCCTGATCATCAAATCCGGGCAGGGATCCGCATGAGTCTGATGAAAAGGTAATATTTGTAACAGGGACTCCGGCTTCAAGCAATAACTTAAGGGCCGTTGAAGGTTTAATCTCCTCATCAGTGAAGTATGGCCATGAACTGGTTGTAATATCTATATAGCCTTCCTTCCCGTACCTTTTTGAGTCTTCAAAAATGTAATCGTTCCTGTTGCAGTGGGTCGGAAGAAACTGATTATATCTCAGCATGCTTTTTTTCACAGCTTCATAAATCGGTGTAAATGGATTCCTTGCATCGCCCATGTGAATATTCACAATTCCTGCTTTTTTGCCAAGCATCCCTCCTACCCTTGCATGCGCTGCAATCCTGATAAGCTCATCAGTGGAAGGACAAGAACTCCGGTGATCCGATAATGCAAGTTCTCCGACACCTATAACTTCTTCAATCAGTGCAATATCCCTTCCAATATCACCGGTAATTGTTGGTGATGGTACCTGGTAGGCACCCGTCCATATCCATGCTGATGCTCCTTCATGCCTTATTGCTTTGGCCTTCATCAAAACCGATTCCACACTCCTGGTAAATCCGTCGGTTCCTAAACAGCCAACAACTGTGGTCACTCCGCCTTCAAACATTTCAGAAAGTGACATCTCCGGAGTCCTGGTGGCAGGTCCCCCCTCTCCTCCCGCTCCTGCAATATGAACATGATTATCAATAATTCCGGGGACAAGGATCAGTCCTTCTGCATCAAATTCCTCAACTTCAATGCCCTCCGGGATCCTTATTTTTTCCGAAATTTCCAGAATAGTAGTCCCTGCGGTAAGAATATCTTTCTTGCCGCAATATTCCGGACAATACAATTCAGCATTCCTGATAAGAAGCATGATTCAGTTATTAGAGTTTTAAGAAAAAGTAAAATTAGCCAATCTGAAGTACATAAATCAATGTCTGATCATATTTTGACTATTTTTACTCAATGCCTGATTTTCTTTTCAGGAACGGCAACCATTTTTAAATAATAGATGTGAAAACTTATGGGTCTGAAGTTTAAAGTTCCGCACAACCTGGTAATTGTATTCAGTATAATAATATTATCTGCTGTCATGACGTGGATAATCCCGGGAGGCAAATTTGACCGTCAGACTGTAGAAGTGAACGGGGTTGAACGGAGTGTAATTGTCAACGGTTCATTTCACTATGTAGAAAGTCAGCCGCAAACCTGGCAGATATTCTCAGCCTTCTACAAAGGATTTATAAATATGTCGCATATTATTGTTTTTATCCTGATGATCGGTGGTGCATTCTGGATAATGAATGAGACAAAATCAATTGATGTGGGCATATACTCGTTCCTTGGATTTACCAGGCGGATGGAGCGATTCCGTCTGGTTAAGCTGTTAGGAGTGAACAATATAATCATCTCGCTGATAATGATCTTATTCAGTTTTTTCGGAGCAGTGTTTGGTATGTCAGAAGAGACAATTGCCTTTGCAGTAATTTTTGTGCCGCTTTCAATATCAATGGGTTATGATTCCTTAGTTGGCATAGCCCTTTGTTATTTTGCCGCGCATATAGGCTTTGCAGGTGCAATCCTGAATCCTTTCACGGTCGGAATAGCCCAGGGTTTGGCAAGTGTGCCATTATTCACAGGAATAGAATACCGCACATTATGCTGGATCATCATAACATTTGCAGGAATTATGTTTGTACTCTGGTATGCGGCAAAAATCAGAAGGGATCCTCGTAAAAGTATTATGTATGAGGCCGATGAATACTGGAGAAATAAGGGGAATTCTCATATTGAGGAGATAAAATATAACACCCCAATGTCAGCATGGATTGTTGCCCTTCTGACAGGTATTGTTCTTGTTCTGTTTGCAGTCAGATTTCCTGTTACCAGTCTTACTGTGGGATTGTCAGAAATCTCTGCTCCTCTTCTTCCTGTTCTGGCAGGCCTTTATTTTATATTAAGTTATATTACACTGAGGAAATCGATCCACTTTTTTGTTCTCAATATACTCGCATTCACAATGATATACCTGGTGATAGGCGTCCTGGGGTATGAATGGTATATCATGGAAATAGCGGCCCTTTTCCTGGCAATGGGCCTTGTGACCGGACTGGCTGCAGGCAGGAAGCCCGGAGAAACAGCCAGATTGTTTGTAGAAGGTGTAAAAGATATTGTGTCAGCATCCCTCGTAGTTGGCTTTGCAGGAGGCATCATCGCAATTCTGACTGACGGGCAGATAATTGACACTGTTCTGAACTCCCTGTCAGGAGCTCTTGAGGGGGCAGGTCAGATGTCGTCCATCACAATTATGTACGGATTTCAGTCGCTCCTAAACCTTATAATTACTTCAGGATCAGCAAAAGCTGCGCTGACAATACCAATTATGGCTGAGTTTTCAGATATAGTCGGACTTACCAGGCAGGCAACAATAATGGCATTTCAGTTTGGGGCCGGCTTTACAGATATGATTGCTCCTACTTCGGGTGTCCTGATAGGAGTGCTGGGGATGGCAAGGATTCCCTATGCCAAGTGGCTCAGGTGGATCGCACCTATCCTTCTGATCCTGGTCATTCTGGGATTTCTGCTGTTAATCCCGACAGTGACTATGAAGCTTAACGGATTTTAAAAAGTATACCTGACCGAAAGTGCCAGAACATCTCCCCAGAACCCTGTTTCACCAGTCAGGTTGAACACAGGTTTCCAGTCGAGACTCAGATTGACAGGAATATCAATGAATGTATATTCCATACCAATTATTCCGTCAATACCCAATACAACGTAGCTTGTCTCTGATTCCCCCCATGGGGTATTACTGCCATTGTAGAATCCAAGGTGACCGCCGAATCCGAAGTACCAGTTCAGCCGGTCAACATCGAATGCATTATTTGTAATCTCATACAGTCCGGTAATTTCAAGCCCCTGCCAGCGTGTGGTCAGCAACCCTTCAATTGCTGATTTCTCGCCCAGAAAATGTTTGGCCGTCACCCCTATTGATGTGCCTAACCTCAGGCCAATGGCATTATTATAATCCTGCGCCGAAGCAAAAGCATAAATAAAAATAGTTAGTGTCAATGTCAGAAATATTTTTTTCATATCATCTGGTTTGGATTTGTTACAGCAAAAGTAATAAAAACCTCAAAAACAGAAAATGGTCTGACCATTCATCCATTGACCTTAATTTTGGAAGTTCTATTAGTTTATTCGTATACATGATCCTTGCTTCCCTTATTTGGTTAAATTTGAGCCGCCATATTTTAATACTGTATGACTTGTCAATAAAGTTCACAAAAAGAGAATATTTTCTTCAAATCCCGATTCTAATATTATTGCTGATCAGCCTGAATATTTATTCCCAGGAATCTGATAAAACTATTATCAAAGGCACTGTTAGTGATGCAAATACAGGTGAGCCTGTTCCCTACGTTTCAGTTTTGTTGAAAGGAACTTCTGTCGGTACGATTACTGACAGCCAGGGGAAATATATCATCCGGACAAATGTTGAGGCTGCTGAAATCAGGTTTTCATTTATTGGTTATGAGGCAGAATTGAGAAGTATTCGGAATGGAGCTGAACAGACGATAGATATCAGCTTAAAACTATCCTCCATAACTCTTGATGAAGTCACCGTGAAACCGAGGAAACGGGAGTATAGCAATAAGAATAATCCTGCTGTGGATCTGATTGAAAAAGTCATTGAACACAAAGTCCTGAACAGAAAGGAATCTTACAATTACCTCGAATATGAAAAATATGAAAAGATTCAGCTTGCATTAAGCAATGTAAATGAGACTTTCAGGCAGGCTAAAGCATTCGAAAAATATAAATTCATTTTTGAGAATACCGACACCACAAAACGTATCAGCAATAATGTTCTTCCTATCTTCATTAAAGAGACTGTTTCAGATCATTATTACAGGAAGGAACCTGCGGCTACAAAGGAAATAGTCCGTGCCACCAAAACTGTCAACCTTCAGGAATATCTTGATAATAAAGGAGTTGCTGCAAACCTTAATCATTTGTTTCAGAACATTAATATTTATGACAATGAGATCCTGTTCATGACCAATAAGTTTTTAAGTCCCCTTGCCGGTACTGCTCCCGCCTTTTACAGGTATTATATCACCGACACCCTGCTGGTAAAGGATATCAGTTGCATAAAGTTATTCTTTGAACCAAGAAATCAGGCTGATTTCCTGTTTCACGGCAACCTTTATATAACCATGGACAGCAGCTATGCAGTAAGGGAAATTGACATGGGAATAAACAGGAATATCAATATTGACTGGATAAATGATATCAGTATAAAGCAGGATTTCGATAAGTTCAGCCAGAGTCTCTGGATGCTTTCCAGGGAAGAGATCTCAATTGATGCCGGTGTTGTAAAGGGTGAACTTGGTTTATATGCTCAACGAACTGTATCATACCAAGATTATATAATTGACGAACCTGTTGATGACAAGGTTTTCCGAGGTCCCGTGACGAGCGATATAATAGATCCATTATCCGATGATCCTCATTTCTGGGAAGCTAACAGGCATCTTCCTCTTTCGAGATCGGAAAGTGCAATTTACTCGATGATTGACAGCATCAATAATGTACCCGCATTCAAGCGCCAGATGGGTATTGTTATGTTGCTTACAACTGAATTTTACGACCTGGGTAAAGTAGAATTGGGACCCATTGGAAACTTCTATAGCTTCAATACGGTTGAAGGATCAAGATTCCGGTTTGGAGGAAGAACTACAACAGATTTCAGCAGGAAAACAACTCTGGATGGTTATTTGGCCTATGGGTTAAAAGACAATGAATTTAAATATAATGCAGGGATAACATACTCCTTAACGCCACGAACAATTTACCAGTTTCCGGTAAAATCGGTCAGACTGAGTTACCAGAAGGACCTTAAGATCCCAGGACAGGAGATTCAGTTTGCATACAGGGATAATTTCTTTCTTTCTTTTACCAGGGGAGTTAATGATAAGTTTACTCTTAATAATACTTTAAGATTTGAGTTCCTGAATGAATTTGAAAACCATTTTTCGTATCTCCTGGGATATAATTTTACCCGTCAGCAGCCCGTTGGCACACTTTATTACGATTACGACGGAGATGTAACAACCCCTGACAATGAAAATGACATAAATATTTCAGAAATCTTTCTCAACCTTCGATATGCTCCTAATGAGACTTTTTACCAGGGTAAACTATACAGGGATCGTTTCCCCAATAAATACCCTGTTATTCAGCTTAAAACCGCAATCGGGGCAAAAGAGATAAATAATGATTATGATTACCAGAGGCTTCAGATGAATATCAGCAAGAGGTATTATATATCAATAATCGGTTATACGGATGTCGCGGTTGAAGCCGGAAAGATCTTTGGAACAGTTACATACCCCTTGTTGTTTATTCATACTGCAAATCAGACATACTCCTACCAGAGAAATTCATATAACCTTATGAATTATCTTGAATTCGTCAGCGATAAATATGCCTCCCTGAATATCGATCATTCATTTAACGGATTCATCTTCAATAAAGTCCCGCTACTGAAGAAGTTAAAGTTCCGGGAGATCATCACCTGCAAGATACTGTACGGCGGGCTGGGCAGTAATAACAATCCTGATAATAATGAAGATCTGTTCCATTTTCCGGTCGACAACAACAATATGCCGCTGACCTGGGCGATGGAAAAGAAACCATATATTGAGGCGGGAATCGGTCTTTCTAATATCCTGAGGGTTTTCAGGGTCGACCTGATTAAACGTTTTACCTATCTCGATCATCCGGGTATCTCCGGTTTTGGATTCAGGGTTCAGTTCAGGCTGGATATATAAAGAAAGAGAAGGAGTTACCCCTAATCCTTCTCTTCTCATAAACCCGGATCTAAAAAATCCGGCATTGATCAACAACCTTAAACAAACCTAAAACATTCCTGATCTGACTTAATTGACAAAAAACATGTATTTAAATATAAATCCGTTTTCACGTAGCCACCAGCGATAAGCTTTGGCGATCTTTCTTCTTTTAAGTAATACTGTTCCTGTTTCTTTCGATGATATGCGGTAAAATGTTCTCATTTTTCTTAGTTTATTAATTGCATGCCATTGATGTAAAATTAAACTTCAGACTAATGCGTGTCAATACGCTTAAGCAGAAATAGTGAATAAATGCGATAATATATAAGAGATCTGGTCAATGAAATCCTGATGATTGAAAACGGAAATAATCATCTTATAAATGGAAAAAGGTAATTCGTCAAAACAGATCCTTAATTTATAAGAAACAGAGCGTCAGAAGGATCTCAGGCCATAAAGAACTAACCAAAAGTACTGGAATATAATTATTTAGGATACCAGTTATAAAAATCGGGAAGAGATCTCCGATTTTGACAAATGATATGTACTATATGACAAGATTATCGGAAAAGAGAGGATTTCAGATTAAAAACATCCTCTTTTTACTCCTTAAGATGTCATTTAAATCGTTAAAACAGTAATTTTATCGCTGTTATACTTCAAAACCAGACTGACTTATGCCACTGAATATTTCGGATAATTTACCCGCAGTGAAAATTCTCGAAAAAGAGAATATTTTCGTGATGAAGGAGACAAGGGCGGTTCATCAGGATATAAGACCTTTGCAAATACTTATTTTTAACCTGATGCCGGTAAAGATCACAACCGAAACACAGATCTTAAGGCTTCTGTCGAACACCCCACTACAGGTTGAGATAACCCTTATCTATACAAAGATGCACCTGTCGAAAAATACTCCAAGGGAGCATCTTGACTCATTCTACAAGACTTTTGATGATATTTCCATCCATAAATATGACGGGTTGATTATTACCGGCGCCCCTATCGAACATCTCGAGTTTGAACAGGTCGATTACTGGGATGAAATGGTAAAAATAATGGACTGGGCCGATCACCATGTCACCTCGACGATGTTCATATGCTGGGCTTCGCAGGCTGGTTTATATCACCATTACGGCATCCCTAAATATATGCGTAATGAAAAGATGTTCGGCGTCTTCAGGCATAAAATCTACAGCAGGACCAACCTGCTGACGAGAGGCTTTGACGATTATTTTCTTGCACCTCATTCAAGATATACAGAAGTAAGGAAGGAAGATATAGAGAAAGTAAATGACCTTGAGATACTTGCTGATTCAGAAGAGGCCGGAATTTATCTTGTGGCCACCAGGGACCTGAGAAGAATTTTTATAACCGGCCATTCAGAATATGATCCTCTTACCCTCAAATCGGAATTTGACAGGGATGTTGCAAAAGGTCTCGATATAAGAATACCGGAAAATTATTATCTTAACGATGACCCGGGGCAAACACCAATAGTCAGGTGGAGGAGCCATGCGAGTCTTCTATTCTCTAACTGGCTGAATTATTGCGTTTACCAGGTAACTCCGTATCTTCTTGAAAATAACAGGAAATAGCCTCTATGCACGTTAAGGGGCTATTGAAAAAGTCTATTTAACCGCAAAGCGCGCTAAGGATTACGCAAAGCACGCAAAGGCAAGACATTGGTATTGAAATCTTTGCGACCTCTGCGATTAAATCTTAGCGACCTTTGCGGTTAATGGATTTTAACTATTTCAACAACTCCCTTTTCGCTGTGAGTTATTTACTGTACACTTTCCCCCGTTTTCTCCTTTCAGGCCTCCT
>Ga0209254_10007341_pt1 | contig 10176 bp, 6 predicted proteins | sample FrelakmetDIP11DI_FD_187148 | JGI IMG/M metagenome (GOLD analysis project Ga0209254, IMG submission 187148) | Freshwater lake sediment microbial communities from the University of Notre Dame, USA, for methane emissions studies - DIP11 DI (SPAdes)... | ecosystem: Environmental > Aquatic >...
TTCACCGACGAGCGCGGGGTGGTGCACTTCACCAACATTCCCAACCTCGACAAGCGCTACAAGCTGATCCGCCGCGAAGCCGGTTCGGTCGTGCCGCGCTCGGGGCAGGCATGGATGCCTTCCGAGGCCGACATCCGCCGGTTCAGCAGCATCATCGACGTGGCGTCGAAGTCCCACGGGGTCGATCCGGCGCTCGTCCAGGCCGTCATCACGGCCGAAAGCGGCTTCAACCCCAACGCGATCTCCCGGGCCGGCGCCTCCGGCCTCATGCAGCTCATGCCGGACACGGCGCGGCGCTACGGCGTAAGCAACATCTTCGATCCCATCGAGAACATCCACGGCGGGGTGCGTTACCTGCGCGACCTCCTCGCGATGTTCAACGGCGACCTTCGGCTGGCCCTGGCCGGCTACAACGCGGGCGAGAATGCGGTGATCCGCGCCGGGCACAAGATCCCGCCGTACCAGGAAACCCTGAACTACGTCCCCAAGGTCATCCACTACTACGACCGCTTCCGCGCGCGGCCTGGCTGAGGCGCGCCGACTCCCCATGAAAAGGGCCGCCCTCGGGCGGCCCTTTCGCTTTCGGTGCCGCGGGGGATGCGTCAGTCCGCCGCCGCGACCCCGTGTCCGGCCGCCTTGTTGTCCTTGCGGTCGTCCTCGAGGCGCTCCTCGAAGGACTTGTGGCGCCGGGCGAGCAGGGTATAGGCCGTCGGCACGACGAAGAGCGTGAGAACGGTCCCGAGGAGCAGCCCGCCCACGATCACCCAGCCGATCTGCTGGCGCGACTCCGACCCGGCCCCCGTGGACAGCGCGAGCGGCACGGCGCCCAGCACCATGGCGCCCGTGGTCATGAGGATCGGCCGCAGCCGGAGCACGGCGGCCTCCTCGACGGCCTCCAGCACGCCCTTGCCCCTCGCCTGCATCTGGTTGGAGAACTCCACGATCAGGATGCCGTGCTTGGTGATGAGGCCCACGAGCGTGATGAGACCGATCTGGCTGTACACGTTGAGAGTGCCGCCGGAGAGCTTGAGAGCGAGCAGGGCGCCCGTCATCGAAAGCGGCACCGTGAGCATGATCACGAACGGGTCGATGAAGCTCTCGAACTGCGCGGCGAGCACCAGGTAGATGAAGGCGAGCGCGAGGACGAACACGAAGTAGATGTCCGCGGAGGAATCGCGGTACTCGCGCGACTGGCCGTTCAGGTCCACCGAGGCCGTGGGCGGGAGCACCTTCTTCGCCGTGGCCTCCAGCGAGTCGAGCGCCTGGCCCAGCGTGTAGCCCGGCGCGAGCGTGGCCGAGATGGTCACGGCGCGGATGCGGTTGAAGTGGTTCAGGCTCTTCGGGGCCACGCTCTCGCGCACGTTCACGAGGTTGGCGAGCTGGATCATCTCGCCGCCCTTGCCGCGCACGAAGATGTCCGAGATGTCGCCGGGGCTGCGGCGGTCGGCGTCGGCCACCTGCACGATGACGTCGTACTGCTCGCCGTCGCGCTTGAAGCGCGTGACCTGGCGGCCGCCGAGCATCGTCTCCAGGGTGCGGCCCACGGCGTCGACGGAGACGCCCGCGTCCACGATCTTGTCGCGGTTGACCGCCACCTTGATCTCGGGCTTGTCCAGGCGCAGGTCGGAGTCGAGGTTCACGAGGCCGGGGTTCTTCGAGGCCTCGGCGAGGAAGCGCTCGACCAGGCGGGCGATGTCCTCGTAGGGCGCCGAGCTCATGATCACGAACTCCACCGGCCGGTTGCGGGGCGACTGGCCCAGGGAGGGCGGGTTCGTGGGGAAGGCGCGCGCGCCGGGGATCTGCGCGAGCTTGGGCGCGAGTTCCTGCGTGATCTCCTGCTGCTTGCGCGTGCGCTCCTCCCAGGGCTTCAAGCGCAGGATCGCGATGCCGTCGGAGACGGTCGGAAATCCCGCCGAGGCGTTGAAGCGCTGCATCTCGGGGATCAGCTTGTACTGCTCCTCGATGCGGGCGAGGTTCTCCGCCGTGCTGCGCACCGTGGAGCCTTCCTGGGCCACCACGAAGCTGAAGATGACGCCGCGGTCCTCCGTGGGCGCGAGTTCGCTGCGCAGGCCCTTGAAGAGCACGACGCTCGCGCCGGCCACGAGGAGCGCGGCGCCGACGACCCACACGCGATGGTGCAGGGCCCAGCCCAGGGACCGCCGGTAGCCCGCGGTGAGGCCGGTGAAGAAGCGCTCCACGGCGTTGTAGGCCGCACCGTGCTTCGTCTCGTGGCGCAGGAGCTTCGAGCACATCATGGGCGATAGCGTGAGCGCGACGAAGCCCGAGACCAGCACCGCGCCCGAGAGCGCGAGCGCGAACTCGATGAAGAGGCGCCCCGTGCGGCCCGTGGCGAAGGCGAGGGGTGCGTAGACGGCGGCGAGCGTCATCGTCATCGCGACCACGGCGAAGGCGATCTCCTTCGAGCCCACGAGCGCGGCGTCCAGGCGCGACATGCCGTTCTCGAGGTTGCGGTAGATGTTCTCGAGCACCACGATGGCGTCGTCCACGACCAGGCCGATCGCGAGCACCATGGCGAGGAGCGTGAGCGTGTTCACGCTGAAGCCGAACGCGTACATGAACGTGAAGGCCCCGACGAGCGACACCGGGATCGTGACGAGCGGGATGATGGTCGCGCGCAGGTTCCGCAGGAAGACGAAGATCACGAGGGCGACCAGCAGGACCGCCTCGACGATGGTGATGAACACCGCCTTGATCGACTCGTCGATGAACACCGACGAGTCGTACATGATCTGCAGCGACATGCCGTCCAGGGACTTGTTGATGTTCTCGACTTCGGCACGCAGCGCGCGGGACAGCTCGAGCGGGTTGCCCACCGCCTGCTTGATGACCCCGAGCGTCACGGCCGTGCCGCCCATGTAGCGGGTGATCACCCGTTCCTCGAGCGGCGCGATCTCCACGCGCGCCACGTCGCGCAGGCGCACCGAGTGCCCGGCCACCTCGCGCACGATGATCGCCTCGAACTGCTGGGGCGTCTGCAGGTCGGTGAGGGACAGGACCGAGAACTCGCGCTTGTCGCTCTCGATGCGGCCGGCGGGGATCTCGACGTTCTGGCGGCGCAGCGCGTCCTCGACGTCCTGCACGGTGAGGCGGTAGGCAGCCAGGCGCGAGCGGTCGACCCAGATGCGCATGGACGGGCGCCGCTCGCCGAAGATGCGCACGTCCGCGGCGCCGGGCAGCGTGGAAAGGCGCGGGCGGATGTAGCGCGCCGCGTAGTCGGAGATCTCGATCTGGCTCTTGCCCGGGGCGGAGACGGCGATCCAGATGATCGGGAACGAGTCGGTCTCGACCTTCGCGATGACGGGCTCGTCCACCTCGTCGGGCAGGCGGCCGCGCACGCGGGAAACCTTGTCGCGCACGTCGGCGGCGGCGGAGTCCGGGTCGCGATTGAGCTTGAAGCGCACGGTGATGCCCGAGCGCTCCGAGCGGGAGGAGGAGGTCATGAGTTCCACGCCCTCGATGCCCGCGAGCGAGTCCTCGAGCACCTTGGTCACCTGGGACTCGACCACCTCGGCGCTCGCGCCCTTGTAGAACGTATCGACGGAAACGACCGGCTCGTCGATGCGCGGATACTCCCGGACCGACAGGCGCTGGTAGGAGATGAGGCCCACCAGCAGCACGATGACGGAGAGCACCGTCGCGAAGACGGGGCGCTTGATGCAAAGCTCGGGCAGGGTCATCGCGTCTCTCCGGCGGCCGCGTTCAGCTGCCCTTGGCCGCGCCGTCGGTCTTGCCGACCGGCGTCGGTGGCGTGGCGGGAGCGTTGACGACCTTCACCGACGCGCCGTCGCGCAGCTTCACGACCCCGGCGGTGACGACGAGGTCCTCCTTCGCGAGGCCGCCCACGATCTCCACCTTGCCTTCGCGACGCTGGCCGAGCTCCACGCGCTGGCGCTGGGCGCGGCCGTCGACCACCTTGTAGACGAACTTGTCGTCGCCCACGGGGAAGATGGACTCCTCGGGAACGAGGAGGCTCTCGCGCAGGTCGCTCGTGAGCAGGCGGACGCGCGCGAACATCCCCGGGCTCAACTTGCCGTCGTGGTTGGAGACCTGCGCGCGGATCGCGATGGAGCGCCCGTTCGCGTCGATGAGCGGGTTGATGGCGACCACCTGGCCGGGCCAGGTGCGATCCGGCATGGAATCGAGCGCGATCTGCAGCGTCTGGCCCGGGCGCACCCGGGCAATGAACACCTCAGGCACGCGAAGGTCGACCTTGAGCGGATCGACCGCCTCGAGGTTCACGATGTCCTGGCCTTCCTTCACGTAGTCGCCGACGCTCACCGAGCGCAGGCCCAGGGTGCCGTTGAAGGGCGCGAGGATCTGGGTCTTCGCCAGGCGGGCGGCCGTGAGCTCCGCATCGGCCTGGGCCACCTTGAGCCCGTTCTCGGCCTCGTCGCGGGCCTGGCCCGAGATGAAGCCCTGGTCGCGAAGGCCCGTGGCCCTGTCGAACTTGGACTTCGACAGGACGAGGTTGGCCTTGGCGCGCTCGTGGTCGGCTTTCTGGACCGAATCGTCGAGGCGGATGAGGACGCTGCCCTTGGCGACGCGCTCGCCCTCGCGAAAGAGGATCTCGGCGACGCGGCCCGCGATTTCAGGGCGAACGATCACCGTCTCGTCGGAGCGCAGGCTTCCGACCGTGACGATCGACTGCGGCAGTTTCACGGAGGCCGGGCGCGAGGCCTCGATCGCGATGCCGGGCGAGCCGCCCGTTCCCTTGGCCGGGGCGGCGGCCGGCACGGCGGCGGGGGCCTTGTCCGGGGCGTTTCGCGTCCCGGCCCAGTACGACAGGCCACCGACGGCGACGACGGCCGCGAGGACGCCGGCCAAGGGATTGATTTTCATGGAGCGGGCGGAGAAAAAACGGAATTATGAGACTTCGGCGGCGCTCTGGCGAGACGCCGCGTGGGATGCCTTCAGGAACGGACCCCGGCTGGGGCGGGGAGTTCACCCGGATCCCGCGCCGCCGGATGCGCGCGGGACGGGGGGTCAGGCGGGGATGTCGGGGACCAGTTGCCGTTGCAGCATGAAGATCTGGTCCTTCAGCATGAGCTTGCGCTTCTTGAGGCGTTTCAGCTGCAGCTCGTCGTGGAGGGGGTTCAGGTCGAGGGCTTCGATGGCGCGGTCGAGGTCGCGGTGCTCCAGGTTCAACTCGTTGATGCGCCGCTTGATTTCCTCGGCATTCTCCGCGATGGTCGGCATGGGTCTTTTTCCTGACGAAGAATATGGCGATTACCTTACTCCCAAGAGCCCGGATTGGCTAGTCTTGACGCCTGTGAACCACTGCATTGCGGGCCGGCCCCGATCGTCGCAGAATGCGCGGATTGCCCCTGAGAAGGGCGACTCAGGAACAGCCCACCGGGAAGGCGCATGCGCTATCGACGAAGCGAATTCGATGTCACCGACCGGATCAACACCACCGATCCGGTGTGCGTGAAACTCGAGGTCGAGCGGTTGCACCGCTCCCTGTACCCCGGCACCCCGCTGGGCGCCCTGGACCGCGTCTTCGACGACGTGGCCGCGCGTTACCGGGGCGAGCACCCGGCATACGAGCAGTGCGACACGCCCTATCACGACCTGCAGCACGTGATGGAAGTCTCGCTAGCCATGTCGCGCCTGGTCGATGGCTACGAGCGCTCGCGTGGCGACGGCCCCGCCCTGGGCTCGCGACTCTTCCAGTTCGGCGTGATCTGCGCGCTCTTCCACGACGTGGGTTACCTGCGCCGCCGGGGCGACCGGAAACATCGCCGCGGCGCCGAATACACGAAGGTCCACGTCACCCGCGGCGGCAAGGTGCTGCGCGAGTACCTGCTCGAGGTGGGGATGACGGAGTTCGCCGAATCCTGCGCCGCGGTGCTGCACTTCACGGGCTACGAGCGGCCCATCGCCTCCATCCGCGTGACGCACCCCATCCATCGCCTTGTCGGCAGCCTGCTCGGCGCGGCGGACATCATCGCGCAGATGTCGGACCGCTGCTACCTCGAGAAGTGCCACGAGCGGCTCTATCCGGAGTTCGTGGAGGGCGGCATCGCCCGCCGCTGGACCGAGGCCGGCGAGGAGGTCCTCTTCCACTCGCCGGACGATCTCATCCGCAAGACACCGGCGTTCTTCGTGGGGGCCTCCAAGCGCCTCGAGAAGGACCTGGGCGGGGCGCACGGCTATGCCGAGGCGCACTTCGGCGGCGAGAACCTCTACTGGGAGGCCGTGCAGCGCAACATCCGCTTCGCCGAGCGCCTGGGCGAGGCCGATACGCTCCAGCTTCGCCGCCGCCCGCCGAAGACCAACGGCTGACCGGCCTCGGAGGATGTCCCCCGGGTGGGCGCTAACGCGCCGCACAGGGAAGTGGCGCCCCGAAGACGAATCGAACGTCCGACCTGCCCCTTAGGAGGGGGCTGCTCTATCCACTGAGCTACCGGGGCGCGGGCTCAAGCGAGGACCGCGATTATCGCATTGCCGGCGCGACCGGCAGCACCTCGGACTTGCGCCGCCGCCACTGCAGGCCGAAGACGAGCGCGAGGAGGACCCAGGCCGGCGCCGTGAACATCTCCTTGCCCGGCTGCGGCAGCTTCGTCTCGACGCCCAGCACCCGGTTGTTGTCGGCGATGTCGAGACCCACCTTCTCGGCCGGGCTGTCGAAGGCGATGTCGGCGATCCACGTCTTGCCGTCCTTCGCATCGAGGGTGACGCCGGACTTCGCGAGCGCGGCCTCCGGGCTGCCCTTGTCGCGCGGCAGAAGGAACACGCGCTCCTGCACGCGGCCCTTCTTGTCGTCCACCTCGACGCGCAGGCGGATGTTCTCGCCGGGCTTCACTTCCTTGATGGCTTCCATCATTCGCGCCGGTGGCTGCACCTCGAAGGGCGGGTGGAACTCGTCGCGAATGAGGTCGGGCCTGAGGATGATGAGCGAGGCGATGCCGAGGATCACGCCTTCGTACCAGTGGTTCTTCACGAGGTACCAGCCCTGCGTCGCGCAGGCGAAGACGAGGCAGGCGGCGAGCCCCGTGACCACGACCCACACGAAGTGCAGCGGCGTGCTGATGTTCATGAGCAGCAGCTCGGTGTTGAACACGAACATGAACGGCAGGATGGCCGTGCGCAACTCGTAGATGAAGGCCTGGATGCCGGTCTTGAGCGGGTCCGCTCCCGATAGCCCCGCCGCGGCGAAGGCCGCCAGCGCCACCGGTGGCGTCGCGTCCGCCATGATCCCGAAGTAGAAGACGAAGAGGTGCACCGCGATGAGCGGCACCTCCAGGCCGTGAGAGGCCGCGAGTTTCACGATGACCGGGGCGAGGAGGGTCGACACGACGATGTAGTTGGCCGTCGTGGGCAGGCCCATGCCGAGCACGAGGGACAGGATCGCGGTCAGCAGGAGCGCGAGGAAGAGGTTGCCGAGCGAGAGCGCCTCCACCAGCTCGGCCAGCACCTGCCCGATGCCCGTGAGCGAGACGGAGCCGACGACGATGCCGGCCGTGGCCGTGGCGATCGCGACGCCGAGCATGTTGCGGGCGCCCGCGTGCAGGCTCACGTAGAGGTCGTCGAAACCCCGCTTCCACTGGCCGGCGGCGGATTGCTTGCGGAAGAACGCGATGAGCGGCCGCTGCGTCGAGAGCATCACGATCATGACCGCGCAGGCGTAGAAGGCCGCGAGTCCCGGCGACTGCTCGAGCACCATGAGGCACCACACCAGCACGTAGATCGGCAGGATGTAGAACAGCCCCGCCAATACGGTCGGCCGCGCGAGAGGAAGCACGTCGAGGCTCTCGGTCATCTCGCCCGAGGCGTCCGGGTAGCGCGCCGACACGTAGATGCCCGCGACGTAGGCGGCGAACACCAGGAAGCCCACGAACAGGCTGCCGCCGATCTCGCCGAAGACGCCGGGGATCCAGGCCGACAGGAAGTGCGAGAGCTGGATCGTGATGAACAGGCCCGCGATCGCGAATCCCCAGTTGAGCATTCTGGCCTTGAACAGGGAGTGCGGGCGCTTCAGGCCCTTCATGCCGAGCTTGATCGCCTCCAGGTGCACGATCCACATCAGCGATATGTAGGCGAGGATCGCCGGCAGGAACGCGTGTTTCACGATCTCCGAGTACGGCATGTTCACGTACTCGACCATGAGGAAGGCGGCCGCGCCCATCACCGGCGGCATGATCTGTCCGTTGGAGGAGGAAGCCACCTCGATGGCGCCCGCCTTCACCGGCGAATAGCCCACGCGCTTCATGAGCATGATCGTCACGTTGCCGCCCGTGAGCACGTTCGCGACCGACGAACCGGAGATGAGACCGTTGAGTCCCGACGAGAGCACCGAGGCCTTCGCGGGCCCGCCGCGCAGGTGCCCCATGAGCGCGAAGGCGACCCGTGTCATCCAGTTGCCCGCGCCGGCCTGGTCGAGCATGGCGCCGAAGAGCACGTACAGGAACACGAACTCCGCCGACACGCCCAGCGCCACGCCGAACACGCCCTCGCTCGTGAGCCACATCTGCGAGGCCGCGCGCCCGAGCGAGGCGCCCTTGTGCGAGATCATCTCCGGCATGTAGGGCCCGCCGAACATGTAGACGATGAAGACGAGCGCCATGATCGTCATGGGCCAGCCCAGGGCCCGGCGGGTCGCCTCGAGCAGCAGGAGCATCCCGACGATGGTGACGCCCAGGTCGATCGGGGTGGGAGAGCCCGGGCGGGTCACGAGCTCGGCCGAGAAGATGAAGAGGTAGGCCGAGCAGGCGGCCGCCACGAGCCCGCAGGCCCAGTCGTAGGCGGGCACGTAGGCACGCGGGCTCCGGCGTCCGCGCGGGTACAGCATGAAGACGAGGAAGATCGCGACCGCCAGGTGGATCGCGCGCTGGCCCGTGGAGTTGATGACGCCCCAACCGAGCGAGTAGGGGATGGGCGAGGCGATCCAGAGCTGGAAGAGCGACCAGACCACCGCGACGTTGAGGAAGAGCGACTTCGTCGTTCCCGTGGGCTTGCGGCCCCCGGACTCGGCCTCCTCGACCTTCGCGAGGATCTTCGCGCGTTCCTCTTCGCTCAAGGCTGCTTGCGGATCTGCCATGGTGTCCTCCCGGGACGGCTGCGCTTCTGTCGGCGCGTGAAAAGCAGAACGGGCGCCCGCGCGGGGGCGCCCGTCGTCAAGCGGCGTGGTCGCGTGCGGCCACGATTACTTCATCAGTCCCTTTTCCTTGAAGTACTTTACGGCGCCCGGGTGGTATTCCGCCGTGTTGCCCGTGAGCATCTCGGCGGGGTTCAGGTTCTCGAGGGCCGGGTGGAGCTTCTTGAAGTCGTTCAGGTTGTCGAACACGGCCTTCACGATGGCGTACGCGGCCTTGTCCGAGAGCTTGGACGAGGTGACGATCGTCGCGCGCGGGCCGAAGGTCTTCGTGTCGGCATCCGTGCCGGTGTACATCTTCCCGGGGATGATCGCCGCGGGGTAGAACGAGTTCGCCTTCATCAGCTTGTCGATGCCGGGGCCGGTCACGTTCACGAGGTTGGAGGCGCAGGTGGTCGAGGCTTCCTTGATGGAGGCGTTCGGGTGGCCGACCGTGTAGGTGAAGGCGTCGATCTTGTTGTCGCACAGGGCGCCGGCCATCTCGGCGGGCTTCAGGTCCGTGGCGAGCTTGAAGGAGGCGGCGGTCATGCCCGTTTCCTTCATCACGAGTTCGGTCACCGAGCGCGTGCCCGAGCCCGGGTCGCCGATGTTGACGCGCTTGCCCTTGAGGTCGTCCCAGTTCTTCACGTTGGCGTCCTTGCGGGCGACGACGGTGAAGGGCTCGGCGTGCAGCGCGAACAGGGCGCGCAGTTCCTTCACGGGCTTGCCGGCGAACTTGTCCTCGCCCTTCATGGCGTAGTACTGGGTGTCCGACTGGGCGACGCCCACGTCGAGGTCGCCCGAGGCGATGGCGTTGATGTTGAACACCGAGCCGCCGGTCGACTCGACCGTGCAGCGCAGGCCGTGATCCTTGCGGCCCTGGTTCACGAGGCGGCAGATGGCGCCGCCGACCGGGTAGTACACGCCGGTGATGCCGCCGGTGCCGACGGTGACGAAGTTGTCCGCGGCGCCCGCGGGGACGGCCAGGATGGCGGTGGTCGCGCCGGCCAGAAGGGCGGCGATGGCCTTGAGTTTCATCGTGGAAAGCTCCTCTTGTGGATTTGCCTGATTGGGGGGGGGGG
>Ga0209254_10007342_pt1 | contig 10176 bp, 9 predicted proteins | sample FrelakmetDIP11DI_FD_187148 | JGI IMG/M metagenome (GOLD analysis project Ga0209254, IMG submission 187148) | Freshwater lake sediment microbial communities from the University of Notre Dame, USA, for methane emissions studies - DIP11 DI (SPAdes)... | ecosystem: Environmental > Aquatic >...
CTCGGCTGGGGTCCCGGCACCAGCGCCACGGAATACCTGGTGCCCAAGCGCGTCATCCCGCTCTCCGATTCACATCTCGCAAATGCACCCCAGGCCTCCCACCTCCACAGTGTGCCGATCGAGATCCTGGTGCGCTTCGGGCTTGCGGGCCTGACCCTAGCCCTGCTGTTCCTAGGCCTGATGATTCAGGCCTATCGTTGGATGTGGTCCCGGTCCGAGGACCCTGAGCTCAGGCTGTTCCTGCTCACCGGCGGCTTGCTGTGTTTCCTATTCGTGCTGTTTGACTTTCGCCTCATCCACCTGGACCTGCGATTTTTCTTCATCGCCTTCTTCGGAATCCTCTACAGCTACCGGTTTGCGGATCCCAGGACCGTCCCGCCCCGTAGGGAGGAGACGGCCGCATGAGGGCAGATTCCAGGCTGGCGGTATACTGCGGCCCCTTCGATGGCGGGAGCACCGCCAAGATCGCGGCCCGGTTGGCTAACGCCTTCGCCGAGCGGGGCCACCCCACGGACCTTTTGGTCACCGCCTCCCGGGACCCCATCGCGGAGCCCTCCGTGCCTGGGGTGCGGGTGGTCCGCATGGGGGCCATGGGGGCCCTGATCCGGGTGCCCGCCATGGCGTTCTATCTGGGTTGGCGGCGCCCGGCCGCGGTCCTCACCCATCGCATCCGGGAGGACGTCTTCACCCTCAAGGCGGCGCGGCTCGCGGCCACCGGCACACCCGTGTTCGTCACCGTTCACGGCCCGCTTGGGGTCAAGCTCGATCATCTGCGGGGAGGGAAGGGCGCCCAGCGCCGTGCCGAGGTGCTCCACTGGTATCCCAGGAATCGCGGGATCGTGGCCATCTCCGAGGAGACCGCCTCTGACCTGCATAGCCTACTCGGCCCCGACGCGCGAGTGACCACCATCCCTAACCCCATCGTCACCCCACAGATGCGAGAGGCGGCGGACGCGCCCCTGGATCACCCCTGGTTCCACCCGGGGGCGCCGCCGGTGCTGGTCTTCGCCGGACGTCTGGAGCGGGAGAAGGACCTGCCGACCCTGCTGCGCGCCTTCGCGATTCTGCGCCAGGGCCGGGACTGCCGACTCCTGATCATCGGGGATGGCAAGCTCCGCCCCCAGATCGAGTCCGATCGCGACGCCCTGGGGCTTCGGGATTTCGTGGACCTGCCCGGCTGGGCCGCCAACCCCTACCCCTATCTGCGTCGGGCGAGCCTGGTGGTCCTCTCCTCGGTCTGGGACGCCCTGCCGACGGTGCTGATCGAGGCCCTGGCCCTGGGTACCCCGGTGGTCAGCACCGAGTGCGGGGCGGGTCCCCGGGAGATCCTGGACGGCGGCCGCTACGGTCCTCTGGTCCCGACCCAGAACCCACAAGCCCTGGCCGCGGCCCTGGCACGAACCCTGGCGGACCCCCTGCCCCGGGAGACCCTGCTCCAAGGGGGGCAGCGCTACGAGGTCGAGCGCAACGCGAATCTGTATCTCCGGCTCATGCTGGGTCCGGGGGCGAACCCCTGATGGAGGTTAGGCGGATCGCCCTGATGGTGAGCGACTTCGAGGACGGGGGGGTGGAGCGCAACTTCACCCATCTGGCCTCGGGGCTTGCCCGGCTCGGGGTCCAGATTTGGCTCCTGGCGGGCAGGGCGCGGCATCCCTACCTGGAGGACCTGGATGCCTCGGTGGCGGTGATCCCCGTCACGGGGGCCCGGGAACCCGCTCTGGGGGACTTCCTGACCCGGGAGCGCCCGGATCTGCTCCTCACCGGCAAGCTCGCGGACGATTTTGCGGCGGTGCGGGTCAAATCCGATCTGGGGTCCGGGTGGCCGGCGCAGACCCGGCTGGTGACGGCGGTGGGCACCCTGCTCTCCGGTCGGTTGGACGCCCAGCGCTGGAATCTGCTCAAGACCTGGCGCGAGGTCCGGCGTATCCGCGACTGTTACGAGCGGCTGGATGGCATCACCGCCATCTCCGCCGGGGTGGCGGAGGATCTGCGCCAGGTCTTCGGGATCCAGGGCGTGCCCATCGGGGTCCTCAACAACCCCATCGTCCCCGAGGGCTACCGGAAACTGGCGCAGGCCCCCTGCCCTCACCCTTGTCTCGCCGGGGTGACCCCGGATGCTCCCCTGGACGAGCGCCCACCCGTCGTCCTAGCGGTCGGCGGGCTGCGCAAGGTGAAGGACTTTGCCACCCTGCTGCGGGCCTTCGCACGGGTCCAAGACTCAGAGGCGCGCCTCCTCATACTAGGGGAGGGCAAGGAGCGCGGGCACCTCACCCGCCTCGGGCGCCGCCTGGGTCTGGGCGATCGGCTGGACCTGCCCGGGTTCGTGCCGAGCCCCTATCCCTACCTGGCGCGCAGCCGGCTGCTGGTCTTGAGCTCGGTGCGGGAGGGGCTGGGGAACGTGGTGGTGGAGGCCCTGGCCGTGGGCACGCCCGTGGTCGCCACCGACTGCTCCGCCGGCCTGCGGGCACTCTTCGGCGAGCGGGGTCTGGGTTCCCTGGTCCCGGTCCGAGACGTCTCCGCCCTGGCCCGAGCCATCGACCAGGGGCTCAGCCAGCGACCGGATCGGGCGGCCCTGATGGCCGCCGCCGAGCCCTATGGCCTCTTGCCGGCGGCCGAGGCCCACCTGGACTTCTTCCGCCGCCTCGGGGCCGCGCCGCGGTAGGGCTAGTTGCGCGTCCCGCCCTCGGCCAGCCAATCCCTGGGCTTGAGGTAGCGCTCATAGAGTCGGGCCTCGGGGCTGCCGGGCTCCGGGTGCCAGTCGTAGCGCCAGCTCACCTCCGGGGGCAAGGACATCAGGATGGACTCGGTTCGCCCCCCCGACTGGAGCCCGAACAGGGTCCCCCGATCGTAGACCAGGTTGAACTCTACATAGCGCCCCCGGCGATATTTCTGGAAGGCGCGCTCCCGCTCACCAAAGGACTCACCCCGGCGGCGCTCGGCGATGGGCAGATAGGCGGGCAGGAAGTTGTCGCCGACCGAGCGCATCAGGGCGAAGCTGCGCTCGAACCCGCCGGCGTTGAGGTCATCGAAGAAGAGCCCGCCGATCCCTCGGGGCTCGCCCCGGTGCTTCAAGAAAAAGTACTCGTCGCACCACTGTTTGTAGCGGGGATAGGCCTCCTCGCCGAAGGGGGCGCAGGCGTTTCGGGCGGTGCCGTGCCAGTGGATGGCGTCCTCGTCGAAGCCGTAGTAGGGGGTGAGGTCAAACCCCCCGCCGAACCACCAGACCGGCTCCGCCCCCTCGCGCTCGGCGATGAAGAAGCGCACGTTCATATGGGAGGTGGGCACGTAGGGGTTCTCTGGGTGCACCACCAGGGAGACGCCCATGGCCTGAAAACCCCGCCCGGCGAGCTCCGGTCGGCCAGCGCTGGCGGAAGGTGGCAGTCGCTCGCCGAAGACGTGGGAGAAGTTGATCCCCCCCTGCTCGAAGAGGCCCCCGTTCGCCAGCACCCGGGTGCGGCCGCCGCCCCCCCCGGGCCGATCCCAGGCGTCCTCCCGGAAGCGGGCGACCCCGTCCGCGTTCTCCAGGGCGGCGCAGATGCGGTCCTGGAGGTCCAGCAGGTAGTCCTTGACGGCCTGGGTGTCGGGCTGCTCACTCATTCTTTAGCCCCGGTTGTCCATCGGGACATAGGGCGTCTCCCTGTGCCCGACGTAGACTTGGCGGGGTCGGGCGATACGGCCCCCGGGAGTCTGGTTTTGCTCCCACCATTGGGCGATCCAGCCGGGCAGGCGGCCGATGGCAAAGATGACCGTGAACATGTTGGTGGGGATGCCAATGGCTCGCAGGATGATCCCGCTGTAGAAGTCCACGTTGGGGTAGAGCTTGCGCTCTACGAAATAGGAGTCCGAAAGTGCGATCTCCTCCAGGCGCCGGGCGATCTCCAGCAGGGGATCGTTTCCGCACAGTTGGGGCAGCAGCCCTTCGGCGATCTTGGCCAGCATCTGGGCCCGGGGGTCGAAATTCTTGTAGACCCGGTGGCCGAAGCCCATGAGCCGCACCTTGCTGTCCTTGGCCTTGGCGAGCTTCACGTAATCCTCCGGGGTCACATTGCCCCGGTGGATCTGATCCAGCATGGTGAGCACCTCCACGTTGGCCCCGCCGTGCAGGGGTCCCCAGAGGGCGCAGACCCCGGCGGCGCAGGAGGCAAACAGGTTGGCCCCGCTGGAGCCCACCATGCGCACCGTGGAGGTGGAGCAGTTCTGCTCGTGGTCGGCATGGAGGATCAGGATCAGATTGAGTGCCTTGCGCACCAGATCGGGGCAGATGTACTGCTTGTAGGGCTGGGAGAACATCATGTGCAGGAAGTTCGGCACATAACGCAGGGCCGGGTCCGGGTAGATGTAGGGCAGGCCCCGGGAGTGGCGGAAGGCGTAGGCGGCGATGGTGCGGATCTTACTGATGAGCCGCGCCGCCGCATGGCGGAACTGGGTGGCGTCCTCCAGCTCGTGGAGCTCCGGGTGGAAGCAGGACAAGGCATTGATCATGGCCGAGAGGATGGCCATGGGTGGGGCGGTGCGGGGGAAGCCCTCGAACTGGTGCTTCATCCCTTCGTCGAGGTTGGCGAAGCGGGTGAGGTCCGCCGAGAAGGCGTCGTACTCCGCTTGATTGGGCAGGGTGCCGCAGATGAGCAGCCACGCCACCTCAATGAAGGTGGGGCTATCGACGAACTGCTCGATGGGGATGCCGCGGTAGCGCAGGATGCCCTGCTCCCCGTCGATATAGGTAATGGCGCTCTCGCAGCTCCCGGTGTTGCCGTAGCCTGGGTCCAGGGTGATGTGCCCAGTGCGGTCCCGCAAGGTGCGGATGTCGATGGCCCGTTCGCCCTCGCTGCCCTCAACGACGGGGAGCTCGAACTGATTGCCCTCTAGGATCAAAGTGGCCGGGGGTCGCGCCTGAACGGCACGGGGCTGCAAGGGGGAAGGCGAGGCGTCGGTCATGGATCGACCTCCAGTGCGGCTATGAGGGACCCAAGTCGACCGTCTTGAAAGACGTTCCCAGGGGTCAGGATGGGGTTGGACCGGCCAGGCTCTGGGTGGGCCGGCCACATTGCTAAGGCAAACCGCGGACCAGCTTCGGCCCATGGATGCACTCGACGCCACTGATTGCGTACGATGCTAGCGACCCCGCCTGTAAGCCGCAATCAAGGCCCGGTAGTCGTCCACGTCCGCGGGTTCAGCCGGAACGCCGCGTCAGGTTGCGGATGAATTCCACCGCCTTGTCTTGCAGGTCCTTGGCCCAGGAGGGCTGGGGCAGGTTCCAGCCGATGAGGATGCCGATAGCGATGCAGAAGAGGGTCTCGATCATGGCGTCTACTCGTGACTAGGCTCAGGGAAACGGGGGCCGGCGGATGCCATTCCAGGAAGCGGGCTTCAGGTGTGGTCCTCCAGGTGGAAGCCCACCAACTCGAGGATCAGTCCGGTCACGGCCCCACCGAGGAGTCCACCGACAAACCCTGGCCCGATCTCATGGCGCACCTGGCCCAGGGCGTCCTGAGCGGCGCCCCCCAGGGCGAATGCGGTCGTCCCGTTCAAGACCCAGATACTCGACGCCACCAGGGTCGCGATGACTCCCGCCACCAGGGCCGCGGACAGGCTCCCGGGGAGCAGCGCGGCCAGGTGGTCCACGATCCAGCGATCCGACACCTGGAACAGGGTGCCCACCAGGGCCACCACCCCCGCGGCCAAGACGAGCATCCCGGCCTGATGGTCGGTGAATGTATCTACCGCCGCCAGCGTGCCGCCGGCGATCAGACCCGCCAGGAGCCCGGTGAGGGCCTCCGCCAGGGGGCGACCGCCGCTTTCGGCCATCCAGGCGTAGAAGCCCCCGGCTGCGACGCCCGCGACACCCCCCGCCGCCGCCATCACCGAAAGTCCCAGGTCGTTGCCAAACAGGATCAGGGCCCCGATGGAGGCCAGCACCCCCGCCATGGCCCCGGCCAGGGCGACCGGCATGGCGCTGTAAAGGGCGCTGGTGGTCACCGCCGCGGCGGAGGCCGCCGCCACGGGTGGTTGCCAGGCGCTGAGACCCAGGGTGGACAGGATCTGATAGAGGCCGGCGAACAGGGCGCCGAAGAGGCCCCCGGAAAGCCCCCAGACGACCAGCGTCATCATGATGGCTGTAAACCGATCTTTGCTTATCATCTCGGCCGTCCTCTCCGTTGGCGATCAGCGCGATTCTAGCCCCAACGCAGGTCCAGTGGGGGTCAGCTCCACTGCGCTCGGATACACTCACCCCCATCCTTTTCCGGAAACCCAAGCCACGGCATGTCCGAGACCCCCGCCAACGGCACCCGGCGCGAGATCGAGGGAGAACTGCGCGTCTATTACGACGGCTACTGGATCAAGCACTACCAGCCGCCGCCCGACGCCCTGGAGACCCGCAAGCGGCTGATCCAGGCCCTGACCCGGCGGCTCTTCAACCACGTTGAGCACGGCATCAACATCCCGGGGTTCAAGCTCGAGGCCGCCCGTGCCGCGTACCAGGCGGAGACCGACATCGAGCGCAAGCGGGTCAACGGGGCCATGCTGGCGGGGGCGCTGTTCAATCGCGCGGCCGACATCTTCACCTGCCTGGTGGACCTGCAGAGCGCGGGGGTCACCATCACCCCGGACAATACCCTGATGCGGGAGTGCGGCCAGTGCCTCATGGAGGCCCTGGATCTCGGCAAGATGGTGCGTCACCGGGGCGGGGACGAGGGCATCGACGAGCTCTGGGGTGAGCCCTTCAAGGCCTTCTCCATCCCCATCGAGGCCTTCTACGAGGGCCGCTACATCAAGATCGCCATGACCCTGCGCGATATCGAGCGCATTGGCGCCGGGCTCAAGGACGCCTTCTCGGTCAGCACCCAGATCACCGATGTGGAGCCGCGGGTGGACGAGCTGGTACAGGCCGCCAAGCGCAAGTGCGAGATCTTGCGCACCGACCCGGAGATCTTCGAGGTCTGGCCTCAGTTCGTGGTCGCCCGGGAGCGATTGTGCAACATCCAGCCCCAGCTGCCCCCAGTCCCGGACGCCCCGTCCATCCGCGAGGCCCTCGAGGGCACCCGGCTGCTGCGCGAGGGAACCGACCTGGTCACCCACATCGTGCGTGCCCGGGTGCCCATGCCGAAGAGTACCCGCGAGTTCCTGGACCGCTGCAACCGCTACCGCCAGGCCCTGGTGGGTTCCCGGTCCGGTCCGACGGACCAGCCGCCGGCGGGCCCCAGTGACGCCTTCCGGCCCCTTTGACCGGGCCGCGGGTAGCTGTGCCCGTCGCCGCTACCGCTAGTCCCGGGATAGCCGCACCGGTCCCAGCACCCGGGGAGCCCCCCCAGGGACCAGGGCCATCAGGACCCCGTCCCCCGGACGCGGGTAGATCCCGGTCAGGGCCGTGATGGTCACCTGATGGGTGACCAGGACCAGTAGGTCGCCGTCGGCGGGTTGGCCACCCAGGAATTCGCCCAATGCCGCCAGGTTGGGTGCCCGATCCTCCGCTCGCTCGTAGAATGAATTCAGCGCAGCGAGTTCGGTGACGGGGCCCAGCCCCAGCAGCTCTGCCGTCTCCAGACAGCGGCACCACTGGCTGGAGTAGACCCGGGCCCGAGTCACCCCCCGCTCCCGCAGCCAGGTCCCAATGGAGCGCGCCTGGCGGCGCCCGGCCTCGTCGAGGTTGCGCTGGGTGCTGCAGTCCCCGAACCGGAACCCGGTTGGGTCCCCGGTCCCCGGGGCCAAGGCATGGCGCAGCAGCAGCACCTGCCCGGGACCGGCGGTCCAGGGGGCTTCGCCGGCCATGACCACAGGCCACCCGAGGATGGCGCCGATCAGTAGCAGGGCCTGGATCGCCCTCCGGTGCAGGAGCTTGCGGCAGGCGGCGAGGGCCAAGGGTCTGTGTGTCGATCGTTGCATGGGTCGATCCTCCAAGGGTGGCAATGAACCGTCGATCCCAGGGACTTGGCCCCGGGTGCCGCGCAGTCCCTGCGCCTTCCCGGCTGGCGGCCCTGCCGACATCGGCCTGCGCCGCCAAGTTGCCCCGGGGCATAATGGGGGCGGGTCTCGCGGGATCTTCCCCCAGCCCGCTGCAAAGGGAGGGCCCCATGCGTCGCGCCCCGCCGGTCGACTCTCGCCGCCCCCAGTCTCGCGACCTGCGGCCCCTGCTGCGCCTGCTTGCGCTGGTGCGGCCCTATCTGTGGCGGCTCCTGGCCGCGACCCTGGCGCTGATGTTGGCAGCCGGCGCCCTGTTGGCCTTCGGCCAGGTCATCCGGGTGGTGGTGGACACCGGGCTCAAGACCGGCGACCCGGCCGCCCTGACCCGTTCCCTGGGATTCTTCCTCGCCGTCGTCGCCGTCCTGGCCCTGGCCATCCTGGCGCGCTCCTATCTGCTCGCTTGGATCGGCGAGCGGGTCATCGCGGACCTGCGCCGGCTGGTGTTCGATCGGGTCTTGAGCCTCGACCTGGGGTTCTTCGAGACGGCCCGCACGGGCGAGATCATCTCGCGCCTAACCGCCGATACCGCCATCCTCCAGGTGGTGGTGGGGTCCACCCTCGCCAATGCCTTGCGGAGCCTGCTGTTGGCGCTCGGCGGCGTGCTCATGCTCGCCCTCACCAGCCCCGCGCTCACCGGGCTGGTCCTGCTCGGCACCCCCTTGCTCTTTCTGCCCTTGTGGCTCATCGGCGGCCGGCTGCGCCGCCTGTCCCGTCAGAGTCAGGACCGCGTCGCCGACCTGGGCGCCTTCGTGGACGAGGTGCTGCACGGGATCCGGACCGTTCAGGCCTTTTGTCACGAGCCGGTGGACCGGGCCCGCAACCGGGAGCGGGTGGAGGCGGCCTTCGGGACCGCCGTGAGCCGCGCCAGGCTCGGGGCCCTCCTGGCCGCTGTCGGGGTGTCCGTCACCTTCGGTGGGATCGGTCTGGTGCTGTGGGTTGGGGGGCAGCAAGTCCTGGCCGGCCGGATGAGCGGCGGGCAGCTCTCCGCCTTCCTGTTCTACGCCCTGCTGGTGGCGGGCTCCGTCGGCAACCTGAGCGAGATCGTGGGGGAGCTGCTGCGGGGCGCCGGGGCGAGCGAGCGGCTGATGGAGCTCCTGCGCGCCGAGCCCCGGATCCGAGCCCCCGAACGGCCCCTCACCCTGGCGCGGCCAGTCCGCGGTCATATCGCCATTGAGCAGCTCGGCTTCGCCTACCCGACACGGGCGGAGACGCCGGTGTTGCGGGACCTAGACCTCGAGATCCGGCCCGGTGAGCGGGTGGCCCTGGTCGGGCCCTCCGGCGCGGGCAAGACCACCCTGTTCCAGCTCCTGCTGCGATTCTACGACCCTCAGCAAGGCCAGATCCGTTTCGATGGGATGGACCTGAAGCGCCTGGACCCGGCGGAGCTTCGGCGCCACATCGCTAGCGTGCCCCAGGACCCCGTGATCTTCGGCGCCGATGCCTGGGAGAACATCCGCTACGGCCTGGAGGGGGCCGACGACGGGGCGGTGCGCCGCGCGGCCGAGCTGGCCCATGCGAGCGAGTTCCTCGACCCCTTGCCCCAGGGGTTCGACACCTTCCTGGGGGAGCGGGGGGTGCGCCTCTCCGGGGGGCAGCGTCAGCGTATCGCCATCGCCCGGGCCATCCTGCGGGATCCGACCCTATTGCTCCTCGACGAGGCCACCAGCTCCCTGGACGCGGAGAGCGAGCGCCTGGTACAGCTCGCCCTCCAGGGGCTGATGCAGGGGCGTACCACCATCGTCATCGCCCATCGGCTGGCCACGGTGCGCAAGATGGACCGGATCCTGGTGCTCGACCGGGGGCGGGTGGTGGCCAGCGGTGACCATCAGGGCCTGATGCGTCAGGGCGGGCTCTACGCGCGACTTGCGGCGCTCCAGTTCCGAGACACGCCGGCCGGTTCGGAGCCTCCGTCGGACTAATCGCCCCCGGTCCACCTCGGTGCGGCCATGGGGTTGATCTCAAGGTTCGCCGGGGGGCCACCCGAGCGTCCCGTGTAGGTTCCCCGCTCAGAGGCTGTGAATAAACCTACTGCGCGCCCCGATCGCAGCGTCGCGTGCTCGTTCGCTCCTCGCCTATCTACTTGATATGTCTCGTCACTCTCTGCGCGGCTCCTTGCGCTCGGGGCTGCTCGCTACGGTTTCTTCACATCCTCTCAGGTCTCTCCGGTACAGATCGAGGGGGAAGTATTCCGTGATCAGGATGACCGGGTGCTGGCCG
>Ga0209254_10007343_pt1 | contig 10176 bp, 6 predicted proteins | sample FrelakmetDIP11DI_FD_187148 | JGI IMG/M metagenome (GOLD analysis project Ga0209254, IMG submission 187148) | Freshwater lake sediment microbial communities from the University of Notre Dame, USA, for methane emissions studies - DIP11 DI (SPAdes)... | ecosystem: Environmental > Aquatic >...
CCCTTTGTAAACTTTATGGTATCAATGCATCTGCCTCTCAGATGTTCCAGAATCTCGTCTTTGCTGTTTAAAAAGGGATAACTGTCATATGGCTGCATTGAATCATTACTGCTTTCGCTGTTCTTGCAGTTTGATAAACAGCAACACATGACTAATAAAATAACTAAATGTGTTTTAATAAGAGGCTTTATCATTAAATGTTCTGTTAGTTTAAACAGATTCATCAAAAGGTTTTCAGATGATTTTATTAAGTAATTTAAGTTGTTCCGGCATACATGGCATCGACCTTAAAGACTTTGCGCCTCTTCAGCTTTCTGATCCATCAGATTTCCCGGATTGTTATCTAATCAAAGTTATATTTTCCTCAATCAAATTGCAAAATAAAAATCCATTCTTCTTTGGTCACTATAATCCGGGTTGCTGAAAGCATCCATGGGAAAAATGGGGGCAGTTTGTATCGTGTCGGCTGGTTGCGGCATGATAAAAGGGAATGCTGCATCTCTGACTGTGTTTCCGATCGTTCAGGATAATAATTGTCTTATACTTTTTGTTTATAATAATCCACCCTGGTATTAATTGTTTCAAACTGAGGGGTACAAAATATTCAGAATTAGCTTTTTGTATTTATTCCATATTTCTTTTTTTATCCACTTTTAATACCTTTAGTAACCAGATAAACAATTTTTATCTTTACTGACAAATTAATATGTTCGTATGAACAGTATACTAACCACCGGATCTACCTCAGCCAATGAAAATACAAAACCTGTACAAGCCAAAATTGTAACAAGGGAACCATTTGCAGAGCTCTGCCGTGGAGTCCATACAGCGCTTGAAACTTATTCCAATGTCCACCGCGGCAGCGGACACAACTCAATGGTATCAACATATTTATTTGAACAGGCCAGGGAGATTGTCCTGGAATACCTTGGACTGGATAAAGATAAATTCGTGGTTATTTTTTGCTCACCCAGAAGCGCCGAAGTTCTGAAAGCACAGCTGAAGCCTGAAAGTTATAAAATTGTATCCAGCCAGGATATTGGCATACCATTGGGTGTAAGAGCAATAGCAGCACGCAGAAAAGTGTTGCCCGGAGGTGCGCCTTTCCATACCGGAGGAGGAACAACGAGGCTTGTTTCTCCTGACTGGGTAATCTGGGCTGGTGCCCCGGACAAGTTTGAGGCCGGTACTCCTGCCATTATTAACGTTATAGCGTATGCCAGGGCACTGCAGCTAATAAGGCATTTTGGAAATAGCGCCTTTCAAGTTGCATTACATGATAAGCTGACGGCTCACGATATTCTGTATCACGATGAACTTGAAGGATATTCCGGGCGAAAACTGCTGGAGGAGCTAAGACAAACCCTGATAGGTCGCGATATTCTTGTTCCCACAACCGAAGGTGAAAAGCCATTTATTAACCTTGACAATGGTGCAAGCACTCCCACGTTCACTCCGGTATGGAAAGCTGTTTACAGGACATGGCAACAGTCTAAAGAGGTGCATCATGAAATCATAGATGAGGTCCGAAACATTTGTTCAGGATTCCTGAGTGCTCCCCGGTCTGATTATGACATTTTTTTTACTTCCAATACTACTGAGGCTATCAATCTGGCAGCAGAGAGCCTGGATCGGGAATCGGGGCAGGAAAACGGATCCGTTGTGATCAATACCCTGCTCGAACATACTTCGAACGACTTGCCATGGCGGATGTATCGCAACATTTCTCTTATCAGGATGAATATTGACGAAGAAGGTTTCGTGGATTTAAATGACCTGGATAAACTTTTATCTGAATATAACGAGAAAGGCCAGCATGGGGAAAAAAGGATCAGGCTGATGGCTTTAAGCGGTGCTTCAAATGTTCTGGGTGTATTCAACAATCTGGAGGAGATCAGCAGGATAGTCCATAAATACGGAGCCAGGTTATTTGTTGATGCGGCACAGCTGGTTGCACACCGTAAGGTTGAAATTGAAAAATGCCGGATTGACTATCTTGCCTTTTCAGCTCATAAAGCATATGCACCTTTCGGCACCGGGGTACTGGTTGTCAGAAAAGATCTGCTTAAAATCAGTCAGGCTGAAAAAGAAATAATCTGTGCTTCAGGAGAAGAAAATGTTGGCGGTATTGCCGCACTGGGGAAAGCGCTTCTGATTTTAAAACGGATCGGTATGGACCTGATACAGGAAAAAGAACAGGCACTTACCCGGCATGCTCTGACAGGATTGTCGCAAATAGATGGCCTCACAATTTACGGGATCAAGAATCCGGATTCACAAAATTTCGCTCATAAAGGAGGTGTAATTGTTTTCAACCTGAAGAAGATTTTCTCAAACGTCACAGCCAAAAAATTAGCTGAAACCGGAGGAATAGGTATACGGTATGGTTGCCATTGCTCGCATATTCTGATCAAACACCTGGTTGGGGTCGGTCCATTCCTGGCACGATTCCAGTGGATTATTGCAACCTTGTTCCATAAAATAAATTTCCCCGGTCTTGCAAGGATAAGCTTTGGTATCGAGAATAGCGAAAAGGATGTTGATACTTTAGTTCAGGTGCTTAACAGGATCGCCAGCCATTCCGGGACCTCAGCACAAAAGGATGTAAAACAGCAGATCGACGATTTCGTCATGACAACTGCACAAAGAGTATATAAGCAATTATAGAAAACCTTTATTTGACTGTAACAGGTGTAATAACAATTGAGGGAATTTTAATATTAATCTCATCAGTGTCCGATAAGAATTATGAGATTAACTTCGGCCTTCGACCGACATAGTCGGCTACGTCCGACGAAGTCGGTGAACTCTTAATAATAGTTCCCTGATTATTTCTCCTGACTTGTGACAATTAGTGCGGTAGAAGATTTCATTTTTTATTTCGCCCACTACGGGGCTTGATATGATTGTGTTGGTTCTAAAGTCGGGCTTTGCCCTACTTTACTATATACAAGGCCTACGGCCTTTTGTTCTGACCATTCTTACCCCATACATAAGGTAAAAATGGCGTTAGTGCGGATTGATCTATTGTTTTACAACAAATATTTAACGTTTTACAACAATTTATTTACCTGTAACAATATCATTTTAACATTAAATATCGCCAGTTTACTTTACTTTTTATACAACACCTTTATATTTTCCATTATCAACCGACCTGCTTCCAGATAATTAGTCTCACTGATATTTAAGATAATTGCTTCGTTGATGCCAAATTTGATCTTTACGTCATTAACAAACGTACTGCGGACTGTAAGTATAATATTCTTTGCTGGTGTTTTCAGCAGTTCGCTGATCCCATCGGACCATCCCCTACCCTTAAGCTCCAGTAATCCGACCTCATCAATAATAACTATGATGTTCCCTTTCATGATCAGGGAATGCAAAACGGTTCTTCCCATCGCAAGACCATCAGAGCAAATTGTGAACTTACCTATTTTTTCAGATCCGCATCCTTCATTCTGCCGCAGGAAAATCGTTTTTTCTCCGGTTTCTATATTTACCACGTCATAACCGGTAGTAAGGGAATCAGCCATCAACCTCTCCGAAATTATCCCTCCGGTACTGATATTATTTTTTTTAAAAAACTCAATTAAATCTTTTGCGAAAGTTGTTTTTCCTTCCCTTACAGATCCGGTAATAATGAAGACTTTATTAGGCGCGGTATTTTTTTTCTTTATTTCAGCTAATCTCCCGTTCGCCTGTGAAATCACCTTATAAAAAATAGAGACGGGATTCTTTATCAGAGTTTTGAAATCAGGAATACTGGCTATAAATAACGGCAGACTTTCAACCGAAAGTTCCATTGCCAGGGGAAGATTCTTAAACGAAGTTTTTCCAAAATAATCTCTTACTGCCGGATTGTACAATTCAGTTCCCAGAACGGAAAATCCTACAATAATGACTGCAGCCCTGAAATTCATCTGTAATCCGGTCATTAGTCCCTGTTGCCATGAATACTCGCCTGTTTGTGCTTTTGAAAAAGCAAAAGCTGTTATTAATGTGATGAGCACGAAAAATATCCAGAACTTTGGCTTCGATAATTGCCGTAATGCCCGTTTATATCTTAAAGACCAGATAATTATTATTCCGGTAATTGACAGGCTCCAGACACTCCAGGTTGTATAATTCAATAAGAAAAAAGAACCTATAATCAGGACTATATCTGCTATAAGCCATATAATTGAATAGCTAAAATTGCTCTCAGTCTTACGCAATATTCCCCCGGGTTGTTCATATTTGAAACCGGAAAAATCAGTAGCCGGCTGATGTAACAATTTTCTTCCGGTAATTATTCCGATGACTCCTGCAAAAAGCCCGAATAAAGCAAAGATGATGAGCAATACTATTATTGGCAGCCATACTATGTCAGTCTGAATATTCAGCTGCTTTTGTGCGAATTTTAATAGATTGTTATAGACCTCTATAATATTCGCTCCATAGTAGATAATGTAATTCGCGATCTTCTGGAACAGGTTCCACGACATCGCCAGCATAGAGCCAATCAGGTAACCTGCAATTGTTCTGCCTAAAAGCCGCACAGAAAATTCAAGAAGAAGCGCTTCGGAGAAAATCGCTATCATCGGTCCGAAGATAACAGCGCTCGGCGACATGGTCTTCATCAATGCACATATAATTCCGGCCCTCCAGAATAATCCTCTTTCAGTCCAGATGTAACTTATTGAAATGAGAATTACCAGGCCAATTGCAGTAAGGATATTGCCGCTGAACGGAATTCGAAGATTATGAAGGAAACTGCCGAGAACTATTTCTGATGCAGCCCAGATAGTTCCGGCAATTGAAGCCTTGATCCATTTTTCACTTAGCTGTTGATTCATTCCCTTTTAAAATACAGATCTTTTGGGCACAATATTCAAACAAATGATAACCAATGCCTCCTTCACTGACGATATCAAACAAAATTTCCGGACTGATAATCCTGCTTGTACCTATGATGGTAACTTTATTCTCAAACAGAATATCCGGAAGGAGACCGCTTGACGGACCGGTAACAATAACCTCTGTTCCCGGAGATACAGCTGCCAGCAATTCATCAATTGTCCTGTTTACCAGTGTCTGGCCTGTAATAATAACAATTTCTGAGGAAGGAATCACCTTATCATACTCACAGGCCGGGACAAAGAATTTCCTATGATCCGAAATAAGGGCATTTTCGTTCAGTTCAAGAACATTTAACCTATTTTTTGTTTCTGAGATTTTCCTTATATATGATTGAAAGGCGCCTACAATGGTAATAGTTTTCCGCAAGTTAAGATCTAATAATTGGACGGGATCACAGTTTTCAATTATCTCATAATTGGCTGATGAGATTATTCCTGAAGAAACGGCATTTAAAACAGCTGTTTTCAATGATAATATGATTCCGGATTCTTTTTGATAATCAAGTATATCCAGTATCTTTTTCCCTTTGATCTTAAGAGGTGAATAATCGCCGAAGTCCCTTCTGCTTTTTGCATAAACAGGATTCTCATTGGCTAATGTTGCAGAAGTACCTGTACTGTCATCAGACAAGCGGACAGCAGTCAGGTATAGTCCAATTCTGACATCAGAAATACTAAGTTTTTCAAGTCTGGTTTTATATCTGCTCTTTAACAGTTTATATGTCTGTTCGATTATTAATGACATTTTGATGAATGGTATTTTATTACCCTGGGTGCACTGCTAAAAGCATTGTCATCCATTACTTTGTCTTTGTCCAGTCCCTTTTCTTATCTGTAAGCCATTCAGGGTTACCTGTGCCACCTGTAAAGGCAAACTTAACCGGATCCCATTTCATTGGTGTATTGTTGAAATAAAGCTGATTTATAAGATGACATGATATGACGGTGCGGCCGCCAATCTGTTCGCTGGCTACAGGCTTCTTGCGGCTGGCAACACACGAAAGGAAATCTTCGTAATGTGAAATGCTTACGTAAAGCCTGATTGTGGCATCTTTCAACAGCAGCTTTTCTGCCTTGTCCACTTCTGCGCTACACGTAGTGTCTTTAGTATCGTTGCCTGTATAGGAAGCAACGGTCTGGCCTTTCACTATCACCTTAAATCTGCCCCGGTTGACCATAACTTCTCCCTCGCTGCCAAAAAAATGAATACCAAAACCGGTCTTCTTCTGGATCACTTTAATGCCATTTGAGTAAATCAGTGCAGCTTCATTATCAATGAAAAGGATCTCTACAGGACCGCTGTCATCCATTCCAAGTCCCCATTGGGCAATATCCAGATGGTGGGCGCCCCAGTCACCTACATCCCCTGTGCCGTACTCTTTAAATGAACGCCATTTCGGAAAAAAATTATGAACTCCGCGCGGACTCAATATTGAATTATATGGTCGTAACGGAGCCGGGCCAAGCCACATGTTCCAGTCCAGTCCTGGTTCCATAGCTTCTTCAGGAAGATCGCAGGGTATTGGCGGACCTCCAAAGCTGCATTCAACATGGTCGATCTTTCCTATGCAGCCGTTACGCACCAGTTCACATGCTATCCTGAATTCCTTTGCTGAACGTTGCATCGATCCGGTCTGAAGCACTCGTTTGTGTTTATCCACGGCCTTTATGATATCTATTGCTTCCCGGATATTATGCGTCAATGGCTTTTCACAATACACATCTTTTCCCTTCTTAAGTGCCAATAGAACAGGTTCAGTGTGCCAGTGATCGGGTGTTGCAATACAGACTGTGTCGATATCCTTACGGTCAATAAGTTCGCGATAGTCGGTGTATGCCTTGCAGCCGGCAGCACCTTTATCCATATTTTCTGTGTAGAATTTGTTTACCGACTCCTGTGAACTGGTGCGGCGTGTAGTGTCCACATCGCAGACGGCAAGAACCTGTGCCAGGGGCATAAATTTTGAGAGCAGGTATTTCGATTGTATTCCCATCCCTATAAAACCCATGGTTACTCTGCCGGAGGGAGGAGATGCCCATAGCCTTGAGGGGAGTAAAAATGGTGCAGCAATCAGTGGTGATGCCAGTGTTCTAACAAACGTACGGCGTGATGTTTTCATGATTTTGATCCTTCCTTAATTTTAGTAATAATTACCCGACAATCTCTCTGCTGAAAGTTGGTAGTTAAGTTAACACTTATTGATGAATTCTGCAATTGAGAGAACAATGAAGAAAATAAATCACCGGAAATGCCAATTATACAAAATTATGAGGTTCCTTATCAGGATTGTTTTACTTAACCTTATATACCATCAGTACCTCGCCATGTCTGATATACAATCTTCCGTTCTTTATAGCAGGATGTGGCCAGAAAGGCCCGTCACCTTTTGTTACCTGAAATTCACTTAAAATTTCAAGTTTCGCCGGATTCGGTTTTACAAGAGCAACATGACCAGATTTTTCCTCATAAAGGTAGAGCATTCCATCAGCGCTAATTATTGAACCCTTGCTGTACCACTTGCTCGTCCAGAGGGTTTTGCCTGTCTTCCAGTCGACACAGGCCCATGAGTCGGCAGGTTTTGCCTGATGCGTGGAACCATAAAGATGGTCGCCCAGAAGAACAACGCCTCCAAGCTGGGGATCAAAGGCGGTGTTTTCCCAGACCTTCGTGACTGAATTACCGTCAGGTGATAATTTCAGTTTAAGTGCAATAAAATTATATCCGTTACCAATAAATATTTCACCATCCCTGAATACGGGAGTAATTGCATGGTTCTTGTAGCTCCTTGGCTGTCCTGAATTTGCAGCAACATAATCCAGTTTCCAGACTATCTTTCCGTCTCTGGCATTAATTGCCAGAATATTTGTTTCCATTACGGTAATTATCATTTTCCTGCCGGCATACTCAATAAGCAAGGGATTAACATACTGAGGAGCAGCATCAACCGGTTCGGCTTCCCATAATACCTTCCCGTCATCCATACTGAATGCCACCACCGATGCCTTTTTCCCGCCAGGTGATGCGATTACCATGTTATCAAAAGCCAGTGGCGATTCTGATATCCCGAACATCAGAGGCTTGCTGCTATAAAGGCTGTAATGATTCTTTGACCATTTAATCTTTCCGTCGGTTCCGACACAGACAATATCGCCGCTGCCGCTTATTAGAAATATCCTGCCATTATAAAATGTTGGAGTGCATCTTGTTCCATCATGATTGGCGGTCCATGCTTTCCCATAGACAACCTCCCATTTTTTCTTTCCGTCAAGTGTAAGAGCAGTAAGAACATCGTCACTCTCCTTTCGTCCGGTAACATAAACTGCATCGTCAGTAACAGTGGCAGAAGAGTATCCTGTTCCCGGATTTCCGTATTCCCATATCAATTCAGGACCATCTGCAGGCCAAATTTTTAATAACCCGGTTTCATTATAAATACCTGATCGTCCGGGCCCTCTCCATTCATATAGCTGAGCTGATACCAAAACAGCTGAAAGTACAAATAACAGAATGGCCATTATTGTTTTTAATCCAGATTGGTTCATATTCCTTACCATTTAAGTTTAGAAAAGCCGGTTTTTTTAATGTTCCGGCAAAATAGTAAATTTAATCTGGGTTTAAAATCATTCCGGTCGGGAACATGTATTTTTATGTTTTTTTAAGATTTAACAAGGTGCTGTATCAAAAGCGCTATTTTGGATACGTTTCCCTTTGTGCAACTTTGTGTTGTACTTCGTGATCCTTTGTGGTTCAGTGATTTAAAAATTAACCACAAAGGTCATCAAAGGTCATCACAAAGACCACCAAGGACTTTTAATATACCCTTCTTCATAGTAACCGCATTTAGAGTGCAGTTCAAATACTGATTACCTTCATATTTACCGGATCCCAGCTGATGATCTTTTTCTGGAAATAGCTGTCGTTGCATGCCAGTGTCGGCGCCGCTGCCCTGAAGGCAAATTCAGGACCTTCGACCAGGGCTTTTGTTCCACGGACACCATCGAAGAAATTTTTGAAATGCTCAAGATGTTCATCAAATCCTTCAGGAGCAACGTAATTTACTCCGGGAACTTCCTTCCTCTTTTGCTCTTCAGCTGTGTATTTCTGGTTATATTTTTTCATCAGTTCATCCTGCATAGCCTTGGGATAGGTATCAAAAGCATCCCACCCGCCGATACCCGGAGCTTTCGACATTATGCTGTGAGTAAGGTTGAATCCGCTGTCGAGCATTTCAATTACTCCTTCGCTGCCAATAAACCGTGTGATGCCTTTATCACCCTGGCCGCTAACGAAATTAACACGCAGCATTAACTGAAAGGCAGGGTGCTCCTTCGATTCAGGATACTCCATAATGGCGGTCATAACATCCGGTACATCACGTCCGTCTTTCCAGTAGCACAACTGACCCGAGGCAAAAATAGTTTTTGGCCCGAATGAATCGGTCAGCAAGTGTATCCCTGACAGCAAGTGTACAAACAGGTCGCCGGCAACTCCTGTTCCAAAATCGCGGTAATTCCTCCACCAGAAGAATTTCTTCGGATCCCATGGCATTTTGGTCACACCACCGATATAACGATCCCAGTCAACAGTTTCCGGCGACCCGTCGGTTGGCATCGTATATTCCCAGGCGCCAAGTGCATCCTGCCTGTCGAATGAAGCCTCTACACAGTTCAGCGCGCCAATAGCCCCTGATTTATATAATTCCTTTGCCTTGCTGTATACAATGCTGCTGACACGCTGGCTTCCCACCTGCATCGGTTTTCCCGTTTTTTTCTGTGCTTCAATTACCGGGAGACCTTCGCTGATCTTCTGAACAACAGGCTTCTCACAATAGACTGCCTTTCCGCTGTTCATGGCTTCGATGGTAATCCTGGCATGCCAGTTATCGCTCGTGGCAATAATTACGGCATCAATATCCTTTCTGCCCAGTATTTCACGATAATCGCGTGTGGTATAAATGTTTTTGCCATATTTCTCTTTAGCCCTGGTAAGTCTGCCGGTATATAAATCACATACAGCTGCCAGTTCAACACCCGGCACCTTAATGGCTGAGTCGGTGTCGACATTTCCCATAATTCCCATACCTATTGTTGCAACCCTGATCTTGTCATTCTGGCTGATTGACGGTTTAAAAGGGATTGTTCGCTTTTCCATCTCATCTGAAGCCAGGGACTGAAGGCTTCCGGCTGCAATAAGCATTGACGATCCGCCAAGTTGCCTGATAAATTGTCTGCGTGTGGGTTTAGTTTTCATATCAGAATTATTTTAAGTAGTTAA
>Ga0209254_10007344_pt1 | contig 10176 bp, 7 predicted proteins | sample FrelakmetDIP11DI_FD_187148 | JGI IMG/M metagenome (GOLD analysis project Ga0209254, IMG submission 187148) | Freshwater lake sediment microbial communities from the University of Notre Dame, USA, for methane emissions studies - DIP11 DI (SPAdes)... | ecosystem: Environmental > Aquatic >...
CGGGCCCGTCTCGCCAGCGGTGCAGACCCGGACCGAACCCCAGCCCGAGACTGAGCCGCCTGACGTCGAGGGTCCTGGGGCGCCGGGCGAGGTTAATACGGTGGTTCCGACCCCCGAGGCACCGAACCTTCAAACCGAGGCGGCGCCACCCGAGGCCCTGCCGCCCTCGGGTGATGAGCGCGAGCCGGGCGGCGCGCCGCTCGATGGCCCTCCTGCGAAGGAGGGCGTTGGGGCCGCCGTGGGGGCCACGCTGCCCGACCCCTCGCCGGCTGGCGATCACCAGGCGCCGACGGCGGTGGCATCGCCCCCCATCGCCCCGCCTCCGAACCATCGGGACGGTCCTTACCTCATGGTGCCCGTCCCCCGACCGGATCTGCCGGGGCAACCCTATCAGCTCGTCCCTCAGCCTCACCCTGGCCCTTAGGTGAAGGTTCAAAACAACGTGTCGAGAGCGTCCTGTCCTATCCCCAGCATGATCCGTGAGACGCTCCAAGTGCGTTCGCGTTGTTTCTGAACCCATTCCGGGGGTTGCCTCGGGGGGCTTGCCGCTGCGTCCGATACGGGTCAGAACGGGGCTTTGAAGCCCCGGCCCCCGAGGGTTCGGGGCTCGAAGGCTAGGGGCTCGGAGGCTAGGGGCTCGGAGGCACGGGCGCCAGTCGCCAGATGTCGTCGTTGTACTCGGCAATGGTGCGGTCGGATGAAAAGCGGCCGCTGTAAGCGGTGTTCAGGACGCTCATGCGCACCCAATGGTCGCGATCCCGATAGGCGGCGGCGGCACGCTCCTGGGCCTCGATATAGCTGCGGAAATCCGCCGCCGTCATCCAGGGGTCATGGGCATTGCGGATGGCGAAGATGACCGAGTCGAAGATCCCCCCCTCGAATTGGTTGAAGTGACCCGATTCCAGCAGGTTCATCACCTGAAGCAGGGCCGGATCGGCGGCGATCATTCCATTGGGGTCATAGTGGCCCCGGCGCTGCTCCACCTCGGCGGCGGTCAGCCCGAAGAGGAAGAAGTTGTCGTCTCCCACCTGCTCCCGGATCTCGATGTTGGCCCCGTCGAGGGTGCCAATGGTCACGGCCCCATTCATCATGAACTTCATATTGCCGGTGCCAGAGGCCTCCTTGCCAGCGGTGGAGATCTGCTCTGAGAGGTCGGTACCCGGGGCGATGCTCTCCATCAAAGTCACCCGGTAATCGGGCAGAAAGGCCACCCGCAGCAGCCCCTCGGTCTCGGGGTCGCCGTTGACCACCCGCGCCACGTTGTTGATCAACTTGATGATCTGCTTGGCCATGGCGTAACCAGGTGCGGCCTTGCCTCCGATCAGGACGCAGCGCGGGGTCCAGTCCTTAATGTCGCCGCGCTTGATCCGGTTGTAGAGGTGGATCACGTGCAGGATGTTCAAGAGCTGGCGCTTGTACTCATGGATGCGCTTAACCTGGACGTCGAATAGGGCCTCGACGGGGAAATCCACGTGGCAGAGGCGCGCGACCGTCTCCGCCAGATGCCGCTTGTTGTCTTGCTTGATGGTGTGCCAACGCTCCCGAAAGGCCCGGTCCTCGGCGTGTGGGGCGATCCGCTCCAACTGGGCGAGATCCCGCACCCAGCCGCTGCCGATGGTCTCGTTGAGCAGGTCGCGCAGGCCCGCGTTGCACATGGCGAGCCAGCGCCGCGGCGTGACCCCGTTGGTCTTGTTGTTGAACTTGTGGGGCCAGAGCTCGTAGAAGTCCCGGAACAGCCCCTCCACCAGGAGCTTGGAGTGGAGGGCCGCCACCCCGTTGACCGAGAAGCTGCCGACGATGGCCAGATAGGCCATCCGCACCTGGGGGACATGCCCCTCCTCGATCAGGGACATCCGGCGCAGGCGCTCGTTGTCGCCGGGCCAGCGGCTGGCAACCTGGGCGAGAAAGCGGGCATTGATCTCGTAGATGATCTGCAGCGGCCTAGGCAGCAGCTGCTCGAAGAGCTGCACCGACCAGCGCTCCAGTGCCTCTGGCAGCAGGGTATGGTTGGTGTAGGCCATGGTGCGGGAGGTGATGGACCAGGCCTCGTCCCATTCCAGATGCTGCTCGTCCACCAGTTGGCGCATCAGCTCCGCCACTGAGATGGCGGGGTGGGTGTCGTTCAGCTGGAAGCAGTTCTTCTCCGCAAAGCGGCTGAAGTCCCGCCCGTTGAGCCGGATCCATTCGCGGATCACGTCCTTGATGCTGGCGCTGGCCAGGAGGAACTGCTGGCGCAGGCGAAGCTGTTTGCCGCTCTCGCTGGCGTCGTTGGGATAGAGCACCATGGTGATGTGCTCCGCCTCGTTCTTCTGGGCCACTGACTCCGGGTAGCTGCCGGCGTTGAACTCGTCCAGGTCGAATTCGTCGGTGGCGGCGGCCTTCCAGAGGCGCAGGGTGTTGATGGTGTCGTTGCGATAGCCGGGGATGGGAATGTCGTACGGGACCGCCAGGACGTCGTGGCTGTCCACCCAGCGCACCGCCAGGCGGCCCGCGTGATCCCGGTAGAACTCCGTACGCCCGCCGAACTGTATGCGCTGGGTGTATTCCGGGCGCTCCAGCTCCCAGGGGTTACCATCCCGCAGCCAGTGGTCCGGCTCCTCCACCTGGTAGCCGTTCTCGATGAGCTGGCGGAACATCCCGTACTCGTAGTGCAGCCCGTAGCCCTTCACGGGGAGCTGCAGGGTCGCGCAGGAGTCGAGGAAGCAGGCGGCGAGACGGCCCAGGCCGCCGTTACCCAGGCCGGCGTCCGGCTCACTCGCGGAGATCTCCTCGAGGAGCAACCCCATCTGGTAAAGGCCTAGCTCAACGTGGTTGCCGACCCCCAGGTTCAGCATGGCATTGCACAGGGTCCGCCCCATGAGGAACTCCAGGGACAGATAGTAGGTGCGCCTACAGTCGGTCTCATCGTGGGCCTGGCGGGTGCGCTTCCAGCGCTCCATGAGCCGATCCCTCAGGGTGATCGCCAGGGCTTTGTAGGGATAGTAGGCGGAGCGGCAGTCCCGATCCCGTCCCAGGGTATGGGCGTAGTAGCGCTGAAAGTCCTCGGCGATCCCCTCGGCATCCATTGCCAGGGGAGGGAGCTCGAAGAACTTGGGGTTGGGTTCGCTGCGGATCAGGTTGGCAAAAGGCGACATGGCAAAACCTAAGGGGCGGGTGATCGGGTCAGGTAATCGGGTCAGGTGATCAAGTCAGGTGATCGAAGTGAAGTCTGTATCCTTGACGCTCAGGTAGGAACACGGCCCTCGAACGCCTTGGATACCCTGGGCCCCAAGGGCGGGCTCCCCGGGGCCCAGGGTGCAGAATTGGCCGAATTCTACTAGCAATTGTCGCGCCTGGTGTCGCCAGCAGTGAAGCGCGCAGGGTTGGGGCGTCGGGTTAGAACGACAGGGCCGTCACGCGCCAGCCGGTCCCCTGGAGGGAGAGCCGCACCTGCACGAGGGGCCCGGAGGGCGCACCGATACGGAGCGAAAAATGCAGGGGATCGTCAAAAAAGGCGCGGCTTAGGGCCCCGGCCAGGCCCTTACCCGGTGGCGACTGGCTGAGCAGGCGCTCCCGCACCCACTCGAGGGTGACTTGTTGGTCGATGGCCGCCGAGCCGTTGCGCCGAATGCCCTGCTCCAGCCAGTCGATGAAGTCATCTGATACCGGACCGATGGCGCTCGGCGCCTCCTTATTCAGCTTGCGCCTGATCTCGTCGCGGACCGCCTCCAGGTCCACGAGGGCGGCGAGGGCGTCCGGATGATCCAGGGCCAGGGCCCGATCCAGCCGCCACAGGGTGACATAGGGCCAGATCAGGAAGGCCAGCAGCATCAGTACCGGGATCAAGAGGCGCCTGAAGGGTATCCGGCGGGCGCCGATGGTGCCCAGGGGGTGGCGGTTGCTGGGGAGGCCCAGCCTCATGCCAGCTCTGCCTGCAGACGTTCCAACTCTTCCCCCAGGGTCAGCCACTCGGACTCGGTCACGCCGAGCTCAGCGCCGATGCGCCGCTGCTCCTCCAGCAGGGCGAGCAGGCGGGGCTTGGCCTCGGGCGCATAGAGGTCGGGCGCGGCCAGTGTGTGATCCAGCTCTTGACGGCGCCGTTCCAGGCGCTCCAGGTCCTGCTCCAGCGTCTTGAGCCGGCTGCGCAGGGGCTGCAGGGCCCTGCGCTGCTCCGCCTTGTCGCGACGCTGCTGCCTGCGTTGGCCACCCTGGCGGTCTGCGCCGCCAAGGTCGATGACGTCGGGGTCGCGGGCCGCCAGCCAGGCAGGATAGTCGTCGAGCTCCCCATCGAAGGGCTGCACCGAGCCGCCGTCCACCAGGAGCAGGGTATCCACGGTCACCCGCAGCAGGTGGCGGTCGTGGGAGACGAGAATCATGGCCCCTTCGAACTCCTGGAGTGCCTCTGCCAGGGCGTGGCGCATTTCCAGGTCCAGGTGGTTGGTGGGTTCGTCCAGCAGGAGCAGGTTGGGCCTCTGCCGGATCAGCAGGGCCAGCACCAGGCGGGCCTTTTCGCCGCCGGACAGGGGCGCCACGGGGCCGAGGGCCCGATCACCGTCAAACCCAAAGCCCCCTAAGTAGTCCCGCAGCGCCTGCTCGGTGGCCTTGGGGTCCAGTCGCTGCAGGTGCCGCAGGGGGCTCTCGTCGGGGCGGAGCTGATCGAGCTGGTGCTGGGCGAAATAGCCGATTCGCAGGTCCTGGGCGGTCTCGCGGCGACCCGCCGTGGGGCTGAGCTCGCCGGCAAGCACCTTGACCAGGGTGGACTTGCCCGCTCCATTGGCGCCGAGGAGCCCGATCCGATCCCCAGGGGTCAGGGTCAAGCTCACCCGTTCCAGGATGGGGCGCCCGGCATAGCCTGCCTGGATGCCCTCCAGGCGCAGCAGGGGGTGGGGCAGGTGGAGTGGGGGCTCGAACCCGAACCGAAAGGGCGAGTCCACATGGGCCGGGGCGATCAGCTCCATACGCTCCAGGGCCTTGAGCCGGCTCTGGGCCTGGCGGGCCTTGGTAGCCTTGGCGCGGAAGCGCTCAACGAAGCGGTGGATGTGGGCGACCTCCCGTTGCTGGCGCTCATAGGCCGCCTGCTGCTGGGCGAGCCGCTCCGCGCGCTGGCGCTCGAAGGCCGAGTAATTGCCCGTGTAGAGGGTCAGGCGTTGCTGGTCGAGGTGCAGGATGTGGCTCACCACGGCGTCGAGAAAGTCGCGATCGTGGGAGATCAGGATCAGGGTCCCTCGGTAGGCCTTGAGCCAGCCCTCCAGCCAGATGACCGCGTCCAGATCCAGATGGTTGGTGGGCTCGTCGAGCAGCAGCAGGTCCGAGCGGCACATCAGGGTGCGGGCGAGCGCCAGACGCATGCGCCAACCCCCGGAGTAGCTGTTCACCGGCCGGCGTTCCTCCCCCGGCAGGAAGCCGAGACCGTGGAGCAGCCGCGAGGCCCGGCTCTCGGCGCCATAGCCGTCGATCGCCTCCAGCCGGCCCGCCAGCTCTCCGTGACGCAGCCCATCCCCGGCTGCGTCTGCGATGGCGAGGGCTGCCTGGACCTCCCGGAGCTCCCGGTCCCCATCGAGCACGAACTCGATGGCCGGATCGTCACCATGGGGTGTCTGCTGGGCCACATGGGCCAGCTCCCAGCCCGGGGGGATCGAGACCTCCCCCGCGTCCGCATGGAGCTCTCCTCGTAGCAGGGCGAAGAGGCTCGACTTGCCGCACCCATTGGGCCCCACCAGGCCCACCTTCTGTCCCGGATAGATGGTCAGGGTGGCCCCGGCCAGCAGCAGCCGCGGCCCGCGGCGCAGAGAGAGCTCAGTGACCTGCAGCATGGCGACGGTGCGGCGAGGATCCGGAGGATCCAGTAGTGGGTGCTGGATTGGAAGAAATGGTCCGCGAATGAACGCGAATGAACGCGAAGAAGGGAAGCTCCTCGTCAGCACTACGGGCTAGGTTCCTGGCGCACCCTGGGGTGGAGGTTGGAGATCCTGTCAGCGGCCGACGAGCACCCCAGAGGACAGATGGCCGGGACGGCGATCGCTCGCGGAGGCATGCTCCGGTCGCCGCGAGATCGGGGTTCGGGGGTGCCCGCCGCATCCCGGCTCCTGGCCCCCAATTACATTTATTCGCGTTCATTCGCGGACTTATTCACTTACAAGGCGCTTCGGTCGAGGCGCCGGTAGTTTACCGCCTCGCTGAGGTGAGCCGTGGTGAGCGAGTCGCACTCCGCCAGGTCGGCGATGGTGCGGGCCACCTTGAGGATGCGGTGGTAGGCGCGGGCCGAGAGTGCCAGGCGCGTCAGGACCTGCTCCATCAGGCGGCGGCCCGAGTCGTCCAAGGGGCAGTGCCGCTCGATCTCCTTCGGGGTCAGGGCGCTGTTGGACTTGCCTGCCCGGGCGAGCTGACGCCCCCGGGCGGCGCAGACCCGGCGGCGCACCAGGGCGCTGGACTCGCCCGTGCCGGCATCCGGGGCGCCGAGGCGGGCGGCGTCGACGCGCGGGACCTCCACGTGCATGTCGATCCGATCGAGCAAGGGGCCCGAGATGCGCCCCCGATAGCGCGCCACCTGGTCCGCGGTGCAGTGACAGCGTCCACTGCCGTCCCCCAGATAGCCACAGGGGCAGGGGTTCATGGCCGCCACCAGTTGGAAGCGCGCCGGGAACTCCGCCTGGCGGGCCGCCCGGGAGATATGGATGCGCCCGGACTCCAGGGGCTCCCGCAGGACCTCCAGGACCCGGCGGTCGAACTCCGGTAGCTCGTCCAGGAACAGCACCCCCAGGTGGGCCAGCGAGATCTCCCCTGGGCGCGGATTGCTCCCGCCCCCTACCAGCGCCACCCCGGACGCAGTGTGGTGGGGCGAGCGAAAGGGCCGCAGGCGCCAGGTGCCCGGATCGAAGGCGTCGCGCTCGCCCACCGAGCGGATGGCCGCGGCCTCCAGGGCCTCCGGTTCGCTCAGAGGAGGCAGGAGCCCCGGCAGCCGATGGGCCAGCAGGGACTTGCCGGTCCCCGGAGGGCCGATCATCAGCAGGCTGTGGCCCCCGGCGGCGGCGATCTCCAGGGCGCGCTTGGCCTGCTCCTGGCCGCGTACCTCATCCAGGTCCGGATAGTCCGGCTCCATCAGGGCCCCCGGGTCGGCGGCATAGATAGGCAGCGGCCGGGAGCCGTTCAGATGCTCACAGACCTCCAGGAGGTGGCGGGCCGGGCGCAGCGTCAGGCCGGTCACCAGGGCCGCCTCGGCGGCGTTCTCACTGGGAAGGATCAGCTCGCGTCCGGCGTCGCGCACGGCTAGCGCCGCCGGCAGGACCCCGCTCACCGGCCGCAGCTCCCCGGACAGCGCCAGCTCACCCAGCATCTCGACGCCACTCAGGCCGCCGGTGGCGAGCTGCCCGGAGGCGCCCAGGATCCCCAGGGCGATGGGCAGATCGAAGCGGCCCCCCTCCTTGGGTAGATCCGCCGGGGCCAGGTTGATAGTCACCCTCCCGGCCGGGAACTGAAAGTGCCCGTTGAGCAGGGCCCCGCGGACCCGATCCTTGCTCTCCTTCACCGCCAACTCCGGCAGCCCAACCATGGATAGGACGGGGAGCCCCCCCGACAGGTGCACCTCGACCGTCACCGGCGGGGCATCAATACCCTCACGGGCGCGGCTGTGGAGGACGCAGAGCCCCACGGGTGGTCGTCCTCTCCGCTTCCCTGTGCGTTTCCGGGTGCCGTACTCAGACGTTCTTGCCCGCTGGGGTTGCGGTGCCCTGGCTCTCCAGCTCGGCGACCCGAGCCTCCAGACGGCTGAGCTTGTCCCGGGTGCGGGCCAGCACCGCCGCCTGGACGTCGAATTCCTCCCGGCTGACCAGATCGAGGCGTGTCAGACCGGCCTCCAGGGAGGCGCGCAGGTTGCGCGCCAGGTCGTCCCGCAGGGTCTGCACCCCCTTGGGCAGGGATATGGCGAGGCGCTGGGCGAGGTCGTCGAGCTGCTTGGGATCCAACATCGAGGTGACTCCTGGGGTCGGTAGCCCGCCCATGGGGACCCGAGCAGGGCTCGGGTCCCGGTCTGGGATGATGGCGGGGATTATAGGGGCAGGGGCGGCATCCGTCCGTCTCCGCCCCCCTTGACCCGCGACCCCGGTGAGGATCGCATCACAAGAGTGCGCTTTCGGCCCCTTTCCCCCCGTAGTTCGATCCATATTGGTGCGGAAATCTGTTGCGAGATCGGTACAGCCACCTCCTTTGCGTTGTGTTTTCGGCACAAGAGGCGCTGGCACGCATTGTGCCTGGTACCCCCCACGTCGTACTTCGACGCGGGCCCGGACGCCAGCTTGGGGTGGCCCCGCAAACGTCAGGGGCCCTCGCGCCGGGGCGAGGGTCAGCCGAATCTCTTCGCAACGTGAATCTGTTATTCATGAGGTAAACAACAACCATGAACGCATCCCGAGTATTCAAGGCCTCCGCGGCCGCTTCTATCGGAACCTTGTTGCTGGCCCTGGGCGGCCAGGCCGCCGCCGAGGATCCCTACAGCATCAGCGCCAACATCGGCGTTGTCAGCAACTACATCTTCCGCGGTGTCACCCAGACCCAGGACGGAGCCGCGGTCCAGGGCGGGCTCGACTTTGCGCACGAGAGCGGCTTTTACGCCGGCACCTGGGTGTCCAACGTCGATTTCAACGACGAGGGTGCCGCCCAAGAGGTCATCATCCCCGTCGATCCGGCGACGGGACTCCCAGCCACCGATGCGGACGGCAACCTGGTGGGCAGCACCGCCGGGAGCTCCGACTCGGATAGCCCCAACTACGAGGTCGACTTATACCTTGGCTACGGCGGCGACATCACCGAGGACCTGAGCTGGAACCTGAAGGGTATCTACTACGCCTATCCCGACGGCCGTGACTTCGACTTCGGCGAGATCGACGCCAGCATGAGCTTTAAATGGCTCACCCTGGGCCTCGCCTACACCGTCTGGGGCGAAGCCGAGGATGCGCCCTTTGACGAGGGGGACATCTACTACTACGCGGGACTGGAGTTCGGTGATCTGCCCTTTGGCCTCACCTTCAAGGTCCGCGGCGGCTACTACGACTTCGACAGCGATCAGGTGGTTACCGGCACCTATGTGAGCAACGGCGAGGTCTTCGACGCGACGGACAGCGCCGACTATTGGAACTACGGCGCCTCCATCAGCAAGGACGCGGGGGACTTCGGCACCTTCAGCCTCAACTGGGACCAGAACGACGGTAAGGAAGCGGTGGGCTATGACACCGACCCGAAGATCTGGGTCGGCTGGCTCAAGTCGTTCTAATAGCGTCTGTCCCTTCCACCCCAGGGTCAGGGCGGCACCCCCTGGCCCCTTTCGGAGCTTCAAGTCATGAAACTGGTTTCAGCCATCATCAAGCCCTTCAAGCTAGACGACGTGCGTGAGGCCCTGGGCGATATCGGCGTCTCGGGCATCACGGTCACGGAGGTCAAGGGTTTCGGCCGTCAAAAGGGCCATACCGAGCTCTATCGGGGCGCCGAGTATGTTGTCGATTTCCTACCCAAGATCAAGGTGGAGATCGCGGTGGACGACGGCATGGTGGACAAGGTCATCGAGGCCATCACCAACGCGGCGCGCACCGGCAAGATCGGCGACGGCAAGATCTTCGTCTTCGACCTGCAGCAGGTCATCCGCATCCGCACCGGTGAGACCGGCTCGGATGCCCTGTGACGCACACGACTAGGAGAAAACAAGGTGAGATTCCCACTACCTAAAGTCAGTCTGGGCCAAGTGGCGCTGATCGGGACCCTGGGCCTGCTGCCCCTGGTCGCCCTCGCCGAGGAGACCCCGACCCTTAACTCGGGCGACACCGCCTGGATGCTGACCGCCACCGCCTTGGTGCTGTTCATGACCATCCCGGGCCTTGCCCTTTTCTACGGTGGCCTGGTGCGCGCCAAGAACGTGCTCTCGGTGCTCATGCAGTGCTTCGCCATCGCCGGCCTGATGACCGTCTTATGGACCCTGTACGGCTACAGCCTCGCCTTCTCCACCACCGGTATGGAGGCGGGGGCCATTAACCTGAACACCTTTATTGGTGGTCTCGACAAGGTGCTGTTCGCCGGCTTAACGCGTGAGAGCCTGACGGCGGCCATCCCGGAATCCGTCTTCGCCACCTTTCAGATGACCTTCGCCATCATCACCCCGGCCCTCATCGTCGGCGCCTTCGCCGAGCGCATGAAGTTCTCCGCCATGCTGTG